>Ga0154449_1126_pt1 | contig 47456 bp, 39 predicted proteins | sample RifGroC2_FD_105642 | JGI IMG/M metagenome (GOLD analysis project Ga0154449, IMG submission 105642) | Pelobacteraceae bacterium GWC2_58_13
TATTCACCTGCACGGCCCCGGATTCCAGCCGCGTCATATCGAGGACATTGCGGATGATCCGGTTCAAATGGGCGGCTTCCTCGACGATGGTGTGCAACAGTTCCTCGCGGCTGGCGGCATCCAGAAGTTTTTCATTCCGCAACAGGGTGGTGCCGGCGCCGGTGATGGCGGCCAGGGGAGTGCGCAGGTCGTGGGAGACGGAGCTGAGCAGGGTGCTGCGCAACCGCTCGGTTTCGATCTGGAGCAGGGCTTTTTGGGCCTCATCGGCAAGAGAAGCACGTTCCAATGCCATGGCGGTCTGGTTGGCGAAGCTCTCCAGGGTGTGGATCTGCTCCGGACTGAACGGGGATGCGACCGGCCCTGGAAGAATGCCGACCGCCCCCACCGCCTTGGCCGCGGCGATCAGGGGCAGGTAGAGCGCCTTGGCGCCGGGTAGCGTGTCGGTTCCCTGTCCGGCCCGCTGACGGTGGTCGAAAACCCACTGGGCGACGCCCAGTTCCCGCGGGTCCAGGGCGTAGGTATGCCGGCCGGTAGCCGGCAAGGCGAGGTTTCCCTGGCGATCCGGAACGAGCACGGCGGCCTGACAGGAAAAAACCTCACTGAGATGGCGAACGGCGATGGCGCTCAGCTGCTCTCGCCCTTCCTCGTGGGCCAGCTCCCGGCTCAGATGATAAAGGGCGGCGGTGCGGCGCTCCCGTTGCCGGGCATTTTCCGCCTGTTCCCGCACCCGTAGGGTCAGGCTGCTGGTGACGAAAGCGACGACGAACATGACGGCGAAGGTGACGAAATAGCGCACATCCTCGACCGTGAAGGTATAGAGCGGGGGAATGAAAAAGAAATTGAAGGCCGCCACACTCAGGAACGTGGCCAGGAGAGTCGGCCCTCTGCCGGCGCGGCCGGCGGTGAGGACGATGCCGAGCAGGTAGACCATGGCCAGGTCGACCAGGGTGAAATATGGGAACATGAGACCGGCGATGACGGTGGTGAGGCCGACGCCGAAAAGACTCAGCAGCCAATCGCGCGGACGCGGTGGAGCCTTTTCGAGCCGGACGGCCGGGTTCGGTTCCGCCTCCCCGCTCTCGCCGGCGATGACATAGACGTCGATGTCGCCGCTGCCCCGGACCACCTCGTCGAGAACCGAGCCGAAAAGCCGGTCCTTCCAGCGGGGATGGGTCGGCTTGCCGATGATGATCCGGGTGACGTTGCGGGAGCGGGCGTAACTCAACACCTCTTCGCTGACGCTGTGCCCGGACAGGGTGACCGTTTCGGCTCCCAGGCTTTCGGCCAGCTGCATGTGCTCGGCGAGTTGCAGCAGGTCCTGTGGCGAGGGATGGACCTTGACCGGGGCTTCGACGGTAACGGCGAGCCATTCGGCGCGCAGCCCGGCCGCCATCCGCTTGGCGGTCCGGATCAGCCGGATCGACCGGGGATTGGCGCCGATGCAGACCAGAATCCGCTCGGCGGTCGGCCACAGTTCCCGCACGCCCTTGGCCCGCCGGTAACTCTCCATCTGGGCGTCGACCCGTTCGGCGGTGCGACGCAGAGCCAGTTCCCGCAGGGCCAGCAGGTTGCCGGTGCGAAAGAAATGCTCCCGCGCCCGTTCCGCTATCTCCGCCAGGTAGACTTTTCCCTCCTTGAGGCGCTGGAGCAGCGCATCCGGAGGAAGATCGACCAGTTCGATCTCGTCGGCCCGGTCGAGCACCGAGTCGGGAATCGTCTCGTGCACGACCACGCCGGTGATCTGGGCCACCACGTCGCCCAGGCTCTCCAGGTGCTGCACGTTGAGGGGGGTATAGACGTCGATTCCCGCCGCGAGCAGCTCGAAAACGTCCTGCCAACGCTTCTTGTGGCGACTGCCGGGGGCATTCGCGTGGGCCAACTCGTCGACCAGGGCAATGTCCGGTTTGCGGGCCAGCACCGCATCCAGATCCATTTCCGCAAGCAGCATTCCCCGGTATTCAACCGGCCTCCGGGGGAGGATTTTCAACCCGGCCAAGAGCGAATCGGTCTCGAACCGGCCGTGGGTTTCGACGATGGCCGCCACCACATCCAGATCTTCCAGCTTCTTCTGCCATGCAGCCTCCAGCATGGCATAGGTCTTCCCGACGCCGGGGGCGGCGCCGAAGAAGACCTTCAGCCGGCCCTGGCGTTTGCGCTCCTCCTCCTTCCGCGCCTCTTTCTGCAGAAGGTCGGAATCGGGGCGACGTTCTTCCATGTTCCAGCTCCCTGGCGGTCCCGGGCGGGGAAACCCCGCCCTTAAAGATTTACCGGAATCGGCGCAGCTCATCGGTAAAACCCCGACGGGCTTGAGTTTCTTCGAGATATCCCCGACCAAATCCCCTTAAAATTCGTTTCAATGGTACCAGAAAATTAATAAATGAGAGGTTAAGATGGGAGGCCGGGGCATAAAGATTTCATAAAAATTCCTGTCTTCTCAAACCTTTTCATTTAAGAAAACCTAACCGGAATCAACAGCGCGAAGCCCTTGAACCATGGATAGCAGACTTTGGGGGGCTGTTGTCGAGTGGCGCCGGTGAACGCTTCCATCGTCTGCCGAGGTGTGTTTTCTTGGTGGGGAAAGGGGAGGGGGCAACCGGGTTTCCGGCCGGTCGATTCCACGGCCGGAGATCATCCGTCCGTGCTTCTCGTTGACCGCCGCCAGGACCTCATCCAGACAGAGAATATCGCGTGTTTCCGCCCTATTGTATCCTTTCGCCAAGACGTTCCACGGCGAGGAAGACCGGGTAATTTTGGAGCAGGATTTGCATTAAATCATCCGTTTCCACACTTTGCCAAAAACCCGTCTTCGAGGAGAATCCATCATGGCGGTCGACAAAAATATTCGCATCCTGTTGGTGGAAGACTCGGCGCCGACCCGAAAAATCGAGACCCGCATCATCCAGGGTCTGGGCTTTGAACAGGTCAAGGCCGTCGTTGACGGCGAGACCGCCACGGAATTACTGCAGGGGGAGGAACAGGTCGATCTGATCGTCAGCGACTGGAACATGCACGCCATCAGCGGTCTCGACCTGCTGAAGTGGGTCCGCGCCGACGAACGACGGAAACACACTCCGTTCATCATGGCCACCGGGCAAGGTGAAAAATCCCAGGTGGCCATCGCTTTGGACGCTGGCGTCAACGGCGTCGTTTCCAAACCCTTTTCCCCCGACGACCTGATGGCCAGGATCGAATCGGCTTTTGCCGGCGATTCCACGGCCCAGGAACAAGTCAAAGCACGCAAACCTCTGGTTCTGGGCAACGGCAAGGTCCGGTTTTCGGTGGCTCACATCCAGATCACCGACCATCTGGTGCTGGGCGTGGCCAAACACCTGATCGACTCGGGAGAGGTGATCCCGCAGCATTTCGAGCTGGAAACCCGCTGTGCCCAGAGCTGGAACCCGGTGGCCACCGAACTGGAGAACGGCTCCCTCGACGCCGCGCTGATCCTCGCCCCGATGGCGCTCGATTTGTATGCCTATGGAGTGCCATTGAAACTGGTGCTGCTGGCCCACAAGAACGGCAGCATCATGGTGCGCAACAAGTTGAGCCAGGGACGGGGAAAAGACCTGTTTCAGGGCAAAACCTTCTACCTGCCGCACCAGCTTTCGGTGCACCACATGCTCACCCACATCTACATGTCCGAACTCGGCCTCGCCCCCGGGGTGGCGGGCAAATCCGCCGGCGACCTCAATCTGGAAATCGTCCCGCCGATCCGCATGCCGGAACTACTGCCCGGCAATGCCGGCGCCGCGGGATTCATGGTGGCCGAGCCGCTCGGGACCAAGGCGATCGCCGCCAACGCCGCGGATCTGGTCTTCCTGTCGGGCGAGGTATGGGAAAATCATCCCTGCTGCATCACCGTATTCCGTCAGGAACTGATCGACGAGCATCCGCAGGCGGTCCAGGAGTTTGTTTCGCTGATGGTCAGGGCCGGACGCCATATCAGCGACCACCCGGACCGGGCTGCCGCCATCGGAGTGAAATTCCTCGATCCCAAAGGGGTCATCGGGCTTAAGGAACAGGTTTTGGAAAACGTGCTGACCGAACCGATCGGCATCCGCACCAACGACCTCTACCCCGTCGCCGCCGACCTCAAGGCGATGCAGGACTACATGGTTGACCAGATGGGACTGGGCCAGCGCGTCGACATCGACGGTTTCCTCGACCTGAGATTCGCCGATCGGGCCTGCGCCGGCCATATCCCGCCGGCCAATGCCAGAACGACTCTGCAACCGGGCACCTTCCTCGACAAGGCGCGCCAGCATCGTCAGGGTAACAGCATGTCGAAGCTCATGATCGGCAAGGAGGGCAAGTACCTGTTCACCGGGGCCGCCGGCGAGGAATACGGCATCGGCATCATGAACATCAAGGAAATCGTCGGCCTGCAACCGCTGGTCACCACTCCCGAGGCGCCCCATTATATCCGCGGGATCATGAATCTGCGCGGAAGCCTCATCCCGGTTCTCGATCTGAACCTCTGGTTCAGCCGCCCGGCCATCGAACTCGGGGATCGCATTGCCATCATCGTCATCGAAACCGAACAGAACGGATCGCCCTGCGAGCTCGGCATCATGGTAGAAAACGTGTCCGAAATCGTCGATATTTCGGCCGACAACGTCGAATCGGTTCCCGAAATGATGTCCCACGCCGAATACATGCTGGCCATGGCCAAAATCAACCAGCAGGCCAAGGTGCTTCTCGACGTCAACCGGATCGTTCAGGAAACCTGCGTTTAGACGAGCCGGCTGCGCCAGATCCCCCCTTATTCATCGAAAACCTTCGGCGGGGGTTCAGGCAGAGAACAGCTGGATGAAAAGTTCGAACAGCTTGCGATCGAGGTCCGAGGTGAACTGCGTGTGCATGATCTTGAATGCATCGAAGGTCGAATGGCGGGTGTGATAGGAACGGTCGGCGGTAAGGGCTTCGTAGACGTCGGCCAGGCGACAGATCCTCGCATAGGGGTGGATGTCGGTCTCCTTGAGCCCCAGGGGATAGCCATTGCCATCGTCCCGTTCGTGGTGCTGACCGGTAATGATCTTGGCTTCGTCGGTGAGCAGCCCGCTTTCAGCGAGCATGATCCGGCCGTCGTCGGGGTGCCGGTTGACAATCTGTCGCTCATCCGGGGTCAAGGCCCCGGGCTTGTTGAGAATTTCGAGGGGAATCCGGCATTTGCCCAGATCGTGGAGGAAAAACCCGGGGCCCAGGCTTTCCATTTTTTTCATTGACCCGGTGCCGAAAAAAATCTTGGCCAGGGCAACCCCGTAAATTCCCACATTGGTGCAATGGGTATAGGTGGAATGATCGTAGGCGGTCAGGCGAATCAGATGTTTGGTCGCGCTGTCATCGTTCATGATCAGGCTGACCGTCGGAAGAATCGCCTCCTGTGCCTTGCGAACGAAGGGAGCGCGCGGTTCTTCGAAGGTCCAGCGGAGAATCTCCTGGCACGAGGCGTGAACAGCCTCGGCCTTTTTCTTCGACGTGGTATTCGGATCCCGCACGATTTCGATCAGGGTATTTTTCAGAAAATCGAAATAAACCGGGCTGTCCTCATCCCGGATATACAGGTAATACATGTCGTTGGCCATCAACCGGTCGCGGGTCGGTCGATCAATCGACAGGTTTTTCTGGGCAAATAACACAAAACCGTTCTGCTTGGTTTTGCGGTACAGGTCGCACGGGGTAAAATGCTCCGGATCGATACAGCGCAGATCGACCGGAAACCACCCACCCTCCGGGCGCGGCGGCAAATCCCCCTTGCTCGCTATTTTCGATACCTGCTCCATGCCCTGAATTTCGCTTATCCCTCTAGTTTTCACCTGTTTTCCCAAGATTACTTCAGCTATGGCTTTGAATCATACCGTAGCTTTACAACAAAAATCCACCTGTCCGTCCTTCGGCTTCAAGCTTTCATAAAAAAAAACCGGCACCCACCCCCGCGAATGCCGATCCTGTCCTGTTAACCGCCGAGGGGCGCGACAAATAATTCAAATGTCGCCGACCTGATCAAGAATCGAGGTTTCAACCTCGCGGCCCTCTTTCTGCGCCATGCTCTGAATGAGCAACTGGCCACCGTAGGCCGCCGTTTTGGTGACCAGACTTTCCGCCAGCTCTCCTTGGCGTTTTTTAAACGCTTCGATGATTTTCCTATGTTCCTGTACCGAGATTTCCATGCGTCCCGGCAGCGACAGCGACGCCATGCGTAGCCGGTTGAATTTCAACAACAACAGGCTGATAAGTTCCAGCAGCTTATCGTTGCCGGCCGCGCGGATGAAGCATTCATGAAAATCATTGTGAACCCGAAAAAAATTCTTCACGTCTCCGTCCCGGGCCAGCTTTTCGAGGCGCTCATTGATCCCGTCAAGCCTCTCGATATCTTTATCGGTCATTTTTTCCGCTGCCATCCGAGCCGCGTAGCCCTCAAGGATACTTTTGATGGCGTAAAACTCTTCTACGTCTCGCTCCGAAAGGGAAGCAACCACCGCGCCCTTGCGGGGAATAACCGTCAGATACCCTTCGGATTCAAGTTGCCTGAAGGCCTCGCGGATCGGTGTGCGACTGATGCCGAACCGCTCCGCCAGCTCAGGCTCCGCCACCTTTTCACCGGGCTTGAGGGCTCCCTTAAGAATTGCTTCACGGATTGTTTCGAGAATTTTTTCTCGCAGGGTAAGATGGCTGTCGACTAGTCTTTTTCTCACCGCTATTCTCCACCGCCATTGGTTGTATACGCTATTGCATCGTAGCAAATTGTATACAGTATACATAACATGTCAAGCTTTTTCCCCGCTTTGCATCATGCAACTCTCTATATCTCCTTGCCTTTTGGCAAACCTCCCGATATTATCCCGTTAATCCCTCACTCGGTGTTCTATGAATTCCGTTCGCCATCTCAAGTTTTCCCTGTTTATCCTCTTCGCCGTCATCGGCTTCGGCACCCTCGGCTATTACCTGATCGAAGACTGGAGCGCTTTTGACTCCCTGTACATGACTGTCATCACCCTGGCGACAGTCGGCTTCAAAGAGGTTCACGACCTATCGGACGAAGGGCGGGCATTCACCCTGCTGTTGATCCTTTTTGGCGCCGGCATCATCGCCTATGTGATCGGCAGCCTGATTCGTTTTACTGTCGAAGGGGAATTGCGCACGATTCTCGGGAGAAAGAAATTGGAAAAACAAATCAGTAAACTTCAGGGACATTACATCATCTGCGGTTACGGCCGCATCGGCAACCACATCTGCCATGAGTTCAAATCGCGCCCCTCGATTTCCTTCGTGGTCGTAGAAAAGGATAAAGAAAGCTGCGAGAAACTTGCCGCCGATGGAATTCTTTTTGTTCACGGCGATGCCACCGACGATGACACCCTCCTGTCCGCTGGCATCCGCCGAGCCCAAGGCCTGATCACCGTGGTTACATCCGACACGGAGAATGTTTATATTACCCTGACCGCCAGGGGCTTGAAGCCCGACCTTTTTATTCTGGCCCGAGCCGGCGACCCCGGTTCGGAAAAAAAGCTCCGCCGGGCCGGGGCGACCAAAGTCATATCTCCGTACACCATCGGCGCCACCCGCATGGCCCATGCCGTGTTGCGTCCATCAGTAGTCGATTTCATCGAAATTGCCACCGCCGGCCACAATCTTGAACTGCAGTTGGAAGAGATCCTGGTCTCCCCGGGTTCTCGGCTGGTGAACACGACCCTGATCAACTCGGGCATCCGCAGAGACTGGAATATCATCATTATCGGCATCAAAAAAGCCGATGGTAAAATGTTGTTCAACCCAGCTCCGACCGTGTCCATCGAATCGGGCGACACCCTCATCACCCTGGGGGAACAGCCAGCTATCCAGCATCTTGAAAAGATCGCTTCGGGAAAACCCGCCCGTGATTGACAGACTCCACGTTCATCTGCCGTTCCGCTTCGTTGATCGGTACCTGCCGTTTATCCTTGGACATCGGTTGCAGCCAGAAGTCGCCTTTCTCGCCGACGACTTGGACCGACCCATCGATTCATCGCTGCAACAACTCGCCCACGCGCTTTCCGGAGCTGGCTTGTCAACCATCGTCCACGCCCCCTTCATGGACCTCAATCCAGGGGCTCTCGATCCCCTGGTGCGCGATGTCTCCTTATTTCGCTATCAGCAGACCCTCGATGTGGCAGCCACCCTTGGCGCAAGCCTGGTCGTCTTTCATCCGGGTTACGACCGTTGGCGCTATGCCGGACAGCGTCGCCTTTGGATCGAGCAATCACTGAAATTCTGGCCGCCGTTGCTCAAACGTGCCGAACAACTGAAAATCCGCATGGCCTTGGAAAACATTTTCGAGGAAGAACCGACGTCTCTCGTAGACCTGGTGTCGGAAGTCGATTCGGACTGGCTCGGACACTGTTTCGATACCGGGCATTGGAACCTGTTCGGTAAGATAGCCCTCACCGAATGGCTCACGGCTCTCGGACCACGGCTTTTTCATCTCCACTTGCACGATAACTTTGGCGACAGGGATGCGCATCTGCCGATCGGTGAGGGTGAAATCGACTTTCCGCTCCTTTTCGACTGGCTGTCCCGGTACCCGGGCCACCCAACCCTGACACTGGAAGCTCATAGTCCCGAACTTCTGTTACGCTCCCTCTCCGCCGCCGTGGATCTAATATCCGGCGGAACCCCCAAACGTCAGCCTTGACCTTTTTTCCCTCACATGGTAGAAGCTGGTCATACCAATGCAAATATGGAGTAATGGCGTGACCACTTTATTCAAGCCAATCAAACCCAAAAAAATTTCCGAAGCAATCGTCGAACAAATCAAGGCCCTGATCTCCGAGGGGCAGCTCAAACCCGGAGAACGCGTCCCCTCCGAGCGCGACCTGGCGACCATGCTCGGGGTCAGCCGACCTTCGGTTCGGGAAGCGATCATGGTGCTCGACGCCATGGGTCTGGTTGAGTCACGGCAGGGGGGGGGCACCTACGTCCGCTCTCTCACCGAGCATTCCATTGCTGACCCGCTCACTGGCATGGTCACCAATAATGCCCGCCTGCTGTGCGATCTCTCCGAGGTACGCATCGGACTGGAAAGCTGGTCTGCCTATCTGGCCGCCCAGAATGCCACCGCCGAGGAACTTGCCGGACTGAACCAGAGTCTCGAAAAAATGCGAAGGCTGGTTCACACGGGAGGCTGGCCCGCCGAGGTGGATACTCAATTCCACTACGCCATAACCAGCGCGAGCCATAACACCATTCAGGTGCATGTGCTGAACACCATCCACACACTTTTCAAAGCAACCATCGAGGTCGCTCTGTTTGAGTTCTATCGTCGCGAAGGTTATGCCCAGTTGTTATTGGAACAGCACGAAGCTATTTTCAGCGCCATTTCGTCGCACAACCCGGACTTGGCCCGACAAAAAATGATCGAACATCTCTCGATCGTTAAACAGAAAATGTCCGAATTTCTTGTTAAGCCGAGTTCCCTCTGAGCTTCGCGATAAATAAAAAAGGCGGCCCCGGGTGGGTCGCCTTTTTTATTTATCCTGCAAAGAATGTTAAATCGATCAACGAGACTTGCGCCCGGCCACCTGAATACGAATCAGGGCCCTCGTCAAGGCGGCTTCCATGACCAGGAAGTCCTTGTCTTCGGAAGTCAGTTTCCTGAGAGCTTCCTCGGCCCGACCCAGGGCGGCTTTGGCCCGCTCGAGGTCAATCTCGTCAGCGGGTTCGGCGGTTTCAACCAGAACCGTGACCTTGTCATCTTCAACTTCCACATAGCCCCAGTTCACGGCCAGGTGAAAGTTTTCGCCTCCCTTGCGGTAGGACAGCTCACCGATTTTGAGCGTGGTCAGCATCGGTGTATGACCGGGGAGAATACCGAACTCACCCAGAGTCCCTGGAGCGGTGACCTCGTCGACTTCCTCGGAAAGCGCCTTTTTATAGGGAGTGACCAATTCGAGTCTGAGCTTTTCTGCCATTACGAACGTCCTTTACCGGATTGGCGGGGCCAAGGCCCCGCCGCTGCATCTTTTATCAGGCCGCCAGCTTCTTGGCCTTTTCCAAGGCTTCTTCGATGGTGCCGACCAGGTAGAAGGCCTGCTCCGGAATGTCGTCGTATTTGCCGGCGACGATTTCCTGGAAACCTTTGATGGTGTCCTTGAGCTCGACGTACTTTCCGGGCGAACCGGTGAAAACCTCGGCCACGTGGAACGGCTGGGACAGGAAACGCTGGATCTTACGGGCGCGGGCAACGACCAGCTTGTCTTCTTCGGACAACTCGTCCATGCCGAGGATGGCGATGATATCCTGCAAGTCTTTGTAGCGCTGCAGCACGTACTGAACTTCACGGGCGATTTTGTAGTGTTCTTCGCCAACCACCTGGGGATCGAGAATCCGGCTGGTGGAGTCGAGAGGGTCAACCGCCGGATAGATCCCGAGCTCGGCGATCTGGCGCGAAAGAACCGTAGTTGCATCGAGGTGGGCAAACGCGGTGGCCGGGGCGGGGTCGGTCAGGTCGTCGGCCGGAACATAGATGGCCTGAACCGAAGTGATCGAACCCTTGTTGGTGGTGGTGATCCGCTCCTGCAACTCGCCCATTTCGGTGGAAAGAGTCGGCTGGTAACCAACGGCCGAGGGAATACGGCCGAGAAGGGCGGAAACCTCGGAACCGGCCTGGGTAAACCGGAAGATGTTGTCAATGAAGAGAAGAACATCCTGGCCCTCCTCGTCACGGAAGTACTCGGCGACGGTCAGAGCCGAAAGGGCAACGCGGGCGCGGGCTCCGGGGGGTTCATTCATCTGCCCGTAAATCAGGGCGGTTTTATCGAGAACGCCTGATTCTTTCATTTCGTGCCAGAGGTCGTTCCCTTCGCGGGTACGCTCGCCGACGCCGGCAAAAACCGAAAAACCGCCGTGCTGCTTGCCGATGTTGTGAATCAGTTCCATGATTAGCACGGTCTTGCCAACCCCGGCGCCGCCGAACAGTCCGATCTTACCGCCACGAGCGTAGGGAGCGAGAAGGTCAACGACCTTGATGCCCGTTTCAAAGGCCTCGACCTTGGTCGACTGATCGACGAATTCGGGGGTAGGGCGGTGAATTTCCCATTTATGCTCAGTAGTTACGGGGCCGGCTTCGTCGACGGGCTCGCCAACGACATTGAGAATGCGACCAAGGGTGCCTCGGCCGACCGGCATGACGATCTGTTTGCCGGTGTCGAGAACGTCTTGACCGCGCACCAGGCCGTCGGTGGAATCCATGGCGATGGCGCGAACGGTATTTTGACCGAGGTGCTGGGCAACTTCGACGACCAGATTCCACTCGGTACCGCCAAGAGCAGGATTGGTAACCTTGAGCGCGTGATAAATTTCCGGGAGCTTGCCGGCCTCGAATTCCACGTCGATGACGGGACCGATAACCTGGGTGATTTTACCTTTATTCATGATGAACCGTTCCTCCTTTTTCCCACCCTGGTCGGGTGCGAAACATCGTTCGAATTAATTCTTTATCGATTCGGCCCCGGAAATGATCTCCATGAGCTCTTTAGTGATGGCGGCCTGGCGCGCACGGTTGTACTGGAGAGTCAGCTTGCCAATCATTTCCTTGGCGTTTTTGCTGGCGCTGTCCATGGCGCTCATGCGTGCGCCATGTTCCGATGCTACCGACTCAAGCAGGCCGCGGAAGATCTGCACCTCGACGTTTTTCGGCAGCAACTGCTCGAGAACTTCGCTACGGCTGGGTTCATAGAGGTACTGAACCATGTGAACCCCTTCTTCAACCTGCCTGGGAACGATTGGCAGCAGTTTATCGACCGTCACCACCTGTGAGATTGCGCTTCGAAAGGCATTGTATATCAGATAGACCGCGTCGTACTGTTCCGACGTGTAACCTTTGACGATCTCCTGGCCAATGAGCGAAGCGGTGCTGTAAGAAATATTCCCGGTAATATTCTCATAAACCTTGGCGATATTAAGCCCGCTACGCGTTCTGAGATATTCCTTGCCCTTACGACCGATGACCATCAGGTCGTAAGCTTCGAATTCTTCTTCATTGTTGCGAATGAAACGTTCCCCGGTCTTGCAGATACTGGCATTAAAACCTCCGCAGAGACCACGGTCCGCAGTCAGCACGACAATCAGGGCCCGCCCCTTGCCGCGCGGCTGGAGGAGGGGATGCCCTTCGGCATCTTCGCGGGCCGCCAGGCTGGAAAGCACCCCCAGCATCTTGTCGGCATAGGGCCGCGATGCAACCACCGCCTCTTGGGCACGCCGCAATTTGGCGGCGGAGACCATTTTCATGGCCTTAGTGATCTGCTGGGTGTTCTTGACCGAGCTGATCCGTTTTTTTATGACCTTCAGATTTGCCATCTGTCTAAACCTTTAGCTTGGCGATTAATTACGCTACGAACTGCCCCTTGAACTCGTCGAGAGCTGCCTTGATGCGACCTTCGAGGTCGGCATCGATGGCTTTTTTCGCACCGAGGTCGGTTAACAACTGGGCATGGCTGGCTTCGAGAAACGTAAGCAGTTCCTGTTCGTAGCGTTGTACGGCAGTGATCGGGTATTCGTCGACATAACCGTTATTGGCGGCGTAGATCGCCAACACTTGCTTGGCCACCGGCAACGGCTGGTACTGGCCCTGCTTGAGAATTTCGACCAGTCGGGCGCCACGGTTGAGCTGACGCTGGGTTGCGGCGTCGAGGTCGGAACCAAATTGGGCGAAGGCAGCCATTTCACGGTACTGAGCCAAGGCCAGGCGGAGGGTACCGGCAACCTGTTTCATGGCCTTGACCTGAGCGCTGCCACCGACGCGGGAAACCGACAGACCAACGTTGATGGCCGGTCGGACACCGGAGTAGAACAGGTCGGTTTCCAGGAATATCTGCCCGTCGGTAATCGAAATGACGTTGGTCGGGATATAGGCGGAAACGTCGCCGGCCTGGGTTTCAATGATCGGCAATGCGGTCAGGGAACCGGCCCCGAGACTGTCGTTCAGCTTGGCGGCACGCTCGAGCAGACGGCTGTGCAGGTAGAAAACGTCCCCCGGGTAAGCTTCGCGTCCCGGTGGACGCCGGAGCAGCAGGGACAGCTGACGATAGGCAACCGCCTGTTTGGAAAGATCATCGTAGATGATCAGGGCGTGCTTGCCGCTGTCGCGGAAGAATTCGCCCATGGTCACCCCGGTGTAAGGCGAGATGAACTGCAGGGGAGCCGGGTCGGAAGCGGTCGCGGCGACGACGATGGTGTAATCCATGGCGCCGTGGTGCTTGAGTTTGTCGACAACCTGGGCAACCGTGGAACGTTTCTGGCCAATGGCGACATAAATGCAGGTGACGCCGTTGCCCTTCTGGTTGATGATGGTATCGATGGCTACGGCGGTCTTGCCAGTCTGGCGGTCGCCGATAATCAGCTCGCGTTGGCCACGTCCGATCGGCACCATCGCGTCGATGGCTTTGAGACCGGTCTGCATCGGCTCGTGTACCGACTTACGAGCAACGATGCCGGGAGCCTTGATTTCGACTTGGCGATAGTTTTTGGAATCAATATCGCCCTTGCCGTCGATGGGGATGCCAATACCGTTTACGACACGTCCAATCAGGGCCTCGCCGACAGGAACCTGAACGATGCGTTCGGTTCGCTTGACGGTATCGCCTTCCTTGATGTGGTGCCCCTCGCCGAGAATGGCGGCACCAACATTGTCCTCTTCAAGATTGAGAACCATACCCATGATTTCGCCGGGAAACACCAGAAGCTCGCCCGCCATGGCTTTGTCCAAACCATGAATGCGGGCAATACCGTCGCCGACAGAAATGATGGTACCGGTCTCGCTGACCTCAACCTCGCGGCCGAAGTTTTCAATCTGCTTCTTGATGATCGCGCTGATTTCTTCCGCTTTGATTTCCATTGACCTTCTCACCCCTTCTTTAATGTATCTTCAATCCGTTTCAGCTGAGTTCTGATACTTCCGTCAAAGATCTTGCCGCCAACGCTGGCCTGCAATCCACCGATCAGGTAAGGGTCGACACTGACGGTCAGCTCGACTTTCTTTCCCGTCTTCTCTTCAAGACCAGTTCCGATCGCTTTTTTCTGGTTCTGGTTCAATTTGGACGCCGAAACGATATGCGCCCGAAGAACCCCAGAAAGCTCATCGGCAAAATCCTTGTACTGGGCCTCAATCTGCGGCAGATATTTGAGACGTCCCTTGGCCAGGAGAAGGCCGAGAAAGCGCTTCATTCCGTCAGACAGGCCCATGGATTCAGCCAGCTCCGTCAAAATCGCCGACTTCTTCTCCATGGGAAAAGAGGGGCTTTCCAGGATCAGGCGAAGAAATTTTTCAGAAGCAAACAGAGACTTGACGCCGGCCAGTTCCTGACCGTAAGCCTCCACCATTTGCTGCTCAGAGCCCAAAGTTACCAGGGCCTTGGCATATCTTTTGGTAAGTGCGCTGACGCTCAATGTAGTTCTCCCACCTTCTGCATGTATTCATCCACCAGACGGTTCTGATCCTGACTGGTAAAATTTTTCTGGAGGATCTCCTCGGCGATGGAAATGGCCATGGAAGTCGCCTCGCGACGCAACAGGGCACGGGCATTGGAAATTTCCCGTGCGGCCGACTTCTTCGCCTCGTCTTCGATTTTTTGTGCCATCTCATGGGCGTTGGCCAGAATTTTTTTACGCTCCAACTCGCCTTCGCGCTTAATGGCCTCGTAAATTTCGTCGATTTCGGCCGATGCTTTTGTCAGCTTGTCATCGTATTCGGCAAATTTTGCTTCCGCACCCTGCTGGGAAGCCTTGGCTTCCTCAAGAGCTTTTTCGATTCCCTCGCGGCGCCCGGCCAGCCCTTTTCGGATCGGCTTCGTGACAAAATAGGCCAATAATCCGAAGGTCACCGCAAAATTCAGACAACGGTAGAGAAAATCGGTCAGCAGAACACCGCTGTCGGCATGATGGGCACCTTCACCTCCGGAGGCCAAAGCCGATGCAGCAATTCCGAGCAGCAGGATACCGGCCGTTGCGGAGACAAGCTTTTTGTTCATACAAAAACACCCGACTTTCATTTCAGAGTCCTCCCCAGCACCTTGGAGGCGATTTGCGCAGCTAGAACCTTGGTTTCGGTCTTCAGCACCTGGGCCGCCGCTTCAGCTTCACTGGAAACTTTTTTCTTGATGTCCTGCAACTGATCGGCGGCCTTCGAGTGGGCCTTGCCAAGGATTTCCGCTTCTTCTCCCGCGGCGGCCTTACGCAGCTGGGCACGTTCTTCGTTTCCCTTGAGTTTGGCAGCCTGAAGCTGGTCCTGATAGCGCGCCATCTTTTCGCTGATCCGAACCTCGAGCTCTTTCGCCTTGGCATAGGAGCCGTCAATAGTTTCACGACGACGATTGAGGATACCGCGCAGGGGTCGGTAAAGGATGAAGTTCAGCACCGCCATCAATACGAAAAAGTTGACGAACTGAAGCCAAATGGTCCAATCGACTTGAATCACTACTCACCTCTTGAATGAACTGGCTGTAAAATTTTGTGAATTTGCACTGCGCTGTGACTTTGATTCCGCACCCACCCAAATGACAAGATTAAAAATTCCACCTTGTCAGAGTGCAAAGCAGGGCATTGCTATCACAGGAGCAATCCCGCTGTCAAGCAGCTTTTCCCGGCCTGGCGGAAAACCTCGACCATTTTCGATACCAAATGGCCAAATCCGCTTCATCATTTATCCCCTGGTTGTTTTTCCGACTGTCCCATGGCCAGGGTCCCGTTCAATGTCACGCCTTCTTCAACGATCAACACCGGCGTCTCGATACTACCATCCACCTGCGCCGGGGCGCGCAGTTCAACCTTGTTGGCCGCCTTGATGTTTCCCCTGAAACGACCACTCATGATCAGCGTCCCAACCGTCACTTCGGCCTGAATATCGGCCGTTTGGCCGATGATCAAGGTGTCTTTGGAAAGGATTTCCCCACGGAAAACACCATCGATCCGAACGATCTCGTCAAACAGCAGCTTGCCTTCAAACTGACTCCCAGGGCCAAGAAATGCTTTGATATCACTTTTTTCAACGGGAGTTTCCTTGCGCATGAGTTGCTTATCCTTCCTTTTAATCATTTCCACTCATTCCCTTCAGGAAACCCCCAAACGCTCCAACAGACGGTCTAGTTCGGCTGCGGAAAAATACGCTATTTCGATTTTCCCGCCCTTGCCCTTGGCAGCAATTCTGACCTGGGTACCCAAGGCTTTCTTAAGTTCGTTTTCAAGATGCTGTATCTGGGGATCTATTTCGGGTGTTTTTTTTGTTTTCGGATTCAGACCAAAACTCTTGATTTTTTTAACCAGCGCTTCGGTTTCCCTCACCGAATAACGTTTTTGCACCACCTGGTCGCGAGCCTCGAGCAGGTCTTCGGCATTTTCGAGGGACAGCAGGGCGCGTGCATGTCCCATACTCAGGCGCGCCAAGAGGACATCTTCGCGCACCTTCTCAGGGAGACGCAGCAGACGCAGAGAATTGGCAACGGTCGAGCGATCCTTACCGACTCTCTTAGCCATCTCTTCCTGGGAAAAATCGAAATTTTCCATCAGGTTGCGGTAGGCCTCGGCCTCTTCAATCGGATTGAGATCTTCGCGCTGGATGTTTTCGATCAGAGCCATTTCCAGAGCCCAATCCTCGGAAACATCCTGTATGACAACCGGCACTTCGCGCAAGCCAGCTTTTTGCGAAGCCCGCCAGCGTCGTTCGCCGGCGATGATCTGGTAATGATCCTCGACCTGTCGCACCACCAGGGGTTGAATCACCCCCTTTTCTTTGATCGAGGCCACCAGTTCGGCCATTTTTACGTCATTGAAGGTTTTGCGAGGTTGACTGCTGTGTGGGCGCAACTCCTCAATAGGACAGAGAAAATACTTGCGTCCGACTTCCTGACTAGCTGAATTCAGCAGAGCGCCGATGCCCTTGCCGAGGGAGGGTCGTTTTGCCATATCAATGTCCTGCTTCGATGATTTCCTTGGCCAGCTCCAGATAAGCGACTGCGCCACGGGAAGAAATGTCATAAAGGAGAACCGGCAACCCATGACTCGGCGCCTCGGAGAGACGTACATTGCGAGGAATTACCGAGGAAAAAACCTGGCCGCCGAAATGAGCTCGGATCTCCTCGCTAACCTGGTGCGAAAGATTATTGCGACCATCGAACATGGTTAGCAGAATTCCAAGTATTTTCAAAGATGGGTTGAGCTGCTTCTGAATTAATCGAATGGTCTGCATCAAGTGACTGAGACCTTCCATCGCGTAAAATTCGCATTGGAGCGGTATCAATATCGAATTGGCGGCGGTCAGCGCATTGACCGTCAGCAAACCCAGGGAAGGAGGACAGTCGATGATGATATAATCGTATTCGTCGCGGACCTCGTTGAGCATCCCCTGCAATTTGCACTCGCGAGCAAAGGCGGTGACCAGTTCAATTTCGGCGCCAATCAGATCGGTATTGGATGGAAGGATATCGAGATGTTCAAATTGGGAACGGACCCGGACCTCCCGGATTGAGGCATCACCAAGCAGGACATTGTAGACTGTCAGTTGCTGATTTCGCTTATCGAGACCAAAGCCACTACAGGCATTGGCCTGTGGATCCATATCGACAAGCAGAGTGCGTTTTTCAGCTACCGCCAGCGACGCAGCAAGATTAACGGAGGTCGTCGTCTTGCCAACTCCACCTTTCTGATTGGCGACCGCAACTATCTGGGCCATAAAACCTGATCTCCTTGAACCTTGCGTCGGGTCGGAAAGAGTAACATAACCCCTTTATTCTGCAAAGAAAAAAAGACACCCAGCAAGCCGGCGGTTACCTCCATCATATGGTGGTAAATTCTCCATCGATACCATATGTTGTTAAAAAAACAGATAAACAGGTCACCTTGCCGTCTTTAGGGTTATCAACAAACGTTCCGCCATTGACTGAGGAAGTCTGTTTCGTTCTAATCCGACACAGCTCACTCCCAATCCAGCCAACACTTCTTTGCACTGGGACAGTTCCCGCTCCCCTTCCGGACCCTTCATGGCCACCAACCTGCCTCCATCAGCCAGACAGGGTAGGGTTAATCTGACAAAATCGACGAGCGAAGCAAAGGCCCGCGAGACAATCACATCAAACCCCGAATCAAAACCTTCCCATCGCGGAACATCTTCAATTCGCGAATGTAGCGCTAAAAAGCGGGTAAGGCCAAGCTGACGTACTACGTGCCGTTGAAAGTTAATTTTTTTTCCGACAGCGTCCACCGACACAAAATTCAAATCATCAAAGACAATTTTCAGCGGCAGGCCGGGAAAGCCCCCCCCAGATCCAACGTCCAAAATTCGCTCCCGACCTGTCAGCAAAGGCATCAACGTCAAAGAGTCGACAATATGTTTTTCGACAACCTCCTCTTCACGGGTAATTGCCGTCAAATTTACCAACCGGTTCCAGCGAAGCAGCTCTTCAGTAAACCACAAGAGCCGCCCACGAACCGGCTCGTCGACAGATATTCCAAGGGCCTCCAGCTGTGTTTTCAACAGCTTATCCAAGCTTTTGCTTTCATCAACCACGACGCAGCAACACGCTCAGGATAGCAATGGCCGCCGGGGTCACGCCTGGAATTCTCGCCGCCTGCCCCAGGGATCGGGGACTGACTTTCTTCAACTTTTCCTGCACCTCGGCCGACAATCCGGGCAGCCTGTCATAATTAAAACCATCCGGAATCACGACATTTTCAGTTCGGCGAAAACGCTCAACCTGCTCCAATTGGCGATCTATATATCCTTGGTACTTGGTAGATATATCCAACTGATTCAGCACATCTTCGTCCAAATCGGACAGGGTTGCGTCAAGGAACAACAGATCTTTGATGGCAAGTTCGGGACGACGTAGCAACTCCAACAAAGAAGCTCCGTTTTTCAACTCTCCAAGATTCAACCTCTCGCTCGTTTCTCGATCCGCCCCCGACACCCGCACTTCCCGCAAACGCTCGTTGCCCCGTTGCAAGCTTTCCATCTTAGCCTCAAACAGTTGCCAGCGCGCCTCGGGAACAAGACCCACCGCATATCCCGCCGGAGTCAAGCGCTGGTCTGCATTATCCTCCCGGAGAAGCAACCGGTATTCAGCTCTCGATGTAAACATCCGGTAAGGCTCCCTGGAGCCCAGGTTTACCAGGTCATCGATCAGAACCCCGGTATAGCCTTGATCCCGACCTAAAACCAGCGGCTGCCCTCCCTTAACCTTAAGCGCCGCGTTCGCTCCCGCTATCAACCCCTGAGCGGCGGCTTCTTCATAGCCGGAGGTTCCATTGATCTGCCCGGCGTGATAAAGAGAATCAACAGCCTTGGTTTCAAGGGTGGGGTAGAGTTGTATTGGATCGACAAAATCATACTCTATGGCATACCCCGGACGCATGATCTCTACGGCTTCCAAACCAGGAATGCTACGCAGAAAAGCCTTTTGCACATCCGGCGGCAACGACGTTGCCAACCCATTGGGATAAATCTCCGCGCAATCAACCCCCTCCGGCTCGAGAAAAATCTGATGCCTGTCCTTGTCGGGGAATCGCACCACCTTGTCCTCAATGGACGGACAATAGCGGGGACCAATTCCCTTAATCACCCCACTGTACAGGGGTGAACGGTCAAGCCCCGAACGAATCAGATCATGGGTCCTACTGTTTGTATAAGTGATATGGCAAGGAACCTGTGGCCTATCAATCTTCTTGGTCAAAAACGAAAAAGGTTTTGGGGGATCATCACCGTATTGGGGTTCCAGCCGAGAAAAATCGATTGATCGACGATCGAGACGGGCAGGAGTCCCGGTTTTAAGACGTCCCACCTCCATGCCCAAGCTGCGCAGAAAATCAGAAAGGCCAACGGATGCCGGTTCGCCCGCCCGGCCTCCGGGATAATTGGACATACCAACATGAATCAGCCCCCGCATGAAGGTTCCCGTGGTCAGCACTACTGCCCCTGCCGTAAAGACAATGCCCTCCATAGTTTCCACTCCACCAACTTGGTGGTTTTTCACAACCAGACGGGTAACCACGCCATGCTTCAAATCTAGCAGCGGAAATCGCTCAACGACTCGTTTCATCCGCTCCGCATACATGCGACGATCAGCCTGAGCCCTCGATGCCTGTACGGCCGGACCTTTCCTGGTGTTAAGTATTCGATATTGGATGCCGGTGGCATCAATATTGATTCCCATCTCGCCACCCAATGCATCAATCTCCTTCACCAGGTGCCCCTTGGCCAAGCCGCCGATCGCCGGATTACACGACATTTGTGCTACCGCATCCAGGCTCATATTTAGCAGCAGGGTTTTACAGCCCAACCGAGCGGAAGCCAACGCAGCTTCACAACCGGCATGGCCGCCACCCACAACAATAACCTGATAGTCACTTCCGCAGCTTGCCATTCGTATTCATACCTCGACACAAGTCGGTTGAGACGAAATGTTTCACGTGAAACACCCTACTTTCCTATACAAAAACGTGTGAAAATACGGTCAAGTATATCCCCTGGGGTGGTCTCTCCGGTGATTTCGCCTAAAGCGTGAAGAGCATCACGTAGATCCAAAGCAAGAAACTCAGGCGAGGCTCCCTCGGATAATAAATCTATGAAATGTTGAACGGAAGCGCTACACCGCACCAAGGCCTCTCGGTGTCGACGATCAGAGAAAACCGTATCCATGGATACCTCTCCGACAGCCTGATCACCATGCACAAGACCAACAATGGCTTCCTTGAGTCGATCAATCCCCTCACCGGTCCGGGTGGAAACAGACACCCGTGGGAAAACAACAAACCGCTCATCAAGTTCAACCGTGGAAAGATCCGCTTTATTTTGAACCAAGAGTATTTTGGATTCCCGACAGAATTCTAATGCCAGCAAGTCGTCGCTATCGGTCGGGCGACTGCCGTCAATAACCAACAAAACCAGATCCGCTGAAAAAATTTTATTTTGTGCCCTGAAAACACCCTCAGATTCCACAGGATCATTGGTTGTACGTACTCCGGCGGTATCGATTAGTCGTAATGGAACCCCACTCAGCACCAGGTTTTCCTCTATGGTATCTCGGGTAGTACCAGGTATATCGGTAACAATGGCACGAGATTCTCCAAGCAAAATATTCAGAAGAGAACTCTTGCCAACGTTAGGTTTACCGAGAATCAATACGGACAAGCCTTCCCGAAGTATTCTACCGAAATCAAAATTTTTAAGTATAGATTCTATCCGGGAAAAAATGGAAACCGACGAAAAGCGAAGCTGTTCCTGATCTGCAAATTCAATATCTTCTTCAGGAAAATCAATATAAGCCTCTACTAAAGCGAGAAGGTCGGCGATTTCCGACTGAAATTCGTGAATGGTCCGGGAAACTGACCCTTTAAGCTGGGCTGCGGCAATTCGTCCGGCGGATTCTGAACGCGCACGAATAAGATCAATAACAGCTTCGGCTTTACATAAATCCAGACGTCCATTGATAAAAGCCCGGAAAGTAAATTCACCGGGACGAGCCAAACGGGCCCCGCCATCAATGAATTGATCCATAATTCGACGCATTATAACTAGGCCCCCATGACAATGGACCTCTGCCACATCTTCACGGGTATAAGATTTTGGAGCTCGCATCACCACAGACATTACTTCGTCAATTAAATTACCATCCCTATCTTCGAATGTTCCGAGATAAAGACGGTGACTTTCAAGTGAAGAAATAGGCCCGATGGGTTTAAAAAAATGGCGAAGTAGATTTTCAGCATTTCGTCCCGAGATACGAAGAATGCCAATTCCTCCTTCACCAGCTGGGGTAGCGGAAGCTATAATAGTATCCGTATCCATTAACATCCTCAGTATAAATACAACAAAATTTCTAACTAATAAACCAGAAACCGTTCAGCCAAGGGCAACCAAGACTGAACGGTTTATAGAATTTCGGCGGTGGTGAATCCAACAATCGCAAAATTTTTAAAAGTAGGATCAGGCTTTCTTGTGGATGAAATACTGTTGAATAATTGTAAGAAGATTGTTGACCAACCAATATAAAACCAGCCCTGAAGGAAAATTTAAGAAAAGAAATGTAAAAACAATCGGCATCAGCATAAACATCTTGGCTTGGATAGGATCCATGGTGCTCGGCGTCAGTTTCTGCTGAATAAACATGGTAGCACCCATAATAAGCGGCGTAACATAATAGGGATCTTTAAGAGACAAATCGGTAATCCAGAAGGCAAAAGGGGCTTGCCGCAACTCAATGGCCCCTAAAAGTACCTTATAAAGAGCAAAGAAAACCGGAATCTGTACTAACATCGGCAAGCAGCCGCCCATGGGATTTACCCGATGAGTTTTGTAGAGCTGCATCATTTCAAGATTCTGTTTTTCCCTGTTATTTTTAAATTTTTCCCGGATCTGCTGCATCTGAGGTTGTAATTTCTGCATATTTTTCATCGATGCATAGCTCTTATGAGTAAGTGGCCAGAAGAGCAGCTTGATGATAATAGTAAGAATGATTATTGCAATACCGTAGTTGCCTATAAAAGAATAGAAAAACTTAAGGACATGGAGCAGGGGTTTAGCAATCAAAGAAAAGTAACCAAAATCGATAGCCCTAAAAAGTTCATGACCAGCTTGTTTTAGAACATCTAGGTCGCGTGGACCAAGATAAAGAATGTAATTTAAGAAAAAAGATTGCCCTGCCTCAAGACTGATAAATCTAGAATCAAAATGACTATAAATATTTTGACCCGATTTTTCGATGCGAACTTTTTCACTTGTATCATCTAAAGGAACAACAGCACTAATAAAGTATTTGTCTTCGAATCCACTCCATATAACATTTTTACTATATTGACGTTGTTCCGTTTCAATATCTTGAGGTTTATCGGTTAGCAATTCATCAGTGGTCAATGTAACCGGACCGACAAAGGTTAAACTATCCCCTTTATTGGTTTCATCTAGAGGATTAATTAAAGAAAGGGAAAGGCTTCCTCGTACCAGCTGACTTGACCCATTGGATACCGCAAGTGAAAGATCGAATTCATATCGGTTGCCATGAAAAATATATGTTTTGTCAACCCTAACTCCATCCTGACGAACAAAGGTAAAAACCAACCGAAGTTCCTCCGCGTCTTTCAGGTACAAAGAGTCCTGGGAAAAATCAACGTGATAAACAGCATTTACAGGAAAACCTATCCCGTCCACACCGGAGGTATTCAAGGTGCCTTCACGAAACGTAGAAGGTTCAACCAAGGAAATGAAGGGAGCTTCGGCATCCAATGTTTGTCTGTAATTCTTTAATTTAAATGAAATAAGGCGAGCACCTGACGTTGAAAAAACCGCTTGGTATAAATCGTTCTCAATGGTGATCTCACGTACTGGAACGTTCTGATTTAAACCGGAAAAAGTATCGGTACCAACCTGTTGAGATGATGCATCCCGGGTTGACGATACAGGCAAAGGCACAGAATCCGGTACAGCAGAAACAGATTCCTGCTGAGGAATTTGAGGGGGGGGAGGGGGCGATTGAAAAAACAGGCTATATCCAAACCAGATAGCCATCATAAGCATCAGGGCAATTAGGGTATTTTTATTTTCCATAAAACCTACTCCAGACGAGAAGAATCATTCAACCGGATCAACCCCTCCAGGATGAAAAGGATGACATCGGCATATTCTCAACAGTGAAAGATACAATCCTTTTACGGCGCCATGTTTCTTTATCGCCTGGTATGCGTATGTAGAACAACTAGGATAGAAACGACAGGAGGGAGCCTTAAGGGGAGAGATGCATCGTTTATAAAAAACGATGAATATGAGTAATAGCTTTTCGGCCATGGCTTGCTCGGATGTTCAGCCAATCAGCAGCTTTTTTAATTCTTCGCAGGCTGCGTCATATTTTAAATTGGATGCGCCTTTTTTGGCTATGATGGATATATCTACCCTTGGATCTAAATTTTCATAATTAAGACGAAAAAATTCTCTAATCAATCGTTTAACCCGATTTCGCTGAACAGCCCCACCGACTTTTTTACTTGCAGTAACACCAAGCCTAGTGGGGCCGCCATATTTTTTTACTACCACAACAATAAAATTTTCGGTATGAAACCTAACTCCCTTATCCCAGGTATAAAGAAAGTCCGAACGTACACGAAGGCGGTACCCAGGAGGGAAAATATAAATATTACCCGTTGCCACTACAATCTATTTACAGGGGATAGTTACAACTAAATTTTTACGGCCCTTAGCGCGACGACGCTTGATAACCAAACGACCATTAGCCGTCTGCATCCGTTTACGGAAACCATGGGTACGTTTTCTTTTAATTCGGCTCGGTTGATAAGTGCGTTTCATCTTAAAAATTACTCCTGTCTATATTTGTTATTATGGTTTTACATAAAGGAGTCTATTAAACACAATACGACGCTGAAGTCAAGATTTTTTTATATTAATAAATTTAATCCAAAGCATTATTTTATATATTAATTTATTTAAAAACCATAGAAAAACATACTGTTGTTAAATCACAAATAACTTGCAAAAGCCCCTCCTCTCTGTTATTTTTTTAAACCGCCTCATCGCTAAATAACAAAACTAAACTCCCTATTTTTATTGAAAAACTCTTTATCCACAAGTGTTTATAAGTCTGTGGATATGTTTTCACCCCCCTTTCAGATTATTTGAAAAAAATATGACAACTAATCGTCTTTGGCAGGAAACCCTGTCTCAATTAGAAAAAAAGTTAAGTCCCCAAAATTTTTCTACGTGGATAAAGCCCATAAAATTTTGCGGACAAATTAAGGATATTGTTAATCTTGAAGTACCTAACAGATTTATACTTGATTGGTTGAGAGAAAACTATGCTTCACTTATTCAAGATACAATATCTCAAATAGGTGCTGTTACCTATAATATTCATTTTTCAATTGGAAATAACAATGTTGAAAAAAATAATGGGACGGTTGATAACAATACAAAGGTTACTATCCAGAATTACGCCCTAAATAATGATTTTAAATTAAATAAAAATATAACAAATTTTAACTTAAATGAAAAATATACTTTTGAAGAATTTGTGTCAGGATCATCAAATCAATTTGCATATGCTGCAGCTATGGCAGTAGCTAATAATCCTGCAACAACATATAATCCTCTTTTTATTTATGGTGGTGTAGGTCTTGGAAAAACTCATATAATTAATGCAATTGGAAACGAAATACTAAAAAAGAATTCTGATATAAAAGTTTGTTATTATTCTTCTGAAAAATTCATGAATGAGCTCATAAATTCACTCAGATATGCAAAAATGGATGATTTTAGAAAAAAATTCAGATCAATAGATGTCTTATTAATTGATGATGTACAATTTATTGCTGGCAAAGAAAGAACTCAAGAAGAGTTTTTTCATACCTTTAATGCGTTATATGAATCACATAAGCAAATAGTTGTAACTTCGGATAAATTTCCCAAGGAAATACCGGGTCTCGAAGAAAGATTAAGGTCCCGCTTCGAGTGGGGTTTAATAGCAGATATTCAACCACCTGACGTGGAAACAAAACAAGCCATATTAAAAATGAAATCCGACCAAAATGGCATACTATTACCCCAGGATGTTACGCTCTTTTTAGCTAATTCAGTAAGTAGTAACGTAAGGGAATTAGAAGGATACCTAATAAGAATAGGAGCTTATGCCAGCCTTACCTCAACACCAATTACCTTGAATATGGCTAAAGAGGTGTTAAAGGATATTTTAATAGAAAAAAATCGGGAAATTTCAATTGAAGAAATACAAAAAGTAGTAGCAGCTCACTTCAATGTTAAAGTTTCCGATCTCAAATCACCCAAAAGACTAAAAATTCTAGTAATTCCAAGGCAAATAGCCATGTATATTTCCCGCCAGTTAACATCATCTTCCTATCCAGAAATTGGTGAAAGATTTGGCGGGAAAGATCATTCAACCATTATTCATGCCATCAAAAAAATAGAAAAACAAATAGAAAATGATTACCAAATAAAAGTAACAATTGACAACATTAAAAATATTTTATCTAATTAAACTGTTTATAAAATCTTTATAAATATGTGGAAAATTACTTAAAAATAGTTTGTCCACAAAAACCGATATTTCATTGTTAAATATCCACAAACTTATCCACCTGTAAAAATAACCACAAAACAATGTTTAAACCCAATTATCAACAAACCAACAGCAAACTACTACTATTGACTATAAAAGACTTAAAGAATAATAGAATCATATAAAAGTTAACAGGAGGAGCCATGCACTTCACTGTCGAAAAAGAAATTTTTTTAAAAGGCCTTACGAGGGTACAAGGAATAGTGGAAAAACGAAACACTATCCCAATATTAGCCAATGTTCTCATTGAGGCTAATGAACATGAAATAACTATTACTGCAACAGATCTTGAAGTCGGTATGAAATCATTTTATCCAGCCAATGTAACAAAAACAGGAAAAATTACAGTTTCAGCAAAAAAACTATATGAGATAACAAAAGAATTACCAGAAAAAGAAATTTCATTTCTATCCAAAGATAACTGTTGGATAGAAATAAAATGTGGAAAAGCCATTTTTAATATAGTTGGTCTTTCTGCTGACGAATTTCCATATTTTCCTTATCCTGACAAGGAAAATTTTATAAATATAAAAAGCAGTATTATTAAAGAAATGGTAGATAAAACCTATTTTTCAATTTCTACTGATGAAACAAAATATAATTTAAATGGAATATATTTTAAATCTGATAGAATTGATGAAATATCAAAAATTTCTTTAATAGCAACTGATGGCCATCGTTTATCCATGATAACAAAAGAAGTTCAATTTATCAGTATTAATGAATTGGAAAAAGGTGTTATTTTCCCCAAAAAAGGAATTTTTGAACTTAAAAAAATAGCAGACGAAGATGATACAGATATTAAAATTGGTTTTATGGATAATAATGCTGTAATAAAAAAAGATAAAACAATAGTTATAATGAGATTGGTGGATGGAGAATTTCCAGACTATAATAGAGTAATACCAAAACAAAATGATTACAAAGTAGAATTGAATAGAAATGATTTTCTTCATTCACTTCGTAGAATATCTATTCTTTCAAATGATAAATCTAAAGGAATAAAAATATCTATCAAACAAAATTTGCTGGAAATTTCATCCTCAAATCCTGAATTTGGTGATGCTAGAGAAGAATTAGAAGTAAATTATTCAGGCCCTGAAATTTCTATTGGCTACAATGCCAGATATATTATAGACGTTCTTCAAAACCAGAATTCAGATAAAATAGAACTTCACATAAAAGATAACCTTTCACCGGGTATAATAAAATCTGCATCCGATAATGAATATCTTGCTGTAATAATGCCTATGCGTCTCTAAACTATGTATATTGATAGAATTTTTCTAAAAGATTTTAGAAATTTTAAACAAATTCAGTTTTATCCACATGAAAAATTTAATATTATTTATGGTAGAAATGCTCAGGGTAAAACAAATATACTTGAATCAATCTATATTTTGGCGAATTTAAAAAGCTTTCGTGGATCAAGTAACGATGAGCTGATAAGACACGAACAAAATATTTGTTATATAAACTCTTCAATATTTTCAAATGGCGTAAATAGAGAAATTAAACTTGAAATTAATAAAAAAGGTAAGAATGTAAAAATTGATAATAAAAAACCACATTCTGCAATTGAATTTTTTGGGTATTTACGGCCTGTTCTTTTTGCCCCTGAGGAAGTTTCTTTATTAAAAGGTTATCCAGCTGGGAGAAGATCTCTTTTAGATAGAGCAGTTTTTCAAGCTTCGCCTATTTTTATAAACATGATCATGGATTACAACCGTTTTCTCAAACAACGAAACAAACTTCTTAAAGAAAAAAAATATCAAACTGAAAATGATCCGTGGACCGATGGTCTTGTTACAACCGGAACACGAGTACGTCTTGAAAGAAAAAAATATATAGTTAGGATACTTCCACTTTTTAAAGAAATATTCAGTAAAATTACAAATGGGGCCGAAACAGCCGACATTATATATCCTTTGCCACCTGACTCTGAAAATGTGTTAAAAAATCAATTTTATCTGGAATTGGAAAAAATGGCCGAAAGAGAACTAGCTTTCGGCCAAACTCTAGTGGGGCCGCATCGGGATGATCCCATTTTCCTAATAAACGGCAAATCAGTACGTCAGTATGGTTCTCAAGGACAACAGAAATCATTCATCCTTGCCTTTAAAACGGCTCAAATTTTAGATCTCGAAAAAATTTTAGGTGAACCACCGATTCTCCTGCTTGATGACATGACAGGTGAACTAGACATGTTCAGACAAAAATTTTTTTTTGATTTTTTAAATAACAGCAAAGGACAAGTTTTTATAACAACAACAGATATTCAACCACTATTGAAAGCAGGAATAAAAGACGGGCGGTTTTTAAGGGTTCACCTAGGAGAAATCCAAAAAATCGCATTTAACGAGGAAACACTATGACAGAAAATAATTACAAGGCTTATGAGGCAGACAGTATAAAGGTCCTGGAAGGACTCTCTGCTGTACGCAAAAGGCCAGCCATGTATATTGGTTCAACCGGTCCAATGGGTCTGCATCATCTGGTTTATGAAGTCGTTGATAATTCTATTGATGAAGCTTTAGCTGGATATTGCAATGAAGTATTTGTATTTATTCATGTTGATGGTTCAGTGACGGTTGAAGATAACGGTCGTGGAATTCCCGTCGACATGCATTCAACCCAAAAAAAGTCAGCAGCAGAGGTAGTTCTTACGGTACTTCATGCCGGCGGCAAGTTCGACAGCGATTCCTATAAGGTTTCAGGAGGTCTACACGGAGTTGGTATCTCGGTAGTCAATGCTTTGTCTGCCAGGTTGGAACTCGAAATTCGTCGAAATAACAAAGTTTATCGACAAATTTATGAACGTGGATGTCCCCTCGCTCCCCTTGCCGTCGAAGGCGATACCACTAAACGTGGTACGAAAATAACCTTCTGGCCAGATGAACAAATATTTGAAACAACCGAATTTTCTTTTGAAACATTATCCCAGCGTCTCCGTGAACTAGCTTTTTTAAACGGTGGTGTGCTTATTCATATTCAAGATGAGCGAAGTGAAAAAAGCCACGATTTTCACTATGAGGGCGGTATCGCTTCTTTTGTCGAGTATCTGAACCGAGCCAAGACCCCTATTCATTCCAAGCCTATTTTTATTACTGGCACTAAGGAAGGAGTAGAAATAGAGGTAGCCATTCAGTATAACGATGGATATGACGAAAAAATATTTTCCTTCGCAAACAACATTAATACTCACGAAGGCGGAACCCATCTTATAGGTTTCAAGGCATCGCTGACCCGTACCATGAATACTTACGCGACTGCCAACAATCTACTTAAAAATATCAAAACTTCTATTTCTGGAGATGATCTACGTGAAGGGATGGCAGCAGTTATTTCAGTGAAAGTTCCCGAACCTCAGTTTGAAGGACAAACTAAAACTAAACTGGGAAATTCCGAAATAAAAGGGTTCGTAGAAACCCTTATGAACGAAAAACTCGCCGTTTACCTTGAAGAAAATCCGGCTGTTGCCCGCAAAATTCTGGAAAAAGGGATTGAAGCCGCCCGTGCTCGGGAAGCCGCCCGTAAAGCTCGCGATCTCACTCGCCGCAAGGGAGCCCTGGATGGTCTCTCTCTACCAGGTAAATTGGCTGACTGTCAGGAAAAAGATCCTTCTTTGTGCGAAATATACCTCGTCGAAGGTGATTCAGCCGGCGGCAGCGCCAAGCAAGGCCGGGACAGGCGTTATCAAGCTATCCTGCCACTCAAGGGAAAGATACTCAACGTCGAAAAGGCTCGCTTCGACAAGATGCTTACCTCCAACGAGATACGCACATTGATAACCGCCATGGGCACCAGCATCGGCAAGGAAGATTTCGATGTCAGCAAACTTCGTTATCATCGCATCATCATCATGACTGACGCCGACGTCGATGGTTCTCATATCCGAACCTTGCTGCTTACTTTTTTCTTCCGCCAGATGCATGAGTTGATTGAGCGCGGCCATCTCTATATAGCTCAGCCGCCCTTGTACAAGGCCAAGCGAGGCAAGAAAGAAATCTATCTCAAAGACGAAGCCGCGCTGCTTGAATACCTGCTTAGCGAAGGGGTCGAGGGATTGTCGGTACAAATGGAAAATAGCGGCAAGGTTATTCGCGGCAAACAAATCATTCCAACGTTGCGCAACATTATCGATTACAACAACCTCTTCAACAAACTCGTCCACAAAGGGGTCAATCGCGAAGTTCTTACTATTTTCGTGAATGGCAAGGTACAGAACGGTTTTGGAGACATGGTCGATCTGACCCCACTGGCGCAGAAACTCAAGACCGTCGAACCTCGCGCCGAATTCCAGGTGCTTCACGACCCAGCACGTATTCTTTTTACCCTTGGCAACATCCGGGCACGCATCGATCAGGGCGTGTTGGGTATTTTATCCTCCCATGAATACAAGCTATTATTGCAATCCTACAGACAGGTTGAGGATATTTGCCAAGGAGAACGAGCCTTCATTGCCTCGGAAGGAAAAGAAGAAGGAATTGTTAATGACCGCCAGGAATTACTTGATTTTTTCTTCGAGCGGGCCAAAAAAGGACAATATATCCAACGTTACAAAGGGTTGGGTGAGATGAATCCGGAACAACTCTGGGAAACCACCATGGATCCGGAAAAACGGATTCTATTACAGGTCAAGATAGAGGATGCGGTGGAAGCCGATGAAATATTTACCGTCTTAATGGGGGACCAGGTCGAGCCGCGACGCGAGTTTATCGAAAAAAATGCTTTAAATGTTTCGAATTTGGATATTTAAAAAAGCAGGCATGGATTTGGAAGCGCAGGGCACGAGGAAAAGGTTGGCTAACGAATTCCCCGGTGTCTGTGACCGCTCGGCTCAAGCCTGATTTTTCGGAGGAAATTTAATGGATCCCCATCAGAACAAGATTCCCGTTAACATAGAAGACGAAATGCGTAAGTCTTACATGGACTACGCCATGAGCGTCATCGTCGGTCGAGCATTGCCCGACGTGCGCGACGGCCTCAAGCCGGTTCACCGCCGGGTCCTTTACGCCATGAGTGAACTCAGCAACGACTGGAATAAGCCGTACAAAAAGTCGGCTCGCGTGGTTGGTGACGTCATTGGTAAATATCACCCGCACGGCGATACCGCAGTGTATGACACCATCGTTCGCATGGCCCAGAGTTTTTCCATGCGATATCCTTTAGTGGATGGCCAAGGAAACTTCGGTTCCATCGATGGCGATTCGGCAGCCGCCATGCGTTACACCGAAGTTCGCATGGCCCGACTGGCTCATGAATTACTGGCCGATATAGACAAGGAAACGGTTGATTTAGGTCCCAACTACGACGACTCCCTGACGGAGCCGCTGGTCCTTCCCTGCAAGTTTCCCAACCTGTTGGTCAACGGCTCGGAAGGGATCGCGGTCGGCATGGCGACTAAGATTCCACCTCACAATCTCGGTGAAGTCATTGATGGTTTGGTGATGGTGATCGAAAATCCGGCCATCGATTTTGAAGAACTTATAGCTTTGATTCCCGGCCCCGATTTTCCAACCGCCGGTTTCATCCTCGGCCGTGACGGCATCCGCGAAGCCTACAGTACCGGTCGAGGCATCATTCAGATGCGGGCCCGGGCGCTGGTCGAGAAGGACCGTCGTACCGGCAAGGAAAGCATCATAATTAACGAAATACCCTTCCAGGTCAACAAGGCCAGATTGATCGAAAAGATCGCCGATCTGGTCAAGGAGAAGAAAATCGAAGGTATTTCCGATCTTCGCGATGAATCGGACCGCGAAGGTATGCGCATCGTGATTGAACTAAAAAAAGATTCCATTCCCGAGGTTATTCTCAACCAGCTGTACAAGATGACGCAGATGCAGTCGTCTTTCGGCATTATCATGCTGGCGATCGTCTCGGGGCAGCCGCGAATTCTGACCCTCCGCGAAGTGCTCGATCGATTTATTGAACACCGCAAGGAAATCATCACCCGTCGCTGTATTTTCGAGTTGAAAAAGGCCGAAGCCCGAGCCCATATCCTGGAAGGCCTCAAGATAGCGCTGGAAAACCTCGACGAGGTTATCCAGATCATCAAAAACAGCGTCAATCCAGCAGAGGCCAAGGACCGCTTGATGGGCCGGTTCGGTTTTTCAACCCTTCAGGCTCAAGCAATCCTGGACATGCGTTTGCACCGGCTGACCGGTCTGGAACGGGACAAGATTGTTGCCGAGTACAACGAGGTAATCGCTCTGATCGCGCGCTTGAAAGAGATCCTGGCCAGTGAAGTGGAAATCCTGGGCATCATCAAGCAGGAATTGCTCGATGTAAGAGAACGTTTCGCCAATCCGCGACGTACCGAAATCATCGCCAAAACCGGTGACCTCTCCCTCGAAGACCTGATAGTTGAAGAAGATATGGTGGTTACAGTGTCCCACACCGGCTACATCAAACGCAACGCCGTATCCCTGTACCGGGCACAGCGGCGCGGGGGCAAGGGCAAAACCGGCATGCGTCCGAAGGAGGAGGATTTCGTCGAACATCTGTTTATCGCCTCAACCCACGCCTACATCTTGGTTTTCACCGACCTGGGGAAGGTCTACTGGCTCAAGGTCCACGAAATTCCGCAAGGGGGGCGCGCTACCAGGGGCAAGGCCATCGTCAATCTGCTTCAATTGTCCAACGATGAAAAGGTCACCTCAATTTTGCCGGTCAAGGAGTTTGTTCACGGAAAATACATCGTTACCGCCACCCGTCACGGCGTGGTCAAAAAGAGTGAGCTGATGGCTTATTCAAATCCTCGCGCCGGCGGCATCATCGCCCTGACCATCGACGAGGGGGACCGCCTTATTTCAACCCGCCTGACCGACGGCAGCATGGACATCCTGCTCGCCAGCAGTCACGGCAAGGCGATTCGCTTCCCCGAAAGCGACGTACGTCCCATGGGACGTACATCCCGCGGGGTGCGCGGCATGATGCTCGAGAAAGACGACAGCATCATCGGTATGGAAGTGGTGACCGATGCCACCGCGGCGACGCTGGTAACGGTCACCGAAAACGGCTACGGCAAGCGCACGGATCTCGACGAATACCGGATCCAGAGTCGAGGAGGCAAGGGAATCATAACCATCAAGACTACTGAACGCAACGGCAACGTGGTGGATATTAAACTGGTCAACGACGAGTCCGATCTGATGTTCATTACCGATCGCGGGAAAGTTCTGCGTACCGGAGTTTCGACCCTTTCGGTGATCGGTCGCAATACCCAAGGGGTACGACTGATGGTGCTCGAAAGCGGTGAACGGATTGTCGCCGTGGCCACGCTCGCCGAGAAGGACGAAGAGCATGGAGATACAGAAGCTGAAGAAGAGGCTTTTGAAGGAGGAGATGAAGCACCGGAGGAAACGCTCTAAAAGCCGCCGGTGGTTGATTCACGGAATTCTCCTCTTGGTGGCGGCGGTTATTGGCGGAGGCGGTTATTACCTGTACAACATCGAAGCGATCCTCGAAGGCGATTTTTCCAAGGCTGAACAGTTTCAGGAACAGGGAGATTACGAAAAAGCAGCCAAAATATTTGAAAAGCTTTACCTATATCATCCCGATTTTTATCTGGCTGACCGGGCACTGTTTCAGGCCGGTGAAATACTTAACCTGTACCTGAAAAAGTATCACGAAGCTTTGCTGGCGTACTCGCTGGTTGAAAAGGACTATTCCGAATCGCCACTGGCGAAAAAAGCCCTTCAGCAGGTTGCCGAAATATACAAGAACCAGCTTCGCGATTATCCCAGGGCCATCGTTGCTTACCAGAAACTTCTCGATAATGGGGTGGGAAATGGCGACCGGGTGCAATATGAAGTGGCCGACAGCTACTTTCGGTTGAATAATTTCGAGCAGGCACGCATAGAGTTCGAAAGCTTGCTGAAAAACTATCCCGACAGCAGTCTTACCGCCGAAGTCCAGTACCGGGTGGCGGTGGCCACCTCTCTCGAAGGCGACCTGAAAAAGGCGTCTGAATCCTTCAGGTTGGTCAGTGAAAAATGGCCGGAAAGCTCTTATGCCATCGAAGCCCGTTTCGGCCTGGCCGGGGTGCTTGAGGAACGCGAAGAATTGACGTCGGCCCTGGAGGTGCTAGAGAAGTTACGCGGCGTTTATCCCAACCCCGAAGTACTTGAGAAACGCATTATCCAAGTCAAGGACCGGATCAAAAAAAAGCAGAAAGCTATCTGACATGAAACCTGTCAAGAACATTGGCGTCATCGGGGCCGGCAGTTGGGGAACCACCCTGGCCGACCTGTTGGCCAAGAAAAACTACTCGGTCACTCTCTGGGTCTATGAAGAAGATCTGGCTGAGCGCATGGCTTCCAGCCGGGTTAATGACCTATATCTGCCTGGTTTTACTCTCTCCGAAAACCTTTCCGTAACCTCCGCTCTGACAGAAGCCGTACAGGGGCGCGATCTCCTGCTGCTGGTTTCCCCATCACAGGTGATGCGCAAGGTCTTGCAACAGGCTGGACCGCACATCGGCGGCGAAACTCTTATTGTTTCAGCTTCCAAGGGGATCGAAAACGACTCCCTGCAGCCCATGGCCGAGGTTATCACCGAATGTCTCGGGGCCGATCGGGGGCGGCGCCTGGTGTTTCTATCCGGACCGTCCTTTGCCCGGGAGGTTGCCGCCGGGATGCCGACCGCCGTGGTTGCTGCTTCGGCCGATGCCAGGGCGGCAGCTATCGTCCAGGAAGTCTTCAGTACCCCGTACTTTCGTATTTATACCAACGACGACGTGATCGGAGTCGAGCTGGGTGGAGCGCTGAAAAACGTGGTCGCCCTGGCTGCGGGAGTTTCCGATGGCTTGGGCTTCGGGTATAATACCCGTGCGGCCCTGATCACTCGCGGGCTTGCCGAAATGACCCGGATGGGGGTCGCCTTGGGGGCCCATCCGGGTACCTTTGCCGGTCTGGCCGGAATGGGAGACCTGGTGCTGACATGCACCGGCGATTTGTCGCGAAACCGCACGGTGGGTATGGAACTGGGTCGGGGGCACACTCTTGAAGAAATCCTTGGAAACATGAACATGGTGGCCGAGGGAGTGAAAACGACCCTGTCAGCGTATCAGTTGGCGCAAAAAATCGGGGTCGACGTGCCCATTACCGAACAGATGTACCGGATTCTCTACCAGAACAAGGACCCGCGCCAGGCCGTTTCCGACCTGATGCTGCGGGAACTCAAGGCCGAAGCGGTCTGAATTGGATCAAGGAGCGAGCCATGAAACGGCGCATTTACGGATTTATCCTTTTGTTATGTCTGCTTGCGATGCCGGCGCTGGCCGCTGAATATGCCGTTATTCAGACCACCCTTGGGGATATCAAGGTGGAACTGAATCGGGCCAAGGCCCCCGTTTCGGTGGTTAACTTTTTGGCCTACGTCGACCAAGGGTTTTACAACGAAACCATCTTTCATCGGGTGATCAAGGATTTCATGATCCAGGGTGGTGGTTTTACGGTCGATCTCCAGCGTAAGTCGACCCTCGATCCAATTGTTAATGAAGCTCCCAACGGGCTGAAAAACCTTCGTGGCACCATCGCCATGGCCCGGACCAATGTGATCGACAGCGCCACCAGCCAGTTTTTCATCAACCTTAAGGACAATTCCTTTCTTGATCACGGCGGGGTTTCTCCGGCGACCTACGGCTACGCGGTCTTTGGCCAAGTGGTGGAAGGAATGGAGGTGGTGGACGCCATCGCCCGAAAAAAAACCCGCGGTCTCAACGGTCTCTTTAAGGATCTGCCGGTTGATGCCATTGTTATCCGTGAGGTGAAATACATCAAAGAAGAAGGCAAGTAGGCGGACCGAGATCCGGCCAATTTTTTCTGACGACATTGAGAGCGATAAAACAGGGGTTTCACGGGAGAAACAGGTGACCACTATCCGCATCATGACATATTTTGTGCGGAAATGCCGTGGCGGGGATGGCCAGGTTGATCCCGACCGTATTGCCGACGTGATCGCAGAGGGGGCGCCCGATATTGTGGCCTTGCAGGATATTGGGGATGAGGTGGCAACCGATCAGCTCAATTACCTGTCCGGACGCCTCGGGATGAAATGTTATTCGACCTCCCCTTGCGGTGGCAACGCGTTTCTTTCATATTATCCCCTCAAGGGGGTGCTGGAATACGATCTGGGCAAGGGAGGGAGCTGCCTGAGGGCCGATGCGGATATCGAAGGCAAGCGCCTGCACCTGCTCAACCTGTGCCTGAAATCCGGCAAGTTGGAACGCCGACACCAGATCGATGCACTGCTTGGCCCGGACCTGCTCGGCGACCGGGCGCTGACCTGTCCGACCCTGATTCTCGGCGATTTTGCCGATTATTACTGGGGGGCCGGCAATTTGGCTCTCAACGTCAATCTCAGTAAGGGAGTGCGATCCCTTTGGCGCGGCACTTTTCCGGCTTGTTTTCCGGTGGTCGATCGTGATCGCGCCTACTATCGCGGTTATCTGCGCATCGTCGACAGCACCATCCTGTGGTCGAAGTTGGCCCGCAAGGCCTCGACCCATCTGCCGTTGATTCTCACCGCGCAGATCACCGACCCGCGAACCTTTTTGAGGGCCGAAAACCTCAAGCGCAGTCGGATGGAAGTCGCCCCCGGCTGATTCAGCGAGATATCCCCACCTGTGGAAAAGTCTGTGGAAACAGTGGATAAGGAAGTTCGGAAAACGCCCTGCCGGGTTCCTGAATAGGCATGTTTAGGTAATCGGAAACGCGGAATCGATGGCTCACCTGACGATGAAGAAAAAAAAGGCTGTCCTTCTGCTGACAGCTCTTGGGGAGCTTTACCCCGATGCCCGCTGTGCCCTCTATTTTCGGAATCCCTTCGAATTGCTGATCGCCACCATTCTTTCCGCCCAATGCACCGATGTTCGGGTCAACCAGGTGAGTCCAGCTCTGTTCGCCCGTTATCCGGACCCGCAAGCATTCGCCGAGGCCGATCTGGCCGAGCTCGAAGCGGCCATCCGTTCCACCGGTTTTTTTCGCAACAAAGCCAAGAATATTCTCGGCTGCGCGAAAGCCCTGCTTGATCGGCACGACGGTCAGGTGCCACGAACCATGACTGAATTGACCGCCTTGCCCGGGGTTGGCCGTAAAACCGCCAACGTGGTTCTTGGAAACAGCTTCGACACTCCCGGCATGGTGGTCGATACCCATGTCAAGCGACTGGCCAATCGCTTCGATTGGACCCGGTCGGTTGACCCGGTCAAGATAGAGCAGGATCTCTGCCGTCTCTTACCTGCTGAAAAATGGACTTCCGCCAGCCACATCCTCATTCTCCATGGTCGCGCCCTGTGCAAGGCCCCGATTCCCCTCTGCTCGCAATGCCCGGTTTTTGATTTGTGCCCACGCGTCGGGGTGACGCGATCGAGATGATAAGGCGTCCGTCCTGTTTCACGTGAAATAAAAAAGGCCAGCGACCGTTTTCCGGTTCTGGCCTTTTTTATTCAATGATTTTGACAACTAGTCTTCGTCGCCGGGCAGGGTGGGAATCAGGGTGATACTGTTGTCGTCTTCTTTGGGGCCTTCGGGGAGGGCCTTGGTCGAGTTGTCGAGGCCGATCGATTTGCCTTCGCGATCAAATACCGAGTTGTCGTCAAGGATGACCAAGCCCAGACGTTCGGCAACGTCACGGCGGTACTGGTATTGATGGTTGAGCTTCTCCCGCCGCAAACGGTAGCTCAAATACATCCAGACCATTCCGAACACGGCGGCAACGGCCAGCAACACACCGAGGGAAACCAGCAGATAAAAGGCGGCGCGTTCGCCGGCGTGGCCGATGAAAATTAAGATGTCGTCGATTTTGTAAATGATGCCAGCGGCCACCACCAGCATCAGCAGTCCAAGCAAGAACGGTACCTGGCGGGTGATGTGCAGGGCCATCTGCAGTTTGGATGGGGAAGAAAGGTCGCCGCCAAATCCGACGAGATCCTTGCTCGGGGTGTGGGAATATTCGTACAGGTATTTGTTGAAGAAAAGCACCACGACCCCAAACATGAAGGTGATCGCCACCGGGGCGATGAAGGCGGCAAAAATGTAGGGGCGCCACGGAAAGCTGGCTTCAGCGGCCGACAGGTTGACGATGAAACAGACAAAAAAGATCAAGCCTTCGACGACCACCAGAATAATCAAGTAGTTGAGGATGAAACTTTTCAGTTCGGCTTTTTCAAAAAGGTTGGCTATGCCCTTGAGTTTTTCTTCCGAAGTGCCGCTCATGGAAATATCCTTTTTCAGTTATGAAACAGGGTCCCGCTCGGTAGAGCAATCCGGTCCCCTTGGTTCGGCTGACGGAAAGGGTTTTATTGTGGCTAATGACCGTTGGTTTTTGAACGATCAAGCATATTAGCAGTCTTTGTTTTAATAATCAAACAATGAGGTTAGGTGTTCGCAAGATCTGAACGATCTCCATGGAGAGATGTCCGACCGTTTTTCCGGACCGGGTAAGGTTTGACAGGAGGGGGCTAAAATTGTAAAGTACGCTGGTTTTATGGAGAGATTTTAACGGGATTTCAGAACGAAAGGACGGGCAGATGTTTCCAGCCGTAAAGGGCGATATTGTTAAGCTTCATTACACCGGCAAGCTGGCCAGCGGAGAAATTTTCGACGCTTCGCCGGAAAACCGGCCACTCCGGTTCGTGATCGGGAAAAACGAGGTTATTCCTGGCGTCGAACAGGCCGTGATCGGAATGGTCCGGGGGGAAAAAAAGACGGTAACAGTTACTGCCGACCAGGCCTATGGCCAGAAATTACCCGAAAAGATAGAAGAAGTGCAGCGGAGCATCCTCCCCGCCGGGATGGCGCTGAATGTCGGCGGCAAGCTTCAGATCACCAAGCACGATGGTAGCCTGCTCTATGTCGAGGTTCTCGCCCTGACCGAGACGACCGTCACTCTCGACGCTAATCACCCGCTGGCGGGAAAAGATCTGATATTCGATATAGACATGCTTGAAGTGGAAAAGGCTCCTAAGTCCGATTTTTTCAACCAGATCTTTAAATAGGACCCCGCTGCCGTTTTTATGGCGGATTGAGTCCTTCGTTGGCAGGTAGTTTAGCGGCGATAGGGTTTGAGGACAATCGTGCCGATTTCGAGAAGCTGTCCATTTTCTACCCGCGGACAACCGCCGTTTTCGAACTCCAACACCCCATAAGGTTCGTTGGCGACGGGTTGGCCGCGGGTTCTGGTCCGTGCGGCCAGACAGTAAGACCCTGGTTCGGGGAGGTAGAGGGTGAACCGGCCGTCGGCATTGACGGGAAGCGAAGTGAAATCGGGCATCCGGTGAAAGTTATGGTCGCGGTAGGCTAGCGCGAAAGCCCCGACGGCCGGCTGGCCCCGGTCGTCGAGAATGCGGCCGGTAAAACCGGTCGCGCCGGAGCTCAAAGCGCCTTCTCGCATAACCATTGACCGCACCATGGTTTGCAACTGAAAGTCGACCCGGCTGGTACAGCCATTTTCTACTTTTACCGGGTTTGTTACCGGCATGCCCCAGGCATCCCCCGGCAGGGGGGGGCCAGCATTGCCGCCCTCCCTGCGCATCCGCGCGACCAGATAATATTCCCCCGCAATGACATCAAGAAAATAGGTACCGGTGCTGTCGGTTCGGGCCTCGAAGTCCGCCGGTCCGCGCAGGTTGCTGCGCCGACTTCGGTAGGCGTAAACATAGACCTCGGTGGATGGCTGACCGTGCTGGTTAGTGACCTGACCGGCGATGCCGGTCAGGTCGCGGGGAGACGCGGGGGAGTGAGGGGCGGGCGCGGGGGTACAGGCGCCAAAGGCTTGGGTCAGTACACAGATCAAAAAAACAAGCAGGCGTGCCATTTTTTCCATCGTTGCTGCGAGCGGGTCAGTTGAGCTGAATTATGTCGCCCCGGTCAACCTGGAGTAGAAATAAAGTTTTGAGCGCATCACCGGTCGTCCCGAACGAAGTGTTGCCAGAAACCCCATGAAAATCGATGAGTTGGGATAGAGCCTGTTGCAACTCATCGCGGGTGCGGATTTCCGGCCGATCGAGCAGGGTGAAGAGGATGTTGGCCACGTCAAAGCCTTGGGCTTCGAGGATGCTCGGTTCCTCGCCATACGCCGCCGTATAGTTTTCGACAAACTGGCGAATGGACGGGTCGGCGCTGGCCCGAAAAAAGCCGTCGACAAAAATCGCTCCCTGCAGGTAACGGCCGGTGGAGCGGAGCAGATCGCGAGAATTCCAGCCATTGATGCCGAGCAACTGGACATCCTCGATGCCGTAAAACAGCAACTGGGGAGCGATCAGGCTGATTTTGTCGGCATAGTCGGGGATGAACAGTGCTTGAAACGGCAATTTAACCTTTTGGACCGCCTTGTCATCTTCCACCACCTCATCCGGTTCAGCCTTGGGGTCCACATCCGGGGAAGCAGGGTCCTCCTCTTTGAGCAACCTGACCTGGCGCCGAAAATCGGTGGCCTTTTCAGCGTACATCTGGGTGGCCACGACCTGGCCGCCGCGGTTCTGAACCGCACGGATGAACAGGTCGGTCATTTCATAGCCGAGCTTGTTTTCCGGGTGCAGGATGGCGAAGGCGGTAATGCCCAACCGTTCCATGGCATGGCTGACCAGCGCTTCCACCTGCTGGCGACTGGTCAGAGAATCGCGGAAGATGAAGCTGCCGGTTTCCGGGAGGCCGTCGCGAGGGGACAGGGACAGGAGAGGGATTCCGATCCGCTGCGCCTGTGCCGCGGCCGCCGCGGCCGCTCCGCCGGTCAGGGGCCCGGCAATGGCCATCACGCCCGCCTCGCCGGAAAGCTCGGTGACGATACGGGAGCTTTCTTCCGCCGTGGCGCCGGAGTCACGAAACTCCAGATGGATCGGCGGTTTGTTTTGATCATGGAGATCGGACGCGAGTTCCATGCCGCGGCGGACAAGTTGGCCGAAGGGTGCGTAGCGGCCGGTCAACGGAAGCATAACGCCGATAGAGCGTTGCAGAAACGGGCTGCCGTTAAGTTTTTCCCAGAGGGCGACCGCCTCGTTGCGGTAAGGAAAAGGGGTTGAATTCTGGATGACCGCAGCCGCCAGGCGTTTGGCTTCGTTCTGGTCGTTCCGCTTGTCGGCGCCCAGGGCGAGTTGCAATATGGCGTCCTGGCCGATGGCGGTATCGCGGAACATGAACGCCGCTTCGCCGATTTCGGTGGGCGAAAGGTGTTCCTTGAGGATGCCGTGGGCCAGTTCCAAAAGTTTGCTGTCGGTCGGTTTGGCGCTTCGGTGTATGAAGGTCAGGGCCTCCAGGTAATTGCCGAGACCGGCGTTGGCTTCGGCGAGCGCGGCTAGTCGACGGGAGCGGTCGTTCGGGGTCAGGGACTCCGGGTCGGTGTTCAGCAGGGTCGTCAAACCGGCTTGGAATTGGCCGGTGGCGACCAGTGAAACACCTTCGATACAGAGAGCTTCCGGGCCTTTCTGGGCGAGCGGAATACGGCTGATGTAAAGCAGGGCTTCCTGGTGACTGCCGCTGTTCTGAAAAATGCGCGCCAGATAGAGATAAGCCCGTGGCAGTTCCGGGGAGTCGTAGTTGCGAATAACGAAGCCGCGCAGCAGGGATAGGGCTTCCTGCTGGTCGCCGCTGTGAAACTTGTCGATGCCGAGCTGCAGGGAGGGGTCGGCTGGCTGGCTGGCAGCGCTGGCTGGAGTGATGTGCAAAAGGGTGCTGCTAAAAAGCAGGCACAGGATGATCAACCAGCTGCCGAACGTTTTGCCCATGCGCGCCTCCATGCCACGATCGAATCATTCGAACAGATCTTTGACTTTATCGAAAAACCCTTTGCCCATTGGATGAACGTCTTCGCCGCTCTCGCGGGCAAATTCCTCAAGCAGTTCCTTCTGCCGGGAAGTCAGGTGGGTCGGTGTTTCGATCCGCAACACCACCAGCTGGTCGCCGCGACCGTACCCCTGCAGATGGGGAATGCCCTTGCCGGAAAGGTTGAGGACCTTCCCCGACTGGGTGCCGGCCGGCACCTTGAGTTTCAGTTTGCCGTCGAGAGTCGGCACCTCGATTTCGCAGCCGAGGGCCGCCTGGACAAAGGAGATCGGCGTTTCACAGATGACGTCCTGCCCTTCGCGCTTGAATATCGGGTGGTCCTTGACCGTGATAACCACATACAGGTCTCCCGGCGGGCCCCCTTGGACGCCGAGATCCCCTTCGCCGTTGAGTTTGAGCCGGTTGCCGGTTTCGACACCGGCGGGAATTTTCAGCGAGATGGTCTTTTTTGCCTTGGTTTTGCCGGTGCCGCGGCATTCGGGGCAGGGGCTTTCGATCACCCGGCCTTCCCCGGCGCAGTCGGGGCAGGGTCGGGTCAGGGAGAAGAAACCCTGCTGGTAACGGACCTGTCCGGCGCCCTGGCAGGTCGGACAGGTTTTAGGATTGGTTCCCTTGCGGGCACCCGAACCGCCGCATTCGTCGCAACGCTGATTTCTGGGAATCTGCACCTTGGTTTCAAGGCCGAAAGCAGCTTCTTCGAAGGAGATGCTGAGGTTGTAGCGCAGGTCGTCGCCGCGCCGGCCCCGACCGCGCCTGGCACCGCCGCCACCGAAAATGTCGCCGAAAATATCGCCGAAAATATCTTCGAACGGACTGCCGCCGAAACCAAAGCCTTCCGAAGAAAAACCGCCGCCGTTGCCGAGGCCGGCATGGCCGAACTGGTCGTAGGTGGCTCGTTTCTGGCCGTCGGAAAGAACGGCATAGGCTTCGGAAAGCTCCTTGAAACGTTCTTCGGCCTCTTTATTGCCAGGATTTTTGTCCGGGTGATGCTGAAGAGCCAGTTTTCGGTAGGCTTTTTTTATCTCGGTTTCGCTGGCGTTGCGATTGACTCCCAGCGTTTCATAATAGTCGCGTTTGCCGTTTGCCAAGGGACGATCCTTCTTCCTGGGGTCAAAATGGTGGTAGGGGCACGGCGCGCCGTGCCCCTACCGGGTCCTGGAAAAACAGCTGTTTTCCCTTATTTCTTGTTTTCGTCGACTTCTTCGAATTCGGCATCGACCACGTTTTCGCTGCCTTCGCTGGCGCCGGTATCCTTGGCTTCGCCTTCAGCGGCACCTTCGGTCTGGGCCTTGGCGTACATGGCTTCAGCCAGCTTGTGCGAAGCCTGGGCCAGGGCTTCGGTTTTCTTCTGGATTTCTTCGGCAGTGTCGCCTTCCATGGCCTTCTTGAGGTCATCCAGGGCGCTGGTGATCTTGGCCCTGGTTGCCTCGTCAACCTTGTCGCCGTGGTCCTTAAGAGATTTTTCCGTGGTATAGACCAGACTGTCGGCCTGGTTGCGGGTCTCGATCAACTCGCGTTTCTTTTTGTCTTCGCCGGCGTGGGCTTCGGCATCCTTGACCATCTTCTCAATTTCTGCGTCGGAGAGGCCGGAGGAGGCGGTGATGCGAATCGACTGCTCTTTGCCGGTGCCCAGATCCTTGGCCGAAACATGCAGGATGCCGTTGGCGTCGATGTCGAAGGTAACCTCGATCTGCGGCACGCCGCGGGGAGCGGTGGGGATCCCGACCAGCTCGAAACGGCCGATGGTTTTGTTATCGGAGGCCATTTCCCGTTCGCCCTGCAGCACGTGCACCGAAACGGCCGGCTGGTTGTCGGAGGCGGTGGAGAAAATCTGGCTTTTTTTGCAGGGAATGGTGGTGTTCTTCTCGATCAGCTTGGTCAAGATGCCGCCAAGGGTTTCGATCCCCAGGGAAAGAGGGGTGACGTCGAGCAGCAGCACGTCCTTGACCTCGCCCTTGAGCACGCCCCCCTGGATGGCGGCGCCGATGGCGACCACCTCATCGGGATTGACCCCCTTGTTGGGAGTTTTGCCGAAGATTTCCTGAACCCGCTTCTGCACCACCGGCATGCGGGTCATGCCGCCGACCAGGATGACCTCGTCGAGGTCCGAAGCCGACAAACCGGCATCTTTAAGGGCGGTTCGGCAGGGTTCGACCAGCTTGTTGAGCAGGTCTTCGCAGAGGCTTTCGAGTTTGGCCCGGGTCAGCTTGATCAACAGGTGCTTGGGGCCGGAAGCGTCGGCGGTGATGAAGGGAAGGTTGACTTCGGTTTCCATGGAACTGGACAGTTCGCACTTGGCTTTTTCCGAAGCTTCCTTGAGCCGCTGCAGGGCCATTTTATCGCTGCGCAGGTCGATCCCTTGCTCCTTTTTGAACTCGCCGGCGACATAGTCGATGATGCGCTGGTCGAAGTCTTCGCCGCCGAGAAAGGTGTCGCCGTTGGTCGACTTGACTTCGAAGACGCCGTCGCCGAGCTCGAGAATCGAGATGTCGAAAGTGCCGCCGCCGAGGTCGAATACGGCGATTTTCTCTTCGGCTTTTTTGTCCAGACCGTAGGCCAGGGAGGCAGCGGTGGGCTCGTTGATGATGCGCAGCACGTTGAGTCCGGCGATCTTGCCGGCATCCTTGGTGGCCTGGCGCTGGGAATCGTTGAAGTAGGCCGGCACGGTGATGACCGCGTCGGTGACCTCTTCGCCGAGGTAGTCTTCGGCGGTCTGCTTCATCTTCAGCAGGACCATGGCCGAGATTTCCGGCGGGCTGTATTTTTTGCCGCGGGCCTCGATCCAGGCGTCGCCGTTGTCGGCCTGCAGAATCTTGAAGGGGCTGATCTTGATGTCCTTGCGTACCGCATCCGAGTCGAACTTGCGGCCGATCAGGCGTTTGATGGCGTACAGGGTGTTTTCCGGGTTGGTGACCGCCTGCCTCTTGGCCTGCTGGCCGACCAGCCGCTCGCCGTTTTCGGCAAAAGCGACCATCGACGGGGTGGTGCGGGCGCCTTCCGAGTTGGCGATGACAACCGGCTCACCGCCTTCCATAACGGCAACACACGAGTTGGTGGTGCCGAGGTCGATACCGATTACTTTACCCATGATGTATATCCTCCTTGTGTTTACAGTCTTCAGGCTGTAGCAGCGTTGTTATTGTTCGTTACCGTCGGCCTTGGGCGGCTCTTCGACCGAGGCCTTGGCCAGCATGACCATGGCTGGGCGAAGCAGACGGCTGCTGAGCAGGTAGCCCTTTTGCAATTCATGCACCACGGTGTTGGGGGCGTGTTCGGAGCTTTCCACCTGGCCCATGGCTTCATGGCGGGACGGATCGAAGGGTTCGCCGACCGAGTTGAACGGGGTGACGCCGAATTTGTCCAGGGCCTTGGCGAACATCGACAGGGTCATTTCCACCCCCTGTAGCAGCCCTTTGGCATCGCCGCTTTCCTGGCGTGCATGGGCGACCGCCCGCTCGAGGTTGTCGACCACCGGGATGATTTCCTTGATGATGTTTTCATTGGCGAAGCGCGACAGATCTTCTTTTTCCCGCTGGGCCCGGCGCCGAAAGTTTTCCAGATCGGCGCGCTCGCGCAGATAAAGATCCCAGTTCTTTTGAGCCTCGGCGCGAGAGGCGGCCAGCTGCTCTTCAAGGGACGGCTCTGCGACGGTGTCCGTTTCCGGCGTGGCGTCCCGTGGGGCCTGTTCGATAACCTGTTCTTCGTTTTCGGCAGCGACCTGCTCATCCAGCTGCTCTTTTTTCTTTGCCACGTTATTCAATCTCCTATTCGAATTCTATTTCGAGAACCTGGCTGACCAACCGTGCCGTGTAGTCGACAACCGGAATGACCTGAGAATAGTTCATCCGGCTCGGGCCGATGACGCCCAGTGTGCCGATAGTGCCGCGGCTGCTGGAGTAGTTGGCGGTGATCAGGCTGCATCCCTCGATTTCGCTGTATTCCGATTCGCTGCCGATGAAAATCTGCACACCCTTGGCGCGTTGGCTCTTGTCGAGTAGTTCCACCAGCAGGCTTTTTTGCTCGAAGGCCCGGAACAACCGTTTCATTCGGTCCATGTCCTTGAACTCGGACTGCTCAAGGATGTTGGAAGCTCCTTCGATAAAAACCTCCCCGCCGATTTCCTCGCTCAGGACTTCTCGCGACAGTTCCAGCGCCCGTCTCAGCAGTTGGTCGTAGGTGGTTTTTTCCTCGGTCATGTCACGGACCGTTTTGGCTTTTATTTCCTGAATGCTGAGGCCGGTCAGAGTCTGGTTCAGGTAATTGGAAACTTGTTCCAGTTCGTGCTGGGAGATGGGGGTCTCGGTTTCGATGACCTTGTTCTGTACCAGACCCGAGCGGGAGACGAAGATTACCAGGATTTTGCCATGTGACAACTTGAGAAATTCTATGTGGCGGAAGACCGTCGAGGTGAAACGGGGGATCATCACCACCCCGGCATAGCTGGAAATAGCCGAAAGTACCTTGCCGGCCTCCCGCAGTCGTTCTTCTACCCGCAGACCGTCGAGCCGGTAATACTGCTCGATGCGACTTTTTTGCTGCGCATCAAGCTGGCCGACCTGCAGCAGGGTGTCGACGTAAAAGCGGTAACCCTTGTCGGTTGGCACCCGTCCGGCCGAAGTGTGGGGAGAGACGATATACCCCATCTCCTCGAGATCGGCCATGACGTTGCGTACCGTTGCCGGTGACAGCCCGATCTGGTGGCGTCGGCTCACCGCCCGTGAGCCGATTGGTTCGGCGGTGCAGATATAATCTTCGACGATTGCTTCAAGGATTCGTCGACTGCGCTCGTTGAGTTCTTCACCCATCGGTATCGCCTTAAAAAAATCAAGCCGGAAAAGACCCGGCTGTGACATCCGCTTAGCACTCCTGATGGCCGAGTGCTAACGCGAACAACATAACAACGCCCCATTCCTTTGTCAAGGGCAAATGGGACCAGAAAAAAGGCACTTTTTCAGAGAAAAGGGAGGATCAGGTGGTCAAAGATCAACCAGCCTTCGAGGTCGAGTTGCCAACGTTCCCGATTCTTATGGAGGTGCCCGGAGGTCTGCCGCAAGGAAGAACCGAAGGCGCTGGCAACGCTTTCACCAAAGCGCGAGGAAAATTCCGCTTCGCCAACCCCCTTGCCGGTACGCAGACCGAGGTAGAGAGTTTCGGCCATCGCTCCACGGCGGTCGAAATGTTCCAGTTCTACCGCTGGGTCGACCCGTTGCTCCAACTGGTGGCGGTAGCGGTCGAGATCCGGGGCGACCGACAGGCGGCGGCCCCAGTTGTGGGCATCGAAAGAGTGGGCGCCGGCGCCGATGCCGAGACTGGACTGCCGCTGCCAGTAGCCAAGGTTGTGCCGGCACTGACGGCCGGGAAGGGCGTAGTTGGAGATTTCGTAATGGTTGAAGCCGGCTCCCGTCAGATGCTGATGCAGGGCCATAAAGTGTTCGGCGTAGGCAGTGTCTTCGGGGAGCAACAGAGAACCGCTGTCCTGTTGCGCATGGTAGGGAGTTCCCTCCTCGACGGTCAGTCCATAGCAGGAGAGGTGTTCCGGCTGATATCCGAGCAGCCGGTCCAGTTCTTCCTT
>Ga0154449_1155_pt1 | contig 42538 bp, 39 predicted proteins | sample RifGroC2_FD_105642 | JGI IMG/M metagenome (GOLD analysis project Ga0154449, IMG submission 105642) | Pelobacteraceae bacterium GWC2_58_13
AATGCGCTTACATCTGTCATGATTTCGACACTCCCTTCAATCCGACACCCTGAGTTTCATTCCCAGGATAACTCTTCTTGTTGACTTCCTTATCGGAACCCTCCGAAGAAGTCTTTAGCTGTCTTTTCATTGACGCCCATTTTTCTCCAAATCCCCGCGCCAACGAAAACCCCCCCCGTCTGCAACCAGAGGGGGGGGAAAACCAATCACCGAAAATTCATCGCCGGTCAGTTAAATCCGCAGGTTGATGCTCCCGGATCGACCGGCGGAAAGGGGAACGACCGGAAGTTCGACGGCGCCTTCATCGTCGTCCCGCAGTGACGCCCGGCTCGCGTATCGGGTGGTCGACGCCGACTGCCGAGGGTCTTGGTAAAAACCCTTGCCGCCCTGTTGCGGAGAATCGGAACTGACCTGCACATGCTCCAGCTTCAAACCCTGCTGCTCAAAGGCATCGCGCAGTTTCGGCAGATACTTTTCCAGAACATCGTGCACCTGCTGACTCTGGGCATGCAGCTGAATCCGCACCCGATCCCCTTCGACCACCATTTCCAGTTTGACCTGCCCCAACTCCTCGGGATACAGCTTCATGGTGATCCGACTGTGCCGTTCGCCGTCGACCATGGAAATCCGGCTGGCGACCTGCTGATAAATATTTTCCTCGGCAACGGGAAGAGGTGCCGACTGGCCCGTCGTCGCGGACGGGGTGGCGAAGGTTGAGGCCGGAGGCAGGGTCTGACTGCCGCCAACGGCCAGGGGCGCCGCGCCGCCAAACGGTTGCTGGCCAGCGGCCAGGGAACCCGTCTCGCGCGGCAACCCGGCGGACTCGGATTCGACAAACGCTTTTATCGGTCCTTCATTGCCGACCCGCGAGAGTGTCGCTTCCGGATCTGGAACCAGACCCTCGACGGTCGCCGCCACCGGTTCCGCCGAAACGGTCGGTGCGGAAATTTTCGGCGCGGATTCCGGAATCGGCGCCGAAAAAGTCTTTTCCCCCAGTAATTGGGCAAAGCGCCGATCGGAGGTATCGCCGGCCGTAGCCATCTTGGCCCAAAGAGGTTTTTTGGCTGGAATGGCGGCCTGGGTCTGGATTCTCTCGGCGGTCGCGGCCGTTACGATCCCGGCACCGTCGGAAACAAGCGGATTGACCAACGGCTTGGCCGTCGGAGCGGACGTCTGCAGCGACTCGACCTCCGCCTTGCCGTCAACCAGGGGAAGCGCACCGGTCGCCGGCGGTTGTCCCTGACGTTCGGTGATAATTCCGGATCTCGGTTGTGGTTCGGCGGCGGCAACGGTAGTTTTCCGGGAGTCTTTCAGGGGCTCCGCCGGTTGCGGAGCTTCGATTCCGGCAGACGGCAGCGGCGGGACATCCGTGGTCGATTGGGCCTGGACCGGTTGCTCGACCGCCGCGACGGACGGCACAACCGGGGCGACACCGGTATTTTTCGCCCCGTCAACGTCCGTCGACACAATAGTAGCCGGAACGGCATCGGTCCGCGCCGCTGTCGCCGAAATTGACGATTCGGCCGGCAATCCGGTCGAATCCTTCGCCGCAACAGCCGCGAAGCCCCTCTCGACGGGCAACCCGGCGCCATCGGCCGCCGGATCGGATTGAACACGGGGTTGAACCGGATCGCCATCCACCTCGGCGACCGGAACCAGATCTGCTGAATTGTCGATCAGGGGGGAGAGTTTTGCACCTTCCACCGGCCCGGAATCGGCCAGCAGCTCAGGCACTGGAACCACCATGAGGTCGGCCGGACTCAAGGGTGGTTGGACCGGATTCGGCGCGGATTCAGCCACGGGGAGCATGTCGAGGACCGGTGCCGGCGCTTCTCCAAAATCGGGCAAAGAGGCATTTTCGACCGGTTCCATGGGCGCATCGACATTGACATCGGTGGCGAAGGCGGTCTTCCCGGGGGGTTGGGCGGGTTCCGGATCGGGTCGATCCGTTACGTCCGGAGATGCGGTTTCTTGCGGGGAGCGATCCGAAGGTTCACCCTCCCGAGGCGGTGCTTCGCGGGTCTTCTTTCCGCCGGCCTGCCTTTCGGGACGATGGGCCGGTTCGGAAACGGCAGGCGTTTGCGAAGAGCGGGATTGTTCCTGCTGCCGCAACGAACTGGCGAAGTCATCGCTCTTTTCCGGAGCGGAACTTCCCCCCCGGCTCGACACGGGCAGTAAACTTTCCACATTCAGTGGGGAGATCTGCATTGCTGGCTCATCCTTTCGGAGAAATAGAGCCCAGATCAGTCTTCAACGAGGGTTGAATAGGCGACGCTCAGCTTGGTGGCTTTTTCTTCAGGCATGTTGCCGAGCAGCTGACCCGCCATCTTGGATTTAATTCCAGAGAGGATCTGCACCGCCAGCTCCTGATCGAGTTCGGCCAGCAGAGCCGCCCCGCGGGCGGGCTCCATTTTTTCATACATCTTGCTGAGAGCCTGAATCCGCTGGGTCTCAACCTCGTTTTTTTTCTCCAGGAGTCTGCGGAGTTCATCCCTCACATCCTGGAGCTGGGTTAACTTCTTATCGACCTCCCCGGCCAATGTCTTTAGCTCTATCTCTTTAAGGTCCAGATTTTTTTCTTTTTTGGCATAGGCTTCCTGCAACTGGGCGCGCTCCTGCTGCAGGGCAAACAAGATCCGCCGCTGTTCGACCGAGTCGATACTGGCAACGGCTTCCCCATCGGGCTCTTCACCACCCGCCGTGACGCTGACGTCAGTAACGAGACTGGCCACAAAAACCAGCAGGAGCAAATACGTTTTCCAGGTTCTCATAAACTTACCTCTTGAAATGCTGAACGGCGATTTCATCGAGCTGGATCGCCTCTTGATGCCGGGCCAGCGCCTGTTCATCGAGCAGATGCTTCTCTTTCAGCTTCTCAAGCAACCTGCGCTCCTGGCTGGCCTTGCACAGGGCCTGCCGACGACACTCCAGCTCTTCGCGGGCCGCTTCCCATTGTTCCACCAGCGAAGCCAGAATCGTCAGGGTATGATCGATATGGTTGCTGTACAGGACAAATTCCTGGGCCGAAAGTCCCAGTCGCTGCTGCACCTCGAACTCTTCATGCAGCTTGGACAGCTCCAGCCGTTTTTCGGCAAGACGGTCCAGCAATACGCATTCTTTCTGCTGCGCCGCCGCATGCGCCTGTTGGGCCAGGCTTTCAAGGCGTTCACGGTGATTGAGAACGGTCTGTAACTTGAATTTTCCCATCGGTCACTTGACGCTCAGTCGAGACCAAGCCCCTTGAGTTGGGCCAAGGTCGTTGTCATATCGAACCATTCACCCATTTCCTGACGCAGAAACTGATTAATCGCCTCTATTTTAACCACAGCCTTGTCAATCCGGGGGTTACTCCCGGAGACATAGGCCCCGATGTTGATGAGATCTTCGGCTTCACGGTAGGTGGCGAGAATTTCCCGCAGCCGACCGCTTCGCTTGAAATGCTCCGGCTCGACGATGTCGCGCATGACGCGGCTGGCCGAATTGAGGATATCGATCGCCGGATAATGATTGCGGGCGGCCAGTTGGCGGGAGAGGACGATGTGCCCATCGAGAATGGACCGAACCGCGTCGGCGATCGGCTCGTTCATATCATCGCCATCGACCAGCACGGTATAGAGGCCGGTGATGCTGCCGCCGGCCTTGAAACTGCCGGCCCGCTCAAGCAGCTTGGGTAGGGTGGCGAACACCGAGGGGGTATATCCCTTGGTGGTTGGCGGTTCGCCAATGGCCAGGCCGACCTCGCGCATGGCCATGGCAAAACGGGTCGCCGAGTCCATCATCAGCAGGACGCTTTTGCCCTGGGCGCAAAAATGCTCGGCGATCGTGGTCGCGACGAAGGCGCCGCGCATCCGCAGCAAGGGAGATTGGTCCGAAGTGGCCACCACCACGACGGAGCGGGCCAGACCTTCGGGACCGAGGTCGCGCTCGATGAATTCTCCGACCTCGCGGCCACGCTCGCCGATCAGGGCAATCACGTTGACATCGGCCCGGGCGAACCGGGCCATGGTTCCGAGCAGTACGCTCTTGCCCACCCCGGAGCCGGCCATGATCCCCATTCTCTGCCCCATGCCGCAGGTCAGCATGGCATTGATGGAACGAACCCCTAGATCGAGATGTTGTCGGATCTTGCGACGCTCCATGGGCCCGGCGGGGAGAGCATAGATCGGCATTTCATGCTCGAGGTCGGGCAGCGGCGGGCCATCGATCGGCTCGCCCATGGCATTCACCACCCGGCCCAGCAGACCGTCGCCAACCCGTTGGGTGGCGCTGCTGCGGCAAACCTGGATCAGACTCCCCGGCCCCAGTCCGCGCAGCTCGCCGAGAGGCATCAGCAAGGCCCGCGAATCGCGAAACCCGACCACTTCGGCCGGGACAGCGGGCCCGCCATCCTTCGGCGTCAATTGGCAAAGGGTTCCCACCGAGGCATCGGGACAATATCCCTCCACCACCAGGCCGACGATATTGGTTACCTTCCCCCTGACCCGCAGGGTATTGAGCCCCTTGAGTTCGCCGACCAGATGCTGCATCAACTCCCTCCCGCGGCTTTGATGATCTTCGAGCGGATTTCTTCCAGCTGACTTTCGATGGTGGCATCCACTTCACCCAATTCCGACTCCACCAGACAGCCGCCGCGGGCAATGCTTTCGTCGGGCTCGACCGTGATATTCTTCAGCCCACTGATACTGGCCAGCATCAATGGTTTTTTCTCCATCACCATCGCCAGGTCGTCGGGATGGACCTTGACGTGGTAGACATCGGAATCGACCGACGCCTGCAGCGCCTTGACAATGGTGTGATGAATGATTTCGGGATTCAGGGACACGACGCAGGGAATGATCTGCTCGACGATGGCCAGAACCAGGCGTAGCATGTCGTCGGAGCTGTTCTTCAGAATCGATCCCCGCAACTGGCTGAGTTCTTCAAGGGCTATGGAAAATGCCTTGGTTGTCTCGCCAAAACGCTTTTCCGCCTTTTCCGTTCCCTCGCGCTTGCCGAGCAGATAGGCTTCCTCAATTTTGGCTTCCAGGGCCAGCCCACCGACGGTTGCAGCCGCACCGGCCATCGCCATGGGTACGGGTTGGTTGCGAAACAGGGCTTCGCCGGGAACAACGCCACCGCCATCGCTGGAAAAATCAACAAAACGCAGCAATTGCAGATTCTGGCATTCATCGTTTTTATAAATTTTAGACCAGGACATCGGAGACCCCCCTTCCCGGGATAACAACCTTACCTTCTTCCTCCAGCTTCAAGGCAACCTGGATGATCTCCTGCTGGGCCACTTCGACATCGGCGAGGCGCACCGGCGCCATGGCGGCCATGTCTTCCTTGATCATATCCACCGCCCGGCTGGAAATATTGGCGAACAATTTGTTGACCAATTCTTCGGATGCCGTCTTGAGCGCCACCACCAGGGTATCGTTGTTGACCTCGCGCAGAACCGCCTGAAGTCCGCGGCCGTCGATGTAGACCAGGTCGTCGAAAACAAACATCTTGCGCCGGATGATTTCGGCCAGTTCGGCATCGCTCTCCTCGATCATGCTGAGGATCATCTTATCCTTGCCCTTCTTCATCCGGCCCAGGATATCCACCACCTTGTCAACCCCGCCGACCTGCTGCTGTTCGCTATCGACCACGGCGCCGATTTCTCGCCGCAACGACTCTTCTATGTCATTGAGCACCTCGGGGGACACCTTGTCGATCTTGGCCATCCGAAACACCACTTCGGCCCGGAAAATTTCGCTGAACCCCTCAAGAACCTTGCTGGTATGCTCGGGAGTCTGGGTCGAAAGAATCAGCGCGACGGTCTGCGGATGCTCATTTTCGAGAATGCCGGCCACCATCCTCGGCTCCATCATGGCAATGGTTTCCAGCGGCCGGAAACTGGCGCCCGCAGCCAGCTGATCCATCAAAGAAGTTTTGCGATCCTTGTTGCTGCCGCTGGAAATGGCCTTGCGGACGAATTCGTCGCCCCGGACGAAAAGACCGGCCAACTCTTCTTCGGCCTTGAGAAAATGGTCGATAACCTGCTTGGCGACATCGGCGGGCACGTGTTCGATCGCCATCATGCAGCGGCTGATTTTTCGCACTTCGCTGTCATCCAGACGTTCGAAAATTCGCGCCGTCGCTTCTTCTCCGAGACAAAAGAGCAGCATGGCCGCCCGTTCGACTCCGGACAGGCGTGATAACAGTCCCGATCCCATATCAGCTCTCTCTCAGCCAGGACTTGATGATCTGGGCAAACGCGCCCTGTTCCTGCAGGGCCAGTTCCCGCAACCGCTGTGCCGGATCGGCTTGGATCCTCGGCATCGACTCCGGCCGATTCAGCTCGGCCTCCAGTTCTTCCACGGTCTTCATCGGCATGGCAATCTGGCTGGAACCCTGTAGGGTTTTCAGCATCGGCCGGGCCAGCAGGACGTACAGGAGAATGGCGCCCACAACCAGCAATCCGTATTTGACGAACGGAACATATTCGTAATAGCTGGGAGTCGAAGCGGTTTCGGTTTCGGCCATTTCGAATAGGGCGTTTTCAAACGGCATCGAGCTGATTTCAAGTTTATCGCCACGGGTCGCGTCGATGCCGAGGGCACTGCTGACCATATTGCGAATCGACTGCAATTCTTTTTCGCTGCGCGGCTCCTGTCCTTCGCCACCGGCGCCCGGCCGGTCGGCGACCAGAACCGCAACCGAAAGCTGATTGAGGGTCCCGACCGGAAACACCTTGTGATTGATCACTTTGCTAATTTCATAATTGATGGTTTCATCGCTACGGTTGGAAGACGTCGAACCGCTGCTGGGCGCCGACTCCCCGAGGTTGGACTGAACCCCCGGAACGCCCCCGGCGGTCAATCCGCCCGATTTTTCCTGGGTGCTCTGTTCGCTGCGCACGGCGGTCTTGTCGGGGTCGAAGCTCTCTTCGGTCTGTTCATGCTGGAGAAAATCGAGGGAGGCGGTCACCCGCACCACCGAGTTGCCGGCGCCAAGGGCGTGATCGAGCAGCGACTGGGCACGGCTTTCCAGACGACGTTCAAGCGTCTGTTGATAATCGAGCATACCGGGAGTCATCGGTCCGGCCACTTCGTCGGAAGTATTCTTCGACAGAATCCGGCCGCTGGAGTCGACCACCGTGACATTTTCAGCCTCGATCCCTTCGACACTGCCGGCGACCAGATGGATGATCCCCTGAATCTGACTCTCCTTGAGATCCCGTCCGGAGGAAAGTTTCAGGATAACCGAAGCGCTGCCGGCCTTCTGCTGCTCGCGGAACAGCCGTTTTTCCGGCAGAGCCAGGTGAACCCGAGCGGCCTCAACCGGCGCCAGAGAGGATATGGTCCGGGAAAGCTCGCCCTGCTGAGCCCGCAGATAGTTGATCTTCTGGGCAAAATCCGTCATCCCGAAGCTCTGTTTGTCGAAGATTTCGAAACCGACTCCGCCGCCACGGGGCAGACCGGAACCGGCCAGCTCAATCCGGCTTTCGTAGACCTTATCCGCCGGAATATAAACCGCCGTGCCGTTGCTTTCGATCCGGTAAGGAATCTTGCGCTCCTTCAACCATTCGATCACTTCGGCGGCATCGGCATTGTCCATGTGGGCAAACAGCAGATTATAATCGGCCACTCGGGCCTGGAGAATGATCACGGCAAAGATGGCTGCGCAGATCAGCGCCGCGGCAACAAGGCTCAGCTTACGCGACAAAGGCCACTTGCCCACCGATTTCACCAAGCTTTTGTTCGTTGCATTTGCCATCTCGCTTATTTCTCCTTAACAAATACCGGCACAACCAGGGAAACTTCCATCCGGTTCAGGGTCAGATCTGCATCCGCATGATTTCTTGATAGGCCTCGAGAACCTTGTTGCGCATCTGGACGGCCAGCCGCAGGGAAATGTCGGCCTTTTCCATCGATATCATGACCTCGTGCAGATTCTGCGACTCGCCGGTTTGCAATCTCTCGACCGCCTTATCCGCGTCAACCTGCGATCGATTGACGTCTTCGACGGCCGATTTGAGCGCATCGGCAAAGCCTGCGGCGGCGGGTTTTTGTGCTGTGGCCAACGGCGTTCCGATGGATTGCAGGTGGGAGACCAGGGTGATGTCGCTCATGGGTTAATTACCTCCCTATTTCGAGGGCTTTCAAGGCCATCCGCTTGGCGGCCTTGATCGCGGTCACATTCGCTTCATACGCCCGAGTGGCGCTGGTCATGTCGACCATTTCGTCGAGCATGTTGACGTTCGGCATGGCTACATGCCCGTTGGCGTCCGCATCGGGGTGTGACGGATCATAAACTATCTTGGGCGGCGCGTTGCTGGTCTGGATGTTGGCGACCTCAACCGCTTGTACTGAACCTTTCAAGCTCTGTTCCAATTTTTGCGCAAAGGGGCTGTCGGTCGAACGAAAGACGACCTCACGTTTCCGATAAGGTCCCCCTTCCGGGGTTCTGGTCGTTTCGATATTGGCCAGATTGGAACTGATGGTGTTGAGCCTGATCTGCTGGGCCCGCAACGCCGAAGAACTGATTTTAAGAGAATCGAAAATATCCATTCATGCCTCCTATCTGCCATCCTGGGCCACATACTTGAGCAGACCGAGTTTTTTGCTGATTAATTGGGTTGCCGTTTCGTATAGAATCTGGTTTTCCGCCAGTTCGGTCATCTCCTGCTCGAGATCGACTCCGTTGCGATCGCCAATGGCCGACTGGGCCGGCATCCGCACAACCTTTCCCTGCACCGCTTCCAGGCCGCCGTTGCCAATCGGGAAAAATTCGGCATGGGTGGCAGCCTGACTTGCCAATGGGGTTTTCAACGCCTGCCTGAGACGTTCTTCAAATTCCAATCTGGCCGGAGCAAAGCCCGGGGTATCGGCATTGGCGATATTGGAGGCGAGAACATCCTGTTTCTGCTGGCGTAAATCCAACGTTTTTTCCAGCAAGCTGACGGTTCGATCGAAAATCCCCAGATTCGACATTTATCTTCTCCTTGTCGCAGCTACGGGTACCCGTTGTTTTCACAACCCGTGGGACTGTTCTGCAAGCACCGCGCCTTCGGCGGCGATTTTCCATTGGGTGTTCTTCCCTTTTTCGGCCAACTCCCGAAATAAGTTAAGTGCTTCCTCTTTTTGTCCCGACTGGAGGGCAATCTGGGCGCGGCGATAACTGGCCTGATCGGCCATGGGTTCTTCCGAATCGAGCTCCTGGTAGAGCGGCAATGCCTGCTTCAGCTTGCCTCTTTGGAACAGGGCTTCGGCCAGATAAAAGGTGAGCTGCGGATGCTTGCGACGATCTTCCGGCTTGGACAGCGCCGGAGAGAGCACCTCTTCGACCTTGTCCAATCGGTTCAGCTCCCAGAAGACCGTGCCAGCCATCAAATCGAACGTCTGGCTCGGTTCCAGGCCGCCTGAAGTCAAAATTTTGGCGGCACCCTCAAAATCCCTTTGCTCGAACAGGGTCCGAAATTTCAATGCCAGAACCAGAGACCGCTGAGCCCCGTTCGGGAATCGTTCAAAATAGCGATCGGCGTACTCAAGAGTGAGCCGTGACTTGCCATCCTCGTAAAGCACCTGTACCAGCGGCAGATAAAAAGGTTCTTCGCCAGGAAGCCCCTGATAGGCATCAAGCATGAAAAAGTAGACCTTGGCCGCCTTCTCCATGAGCCCCATGGTTTGAAACGCATTGCCCAGATCAACCAGAAAGTCGGTCTTGACCGACCCGCCCGCCAGAAGGTGCCGATGTTTTTCGACCAGCAGCAGCGCATTGAAATATTGTTCATTCCGGATCAGGGTCTGGATGATTTCAGGCAGAACGTCGGTCAACAACGCCTCGGCATATTCCTTGAACCGGCCATTTTGATTCTGGCTAACAAACGCTTCCAGCGCATTCATCGCCGACAGGTCCGTCGCCTGCAGCACGGTCAGCAAAACATGTTTAAAAGCAGCCTCTTCACGCAGCTCGCGGGTTCCCGCTGTGATTCCCAACTGCTGAAAAGCCAGCATCTGCATGAATCCCTTTTCACCAGGGGCCGCAATAATCTCCTGATCAAGCAGCATCAATTTCGCCCGCTGCCCACCTTCGGTTGCGGAAAAGGACTCCGCGACGTCTTTGAGCACTGCCACCGCTTCGTCCACTTGTCCGGCCCGTAGCATGCCGCGGGCATAGCCAAAGGACGCCAGTCCTTTTTCTTCATCCGACTCAACCACCTCGGCCAATTCAGCGTATCGTTTGGCCGAAGCGGAAAAGTCTTGTTGGCGGTACAACGCCTCGGCCAACTGGGACAGCGAATGAGGATACGCCCCCCAGGCTTTTACAGAGGAATCCAGCGCCTGATAAAGCTGCAGGGCTTCCGCATACTTACCGGTAGCAACCAGAACGTCGGCTTTTCGTCGATCCCGAACGGTCGCGAGTCCCTGGGGAACCACCGCACCAAGGGCAGCCAAGGCTTTTTCATGCCGCGCGGTAGCCAGGTCGACTTCCGCCTGGAGAAGATTCGCCAATTGCCGATAGTATTCAGCATCGCCGACTTCTCCGAGCAGGCAGGAGAGCTGGTAACCTGACTCATACGGTTTACCCATGGCCGCGCAAAGGTAGCTGAGCAGGTACTGGGCTCTTGCGCGCAAAAACGATTCGGGGAAATCCTGAAAGAAGGCTTCCAGAACCGCTTCCGCGGTTCGACCGGCGCCGACCCGAATCAAAACCTCGCCGTACAGCAGGGGAAATGCTTCTCGATCCACCCCCCGAAGTTTGTCATAGGAGATTTTCTCAAACGCATCCCGGGCTTTGGACCAACTCCCCTGTTGCCACTCTTTAAGACCGGACAGCAAATTATCTCCAATCTCACCAGTGGCTATCGGATTAAAAACCAGCCGAGGCAGAGGGGGCAACGAATAGCGGACTGGAACCGGCACCTGCAAAGGCGCTTCATGGTCAAGACAAAAAGTCTGCCACTGATTGCCGAAATCTTCCCCCTTGGTAATCTTGGATACGGCTTCGGCCCCTCTGACCTGTGACGGACTTTTCAATTTTGAAGTTATCGCCGGCCTCGACGGGCCTCGACTTTTGTCCCAGGTAAGTTCAAGCACCAGACGGGGGTCCCTTGCATCAGTCAATACTTTGACTTTCTTTGGAATCGCCCGCAACAGAAACGAAGCCATCAACATCCGTTCCTGCTGGCCAAGAAGAATTCTGACCACTTTTCCGTCTTCAGGCAGATTTTTCAGTGAACCCCCATCCGTATCACTCAAAAACAGGTCGATACGCTGCCCCGAGGGCTCCAGTCGGTAGCTGGGCTTTTCGGAAAAATGGAGGATCAATCGGGTCGCGCTAACCCCTTCTTCTTTGGTGATATCGCGCAACTCCACCTTCGCCTGAGCTTGCCCACCGGTTGCATACATGAACAAAAGGAATACTGTCGCAATGATATACCGCACGCTAACCTACCCTTCAAAAGCCTATGTAAGTAACTCGGATTAAAAATAATGCCATTTACATGCCAATTGTTAACACCATGAAATCACACGTGGAAACAAATGAATTTCGACGAACGCCACCATTTTGACAAAACCTCCGCAAGGCTCGGTCAAGCCCCCTCCGCAAGACGGCTGTGAAGACTTAAGCCTGTGACTTCTTCGAATAAAATCGGCAAAGTAGCCAAAAAGAAAAAAAGCCCGACCTATCCACAAAAATGGTGCGAAATTTGTATCACAATTGCGAGACCATTCTTTGTATCACTCCCAGCAACAGGGGCGATTCGAATTTAAACCCGACCGTCAGAGGTATTCATGAGCAACGATATTTCCAGCGACCAGATCGAAATCATCTTGGAGTTTGTCCAGGAAAGTCGTGATATGATCGACCAGTTGGAACCCATCATCATCGAACTGGGACAAAGCTGCCAGAAAGGCGATTGTTGGGATATTCTCGGCTGCCAGAACGCCGACTGTCACCGTCAGGGTCATTCCCTTTCGCTGCCTTGCTGGCTCGACACGGGTTATATCGGCAACGGCAAACAGACCTGCCCCCACGGCAGCAGCGAACAGGACTGCAAAAAATGCGCGATTTTCCAGAAAACCAATGGCAATATCGAGACGATAAACGCCATCTTCCGACTGTTTCATTCGATGAAAGGGAGTGCCGGTTTTCTCGACCTGGTCCATCTCGCCGCCGTGGCCCACGCGGCGGAAAGCCTGCTCGATCTGGTTCGCTCCGGTAAAATCCAGATGGATGCGTCGCACGTCGACTTGCTTTGCCAGTCCTGCGACTTTGCCAAGGAAGCCCTCGAACTGGTGGAAAGTGAATACAACGACCAAGCGACTGCCGCCATCGCCATGGATGTCACGGCCAGACTCAAACGGGCGGCCGAAGAGGCCCTCGAACGAGTCAATCAAGTCGAGCCGGTGACCGCCGCGACGGTCACCGAATCCGAACCAGAGACTTATTCTCCCCCCCGGCAGGAACCGGAACCTGAGGATGCAGGCGCTCCAAAGGACGCTGCCATGCAGTGTTTCGAGCTGGAAATAACACCGGAGATGGTCGAACGTTTCACTCAGGAAGCTGACGAGCTGTTACAGAGTGCTGAACAAGGCCTCCTGCAATGGACCGAGGCCAAGCCTGGTCCGGATGTCATTGCCTCCCTGTTCCGGAATATTCATAGTTTCAAGGGGAATTGCGGGTTTTTTGGTTACAGCGACCTCGAACGCCTGAGCCACCAGATGGAATCGGTACTGGATCTGGTTAAATCCGGCAAGGAACTGGCCAATCCAAACCCCGCGGACACCCTGCTGATATGTCTTGACGTGCTCCGCGTCGCCGTTGCCGATGTCAGCGATGGCGGCAATGGCAAAATCGCCACCCTGACAACTTACCAGCAACAGCTCGATGCCCTGATGGGAGTCCAGGCCAAGGCCGGCGCCGTTATGCCGCGGGCCGCAGTGCCTCCGGCGCCGGTGGCCCCCCCGATAGTGCCTTCCCAACCAAAACCAGCCGCCAAGGACCAGCCCGCCCCGGAACCGGTCAAAACCCAACCACCGGCGGCACCGACCAAACCGGCCGCGCCGAAACCGGCATCCGTCGCGCCGCTCGCCCCGCCAGCAGCCGCTGGGTCGGCCAAAGCCGCGACCAAACGGCAGGACCTTCGGGTCGACCTGGATAAACTTGATCAGTTGATCAACTTGATCGGCGAAATGGTTATCGCTGAAAATATGTTGATCCATAACCCCGACATCGTCGGACTGGAACTGGAAAACTTCCACAAGGCGGGACAGCAGATGAGCAAGCTGGTGCGCGAGCTTCAGGAAATTGCCATGACCATCCGCATGATCCCGGTTTCCGGTCTGTTCCGACGCATGATCCGACTGGTTCATGACCTTTCTCTCAAGGCCGGCAAGAAAGTCGAACTGGTTCTTTCAGGTGAAGACACCGAAGTCGATAAAACGGTCATTGAAACCATCACCGACCCCCTGGTTCACCTGATCCGCAACTCCCTCGACCACGGTCTGGAGCCACCGGCCGAGCGCCTGCAGGCCGGCAAACCGGAAAAAGGCGTGGTGCGCCTTTCGGCCCGCCACGAAGAAGGGCAAGTCTGGATTGCCATCGAAGATGACGGCCGCGGGCTGAACCGGGATAAAATCCTGGCCAAAGCCATCAGCAGAGGAATGATCGAGGGGGATGGTTCGGACCTCAGCGACAAGGCGATCTACAGCCTGATTTTTCAGGCCGGGTTCTCGACCGCCGACACCATCACCGACGTCTCCGGACGGGGAGTCGGCATGGACGTGGTCAAGCAGAATATCGAAAAAATCAAGGGCAAGATCGAAGTCACCAGCAAGCCGGGCAAGGGCACTCGCATGATCCTGCGGATACCGCTCACCCTCGGGATCATCGACGGCATGATGGTCCGGGTAGGCGACACCAAGTGCATCGTTCCGACGCTGACGATCCGGGAGGCCTTCCGCCCGGTCGACGAAGCCATCACCATCACCCCCGACGGACAGGAACTGGCCCGAGTCCGGGAAAATTTCTACCCCGTCATCCGTCTCCACGAAGTCCTGGCCAAGGAACCGCAGTCCCACGAGTTGTCCGAGGGGATTCTGATTCTGCTCGATTACCAGGACAAGGGGATCTGCCTTTTTGTCGACGAAATTCTCGGCCAGCAGCAGACCGTCATCAAAGGACTTTCCGATTATATTGGCAATGTCCGCTGGGTTTCCGGCTGCACCATTCTTGGCGACGGGGAGGTGTGCCTGATCCTCGACGTGGGCCACCTGGTGGAGATGTTCGATATGAAGGAAGCTCTGGGTGCCTGATTCAAAATTTACACCAATCTAACCGCAATCGAACCACAGGAGCAGACACATGGCTGAAAACAAGATTTTGAACGACTTGAACACTTCGCTCGCGGGGGAAAATGAAGACACCCAGAAAGGCAAATTTCTCACCTTTCACCTGGCCAAGGAAGATTACGGCATCGAAATCCGATATGTCACCGAAATCATCGGTATTCAGAAAATCACCGAGGTTCCCGACATGCCGGCATTCGTCAAAGGGGTGATCAACCTGCGCGGCAAAGTGGTGCCGGTCATGGACGTTCGCACCCGTTTCGGCATGCCAACCAGGGATTACGATGACCGGACCTGCATCATTGTCGTCGATGTCGACGACAAATCGGTCGGCCTGGTGGTCGACAAGGTCAACGAAGTCGCGGATATCCCCGACCATCAGATCGAACCGCCGCCGAGAACCAATCGCGAGTCGACCCGCTACATCCAGGGCCTGGGTAAAATCGGCAATGAAGTCAAAATCCTGCTCAACGTGCAGCGGCTGCTCTTCAGCGACGAACTGACCATGCCGGGCGAGATGTAACTTGCCATAAACGATAGCCCCCTCGGGACCGCAACCGCTTGCACCTGAATGTCTGCCGATGTCCGCTTTCGCCGCCGGGATCGCTTGAACGAACAACAACGGAGCCGCACAATGTCCGGTTATCTGATGGATATCAGCGATCAGGAATTCAAACTGATGCGCAACCTGATTTACCAGAGGTTCGGCATCAACCTGACCGACCAGAAAAAATCCTTGATGGTGGGACGGCTGCAAAAGATCATCCGCGCTACCGGATACAACTCGTTTCAGGAATACTACGAACACCTGATCGCCGACAGCAGCGAAAAAGCCCTGGGCGAACTGATTGATCGAATATCGACAAATCATACGTTTTTCAACCGGGAAAAAGAGCATTTCCGCTTTTTTGTGGAAACCGCCCTGCCCGCCATCGTCAGCCGACTGGAGCGCGACAACCGCCGGGATCTGCGCATCTGGTGCGCCGGTTGCTCGTCCGGTGAAGAGCCCTACATGCTGCTCATGCTGCTGCATGAGTTTTTCGGTCAGAACTACGGCAAATGGGATTCGGGCATTCTGGCGACCGACATTTCCCAGCGTGCACTCAGCATCGCCCGCGCTGCCAGCTATCCGCAAGAGCGGATTGCCGACGTGCCCGAGGCCCTGAGAAAAAAATATTTCCGGCGACAACCGGATGGCAGTTTTGCCGTTATTGACCAGATCAAAAACGAGGCGACCTTCCGCCGTTTCAACCTGATGAATGAACGGTTTCCTTTCAAAAAACCGTTTCATATCATTTTCTGTCGGAACGTCATGATCTATTTCGATCAGACGACCCGGGAAACCTTGGTTGGCAAATTTCATCAGTTTACCGAACCGGGTGGCTATCTGTGCATCGGCCATTCTGAGACGATTGGCCGCAGCCAGTCCCTGTACAAGTACCTGATGCCCGCAACCTACCAGCGTGAGAGCGATATATGAACCGAAAAATCCGTGTCCTTGTTGTTGACGACTCGGCCCTGGTGCGACAGATCCTGTCCCAGGGATTGGCCATGGACCCGGGAATCGAAGTGGTTGGCACCGCCACCGATCCCTACTCGGCCCGGGACAGCATCGTCAAACTCAAGCCCGATGTCATGACCCTGGATGTCGAAATGCCCCGCATGGATGGCCTGGAGTTTCTGCGCAAACTCATGCCCCAGTATCCTCTCCCGGTAGTCATGGTCAGTTCGCTGACCCAGAGCGGCAAACAGATCACCCTCGACTGTCTTGAAGCAGGGGCCGTCGATTTCGTCGCCAAGCCGACTTCGAACATGGCACAGAGCCTCAGCATCATGCTGTCCGAGTTGCGAACCAAGGTCAAAATCGCTTCGACCGTCAATGTATCGCACTGGAAAAACCGCCGGGACACTCTGCCGGGCCGAGGTGTCGCCCGGCCACCCAAGGCACTGGCGGAGTCCACCGACAAAGTCATTGCCATTGGTGCCTCGACCGGCGGCACCGAGGCCATTAAAAAAGTGATCACCGAGTTCCCGGCCAACATGCCTGGAGTGGTCATTGTGCAGCACATGCCGGCCGGGTTCACCAAGATGTTCGCCGACCGGCTTAACCAACTCTGCTCCATGGAAGTCAAGGAAGCCGAATCGGGGGACCGGATCATGACCGGCCGAATTCTGGTCGCTCCCGGGGGGCTGCAGATGAGGGTCAAACGCTCTGGTGGTATTTACCAGGTCAGTTGCGACGATGGTGAACTGGTCAGCGGGCACCGTCCCTCGGTCGATGTGCTCATGCAATCCGTCGCTGAACAGGCCGGTGCAAACGCGATCGGCATCATGCTGACCGGCATGGGCTCCGACGGCGCCAATGGCATGCTGGCAATGCGCAAGGCCGGAGCCCGCAATCTTGCCCAAGACGAAGCAAGCTCTGTCGTGTTCGGCATGCCCAAGGTCGCTTTTGAACGAGGTGGAGCCGAAAAGCTGCTGCCACTGCACGAAATAGCCCCGGCTGCTATCAGATTGCTTTCGGAGAAGTCCATATGAATACCATGGTACTCGGCGTCGGCGATCTGGGAGCCTGCAACAGCCAGGACTCGGAAATCAAAACCTATGCCCTAGGTTCCTGCGTTGCCGTCATTCTGCTCGATCCAAAGACCCGGACCGTCGGAATGGTGCATGTCGCACTCCCCGAATCGAAGATTAATCCGGCTAAAGTCAAGGAACGGCCTGGTTATTTTGCCGACACGGGGATTCCCATACTGCTGCAGGAAATGGCCAAACTCGGTTGCCAGTCCCAAGGCAAGGGCCTGGTCGTCAAACTTGCCGGAGGGGCCGCCATCATGGATCACAACGATACGTTCAACATCGGCAAACGTAACCTGTTGGCGATAAAAAAAATCCTCTGGGGCTACAGCATGGGACCCCGCTCTGAAGATGTGGGCGGAACCTTCAGTCGCACCGTCTCCGTTTCGGTAAAAACCGGAGAAGTCATTCTGTCGTCGCCGGGACGACCCAACTGGAAGATATAGGAGCGCACTATGAGCCTGTTGAACAATCAAACCGAAATTGCTCGGGCAATCGAGGCGGCTCCGCTCCTTTCTCCGGTAGCGTCCCAGTTGCTGCAAATCTCGGCAAAAGCGGACCATGAGCTGAAAGACATCATCGACCTGGTCAAATGCGATTCGATTCTCACCGCCCGACTGCTTAAGGTCGTTAATTCCGCGGCCATGGGCCTGCGACACCAGATCAGTTCGGTGGAACATGCGGTAAATTACCTGGGAGAACGAATGGTGGTCAGTATCGCCGTCGCCGAATGCACCGCCGAACTTTTTTCCAAACCTCTCGATGGGTACGAGGGTGAGTCGGGGCAACTCTGGAAACACGAACTGTTCACCGCCATCGCCGCCCGAGCCGTGGCCCGACACGCCAAGGGCGATCTGCCCCCCGACATGGCTTTTACCGCCGGACTGCTGCATGATATCGGCAAGGCGATTCTTTCCGAATTTCTGCAGGGTACCTCGCGCAGCGTTCTGGCCGACATCGTTCAGGGCAACACCGCCGATTATCTGACCGCCGAGCAAAGTCGGCTCGGTCTCGACCATTCGATAGTCGGCTTTGAGCTGGCCAAACACTGGAAGTTGCCGGAAATGCTGCAGCAAGTCATCCGTCATCACCACCACCCCGACCAAGCCGACTCCCCCTCGCGGGTCCTGGCCTACGCCGTGCATTTGGGAGACATCCTGGCCATGATGAGTGGCAACGGAACCGGCAGCGATTCGATGCAGTATCACCTGAAGCAGGACTATACGGAGTACTTCAACATATCCAAGGATGAACTCGCCCTGCTGCTCCTTGAAAGCACTGAAGAGTTTAATAAAGTTGAAGCTTCTCTTGCCATCGCAGAGGAGAAATAAAGTGAAGCGTATCGTTATCGCGGACGACTCGGCGACTGCCAGAATGTTCATCAAACGTTGCCTGGAGATTATCGGTTTAGGCGATGCGGTCATCATTGAGGCGGCCAATGGCAAAGAGGCCTTGGCCAGGGTCAAGGAGGGGCCAACCGATCTGGTTATCACCGACCTCAACATGCCGGTCATGGACGGCGAAACCCTGCTCAAATGGATCCGCGCCAACCCGAAACTCAGCCTGATCCCGGTGCTGGTCATCAGCAGCGCCGGAACCCCGGCCAAAGAGGCGGAACTCCTAGAACTCGGGGCGCTCGCCATCCTCAGCAAGCCGGTGTCCCCCCCGGCGCTGATGGAAAAGCTTGGACCCCTGCTCGCTGGTTAATTGCGCCAACTATAATGGGAGTCAACATGAACAGATGCGACCAGGCCATGCGCCATTCGGTGGTTGATACCTTGGAAAAAATGGTCTTCATGGAAATAACGCCGGTGGAGGTTCGAGCCACCCCACTGGCCGCCGCTGACTGGAAGACCGTCAGTCTCCTGATTCACGACCCGGTTCAGGGTGAGGTTCGCCTGAGCATGCCCAGGAGTCTGATAAGTAAAATTACCGAGACGATGTACAATCTTTCGGCGGAGGAAATCACCGAGCAGATGCTGGACGACAATCTGGCCGAAATCATCAACATCATTGCCGGCCGTTTCATGAACGAGATTCTGGATGACGGTCAGGCATTCCGTCTCGGCCTGCCGGAACTGGAACCTGCCGACCCCATCGATCCGAGCATGGAAAGTCGGGAATGGACCTTTTCATCGGATGCCGACGAATTTACCGTAGTCACTATCGGCAACGACCTCTTGTGCCAATTACCGGCCCGCCACGATTGACAACCTGAAAACCCGAAGTGGAAAAAGAAAGGAAACCGCTCATGGGAAAAAAAGTACTGATCATCGACGATTCGAGCACCATGAGGAAAATCGTCACTCGCTCCTTGCGCCAGGCCGGCCTGGATTTCGACATCATTCTCGAAGCGGGCGACGGCGTGGAAGCGTTGCAGCTTCTGCAGACTGAAGCCGTCGACATCATCCTCAGCGACATCAACATGCCGAACATGGACGGCATGGAGTTTTTACGGCAGAAAGCGGCCAACGCCGCCCTCAAAAGAATTCCCGTGGTGATGATCACCACCGAAGCCGGGGCCGACATTCTGTCCGAAGCCAAATCCCTTGGGGCGGCCGGCAGCATTAAGAAACCATTCACTCCAGATCAGGTCAGTGAAATCATTGGCCCGTTGCTTTAATCCCCGAGGGAGGATCCTTTGAACTGGGAACAAAATATTATTGCCGCCACAACGGAAATTTTTTCTACCATGTTGATGATGGAGGTAACTCCCGGCGCTCCTCTCCAAGAACGCAATGCCAACTACAAACAAAGCATAACCGGCATGGTCGGGATAGCGGGTCTGTTCAAGGGGATGCTTGCCATCCATGCTCCCGCCGATGTTGCCATGGCCATAACCACCAACTTCCTGGGCTTGGAGGTCGATTCCATTAACGCGGATGTCAAAGATGCTTTCGGTGAGTTGGCCAACATGCTTGGAGGCAGTATCAAGGCCAGCTTGAGCGACAACAGCAGAGACATCCAGTTGTCGATCCCCTCAGCCGTTTGCGGGGAGGAATACACTCTGGATTATCAACCCAGGAACCATTGTACAACGATGCCTTTCAAAAGTGCGGAGGGGATTTTTCTGGTCGAATTGCAACTAGAGCAGCAAGTATAGGCTCGCCGAAAGAAAGGGCACGACAGTGGATTTTTCAGCAGCTATTATCGATGCAACCAGTGACGTTTTCAGCACGATGATCATGCTCGACGCAATTCCAGGTTCTCCATTGACGGAAAAGATGTTATCTTTTAACGAGTCCATCTCAGGCATGCTCGGTTTTTCCGGAGACATCAAAGGGATGCTGCGCATTCATTGTCCCGACCGGGTGGCCATGGCGATTACCGGCAGCTTGCTGGGCATGGAAGTAGATCAAATCGACGATGATGTTAACGACGCCATCGGAGAGATCGCCAACATGGTGGCCGGCGGGTTGAAGGTAAACCTGGCTAAACACAACAAAAGCATCGAGTTGTCCATTCCCACGGCAATCGGTGGCAAATTCTACACCGTTCACAGCCTGGCCCGCGCGGAAAGAGTCACCATTCCCTTTGCCATGGCGGCGGGGCAGATGCTGGTCGAACTAGAGTTTGTCAGCGCCAAATAAAGAAAGAACCAGAAGCGGCATCCATGAACAAACAGGTCTTCCTCAACAAGATACTCACCGAGACCCTCCAAAAACTCGAAGAAGAAGTCGGCGGACTGCTGGGGCAGGAATTCACCTGTCCCAGCCCCGGACACAGCTTGACCAGCCGGAGCGACCTGATTGCCTCCCTGAACGGCAAAGCGGTCCTGGCCACCTTCAACGTAACCGGCGACAAAACCGGCACGGCCTACGTCATTGTCGGTCTGAAAGATGCCATCACCCTGGGCGGAACCCTGATTCTGCTCCCGCCGGACGAAATGGAATCGCGCCGCAAAAAAGATCTTTTCGACGGCGAGGTGATCGACGCCTACGGCGAAATCGCCAATATCATGGCAGGCGTCTACACCGCGGTTTTCAACGAATACGCCAACCCCAAGCTGCATTTCAAGAAAATCGATCTCGCCCCTTTCGCCCCGGCCAATCCCAATTCGCCAATCCCTGATGGGAACTATTACGTCACCACCTGCTCGACCCAGATGGCGGGCAAACCGTTGGGAACGCTAAACGTCCTCATTCCGCCTGACCTTTTGGGTATTGAACCGCCTGAAGAAAAAGCCCAGCCCGCAACAGAGCCCACACAATCCGCCTCAACCACAGACCGAACCGGGGCATCTGGTCAACCGACTCCAGCAGCGGACAGCGATAAGGTTCCCGAGCCACAGCGATCCACTTCACCGGAATCAACGGTGATTCTCGTTGTTTCCGAAACACAACAAGCCGCGGAGGCTTTTGCGCAAAACTTTATCGATCGTTGCAACTGCAAGGTAACCTGTATGCACTTTCAGGGGGATTTTCAAACAACGGCAAAAGGCAAGAACGTCAAAGGGGTTTTTCTGGCCATGCGGGAGGTCGGTGAGCGGGGACTGGCATCCATCATCAAAATCCAGTCGGCGGTCGGGGAAAAAACCCCGTTGGTCGCTGCCGGCCCGGAATGGACCCGCAAGACCGTTTTACAGGCCGTCAAGTACGGCGCCAGCGATATTCTTGTCACACCGGCAACTCCAGAGGAACTACTGGCAAAAATCAATCAGCACATGCAGATTCCCCCGAACTGACCAGGGTGATGCTCAGGGAAGGCTTTCGGGGGGTACGGATCCCTCCAACTGCTTTTTCTTGATTTTCTCTATCAGGGTTGTGCGTTTAAGGTTAAGAAGTTTCGCGGCCTCTTTTTTATTTCCACCAGTTTTGGTCAAGGCCTTGAGGATCAACCGGTCTTCAAAATCGCTCACCAAGGCATTGAAGTCGAAATTTTCTGTGCCCGGTGCCTCGTCGGACGTCACCTCGGTGGAAACTACAGGCTCTTCCTTCACCTGGATATCCCCTGTCCGCTGATATTTTTCCGGCAGATCAGAGGCCGTCACCACTTCGCCGGCAAAGAGAATCGACATCCGCTGAACCAGATTTTCCAGTTCACGAACATTGCCCGGCCATTGGTATTCCAGCAAAGCCGCTATGGCGTTAGGCGCAAACCCCTTCAACCCGTTTTTCCGGCCTCGGTTGAAAACCTGGACAAATTTCTCGATCAACACGGGAATATCGTCTGTTCGCTCCCGCAAGGGGGGAATATGTAAAGGCACGACACTGAGACGGTAGAAAAGGTCTTCGCGAAACCGCCCTTCGGCAACTCCCGCTTCGAGATCACGGTGGGTGGCCGCCACAATCCGCACATTCACCGAAACCGGCTTGACTCCCCCAACCGGTTCAAACTCTCTTTCTTGAATGACCCGCAGCAGTTTGGCCTGTAGGGATGGTTTCATATCGCCGATTTCATCAAGGAACAGGGTCCCGCCGTCCGCGTATTGAATTCTTCCCATCTTGGATTGATTGGCGCCGGTAAATGCTCCTTTGACATACCCGAACAACTCGCTTTCCAGCAGTTCGTCCGGAATGGCGGCACAATTCACCGGAACAAAGTTCTTCCCCTTGCGCGGGCTGAGGGCGTGGGTCGCCCGGGCCACGAGTTCTTTCCCGGTCCCGCTCTCGCCGTGAATCAGCACATTGCTTTCGCCATCTTCGGCGACTTTTTCGAGATTTCTGAAGAGGTCGCGCATCTTCGAAGCCTGTCCGATAATTCCCTGGAAACCATCGTTTTTGCTGATTTTCGGGCTCCGTTTCTGCTGGTGGACAAGGAGTTCGTGATGTTCCAGCGCCCGTGCCGTGGCAATCACCGCCTCCTCGAAATCGTAGGGCGAATGAATATAGAAAATGGCTCCGCGCCTGAGCGCTTCAACCACCGAGTCTCGATCCCCATAGGGAACACTGACGATGACAGCCACCTGGGGATGCTGGGAACGAATCTGCTTCAACAGTTCAATCCCGGCCTGCTTGGGTGCAAAAAGATCGGTAATCACCAGCGAGATTTCCTGTTCCACCAGAATCTCGATGGCCTCGGCGGGTCCCGGTGTTTCAAGAACTACGCATCCGATATGCTTGCGAAGCATGACAGCCAGACCTTCCCTGGCCTCCCTGTTGCCATCCACCAATAGAATGCTGCGCATAGACTCGGACATTAGATATACCTATACCTTTTTAGCATTTCATTTTAATGGGTATCGTCAGCAGTCCCACCACTGCTGGCGATACTCCACGATAGGTAACCCGGCTGAAAAGAAAAATCTTTCCCAAAGCCGCGTAATGATACTGAAATCTTGGGCGATTAACCAGATAAAAATAGCGTGACTCACTGAACCGGTCATCGATAATAACTCAACAACTCAAGATAAATCAATACGTTATTAAATAGGTCCTATAACTGTTCCGTCAACCTTTAAGAGAGTTGGATGCAAGACGCTGCCCGCCAGGGGCTTTTTTCTTTTAAATGGGTACAATTCAAGGCGCCATGAGCCATTGCTTGATTTTAAGCCGGAAATAAAATAGAATTTTGATTAATATTTTTTTTAATCATATTGTCCGCCAGGAATTGTCGTGCGTCTGAAACTAATCAACAAATATAACCTTGTCATGGGGGCCGTCCTGTTGGCGACCATGATCATGTATGCATTTCTCAACGTCGAAACCCTGACCAAACTGTTCATGGACGAGGCGCTGAAAAACGTCGACAATCTGAGTGAAACCATTATCCGGACCACCCATTACCAGATGCTTGAGGACGACCGTCAACGGGTCTACCAGATGATCGAGGAGGTCGGTTCGCAAAAAGGGATAAATCGGATTCGTCTGCTGGATAAAGAGGGTACCATCAACTACTCAACCCACAAAGAGGAGATCGGCACCTGCGTCGACCGCAATTCCGAGGGGTGCAGCGGCTGCCATTTTGGCGAGACTCCTCGCGTGCATGCCTCCTCGATGGATCGCAGCCGGAGTTTTGTCAACCGGGAAGGAATCGAGCTGCTGGGCGTCACCAAAGAGATTCTCAACAAAGAGAGCTGCTCTACCGCCAAATGTCATTTCCATGCGCCCGAGGCCCAACTGCTGGGAATCCTGGACGTCCAGGTCGACCTATCGAGTGTGCGAGCGACTGCCACCGCCTATCGCAATAACATTATTGTTTTTACCCTGGTACTGCTCCTGATTCTGGGAACCTGCCTTTCGCTGTTGACCCATCAACTGATCAACGTGCCGGTCAACAACCTGCTGGAACAGACTCAGAAAGTCGCCCGGGGGGATCTCACGACCCGCGTTGAAACCTACCCTCGGGATGAACTTGGCGAACTGACTGAAGCCTTTAACAACATGACCGCCAATCTCAAAAAGGCTCAAGATGAAAGCCGCGACTGGGCCAACACCCTGGAGGCCAAAGTCCAAGAACGAACCGAAAAAATTCAGCGTATGCAGTCTAAACTGCTGCGATCGGAAAAACTCGCCTCCATTGGCGAACTGGTGGCCGGCATCGCTCATGAAATCAATAATCCGCTCACCGGAGTGCTGATGTTCGCCACCATGATCGAAGAAGACCCCCGTCTTGATCCGGCAATCAAAAAAGATCTGGAGACCATTGTCCACGAAACTCATCGCTGTGCCAAAATCGTCCGAGAACTTCTTGATTTTTCTAGGGAATCGGTGCCGCAGAAAAAAATGGAATCGGTCAATCACATCCTCGACAAAACCATGGCCCTGGTTGAACACCATACATCCTGCCACAATATCTGTATTAAAAAAGAGTACAATGAATCCCTCCCTCCAGTCTTAATCGACCCGAGCCAGATCGAACAGGTTTTCATGAATGTTCTTATCAACGCCAGTCAAGCCATGCCTTCCGGCGGCCAACTGACCATACAGACCGATTTTTCTGCACAAGATAATTATCTTTACGTCAAGATCACCGATACCGGTTGTGGCATTTCCGAGGATAACCTGCAGAAAATCTTCGATCCATTTTTTTCCACCAAAGGCGCCAAAGGGACCGGTCTCGGCCTGTCGGTTTCCTATGGAATCATCGAGAATCACGGAGGCCAGATCGAGGTCACCAGCAGGCAGGGTGAAGGGACTTCCTTCACCATCCGACTCCCCCTGGCAGACCAAAAGGCCAAACCGAAGAGCGCCCAAGAAGAAGTCCTGGTTTCCTGATTCCGCCTGTTTCCGGCTATTGTCCGCAAAAAAACCCCCGACAGTTCCACCGGCGGGGGTTTTTAACTTTAACATGCCAACGCAACGGGGCGATTTAATTTCACATCCGGTCGCGCACGGAAATGCCCTGTTTTTTCAACAGGGCCTGAAAGTTGGGACGCAACATGCCAACTTCTTCCGCGGCCTTGGTAATATTCCAGTCGTTGCGCTTCAGAGCATCCAGTACAAAAGCCCGCTCGATAGGAGCCACGGCCCGCTCGCGAATTTCCCGCTTGGCTTCCTTCAATTCCTCGGTGGTTCGCGGCACGTAGTCCTCTTCAAGATCAAGATCTTCCTGGCCGGACACCGGCAGTTCGAGGTCTTCCGTTTCAATCAGATCGCCGGAACTGAGAACCACCGCTCGCTCGATAATGTTTTCCAGTTCTCTGACGTTGCCGGGAAACGCGTATTTCTTCAGCATGCCCATGGCTCCCGGCGCCAGACCCCGCACTTCCTTGCCGATTTCGTTTCCAAATTTATTCAGGAAATATTTGACCAGGGGAATCAGATCACCTTTGCGGTCACGCAACGCCGGAAGGTCGATAGGGATTATATTGAGGCGGAAAAACAGGTCTTCCCGAAAACTTCCTTCAGCGACCATATCCTTCAGATTTCTGTTGGTCGCGGCGATCAAACGGATATCTATCGGTATCGGCTTCGTCCCGCCGATGGGAGTGACTTCTCGCTCCTGCAAAACGCGAAGCAATTTGGCCTGAGTCGTCAAGCTGATGTTGGACACTTCATCCAGGAACAGAGTCCCACCGTCAGCGACCTTGAAAAGGCCCATTTTCGTCTGAACGGCACCGGTAAACGATCCCTTGATGTGACCAAACAGTTCGCTTTCGAGAAGACTTTCGGCGAGGGAGGTACAATCAACGGCAACAAAGGGCTGATCCTTTCGAGGGCTGTTCTGCTGAATGGCCCGGGCGACGAGTTCTTTGCCGGTTCCGCTTTCGCCGGTGATCAAAACAGTACTATCGGTCCTGGCAACCTGCAGGATACGACGGAAAACCTTGCCCATCTGCGGACTGTCACCCACGAGTTGCCCCAGGCCCTGATCATTCAGAACATGATTGCCCTGACTCGAAGTGTTCAATAGCAAGGCCCTCTGGTCGAGAGCTTTCTGAACCTTTTCGGAAATCTGTCCCGGGGTGAACGGCTTCGCCAGATAATCGAAAGCGCCATTTTTCATGGCTTCGACAGCGGTTTCAACGGTGGAATACCCGGTAATCAAAATCACTGGGACATCGGGCTGCAGAATCCTGATGGCCTTCAACAGTTCAAGCCCCCCCATTCCGGGCATCTTCAAGTCGGTAATGACCAGGTCAAAATCTTCTTCCTGTAGTCTTTCCAACGCCACACGCCCGCTGGATTTAGGCTCTACCTGGTACCCTTCCTTTTCAAGGATTCGACGAATCCCTTCCCTGATTACAGCTTCATCGTCCACGACAAGAATTTTTGGATTGGGCATTTGCTCCGAACTCCTCATACTTCCCGGCCCAAACAAACAACGGCTCTGGCAAATCATTGAACACGCACGGTTAATTTGTATTGATCTTACTGGCTTTTTTTCATAAAATCAATCCAATGTTTCCCGGGGCGCCAGATTGAACAAAACGGCAGACGAGTTATCCTCCTCAACCTAATGAATTTTTAGAATATATTCACATGTATGGTTTTATTGTACACCAAATACAAAAACACAAGCTCAGGAAATTACATCAATTTTTCTTTACGAAAAAAATGTTTGGTAACTGGTCTTTTTACTTGTTGTATATTTTTTACATTCGTTCTCCTTCCGAACGGCCTGCGCCACTCCACATTAAAATAAAAATACCTTTAATTTACAACCAGTTAAAAAACTATTAACATTACCAAAGATTTTGGCACAAGCACTGCTAGAGCATTTACCGTCCAAATAAATTAAAAAAAATTAAACATCACTAATAGTGCATCCACTCTGATAGAAAGGAGAAAATGATGAACGCGTTACGACCCATCCTGAGCCTGGCCGCAATACTGGCCACGACGGCTGGATCGGCCTTGGCCGCGCCGGCATCCAGCAGCAACCACATGGGTATCGGAGCCTGGCTCTTTATAGGCTTTTGCGCACTAATCTTCGTAGCTCAGCTGACACCGGCGCTCCTCTTACTATTCGGCATGGTCAAAGGAGCATTTGGAAGTAAGGAGAAAACCTCATCGACTCATAGGTTTACGTAACGACAAAAGACTCACCCCGACGTAGCAATCCCTTAGATAGCAAGACTAAAACTTTTCCTGAGAAAAGGGGGAACACCGTGCGACAACCAACTAAACACATGCTACTGCTGCCCAACTTGATCCTGGCCCTGCTTTTCTGTATTACGACGGCAGGCGCCATGGAATCAACGGATTGCCTGGAGTGCCATAGCGATGCAGAGATGGTCGGCGAATCGTTTACCATCAACAGCGAACATTTCGACACCACGGCGCATGCCGAAATGGGATGTTCGGGTTGCCATGAATCCGTTACCGAGGCCCACCCGGATGATGGGCTGCCTCCGTCAAAAGCCAGCTGCAAAGACTGCCATGACGACGTCTATAAAGAATACACCCTGAGTCTTCACGGTTCCAACGCCAGCTGTTCGGACTGCCACAATCCCCACGAAGCGAAATCGCCCACCGAGGTTTCCGGCTTTGACATGAATCGCCAATGTTCTTCCTGCCACGACACGGCAGAAACTGTCGAATCCCACGACCAGTGGCTGCCTCAGGCGGGGCTGCATATCGAAGCACTTCCCTGCATAACCTGCCATACCGGTTCGGAAAACTACGTCATCACCATGTACCTGATCAAACGCGACCAGGATAATCGCTACAGCAATTTCAAACCCGCGGGCCGGGAAGACCTTGAGCGTTTGGCCGGAGAGAAACCTGTTCAGGAACTGGTGGACACCGACAACAATGGTCTTATCTCTCTCTCCGAGCTCAGAGCCTTCAACAACAATCCGACCTACACGGACATGCGCCTGTGGGGTATGATGACCCCTGAATCGGTCACCCATTCCTACCAGATTCTCGACAACCGCTGGGACTGTTCCTTCTGCCATGCGTCCGGACCGGACGCCATGCAGACCAGCTATGTCGCCTTTCCGGAAAAAGATGGAACATATAATCGTCTCGCCGTTGAAAAAGGCGCGGTTCTCGACGTCCTCAATGGAACACCCGACTTCTACATGATGGGCGCAACCCGCAACAAGTGGCTGAACATCGCCGGACTGCTGATTATCGTCGGCGGCACGATCATGCCCATTGGCCACGGCACCCTGCGCTTTTTGACCCGTAAAAACAGAGAAGGAAAGGGGCACTAATTATGTCTGAGAAAAAGGCGATGATCTATCTGCAGCCGACTCCAGTAAGAATCTGGCACTGGCTGAATGCCCTGGGAATTGTTACCCTCTGCGTTACGGGCGCCCAAATTAGATTTCCTGAATACGTGAATATTTTTGGCACCTACAAGGCGGCCATCGAACTTCACAATACCGCCGGCATCGTTGTGGCGATTTCGTTCTTCCTTTGGATTTTCTACTACCTGATCGTTGCCGGCACCTTGGTGAAACTTTATGTTCCCAACATGGGTGACATCCAACACGGAATTCTGCGGCAGGCCCTGTTCTATTTTTTCAACTACTTCCGGGGCAAACCCAATCCTCACCACACCACCCCTGAAAACAAGTTCAACCCCATGCAGAAAGCGGCCTATCTGGTGATCATGGCGGTTCTGGTGCCCCTGGTCATCGTTTCCGGAATTCTGTTGCTGAACATCGAACCTCTGCGCAATACGCTGCTGATGATCGGCGGGCTGAAAATCCTGGTCGGCGTCCACTTTCTGCTGGCTTGTTCCCTCTGCGCATTCCTTTTCACCCATGTCTACCTGGCAACGTTGGGACATACCCCCTTCGCCCACTTTGTTCCGATGTGGACCGGCTGGGAAGAGGTTGAAGAGGACCATCATTGATCCAATTTTTTTAGCTCAACCCTGAAAAAAGCGAAGCGTCCAATCGGGCGCTTCGCTTTTTTCCATCCGGAAACAAATGCCGCATAAAGGGCATTTATGGTAGAAAAAACGGCTATCTAAGGGGGAAATATGACGACCCATAACCGGCGGGCTGCACCCGAGCGCCGCCAAGGGCCCGATTGCTGGAACCGGGCCATGCACTGGATTGCCGTCACGATCTGGGGCCTGATGCTGACGGCTCTGCTCATCGTCGGCTGGGCCAAACCGCAGGTCGAAACCTTCTTTGACCGCTATTACCAACTTGCCCTGCGCTCCACCTGGGATATGGATCTGGCCAAATATATTTTTTACTGCATGACAACGGGGCTGCTGCTCAGCCTCATTGGTCTAACCATCAACCAGCGCCGCCACCGTCGTCGGGATGATGAATACCTCGTTTCGTTAATCCTCTCCGCTGCCATTTGCGTCAGCGGGATCTGTCTTTACCTCTATTCATTCTGACCTCACCACCGTCATAAATAATCACCTCCCCGGCATTACCCGATTTCCAGCCTTCCGTTCCCCGAGACACCTTAAAAATGCCCTGATCTTCACTAAAAACTCTCGTTGCCGGCACCTATGGTTCAATCCGTGGGCAGTGGCGACCGATTCCAAACATTTACATGTTTGCGTTTAACAGACGCAGACTGCCCGCCTTGACATCGAGTGCCGAAACGGTACGCTGAACCAGAAATCCTAGTGTTTCCTGAAAAATAGCCGTAAAAATGCAACTTTGCGCAAAGACATAATTTGCGAGGCATTCTGATCGGAAATCGGGCGAATTCAGTGAATCTCTTCAATGATAAATTCACATATTTTTGCATGCCCGGACAAGTTCCCCCCGATCGAACGACTCAAGCACTTGCAATGATACCCGATTTTTTTTAGCGGACATCTTACCAATCGCTAACACAATCCTAACCATTGGCGACGAAGATCACCGCTAACCAAACGAAACGAACAAATCGACCCTGCCAAGGGGACACATCTCACAAGGAGATCTCCATGAAAAGAAACATCGCAAAGAAGTGGTTGTTAATGGCGGCGACCCTGGTCGCTATTGCGGGTACCGCCCAGGCCGAACCGATCACGGTCGACCCGGCCCTGGCCGGCTACACCAAAACTCAAGGCGTATCGGGCAACCTTAACAGCATCGGCTCCGACACCCTGAACAATCTGATGACCTTCTGGGCCGAAGGATTCCGCAAGCAATATCCCAATGTCAACATTCAGATCGAAGGCAAGGGCTCCAGCACCGCGCCCCCGGCCCTGATCGAAGGGACCGCGCAGATCGGGCCAATGTCGCGCGCAATGAAGAAAAGCGAGATAGAAGCCTTTGAAGCCAAGTTCGGCTACAAACCGACCGCCATTGGCGTGGCGCTCGACTCGCTGGCCGTTTATGTCAACAAGGATAACCCCATCGAGAAGCTGTCCCTGGTTCAGGTTGATGCCATCTTCTCGAAAAACCGCAAGGGCGGTGCCAATGCGGAAATCACCACCTGGGGCCAGGTTGGTCTGAGTGGTGAACAGGCCGGTCAGCCGCTTAGCCTCTATGGGCGCAACTCGGCCTCCGGCACCTACGGCTACTTCAAGGAGAACGCTCTCTTCAAAGGCGACTTCAAGGACACCGTCAAGGAGCAACCCGGCAGCGCCTCGGTCGTATTGTCGGTCACCGAGGACAAGGCCGGCATCGGCTACTCGGGGATCGGTTACAAAACCTCCGGAGTCAAAGCCATCGCCCTGTCCAAAACGGATGGCGAAGAGGCTTTCGAGCCAAACTACGACAACGTTTTGACCGGCAAGTATCCCCTCGGCCGCATGCTCTACCTCTACGTCGCCAAGCAGCCCAACCAACCGCTGCCGAAAATGATCGATGAGTTCGTCAAGTACGTTCTCTCTAAGGAAGGCCAGGAGATCGTGGTTAAAGACGGCTATCTTCCCCTTCCCGCCAAAGTTGCAGACAAGCAGATGGATTTGCTAAAGTAAACAGCCAGTCCCATTAGACTCAACTGTCCCGACCTGCCTGCCGCTCTCGGCAGGCAGGTTTTTGTGCATCAATCCGCACCTACACAAGGCACCCTGAATGGACAAAAAAGTACTCAGGAGGATCAAGCTTCGGGATCGAATCGCCCGCTGGGTCATCACCATTGGCGGCATGTCGATCATCGCCAGCGTCATCCTCATTCTGCTTCTGATCGGTAATGTGACCCTCCCGCTTTTCCAGGAACCCGCCGCCGTGCCGCTGGCGGAAATCGACCTCGGGAAGTCGCCGAAGCAGCCTGAACCACTTGCCATCGACATCGACGAATACCTGGAAAACGCTGTCGTTTTTTCGGCCGCCAGCGCCTTTGAGTTTTATGCAACCGGGACGGGCGCACTCATCGATACCATTCCCGTCGCTCCGCCGAAAACCCCGACCGCCATCCCGATCCGGGTCACCGTCGACGCACCGCTTACCTTCAGCGTGCAATGGAACGACGGCAGTCTGAGTGTGGAACAGATCCGCTTTCTCCCCCAATTCGATGCCGATGGAAAGCGAACCTTCGGGCGCCAGGTTCTGCGCAAAGGCAGCTTTGATCCGCCGCCGGAGGGCATTCCGCTGCAATCGCTGACGCGGATGGAAAGCGACCGTCAGGTGCGGGTCGATCTGTTGGCCGACAACCGCCTGAAAGTGACCCAGGTCATCGTTGAGTCGGATATCTTCGGCAACGAAGAACAAACCGAGCACGTCAGTTTCCTCGCCAATGTCAATTCCGCCATCAGCGCTCTGACCCTCGACCATCACGGCCTGGCCCTGTATGCCGGCACGGCCGACGGCAGCCTGCTGCACTGGGATCTCGCCGAGGCCGGCAGCCCAAAATTACTGAGCCATGTCAGCGCTCTCAACAGCAACCATCGCATTACCGCAATGGCCATGATCCTCGGCGATATTTCCCTGGTCGTCGGTGACGACCAGGGCCGCCTCAGCACTTGGTTTCCGGTGCGCGTTGAAAAAGGCGCCAGTGAAAAGCGGCTGACCCGGATTCACCAGCTGGCCGCGCATGACAGCGCGATTACCGCCATTACCCCGTCCCGACGGGACAAATCGCTGGCCAGCCTCGATGCCCATGGCAGCATCCACCTCGATCACATGACCAGCGAACGCCACCTGATCACCCTGGAAAATCCACAACCGCTGACCCGGATTTCCCTGGCCCCACGCGGCAACGGACTGATCGGCCTCGACGCCGAAGGACGCCTGCAACTGTGGTCGATCAGCAACCCGCACCCGGAAATCAGCCTGAAGACCCTGTTCGGCAAGGTCTGGTACGAAAGCTACGACGCACCGGCCCTGGTCTGGCAATCGTCCTCCGGCAGCGACGACTTTGAACCCAAGTTAAGTTTGACGCCCCTGATCTTCGGCACCCTTAAAGGGACCTTTTACGCGATGATCTTCGCCATCCCCATTGCTCTCTACGGCGCCATCTATATCAGCCAGTTTGGCAGCAGCCGGATGCGCCAATGGATCAAGCCGGGAGTCGAAGTCATGGCGGCGATTCCCTCGGTGGTTATCGGTTTTCTCGCGGCCCTCTGGTTCGCACCCAAGTTGGAAAAGGCCGTGCCGGCCCTGTTTCTCGCCATCGTCTTCATCCCTCTGGCTCTGGTTCTTGGGATTCTGCTATGGCAGTGGCTGCGGCGTTACCAACCGCTGAAAACCGTCGAGCGGGGATATGAGTTCATCGCCATCGCTCCGGTCCTGCTGCTGGCCATCGCCGCTTCCATTACCCTGGGGCCGCTGGTGGAACAGTGGTTTTTTGCCGGCGACTTCAAGCTCTGGCTGTTTAACGACGCCGGCACCCGTTATGACCCACGTAATTGCATCGTCATCGCTTTCGCTCTGGGATTTGCGGTCATTCCGATCATTTTCACCATTGCCGAGGATTCGCTCTCCAACGTCCCGTCCAGTCTCAAGGCAGCATCATTAGCCCTCGGCGCCAGCCGCTGGCAGACGGTCTGGCGGGTGATTCTGCCATCGGCATTGCCGGGCATATTTGCGGGAATCATGATCGGCCTGGGACGAGCGATCGGCGAAACCATGATCGTGCTGATGGCTACCGGCAACACGCCGATCATCGATCCGAGCATCTTCAACGGCATGCGTCCGCTATCGTCGAATATCGCCGTGGAAATCCCCGAAGCCCCCTTCGGCGGCACCCTGTACCGGGTTTTGTTTTTGTCGTCGGTAATTCTGTTTGTCCTGACCTTTGCTCTCAATACGGTAGCCGAGGTCGTCAGGCAACGACTGCGAAAAAAATACGGTCGTTTCTAACGTTTCAATATTCCGATTGAGGATTCCGACCCATGAAAAAATACTGGCGTGAAGGCGAACCGATGGTATGGGCAACCGGGGCCGCCCTGACCCTGACCCTGATGATCGCCGCAACTCTGATCATCGTGGTCATGGTCAACGGTCTGGGAGTGTTCTGGCCGAAAAATCTGACCCTGGTCACCCTCAAAAGCGGCAGCCGGGTACTGGGAGAAGTTGTCCAACGCGAAGCGACCGCTTCCGGCGAGGGCGAGCGACTGCAGTTCAAGATCGGCAACCGCGACCTCTACGGCCTCGATTTCCGCTGGGTCGATGAAGCGGATTTCGAAAAGACGGAACTGCCGGAAGCAGCCATGGTGCTGGAACGCCAGGAGTACGGCAATTTCTATGGCATGTTGCAGAGCGTCAGCGCTCCCGGGTTCGAAGCGAGTTCCTCGCAGGCGCTAGAACAATTGATGGAACAGGTGGCCATAAAAAAACAAGGGCTGGAAGAATTCACCGAGAAGATTAATGACCTGAACCGGCGCACGTCCAAACTCGAACATCAGAAGCAGATCCTGTTTCACGACGACCCGCAAAAAAACCAGGACGCCATCGCCGCCCTTGATCGGCAGGTCGAAGCCCTTCGCGGCGAATTCGAGCATCTGGTGAATCGCCAGACGGAGGCGGCCGTCGAACTGCATCATTACACCGCCACCTTCAGCGACGTCAACGGCACTCAAAAAACCATGCAGGCGACCGAGATCGTCCGTTACTACCAGCCCAACACCATGAACGTGTTTGAAAAAGGACTTCTTTACCTGGCCAGGGTGGTGGAGTTGTTCATCGACGATCCGCGCGAATCCAATACCGAAGGGGGCCTGTTTCCAGCCATATTCGGCACGGTCATGCTGATCTTCCTGATGAGTCTTTTTTCCTTCCCTCTCGGGGTTATCGCCGCCGTCTACCTGCGGGAATATGCCAAGGATGGCACGGCGGTGCGACTGGTTCGGATCGCGGTCAATAACCTGGCCGGCATCCCTTCCATCGTCTACGGTATCTTCGGCCTCGGCTTCTTCGTCTACGGCATCGGCTCCGGCATCGACCAGATATTCTTTCCCGAACGCCTGCCGACCCCGACCTTCGGCACCGGAGGCATTCTCTGGGCCAGCCTGACCCTGGCCCTGCTCACCGTGCCGGTGGTGATCGTCGCCACCGAAGAGGCCCTCGGCGCCATTCCCACCGGCATCCGCGAAGGCTCGTTGGCCCTCGGCTCGACCAAGTTCCAGGCCCTGGTGCGAATTCTGCTGCCGATGGCTTCACCCGGCATCATGACCGGGCTGATCCTGGCCATGGCCCGGGCCGCCGGCGAGGTCGCTCCCCTGATGATCACCGGGGTGGTTAAACTGGCTCCGGCGTTACCGCTGGACGGAACCTTTCCGTTTTTGCACCTGGATCGCAAGTTCATGCATCTCGGTTTTCACATCTATGACATCGCCTTCCAGTCCCCCAACGTCGAGGCGGCCAAACCAATGGTCTACGTCACCACCCTGCTGCTGGTGCTGATCGTGCTGCTGATGAGCAGCGTCGCCATCCATTTGCGTAACAAGATGAAAAAACGCTATACTTACGGAACGTTCTAAACGAAGACGGTCTCGCAAACGTTATCCCTGCAACCGATACGAAAGTTTTACCACGAGGTCCCCACATGAACGAACAACCCAACGCCGGCGCCGCCCCGGTCATCGACGCCCAGAAGGTCAACTTCTACTACGGCAACTCCCAGGCGTTGCACCATATCAGCCTCTCTTTTCCGCGTCGCCAGGTCACCGCCCTGATCGGCCCATCCGGCTGCGGCAAATCGACCTTTCTACGCTGTCTCAACCGGATGAACGACCTGGTCGACGGCGCCCGGGTCGAAGGGAAGATCCTCCTCGGCGACATCGACATCAATTCCTCGGCGATGGACGTCATCGAACTGCGCCGCCGGGTCGGAATGGTTTTCCAGAAATCCAATCCTTTCCCCAAGTCGATCTACGAAAACGTTATTTACGGCCTGCGCATCGCCGGGGTCAGAGACAAGGCGACCCTCGACGAAGCGGTCGAGCACAGCCTGAAAGGAGCCGCGCTTTGGGATGAAGTCAAGGACCGGTTGCAGGAGTCGGCCCTCGGCATGTCCGGTGGCCAGCAGCAGCGGCTTTGCATCGCCCGGGCCATCGCCGTCAACCCCGAAGTCATCCTGATGGACGAGCCGTGCAGCGCCCTCGACCCCAAATCGACGGCCCGGGTCGAAGAACTGATTGGCGAGTTGCGGCAGGACTACACCATCATCATCGTCACCCACAACATGCAGCAGGCCGCCCGGGTTTCCGACCATACGGCTTTCCTCTACGAAGGGCTGCTGGTGGAATACGGGTTAACCAAAAAAATCTTTATGAAACCGAAAAACAAAAAAACCGAAGATTACATCACCGGTCGTTTCGGATAAGGGAGTGCGCCATGACGCAACTGTTGCAGAAAGAATTGGATAAACTGAAAAACCAGCTGCTGACCCTGAGCGCAGTCGTTGAGGAAGCGGTGCGCAAAGCCTCCCAGTCCCTGGAAACCTTCGATGCGGTCATCGCCAGGCAGGTGATCGGCGCCGACCAACAGATCAATCAGATGGAGGTCGAACTGGAGGAAGAGTGCCTCAAGGTGCTCGCCCTGCATCAACCGGTGGCCATCGACTTGCGCTACATCGTGGCGGTGCTCAAGATCAACAATGACCTCGAACGGATCGGCGATTTGGCTTCAAACATCGCTGAACGGGCCCTGACCCTGGCCGGAGAAGCCCGAATTACGCCTCCCTTCGACTGCGCCAGGATGGCCGACAAGGCGCAAACCATGCTGAATAAAAGTCTCGACTGCCTGGTGCAAATGGATATCCGGCTGGCTCGCCAGGTACTGAAACTGGATGACGAGATCGACCAGCAACACCGGGAAAACTTCGGCCTGATCAAGGATCAGATCCGCCTGCAACCTGAAAAAATCGATGCCCTGAGCCAATATCTCACGGTTTCCCGGCATCTGGAACGGATCGCCGATCTGGCCACCAACATCGCCGAGGACGTCTACTACATGATCGAAGGGGAAATCGTCCGCCACACCAGCAGCTGGTGCAACGGGGCGCCGGACAATAACTGAAACAGACAAGGAGAGCGATCAAGGGACCGAAGCCATACGGCTTCGGTCCCTTTTTTGTTAAAGCAGAGTTGCCAAATGCTGCCCAACTCTGGCAGAATCACGATATTCCGCAACCCAAGGAGCCTCCCCATGCACAATCCCGCCGAATTTCTCAGGGCCTGCAACGACGGCCGCGTCTGGCTGCACTGCAGCCGCTGCAATGAAGCAAAACAATTCAACCGGGTCGAGCACCTCGACTCCATCGAAAACCCAACCTACTGGGGTCCGGAACCCTGGTGGCACGACACCCGGGTGTTTAAATGCCCGGACTGCGGCAGCACTCAGCAGTCGACGATGCACGTTCAGGATTAAAACATCCCTGACCCTTCGGCCTCGCCAGCGGATGAATGTGCTATATTGTGAATCGGGCCATCAGACGGACGTCCAAAAGGGGGATAACATGGTTGAAGGACTTGAACTGCGAAAGTTCGTCGCTCCCGAATTCATTTTCGGCGTTGGCGCCCGCCGGCAAGCCGGCCGCTACGCCAGGAATCTGGGCGCCCGAAAACTGCTGGTCGTGACCGACCCCGGGGTCATCGCCGCCGGCTGGACTAAGGATGTCACCGACAGCATCGAACAGGCCGGACTGCCCTACACCATCTTTTCCGGGGTCTCGCCCAACCCCCGGGCCGAAGAGGTGATGACCGGCGCCGAAATCTACCGGGAGCAGCGCTGCAACGCCATTCTTGCCGTCGGCGGCGGTAGTCCGATGGACTGCGCCAAGGGCATCGGCATCGTTTCTTCAAACCAAAGACACATTCTGACCTTTGAAGGCGTCGATCAGGTCGAGATGCCGATGCCGCCGCTGATCTGCATCCCAACCACCGGGGGCACGTCGGCGGATGTCTCTCAGTTCGCAATCATCAACGATACCGCCGAAAGAACCAAAATCGCCATTGTCAGCAAGGCGGTCCTCCCCGACCTGGCCCTGATCGATCCTCTGACCCTGACCACCACGGGTCCCTATCTGACGGCCTGCACCGGCATGGATGCCCTGACCCACGCCATCGAGGCGTTCGTCTCCAATGCCCATTCGCCGATGACCGATCTGCACGCCCTGCAGGCCATCCGCCAGATCTCGGCCCATCTGGTCGATTCGGTCAACCAACCCGACAACCTCGAATTGAGGAGCCAGATCATGCAGGGAAGCCTGCTGGCCGGACTGGCTTTCTCCAATGCCATTCTCGGCGCCAACCACGCCATGGCTCACAGCCTTGGCGGCTACCTTGACCTCGCCCACGGCGAATGCAACGCCATCTTGCTCGACCATGTCATCGAGTTCAACCTGCGGGCCACCCCCGAACGTTTCGAGCAAATTGCCGCCGCCATGGGGCTGGATCAACGCGGACTGACCTCACGGGAGAAACAACGGGAACTTTTGGCCGCCATTCGCACCCTGAAGAGCAGGGTTGGCGTCGATCGTCATCTCAAAAAACTCGGGGTCAGCCGCAGCGACCTTGCCTCACTGAGTCGAAACGCCCTGAAAGACCCCTGCATGGTGACCAACCCGCGACAGCCGGACCAGCGGGATGTCGAGGTCATTTTTGAAGAAGCCCTTTGACATCGCCCCGGATCCCGAAATCCTGGGCGATGCGCAAAGCGGCGGGGACCCTCGCTTCTATCACCCGAATCATCCCCGAAAATAACCGGCAACTTCAAATATTGCGGGAACTGTTTTTCCATGAATGATTTCCAGCCTCTCCCCAGCGCCAACCTGCCGGCCCCGACCCCGGACCTGGTCGTCAACGGCCGTCCCGGCGGACGCCTGCAACTGGTCCGGATCTCGAACCGGCTGGCCGAATTGACCGGCCGGCCGGCCGCCGAACTACGTGGCCGTGAGTTGGAACAGGCCTTCGCCGACACCGTCCCTCCCCTCGGCGAACTGGCCCTGGAGTGCCTCAACCGCGATACGGCGCTCACCGACATCCGGGTCCGTTTTCCCGCCGGCGCCGGCATCACCCTGGTGACCGATGTGCTGCCGGCCGGGCTGGCCGATGACTACAGCGGCACCCTGGTTCATTTCATGTTTCGTCAGCCCGTCCCGGCCCGAGTGGAAACCGTCCCCAACTTCGGCGGCTTGGTCGGCGATAGCGCCGCCATCCGCGAGGTCTTCCGCAAGATCACGCTCTACGCCCCCACCGAAGCCTCGGTGGTCATCACCGGCGAAACCGGCACCGGCAAGGAACTGGTGGCCCGCGCCCTGCATCAGGGGAGCGATCGGGCGCACGGCCCTTACGTGGCGGTGAACTGTTCGGCGATCTCCGAGGAACTGCTCGAATCGGAACTTTTCGGCCACGAAAAAGGCGCCTTTACCGGGGCGCTACGCACCCACAAGGGACGTTTCGAACGGGCCGATGGCGGCACCCTGTTTCTGGACGAAATCGGCGACATGCCGCTGCACACCCAGACCCGGCTGCTGCGGGTACTGGAAGAAAAACGGTTCGAACGGGTCGGTAGCGAACAGGAATTTCCCGTCGACGCGCGGATCGTCTGCGCCACCAATGTCCCGCTGGAGCAGGCGGTCGGCCAGAATCGCTTTCGGGCCGACCTCTATCACCGCCTCTCCGTCCTGCGCATCCACCTGCCGCCCCTGCGCCAGCGCAGCGAGGATATTCCGCACCTGGTCAACCATTTCCTGCAACAATTCAGCGACAAGTACGGCCGGCGCATCGATCGACTGACCAATGAGGCGCTGGCCTTGCTGCAGTCGTACCTGTGGCCCGGCAACATCCGCGAACTGCGCAACGTTCTCGAACGGGTCTATATCGAAACCCAGTCCGAGGTGATCGGCGCCCGGGCCTTTGCCGAATGGGTCCGGGAGCGCCAGGGGTTCGCCCCGGGCGACTGGGGGCCGGAGGCCCAGCAGGCAACGCCGCCGATGGCGCCCCCTTATCCCCTGACCAGCGACCGGTTGCTCCTGGCGGCGCCGCGCCACAAGACCCTGGAGGCCGAGTTGGTACGGCCATCCCGAACGGCGCGCTCCTCGGCTCCGGCCGAACTGTCCGTCGACGATATCCGCCGGGCCTACCGGGCCGCAGGCGGCAATCTCAGCGCGGCGGCCCGGAAGCTCGGCGTACATCGTGCAACCCTGTACCGCCATCTGGATAAACTGGGCCTGGTCCGGGTGGAGCTGGATCGTCAGCGCACGGAAACCGATTAACATTTCGATCGGCAGGGGAATGGTCGATTCTGCGGAGGGGACATGTATTTTGTCGCGGCACTGATTGGTCTGGTTGCGGGAGCCTGGCTGTTTTCGGAGAACAGCCGGGAGCTGGCCGGCGCCGTCCTCGGCGCGATTCTGGGGGTCGTCTGGCTCGGGCAGCAGCGTCTGCGCCATCGCCTGGAGCAACTGGAAAACCAACGGGTCGAGAAACCGCCGATAACCAGCCCAAGCCGTGCTACCGGACAGCCACCGCCTGCCAAACCGGCTCCCGCCGAAGCCGATTTCATTTTCGAACTCGATCCCCCCACCGAACTGGTGGAAACACCGGCCGCCGGCCGGCCGGCTCCCTCACGGGCGCGGGCCGCTTCTCCACGCTCCCTGCCGAAACCGGCCGCCAAAACCCCACCGGCGGGAAAACCCCTGCAGGTCGAACTGTGGAACATCCTGGTTTCCTACTTTACCGGCGGCAATGTGGTGGTGCGAGCCGGCGCGGTGGTCCTCTTTTTCGGCGTCGCCTTTCTGCTGAAATACTCGGCCGAGCGCAACATCGTCCCGATCGAATTGCGCCTGCTGAGCGTCAGCCTCGGCGCCATCGCGCTGCTGGGCTTCGGCTGGCGCCTGCGCCAAAAACGCACCGGCTATGCGCTGATTCTCCAGGGTGCGGCGGTGGGCATCCTCTTTCTGACCATATTCGCCGCCCTGCGTCTTTATCAGCTGCTGCCGGCCGGCATCGCCCTGGCCCTGCTGGTGGGGCTGTCGATCTTTTCCTCCGCCCTGGCGATTTTGCAGGATGCCCGGGTATTGGCGGTGCTCGGCATCGTCGGCGGCTTCCTGGCGCCGGTGCTGACCTCCACCGGCGGCGGCAGCCACGTCATGCTGTTCAGCTATTACGCCCTGCTCAATATCGGCATCCTGGTAACCGCCTGGCACCGGTCGTGGCGCGAACTGAACCTGCTCGGCTTTATCTTCACCTTCGGCATCGGCACCCTGTGGGGGATGCAAAACTACCGTCCCGAGATGTTCGCCACCACCGAACCCTTTCTGGTGCTGTTCTTCCTGTTCTACCTGGCCATCGGCATCCTGTTCGCCCGCAACCTGCCGCTCAACCTCAAGGGCTACATCGACGGCACGCTGGTGTTCGGCACCCCCATCGTCTGTTTCAGCCTGCAGTCGGTGCTGGTCAAACCTTACCCCTACGGACTGGCCTGGTCGGCCCTGGTCGTGGGTGGCCTTTATGCCACCCTGGCCCGGGCATTGCTGAAAAAGGGGAACCCGGCCATGCGCACCCTGGTCGAATCTTTCCTGGCCACCGGGGTGGTCTTCGCCACCGTGGCCATTCCGTTGGCCCTGAACGGTCGCTGGACCTCGGCGGCCTGGGCGCTGGAAGGCTCGGCGGTGGTCTGGATCGCCATCAAGCAGCAGCGCTGGATGCCACGGATCTTCGGGCTGGTACTACAGGTGCTGGCCGGGATGGCCTTTCTGGCCGCCGCCCGCCAGCCGACCGGCGACCTGGCGGTGCTCAACGGCTTCTGCCTCGGCGGAGCAATCATCGCCCTGGCGGGATTTTTCAGCGGTTACTGCCTGCACCGGCAACGGCAGCGGATCGCCACCGCCCACCTTGAATGCCTCCTGGCCCTGGGCTGGGCATTGTTGTGGTGGTTCGGCACCGGATTAAACGAAATCGAAACCTTTGCGCCACACCATCTTCGCCTGGCATGGGCCCTCTCCTTTTTCGCCCTGTCCGGCGCCCTGTCCTTCGTCGCCGGCGTGAAACTGCGCTGGGAAACCCTCAAACAGGTCTACAAAGGATTGCTGCCGGTCATGCTCGCCGGCGCCGCCTTATCGCTGGTGGAATTTCACCGGCATCCGTCCATTCACGGCGGCTGGCTGGCCTGGCCCCTGGCTTTTGGGATCCACTACCTGCTGCTGCGCCGGGACGAGGACAGCGAGTTGTTGCGCTATCTGAAATACCTGCACCTGGGACTGCTGCTGTTGCTGATTGCCCTGATCACCTGGGAAGCGACCTGGTGGACCGATCACTGGATTCGCGGCGGAGGCGTCTGGCCGCTGGTGGTACTCGGCGTGGTTCCGGCCCTCTTCGTACTGGGATTGTGCCGCCTCTGGAACGCCTTCATCTGGCCACTCGGTTCGTTTCAGCGCACCTACCTGTACTCCGGGCTGGCCCCGGTGGTCGTCTACCTCTGGGTCGGCTCGCTGGCCGCCAACCTGTTCAGCCGGGGCAACCCCTGGCCCCTGGGCTATCTCCCCCTGCTCAACCCCCTCGACCTGACCCAGGCGTTCGTGCTGCTGGCCATCGGCTTCTGGATGGTCGTCATGACGACCAAGCTGGAGATCCGGCCCCTCGGTCTGAATCGCAGGACAGGGGCCATCCTCGCCGGGGGGACGGTCTTTTTCTGGCTCAACGCCATGCTCGTCCGCACCCTGCATTACTGGGGCAACGTTCCCTTCAACCTGCGGGCCATGGTCGCATCCGACCTGGCGCAGACCTCGCTCTCCATCTGCTGGACCCTGAGTGCCCTGGTGGTCATGCTCTGGGCCACCCGCAAGGGGGTTCGCCCGGTCTGGATGGTCGGCGCCGGACTGATCGGGGCGGTCATCGTCAAGCTCTTCATCTTCGACCTGGCCAACACCAGCACGGTGGAACGGATCGTCTCGTTCATCGGCGTCGGCGTGCTCTGCCTGGTCATCGGATACCTGGCGCCACTTCCCCCACGATCC
>Ga0154449_1159_pt1 | contig 36088 bp, 31 predicted proteins | sample RifGroC2_FD_105642 | JGI IMG/M metagenome (GOLD analysis project Ga0154449, IMG submission 105642) | Pelobacteraceae bacterium GWC2_58_13
TGTCGGGGGAAATCAGGGTGATCGGGTCCGGTATGGCATTGAGCAGGGTCTCGAACTGCTGGAACAGCTTGCGATAGCGGGTTTCGCTCTCCTTCAGGCACCTCTCGGCCTGCTTTCGCTCGCTCAGGTCGACGAAAATTCCCATGAGCCCATAGGGCTTTCCCCGGTCGTCGCAGAGACGGGTTCCGTACCTGCTCAGCTCGATGGTCGAGCCGTCCTTTTTCATGCGCACGACTTCGATCCCGCGTAGCTTTTCGCCGGCAAGCTCCCGTTGCCGCAGGGCTTGTTCGTTGGCCTGATCGCTTTCGGGAGTCAGGGGACAGGGGTGGCCGATCACCTCGTCCCGGCTCCATCCGAAGGTATCTTCGGCGGCCTGGTTCCACTGGGTCAGACGTCCTCCGGTATCGACGGCGACGATCGGCATGGGGTTGGCGTCGAATAGGGTTTCGAGGGCGAGATTGGCGGTTTTCAGGGCATTGGCGACTTTAATGCGTTCGCTGATGTCACGCCCTTCGGCGATGAGCAGGGTGACCCGGCCGGCTTCGTCCATGATCGGTTTCAGCGAAAAGTCGATCGTCAGCTGGCCGCCGTTCCTGGCGGGGTGCCGCACTTCCATGCGCACCACTTCTCCTTGGGCGGCTTGCTGGATGGCCTTGCGCAGTTGTACCTGTTGGTGAAGATCGTTAGCCCACCAGGGGGTTTCCCATATCGGGCGGCCCTGCAGGGCGGACAGGTCGCTATCGATCAGCCGCAGGGCGGTCTGGTTGGCGTCGAGCAGGGTGCCGTCGGGGTCGATCAGACCGATCAGCTGAAAGGATTGATTGTACAGCGCCTCGAATTTCCGGCAGCTCTGTCGCAACAGGTCTTCGGTTTCCTTCTGCTTGCCGATGTCCCGGGCCAGAGCCAGCAGTTGCGGGTCGGCGGTGGACGATTCAATGACGCTGATGCGGATATCGACCGGAAAGCCGGTCCCGTCCTTTCTTCGGTGCCTCCCCGCAAGGGTCGAAGGGACGCCGGGAGCGAGACGGTTGGGGCGTTGCGGCAGAATGATATCGGTGAGACCCTCGACGATGTCGTGCAGGTTGAGTTGAAGCAATTCGGTCTTGGTATAGCCCAGGCTCTGGCAGGCGTGCCGGTTGGCGTCAAGAATCCGGCCGTCGAGGTTGAGCAGAAACATGCCGTCGGTGGCCTGCTCCACCAGGGTGCGAAAACGTTTTTCATTGACGGCCAGAGTGGTCAGGATCCGTTCGAAGTAGACCAGCAACATGCCGATGGCCACGACCAGGGCGAGCAGGGCCGCCAACAGAAAACGCCAGGGGAGGAACCCTTCCAGCGGAACCAGAAAGGGATAATTGGCACGGTGCAGACCCCAGAGGATGAAGCCCCATCCGGCCAGATATTTGCCGGCTCCGTTCACGTTTTCCACCGTGAAAAACAGTTGCCCGGTGCGAATGGAAACGGCGGCATAAAACAAAAAGGTGGGAAGATTCTGCGCCAGGAACGGCAAGTCGGCGAAATGCCCCAGCAGAATCCAGCCGCCGCTCAAGCATCCGCCGATCCAGAAGACGCGAGACATCCTGCACTGCGCCATCTCTTCGGCGCCGCGCAGGATCAGCAGTCCGCTGGCCAGTACGCAGATCTGGATGAAATGGGTCGACTCGGGAGCCAGCCAGTGGGCGACCAGTCCCAGGTCAAAAACGTAGCGCAGGGCATGGAAGCCCCACCCCAGTGCCCAGAACCCCAGGTACCGCTCCCGGTACTGGTAGTACAGGAAACAGAAGACCAGGGTCAGGATGACCGATCCGCATAAAGAGGCGACAATACTCGGGAAAAGCCAGGACATAAGAAACGACCGTGGTGATTGCGTGACGTTTGAGGTCTCGGCCCGCTGGTCAGGGCAAATCGGTTTTTACCAGGATCTATGTCGCAGCAATATGTGTGCCCAAAACCTCCTATGGTTTAGTTCCAGTCGCTCAGGATGAAGCCGATGCCGATCCGGTTGGCGTGCTGGTTGTAGTCGAGCAGGTTTTCGCCGTAACCGTTGAAATATTGGACGTACAGGCCGACCTTTTCCATGACCGGGAAGCTCCAATCGACCTGGAAGGTGCTGCGATTGTCGCCGCGTTGAAAGTTGTTGCGCAGCATCAGTCCGAAGCGGTGGTCATGCCAGCGGTAATAGCTCTGGATCTCGCCCGGGCCGAGGTAGTCGTCGATGTCGCGGTTGTCGTCTTCGTCCCGGCTCTCGGGAACGCGGTACCAGCTTTTAAGCTCCACCGTGAAGGCCCCCTTTTCAAGGCCGAGATTGGCGACCAGGCGGTTCCAGCTACGGGATAGCGGCTCCGGGCGGCCGTTGGACTGGTGATTGAATCCGAGGTTGAGGGTGCGCACGTCGATGCCGAACAGCTTCAGCCTGGGATGGAAACTGAGCAGCAGTTCCGGCTCGTAGTTGGTTTCACGAAAGGGAGCCGACTCGTCGATGTTGTACAGTTGCCAGTACGACTGCTGGGTGTAGGCGAACCAGAGATCCATCCTTTGCCCCAGCACATCCTGCCAGAGCTTGGTTTTCAGGCTGATCTGATATTTGACTTCGTGATCGTCGACATCCTTGATCGTATAGTCGGCGCCCTTGGCGGGCTGGTCCTGGCCCCCGTTGTAGGTCAGTGGCATGAGGTAGTTGTCGCGGTGGGGAATCAGGGTGTAACGGCCGCGAACCCCCGATTCGTCAAGATCCCAGCGTTTGGTCAGATAGGAGACCTCGCTCTCGGGTTCCCGCGGGTAGGCGGCCGCCGATTCATCCGGTGCCGTTGACAAGTCGGGCCGGCGGGCCAGGGCATCGTAGCAGACCAGTCGGTCGCTGTCGTTTTCGATTTGGGCGCAGTCGCGCAGTCCGCCGGCGACATCCGCCAATACCAGGGGCGGAAAGGCGAGCAGGAGGGCCGCTATGAGAGAAAAAAGTCGCTTCAAGATGTTTCCTTTTCATTGGAGAATGTCGATGTCAGCCGAAGTTCCGGAGTAGTTTATCATTGAACTCCGAAGAGGACAGTCGTTAAAACGCAAGTCCGGCTGTGTTCGCCGAAAATACCTGGATCCGCCAAGGGTGCCGATTGACTTTTGGCCAGGATGAGACTGTAATATCGAAGTGTCGGCGAAGCCACGGGCCCCGGCATTTTCTTTTTGCGGGAACGGCGAAACAATGATGAAACAAGTGAAGTTGACGAAAACACCGCTGCCGGGGGGATTGCGGGAGATGCTGGCCATCGCCCTGCCCATGGTGGTTTCCCACGCCTGCGAAACGGCGATGATTTTCATTGATCGGCTGTTCCTGTCGCGTCTGGGGACGGTGCCGATGAGCGCCGCCATGGCCGGCGGCCTGACCAGTTTCATGATGATGACTTTTTTCATCGGCCTGATCGGCTACGCCACCGCCCTGGTCGCCCAGTATCTCGGTGCCGGCCGCAAGCAGAACTGCGCCCGGGTGGCGACCCAGGCCCTGCTGGTTGCCCTGCTGGCCTATCCGTTGATTCTTTCCGGACGGCCCTTGGCCCACTGGCTGTTCACCGTCACCGGGATCGCGCCCGAACAGCTGGTTCAGCAGCAAGTCTACTTCGACATTCTGCTGTACGGCGCCGTGCTGGTGCTGCTGCGCACCGGCCTCTCCAGTTTTTTTTCCGGCATCGGCCGTACCCGGGTGATCCTGATTTCGGCCCTGATCGCGATGCTGGTCAACATCGGCGCCGACTACGTGCTGATTTTCGGCCACTTTGGCCTTCCCCCCCTGGGCATCCGCGGCGCCGCCATCGGTACCCTGCTCGGCAGTTTCTGCGCCCTGCTGGTGCTGCTCGCCGCCTATCTGGGGCGGGGCAACCGGCGGGAATTCGGGGTGGGGGCAGCGCTGCGCTTCGACGGCGAGGTGATGAAAAAGCTGCTGCGCTTCGGTTCCCCGGCCGGGGTCGAGATGTTTCTGAACCTGCTCGCGTTTACCCTGATGATCCTGCTTTTTCATTCCCACGGGCTGGCCACCGCCACGGCGGTCACCATCGTTTTCAACTGGGACATGGTGTCCTTCGTGCCGCTGATCGGGATCCAGATCGGGGTGGTCAGCCTGGTCGGCCGCTATCTGGGCGCCGGCCGCCCCGAGGTGGCCGAACGGGTGGCCCGGTCGGGACTGCAGATGGGTTGGACCTATTCCTCGGTGATCCTGGTCCTTTTCGTCGCCTTGCCCGGGCCGCTGGTGGCCATCTTTGCCCCGGCCGTCCCCGACCCGGTTTTTTCCCAGGCGGCTCCCCTGGCCACCAGCATGCTGCGTCTGGCCGCCTTCTACGTAATGGCCGATGCGCTGATGTTGGTTTGCAGCGGCGTGCTGCGCGGCGCCGGCGATACGTTTTGGGCCATGTGTATTTCGGTCGGCATGCACTGGCTGCTGCTGCCGGTTCTGTATGTGGCGCTGAAGGTCCTGCACCTGGCGCCCCAGACCGCCTGGCTGGCCCTGATCTTTCTTTTTCTGGCGTTCAGCGGCATTTTCTACCTGCGCTATCGCGGCGGCAGGTGGAAAATGCTGCGGGTGGTCGGGGAGGGGTGAGATCAAAGGCAATCCTCACGCCCCGGAAGCAAGACCGCCGAACTCTGGTAAACTTGGCCGATGAGGCGCTTCATGCCGGAGGTCTTCGATTCTTTCAATGGCGCGGCCGGCATGGTCGCCGCCAGGGAGGTATGAGATGAAAATCATGCGATTATTCTGGGTGATGTTGTTGTTGCTGAACCTGTTGGGCTGTGCCCCGAAACTGGCGGTGGAGAGATCGTTTGACTGGAAGGCCGATTTTCAGAGCTACCATTCCTGGTTCTGGGTCGACGGCAAACCGGCGTTGATGGATGTCCTGCTCGGCGATGACATGACCGATCAGCTTGTCCGCCGAGCGGTGACCGAGGAACTCCGCGCCAAGGGTTTGGAGGCCAAAGCCGATGAGCCTGATCTGCTGGTGAGGTACTCCACCCGGTTTCAGGAAGCCGTGGCGGCTACTCCGGGAGACCTGGGTTACAGCTATCAATGGCGCTGGACCAAGGAGCCTCTGGGGGTCGGACAGGGTCGGACCTACAGCCGGGGGACGCTGATCGTCGACCTGATCGACCGCAAAACCGGACTCCTCGTCTGGCAGGGCAAGGCCAGCGATATCGTCACCGACGAGCGGGACGCCCAGGGCAAAATCCGTGAAGCGGTCCAAAAGATTTTCGCTTCATATCCTCCCGCCCCTTGATTCGACACTTGGCCAATAAATTAATTTGAACCGAACAACCGTCCCGGATCTCGATAATCCGGGGCGGTTGTTTGCTTGACGCCAGTCCCGCCCTCTTGGGCTATCAGCCGGGGTTTTTGCGAGCTGATTTTATATTAGCGCATCAGACAATGATTGGAAGATTATCACCGATGGTGTATCCTGAGAAACATTTTCGTTAAAGGGAACGCCAATGCTTCACCGCCTGACCAACTCCAGGAGAGTGGTAGCCGAACAGCGCCGCCGCGACATCCAGACCTGTCCCTACTTCTTTTTTTACGGCTCCCTGATGGAGCGCTACGAAAATTTCAAGCGCTACATCAAAAAACGGGTTCTGCTCATCGAAGTCGCCTACTGCCGCGGAATCCTTTACCATCTGCCCGTCGGATTTCCCGGCCTCATTGTTCCGGAACAGGGAGGGGACGAGCTGGTGGTCGGCGAAGTGATGGCCGTGAGCGAGCCGGAAAAAGTTATGCAAGTCCTGGATCGTCTGGAGGATTACTATCCGGCCCATCCGCGCCGCTCGGTCTATATCCGCCGGCTGTTGCCCATCTTGGTCGAAACGCCGGGCGATCCGCCGAGCTTCAGGGAGAGCCAGGCTTGGGTCTATACCTATCCCGCCGACCACTTGACTCTTCGGCACGAACGTCAGGTTCGTATCGAATGCGGCCAATGGAAAGCCTTTGCCAAACCGCCCCGCGGCGCGCAAGAGGTCGACCTGATGGCCCTGGTCAAGCAACAACGCTATTCAACCGAGGGCGGTAGGATAGCCATTGAACCCTCCCTGCTGCGCGAACCCCGGGTGCTGGACAAGCTGGGCTCGCTGCCCTGTTTTCAGTTCTGCCGCAATCAGCACCGCTGCGGTTACCAGATCAATTCTGGTGCCGAAGCTGAACCTGATACCCTTCCAGAATCGACCTGACCTCTTCCATCTGCGCCGAAATCAACGAACGGGCATGAGCACCCTCCCGGATCAATCCCGATTCCACCTGCTGTAGAAAGCGGCTTATCGCGGCATCGGGCAGCGGCTGTGGCCGGTGCGCCCAGAGCAGCATGTCTCCCGCCGGCTCGCGGCAATAACTGCGGATATCGTACGCCCACTGAAATCCTTTGATGGCCATGATCACCGGCAGATATCCGTAGTTGCGCTCCCCCTTGCGCCACAGGCGCAAAAATGAAAATTCGGTCACCAGATGTTCATGGTTGTCGTACGGAGACAGGTGTTTCCGTTGCTGAACGATTCCGCGCAATTCATTGTTGGCGAAACGATGTTCGCGCAATACCCCGTCGTCGGAGAGGCGCAGGTCGCCGCCGAGCAGCAGAAGGCAGAGGTAGTCTTCGAGGGTCGGACGCTCGTTTCCGGCGCGGGGGTCTTCCAGATTCAGATGCAGGCTGTGGGGGTCGATGTCCCGGCTGAAGGCGATTACTTCCTCCAGGTAGCGGGCCAGAAAGCCGGGATCTGTGCTCAGCGGCATGGAAAATTTACGCAGATAGTCGAGCCTGACCAGGCTGTATTCCAGATATCCGCCCACCCACGGGGCCGAGCGGTGGCGGCGCAAACGGATTTGATGGTCGAGGTACCCTCCCAGCCGCCAGGACACATCCGCAAGAAAAAATTTATGGTAATGGATGAAATTGTGAAACCGCGGGTCCCGCTGGTGCCGGCCGAAGGAGCGTTCATAACCGGCATCCTTGCCCAGATTGCTGAATTCCAGTTCGGCGCCGAGCGGCGTCGTCCCGCCGAGCCGGCAGGTTTTGACCTGGTCGATGGATTCCAGCATTTCCGGTGTGCCGAACAAAGCGGCGGCGGTCCGATAGGCGAGTAGACAGTTGAGGTAGAGATGATTCAGGTTCCGCTCGAAACAGAAATCGATCAATCGGTCGATCTCTGTTTCGAGAAGAGCAAAACGGCGATTGTACCAGATCAGGGCGGCCAGTATGGCCGGGGCTTCGGGATAGCAGGATGGGCAGTTGGCCGGCAGGGCGTCCCGGCAGTGCTTGCGGGTCATCTGCACCACGAACCCGAGCAGGTAATGACGGAAAATAAGCCGCAGATAAGAACGGGTCAGTTCCGGTTGCGCCCACAGTCGATCATTGATGCGGAACCGTTTATCCTGGCGACCGGCGGCAATATTCAGATTTCGACGGAAAGAGGAAGGGAAACTCGCCAGGGGCGCAAAGAACTGAAAACGCCGCACATAGGTCACCCCGATAAATTCGCGCAGCACCATCAACCGCTCGACCGGCGAGAGGCTGAGATAATACTGCTCCAAATCGCTTCCTTTGGCGTGATCGGGGAAAAAGAACAGCATGCGGCCCCCCATGTTGGCAGCGGAGCATTTGTCAGGATGAGCTCAAAATGCGCAGCTTTTGAGGTTTACCTTTCTGGGTGCCATTCCAAAAAAGATTTCAGAGGGTTAAGCAAAAATTTCGCCATGCAGCGCTTAGTGGTTTTTCCGGGGTTCGGATATGCCGGTTAAATGATTCTTATGAACTTTATTGGTCTTTTGCTCCCCAGTCAAGCGGTCGGGAATTTATTAGCGGAATTACCCGGGATCGGCATGTTTACAGGCGGATCATCTGCTGATTTTAATACTTGGACGATTTTGCCGCCGGCCATGGATCGGCGCCGGTCTCCCGGGGTAGGTGGAAAGAGTGCGGAAGCGATCACTCCGAGGGGGTTTTTTCCTTTTCCTGTGCGTTCAGGCGTTCAAAAAGGGCGATCTGCTCGAATATGCTGAGTTTTTTCTTGCAACCGGTGCCGCTGCGCAGGCACATCCGACAACGGTCGTCCGAGCACCACTGGCACATCCGGCAGTCGGGGCAAGGGTGTTTTTTGTCCATGGCGCACTCCTTTTATTACATTGTACGCCGGGGGCGACGGTCAGGCAACGGCGGCCGGGACGAGCCGCAGGCGATTGCGGCGATGGTGCAGGTACCAGGCTTCGCAGAGCTCGGCGGCCATGAGCAGGAAGACGGCCACGGCGACCCCGGGAACGGGCAGGGGAAAAAGGCGCAGAATGGCCCAGCAGGCGCCGAGAAAAAGAATTTTGTAGATGACCGAGCGGCCAAGTTCGGAAGTGCGGTCTTCACCGGTGAACCAGCCGCGCAGGAGGCTGACCGCGCCATACAGGTAGCAGTAGAGGGCGCAGCCGGCCAGGGGCAGGGCGATATAGGCGCGGGTTGCGGCATCCAGTCCCATGAGGCTGCCGAGGACGGGCCCCTGCAGTGGAAAGGCGATGATCAGGGTGAGGATGGCGAGGGCGCTGCCGACCCAGCGGAAGAAGCGAACCAGCACCCGGTAGTCGGCATCGGTTTTGACCAGGGTCTGATAGGCTTGCAGCAGGTTGCGCATGGGGCCGCCGAGGAGAAAGATGAAGCCCCGAATGATGCCGAAGGAGGCGAGCGCCAGAGGGCCGTCGGGGAGGCGGCTGATGATGGCGTTGATGAACAGCGGCACGCTCTGTTGCAGGCACGAGGCGTAGGCCAGCGGGAAGGCGAAACGCAGGATGTCCAGGGCGCCCCGTTCGTCGGCGTCCCCCGGGTGACGGATGCGACAGCGCCAGGCGAATCCTCCCATCAACGCTGTTTCGACGGCGATGCAGGCGAGCAAGGCGAAGGCGCCGAGTTCGGCCCCGCCGAACCATCGCCGGCCCAGAACCAGAAAGCCGAGCAGGGCGACGACCCGCACGATGGTCGCCAGGGAAACCAGCCCGGTGTGCCGGGCCTGCATGACCAGCCCTTGAAAAAAGCCTCGAAAGCCGGTGAGAAAAGGGAGAAAAACCAGGATCCCCAGCACCGCCTTGGCGTGCAGGGCGATATCGCCGGTGACGCCGAGCAACCGGCCGAGAACGAAATCGCCCAGCGGGGTGAAGGCGACCAGGGACAGCATCAGCGAAACGTAGGCGGCCACCAGCAGCACGAACAGGATCGTGCCGCGCAGGGAACGCTGGCCACGGACCATGGCGATGGTGATGGTGTGGTTCTGATAGGAGGGGGACGCGATCAGCAGGTGCAGCACCATGGCCACCGAGAAGGCGGCCAGGGCGACCACGAAATCGTCCTGCCGGGCCAGCCCGGCGTTGATGATGGAGTGGGAGACGCTCATCATCTGGACGTTGAGCAGCAGCGGGAAGAAGAAGAGCGAGATTTCCCGCATTTTCAGGGGCCGGGCGGTCAAGGCGCGGCTCCCGGGTAAAGACGCAGCAGATCCGGAGGCGTTGCGGCGAAGTCGTCGTAGGGGGCGTCGCCGTGCTGGCCGATCCCCCAGGCGCAGAAGCAGGTGCGCACCCCGGCGGCGGCTCCGGAGATCAGGTCGGTGTGGTGGTCGCCGATCAGTACCGCCGCATGGGGCGAGCTGCCCAGTTGTTGCAGGGCGTAGCGGACCGGAGCCGGGTGGGGTTTCTTTTCGCGGCAACTGTCGCCGCCGACCACGACCGCGAAATAGGGGGTCAGCCCGAGTCCGTCGAGCAGGGGCAGGGTGTAGCCGTGGGGTTTGTTGGTGACGACCCCCATCCGGTGGTGGCGGTGGCCGTCGAGAAAATCGAAAATGCCCGGATAGACCCTGGTCTGGTCCAGCAGATGTTCGCCGTAGCGGGTGAGAAAGCGCCGCAGCAGGGTTTCGTTGAAGGGCACCTCGGGGATGGCTCGTTTGACCAGTTGGGTGGCGCCGTCGCCGACGCAGGCGCGCACCTGCTCGACCGGCTGGGGCGGCAGGCCGAGTTCGCCGCGCAGCAGGTTGACGCCGGTGGCCAGATCGAGCACCGAGTCGACCAGGGTGCCGTCGAGATCGAACAGAAAGGTGTCGATGGTCATGGCAGCAGTGTCGGAAACCAGTCGAACAACCCGGTTTCCTTGGCCTTGAAGTAGAGGACGACGGCCACCGCCAGCGGCGAGACGTAGCGGATAAGAAAGTGCCAGGTCGGGTAGACCCAGCCGGCGCCCCCGGCGATCAGCTCCTGTTTTTCCTCGCTGCCGTTCCAGAACCAGCCGACATAGATGGATATCAGCAGGCCGCTGATCGGCAGCAGGTAGTTGGAGGCCAGCATGTCGGCCGAGTCGAAGAAGACCCGGTCGCCGATCACCTTCCACTCGGACAGGGAATTGTAGGACAGGGCGGTGGGGATGCCGACCACGAAGGCCAGCCCGGCCAGAAAGGTGGTGGCCCGCCGCCGGCTCCAGCCCCGCTCGTCGATCAGGAAGGCGACCTGGGCTTCGAGCAGGGAGATGTTGCTGGTCAGCGCGGCGAACGCCAGCAGCAGAAAAAAGAAGATGGCCAGCATGGTGCCGCCGGGTATCTGGGAGAAGACCACCGGGATGGTTTTGAAAACCAGGCCGGGACCGGCGGCCGGTTCCATGCCGACCGAGAAAACCACCGAGAAGATCGCCAGCCCGGCCATCAGGGCGATCACCGTGTCGAGGACGACCACCCGCAGACTGGCCGCCAGCAGGTCCTCCTGCTTGCTCAGGTAGGAACCGTAGGTGATCATCGCCGCCATCCCCAGGGAGAGGGTGAAGAACGAGTGCCCCAGCGCCTCAAGAACCGAACCGGCGGTCAGTTTGGAAAAATCGGGTTGGAACATGAAGCAGATCCCATCCCAGGCTCCCTTGCTGAGCATGCCATTCATGAACAGCAGGGCCAGCAAAACGAACAGCACCGGCATCAGGATCTTGTTCCAGCGCTCGATCCCTTTCTGCACCCCACCGATGACGATCCCCAGGCACAGACACATGAAGACGAAATGCCAGAGGAGCTGACGGGGGCCGTCGGCGATCAGGCCGCCGAACAGGCTCTCGATGGCTGCGGCCGGCTGTCCGGCAAAACTGCCGATGACCGAGCGGTAGACGTAATCGAGGGTCCAGCCGGCGACCACCGAATAGTAGGAGCAGATGATAAAGGCGGCGCCGACGCTGATCCAGCCCGGGGTCAGCCAGAACGAACGTTTTCCTTCGAGGTAAATAAAAGCGCCGACGGCGTCGCGGCGGGTGTGGCGGCCGATCATCAGTTCGGCCATCATGATCGGCAGGCCGACGACGGAAATACAGATCAGATAGACCAGGACGAAGGCGCCGCCGCCGTTCTGACCGGTGATGTAGGGAAACTTCCAGACGTTGCCGAGGCCGACGGCGCTGCCGGAAGCGGCCAGGATGAAACCGAGGCGGGTGGCCCAGAGGGCGCGCGGACTGGCGTAGCTCATGGATCAGGTCTCACGGGGGAGGAAGTTGATTACGCAGGGGCAATTCATGAATTGCTCCTACCCGCGTTCGCCGAAAATGGCGGTTCCGACCCGCACCAGGGTGGCGCCTTCTTCCACGGCGACTTCAAAATCGTGACTCATGCCCATCGACAGCTCGCGCATGTCAACGCCGGGGATTTGCCGCCGGTTAATTTCTTCGGAAAGTTCCCTCAGCCGGCGGAAATAGGGACGGACTTCTTCGGGATCGTCCAGCCAGGGGGGGAGGGCCATCAGGCCGCGAACCCGCAGGTGGGGCAACCCGGCGACCCGGCTGGCCAGTTGGAACAGGGCGGCTTCGTCGGTCCCGGCCTTGGAATCCTCTTCGCCGAGGTTGACCTCCAGCAACACGTCAAGCTTTTGGTCCAGTATGCCCCACTGGCGATTGATTTCCTCGGCCAGTGAAAACCGGTCGAGAGAATGGATCATCGCTACCTTGCCGCGCAGATACTTGACCTTGTTGCTTTGCAGGCTGCCGATGAAGTGCCATTCGATGGGATCGGTCACCCGGTCGGCCTTGTCCACGAACTCCTGCACGTAATTTTCGCCGAAAATCCGCTGGCCGGCGGCGGCCGCTTCATGGATCATCGCGGCCGGCTTGGTCTTGGAGACCGCGACCAGGCGGACTTCGGCGGGATCGCGGCCGCTCCGGACGCAGGCCGCGGCGATGCGGGAGAGGATCTGTTCGATGTTGGTTTGGATGGACATAGGAATGTGTCTCTGTAGGGGCGGTCCTCGTGATTGCCCAATCCGATCATTTGAGGCGAACAGGGCGAATACAAGATTCGCCCCTACGGGGCCGGTGCAAACAATCGAACCGCGCCGAGGCGTTCGAGGACCTCGATCACTTCGCACAGGGGGAGTCCGACCACGTTGGTGTAACTCCCCTCGATGGCGAGAACCATGAACACGCCGATTCCCTGGATGGCGTAGGCCCCGGCCTTGTCCATCGGTTCGCCGGTGGCAATGTACCCCGCGATCTCCGTCGCTGTCAACTCCTTGAACCGGACCCTGGTCGAGACGACGTCGGCGACCGTGGCGCCGGTTTGCCGGTCATGCACGGCATAGCCGGACAGAACCCGGTGGGTACGGCCTGAGAGGGACCGCAGCATGGCCGCGGCGTCGGCGGGGTCGGCCGGTTTGCCCAGAATGCAGTCGTCCCGCAAGACGATGGTGTCGCTGCCGATGAACCAGCGGCCGGCGACGTCGCGGCGTCCGGCGACATCCAACGCTTTGTTGCGGGCGAGGCGCAAAACATGTTCTTCGGGCGATTCACCGGGGATTTCGTCTTCGGAAGTGTCGCTGGGGACGACGGTAAAGCGGATGCCGATGCGTTCAAGGAGTTCGCGGCGGCGCGGGGAGGCCGAGGCCAGGACAATATTTACAGGCGAAGTCATGGGGAGCTTTCGTGATTGATTTTATTTCGGGTTAACGGGGGGATGCGGAAGCCGGCGACCGGTTCAGCCGGTTTTTTTGCTGCGCTGCTGAAAAATCGGTTCAAAGGTGGCCAAGCGGTTGCGGCCCTTGCTTTTGGCCTGGTAAAGGGCCAGGTCGGCGGCGTTGACCAGGGTTTCGAATTTTTCGCCGTCGCTGGGGAACGAGGCGATGCCGATGCTGGTGGTGAGCTTGCCCTGCGGCATGCTGGTTTCCCCGGGAAAAGGTTCGTTTTCGATGGCCCTGCGGATACGTTCGGCCACGAAGAGCGCTTCTTCCTTGGTGGTGCTCGGCAGCATCAGACAGAATTCCTCGCCGCCGTAGCGGGTGATGAAATCCATTTCGCGGGCCGACTTTTTCAGCAGGGCGGCCACCTTGCGCAGGGCGTTGTCGCCGGCGATGTGGCCGCAATGGTCGTTGTAGGTTTTGAAAAAGTCGAGATCGACCATGATGATGGCGAAAGACTGCTTCAGCCGTGAGCAGCGGTTGAGTTCTTCGTGAAACCGCGTTTCGAGCAGGCGGCGATTGTATAGCCCGGTGAGCGGATCCCTGACCGCCAGCTCCTCCAGTTTCTGGGCATTTTCGAGTGCGGCCGTGCGGTCGATCATCTGAGCCGCGTGGCCGGCCAGGATGTGCAGGTGCTTGAGATCGACGTCGGTGAAGATGCCGCCGGTTTCCTTATCGGCCAGGTTGAGTACGCCGATGATCCGGTCTTTCGCCTTCATTGGGAAGCAGATGAAGGATTTGGTTTTAAAGCGCGGGCGGTTGGGGATGCCGACCCGGCAGTCTTTTTCGATGTCGGAAACCAGCAGGTGCAGGCCGCTTCTGGCGACCCGTCCGGAAATTCCTTCTCCCATGCGAATCGGCGCGCTGCGGGCCACTTCCAGGTTGATGCCCCTGGCGGCCGCGATTTGCAGCGATTCACCGGTTTTGTCAATGAGCATCAGTGATCCGCGCGAGGCTCCAAGCAATTCGCAACACATTTCAACCAGGTTACGATAGAGCGCTTCGCAATTAGTGAACAGCGACAGTTCGCTGATCATGGTAATCAGGCGGTGAGCCGTGGCATGGCTTTGGCTGTGTTCGTCCTCATGCTTTAACCGCAACAGTTTGGCCGAAAACCGGCCGGTCAGCTGTTCGATCAGGAGCAGATCCCGGTGGTGCAGATCAACGTCAAACAGGGTGACCATGCCGAGCGATTTTTCCTCGACTTCAAGAGGGAGGCAGATGACCCGTTCGGCTTCGACCTGGGGGAAGAAGTTATCGATTTCCTGATGCAGAATAATGGGTTTTCCATCGGTGTGGCAAGACAGAAGCTCGGATATTTTTTGACTGGAAATTTTAAAGGACGTATTCGCCATTCCCAGAACGGTTTTGACGCAAAACACGTCGCCCTCGGTCAGAATTACGGCGATTTTGGGAAGATCGAACAGAATAATCAGGGCTTCGCCCAATAGGGTGATGGCTTCATCAAACGTATGAGTGCGATCGATTTCGGCAGCGATGGCGGTAATGGCGTTCAGACGCTGGGTCATCTTCTGCAAGGGCTGGGTCAGGGGCTGATTATTGGCGAGAGCTGGAATCACCGCCAGGATTTTGGCAATCGCATCGTCCAGTTGCTCCCGGTTGACCCGGGGCCTCTGTTCGAGTTTTTCCAGCAGAGCCGTGCCGTCGGCGGACGCGGCATTGGAGAGGATTTCCATCTGGGGCCGGTCCTGACCCTGGTCTCTAACGCCGCCGGCAAAAAGACAGCAGGCCTGGTTTTTGTCGCTGCGGAAAGGCACGGCCACGTTGAACAGGCCGATCGGGCATTGAAAAATGATCGGTTGGTTGTCTTGCGTGGCATCGCGAAAGGCTTTTTCAAAGGAAGTGCGACAGCAGCTGTTGCAGATGGCGTTTTCTCCCAGGGCGCCGCAAAACAGATCTTTCCGGCCTCCCTCGGGGAGCAGCGGTTCCTGTTCGCAGCTCAACCCCAGATGAAACGATTCCAGCGCCGGAAAGCGACGCAGAGTCTCAAGCAGATCCAATGGATTGATCATGGTGTGGAGATTGGTAGGCAAAGCAAGCCCCGTTATTGCAATAAATTCTGTTCGCTACGACCCAACCGCCCCCCTGGCTGTTTGGCATCGTCCCGCACTTTCGACATTTTGAGCGTCGAAGATGAAGGAGACTGATTCATAAACATTTCAGTTCAGTCGGTTGTGACAGAACACAACAACGTGACTCCCCTTGGTCCGGTATCGGAACGCGGAATTTCTGGAACCTGAGCGTATCGGATGCCGGAATGGGTTGCAGCAAGTAGATGCTGGAGGTACGCGCGTTCCGTGCTACCCCGTTGCAGGGAAGGCTCCCCGGCGCGGTGGGCCGGAGTCAGGCCGAGGGGTTAATTAGAAGGTTGCTATGGACTATGAAAGTCTAGCAAGGATGAAAACATAATGCAATACCCTAAGTGCTTGCAGGCTATATCTTTTTTGGTGTATTGGCAAACTCTTTGGGATGATTGATGTTGTCGATAATTTGAATATTAGAATTAGTGTTTGCGGCGCTTAGGCAGGTTGTCGGGAGGAGATCGAATCCCACCAGGTCGATAGGCTTTGCAGTGCGCGTTCGGCCATGGCCAGCCTGCGGTCGGCTCGCTTCATCTTGCGACCTTCCAGCGGAGGGAACAACCCGTAGTTGACATTCATCGGTTGAAATTCCTCGGGGTTGGAATCGGCCAGGTGGGCGAGCAGGGCGCCGAGGGCGGTTTCGCCCGGAGGAAGAGGAATCGGCTCGCCGCGCACCCAGCGGGGGGCGAACAGCCCGGCCAGAAATCCCATGGCGGCCGATTCGACATAGCCCTCGACACCGCTGATCTGGCCGGCAAAGAAAATCCTCGGAGCGGTTTTCAGCTGCAGGGTGCGCTCAAGGCAGGTCGGGGCGTTGATGAAGGTGTTGCGGTGGACGCTGCCGAGGCGGGCGAAGCGGGCCTGTTCCAGACCGCCGATAGTGCGGAAGATGCGCCGCTGCTCGGGGTAGGTGAGCTTGGTCTGGAAACCGACCATGTTGTACAGGGTGGCGTGCCGGTCGTCCTGCCGCAGCTGCACGACGGCAAACGGTTCCCGACCGGTGCGCGGGTCGGGCAATCCGACCGGCTTCATCGGGCCGAATGCCAGGGTCAGGTCCCCCCGCTGGGCCATCTCCTCGATCGGCATGCAGCCCTCGAAGTGGATCATCTTTTCGAAGTCGCGGGCGGGAACCTTGTCGGCCTGTTTGAGGGCTTCGACGAAGGCGAAATACTCCTCTTTGCTCAATGGGCAGTTGATGTAGTCGTCCCCTCCCTTGCCGTAGCGGGAGGCCCGCCAGGCCCGTGACAAATCGATGGAGTCGGCCTCGATAATGGGGGCGATGGCGTCGTAGAAATACAGATGCTCGGCGCCGGTCAGCCGGGCGATATCCCTGGAGAGGGCTTCGGAGGTCAGCGGACCCGAGGCGACGATCACCGTCCCTTCCTCGGGGATGCGGACGATCTCTTCGCGGCGCAGCTCGATGTTCGGATGAGTCGCGATCTTCTCGGTGAGGTAGGCGGAGAAGGCTTCGCGGTCGACGGCCAGGGCGCCGCCAGCGGGAACGGCGGTGGCGTCGGCGGCCTCCATGAAGAGGGTGCGACAGCGTCGCAGTTCCTCTTTGAGGCAGCCGACGGCGTTGTTCATCCCCGCCCCGCGCAGGCTGTTGGAGCAGACCAGCTCGGCGAGCCGATCCGACTGGAGGGCGGGGGAGAAACGTAGCGGTTTCATCTCGTAAAGAACCACCTGGGCGCCATCGTTGGCGGCCTGCCAGGCCGCTTCGCAGCCGGCCAGGCCGCCGCCGATAATCTGAATGAGCATGAGCTTTTCCCCTGTGTGGGTTCAATAAAAGAGCCGGACCTTGCGGCCCGGCTGCGGATGTTGCAGGGGGTGCTTATTCCGGCTTTTTCTTGGCCGGGGCCTTCTTGGCGGCCGGTTTTTTTGCCGTCGGCTTCTTCGTGGGGGCTTTACCGGAGGTGGGCGGTTTCTCGCTGCTTTTTTTCTCCGGCTCGACCAGCACCAGCTTGTAATCGCAGTTCTCGGTCGGGCACTTGCGGTAGGTGCCGAAGCGTTTGGTGACCTTTTCGACGATCACCGGGTAGCCGCACTTGGGGCAGGGCTCGTTGATCGGCTGATCCCAGAGCGCGTACTTGCACTGGGGATAGCGGTTGCAGGAGTAGAAGATCTTGCCGTAGCGGCTTTTTTTCTCCATCAGCTCCCCTTCCTTGCAGTCGGGGCAGGTGATGTCGAGGGCCTTGGGCTTGACCAGGGGCTGGATGTTCTTGCAGCCGGGGTAGGCGCTGCAGGCGAGAAATTTGCCGAAACGCCCCATTTTGATCAGCATCGGCGCGCCGCACTTGTCGCACTTCTCTTCGGAGAGTTCCGGTTCCGGCTGATCCTCGCCGGACAACGGCTCGGTGTAGCGGCAGTCCGGAAAACCGCTGCAGGCGAGAAAACGACCGGAGCGGCCGAGCTTGATGACCAGCTCCTTGCCGCATTCGGGGCAGGTCCGGTCGGTTTTTTCGGTGGTAACTTCTTCTTTGGTGACCTCTTTTTCCTTCTGTCGGATCAGTCCGATGAAAGGGTCCCAGAAGCCTTTGATGACCGGACGCCACTTTTTTTCACCCCGGGAAATCTCGTCGAGATCTTCTTCGAGCTTGGCGGTGAAATCGTAGTCGACGTAGCGTGCAAAGTGGTTGACCAGCAGGTCGTTGACCACCATGCCGACGTCCTCGGCGTAGAAGGCCCGCTTCTCCAGGCGCACGTACTTGCGCACCACCAGGGTGTTCATGATCGAAGCATAGGTCGAGGGACGGCCGATGCCGTATTCTTCCAGGATCTTGACCAGGCTGGCTTCGGTGTAGCGGGGCGGAGCCTGGGTGAAGTGCTGCTCCGGCAGCAGCTCTTTGCGCTGCACGGTTTCGCCCTCTTCGAGCGCCGGCAGGGTTCCCTCCTGCTCCTCGTCGGGGCTGTCGGTTCCCTCGATGTAGAGTTTCATGAAGCCGGGGAAGCGGATCACCTGGCCGGTGGCGCGCAGCAGGAAGCGTTCGCCCGCCGCCAGGTCGACGGTGGTCGCTTCGAGCAGGGCCGGAGCCATCTGCGAGGCGACGGTCCGGGTCCAGATCAGCTGGTAGAGGCGGAACTGGTCGGAGGAGAGGAACGGTTTGACCTTCTCGGGGGTGTTGGCGATGGCGGTCGGCCGAATGGCCTCGTGGGCCTCCTGGGCGTTCTTCGCCTTGCTTTTGTAAACCCGGGCCTGGGCCAGGGCGTAGTCCGGGCCGAACAGCCGGGTGATGACCTCGCGGGCCTCGTCGGTCGCCACCGTCGAGAGGGTTACCGAGTCGGTTCGCATGTAGGTGATCAGGCCGACCGCGCCGTCGCCGACGTCCATCCCCTCGTACAGCTTCTGGGCGGTGGACATGGTCTTGCGGGCGGAGAAGCCGAGTTTGCGGCTGGCTTCCTGCTGCAGGGTACTGGTGGTGAAGGGGGCCGCCGGATTGCGTTTCTTTTCCTTGCGGATCAGCGAGGCGACCCGGGTCGGCGCTCCGGCCATGGCATCGACCAGCTGCTTGGCGGCGGCCTCGTCGGCGATGGCCAATTTATCGAGTTTCTTGCCGTCGACGGAGAAAAGCCGGGCCTTGAATTCCTGGCCGGAGGCGGCTTGCAGGAGAGCGTCGATGGTCCAGTATTCCTGCGGAAGGAACGCCGCGATTTCCTTTTCCCGGGTGCAGATCAGGCGCAGGGCCACCGACTGAACGCGACCGGCGGAAAGACCGTAGCGGATTTTCTTCCACAGGAAAGGGGAGAGGTTGAAACCGACCAGGTAGTCAAGAATGGAGCGGGCCTGTTGGGCATCGACCAGGTCCCGGGCGATGTGGCGTGGTTCGGCCATGGCCTTTAGAATGGCGCCCTTGGTGATTTCATGGAAAGTGACCCGCTTGACCACCGGCTTGGCCCCCTGCTCGTCGATGCCAAGGGCTTCGAGCAGGTGCCAGGCAATAGCCTCTCCCTCGCGGTCAAGGTCGGTTGCCAGGATCAGTTCGTCGCTGTTCGCGACTTCTTTTTTCAGCAGGTCGAGCTGCTTTTTGCTTTCCGGTAGCACGTGATACTTCGGTTCGAAGTCGTTGGCCACATCGACCGATCCCTGTTTACTGGGGAGCGCCCGGACATGTCCGTAGGAAGCCAGAACCTTGAACCCCTTGCCGAGAAATTTTTCGATGGTTTTCGCCTTGGCCGGAGACTCGACGATTACCAGTGATTTTGCCATGGATGCCTCTAATCTGACGTATGTGAAGGGATGGCGCGGCGCCGCAAATCAAAAAGGCTGCAGGATTTCCCGCAGCCTGGTTCCTTGTCAGTGAAACATTCTTGCCCAGTCGTCGTCCATGAAGCAGTCGACTTCTCGTCGCCAGTCCTGCGTGTTGCGGGCGAAAAGAACCAGCGCGGTCAGCACCTTGACCTCCTTGAGGGAGACTTCGTCTTCGGCGACCTGCAGAGAGCGTTCGATGATTTCTTCCTCGGCCTCATCGTCAAGGATCCCCAGGGTTCGCAGGCGCATCAGAAAACCGCGGGCTTCCGCGGACATTCCCCATACTTCTTCAAGGGTGAATACCCGGTGAGTGGGGATCAGCAGGGGTTTTCCATCTTGTTCGCGAGGATGCAGGGAGAGGCCTTCCATCCAGCGGAAAGCGGCGTCGATTTCTTCGGCGTCGAAGCCTTCGGCCATCAGCTCTTCAACGATCTCGCTCTCGGTCAACTGTTCGCGGTCGGTCATAACGTACTGGGCGATGATGGTGACGATAGCCAGAACCCGCTCTCTCAAGATGACTCCTGCGGTGAATTGATCAATGTGTTTTCATGCTCTCCGACAACGAACGTAACGCATGCCTGGAATTTGTTCAACCCCCCCCTGGAGTTCCAAGTGCAGTAAAATAGCGGAAACCTCCATGGGTGTCAAGCCACTTTTCCGCGCCAGTTCATCGATGTGCAGCGGTTCGACGGAGAGGCAACGGTAAAGTGCGAGGGCGTCTCCGGCAAGTTCGGCCATGAGCGAATCCTCTTTTTCCTGCTGCCGTTTCGACGGAATGCCGGGACAGAGAACATCCAGGATGTCGGTCGCATCGGTAACCAGGTGGGCACCCTCCTTGAGCAACCGGTTGACGCCGCCGCTGGTTTCCCCATAAACCGGCCCCGGTACGGCGAAGACCTCGCGGCCTTGTTCGAGGGCAAAATCGGCGGTAATCAGCGAACCGCTGCCCTCGGCTGCCTCGACGATCAGAACCCCCTGGCTGAGGCCGCTGATGATCCGGTTGCGGCCGGGGAAATGGCCGGCCAGCGGCGGTGTGCCGGGTGGGTACTCGGAGAGAATCGCCCCCTGTTCGATGATCCGGTGAAACAGACCGGTGTTCTCCTGCGGATAGACCCGGTCGATGCCGCAACCGAGGACGGCGATGGTCCGCCCCTGGCCGTTCAGCGCCCCTTCGTGGGCGGCGGTGTCGATGCCGCGAGCCAGCCCACTGACGATGGTCATGCCCCGCGAGGCGATTTCACGACAGAGTTCTCCGGTCAGCCGACGCCCGGTCGGCGAGGCGCGGCGGGCTCCGACCACGGCCAGCGCCGGTTGATCGGTGAGCACGCCGCGCAGGTAGAGGATCGCCGGGGGATCGTGCAGGGTGCGCAGCAAAGGCGGGTAGCTGTCGTTGTCCCACAGGGTGAGAAGGCGGACGGCGGAGCGGTTCAACTCCTCCTCGAATTTCAGCAGGGCGGAATCGTTGCCGGCAGGAAGGCCTTGGGCTACGGCAGGGCGGATGCCGGCCCGGCGAACCCAATCAACCGGTGCGGCGTCGAGGATGGCGCCCGGCGAGCCGAAAGTAGCCATCAACCGGACCAGGCCGGTGCGGCCGAGGCCGCGGGTGAGATGCAGGCGCAGCCAGGCGCGCTCCGTGTCCGTCAACATGCTTCCCTCCATTGGAATGAAAATGGAAATTCCGGCTATATACTAAAGGCTGAAGGAAATCGAGAATTCCGCCGGCGGGACCGGTTTTTTCGAATTTCCCTTCAGCCTGAAGTCCTTCGGCCTGAATACCCTGGTCATTACAACAGAAAAAGGATTGAAGCCCATTCAATCCTTTTTCATCGTCATTCAAAAGTCTGCTGGCAACCGCGGTTGCCGGTTAATCCATAACCGTGGTCACTCGATCGCCCCGGTACAACGGTTCGGAGACCTTCAAGACCAGGGCCGCGGCGGTTCTGGCGTGGGTTTCAATGACCAGCGCCGAGCCGAGGAGGACATCCGGCAGCTTCAGATTTTTGTTTTCCAAAATCAGGGAGGAGGCGTCGCGAGCGCGTGAAATATTGAGCAGATTGCCGACCTGCAGGCCATTGTCGGTGCCGAGATCGACATAAATCACGTCATACTGGCTGAGGGTGATTTTGCTGTCCTGAGCGTCGATCAGGGTGCCGCTCAGGTCCTGCTCGGCCCGCTTCAATTCAATCACCGCCTGGGCCGGCTGGAAGGGGCGCAGTTTGGCTCCCCGCAGGATTTCCTTGAACGCCTTGGTGATCTCTCCGGTGGCCACCTGGTCGTTGAGTTCGGTGACCCGCAGGGTGCCCAGTTCATCGATATGATACCCGACCTTCTGTCGGGTCACCGGATGCAGAACCGGATCCTTGACTTCGAACAGGGCGTAAATGTCGCCCGGCGCGATGGACCCCAGGTTCTCCATTTCCAGAAAAACCGTTTCGCCGGTGCCGATCAACAGGCGGTTGTCGGTGGTGTCGACCAAGGTGCCGGCCGCGTCAAATTCTTCCTGGCTGATGAAGCCAAGAGCTCCTTGGTGAACTTTTATGGTGATCGATTCCTGAGGAATGGGCATCTCGGGGGTCGATTTCGTCAGGTCGCCTCCGGCGGGGTTTTCTTCGCCGACCGGAACCAGTTCGAGCCGGCCGTCGTAAATGGCGATTTTCTGACCGGGATAGATCAGGTGGGGATTGGTGACGAACGGGTTGTTGGACCACAGGCTGGGCCAGTAGTGGGGGTCTTTGAGAAACTTCTGGGAAATGCCCCAGAGCGTGTCTCCTTTTTTGATCACGTAGGTCCGCATTTCGCTTTGGGCCAGGGCCGAAAAAGGCAGAAGCAGCAGGCAGGTCAGCATGATGACTTTTTTAAATGGCATGGAGTCCCCCATGTGGAGTGAGTTGCGCTGTCAGTTCGAACCCAGGGGTTTGCGGGCCGCCGGACTGTCCGGGTAGCGGCTGCGCAGGATCTGGAGGGCCTCGTCGGCACGGTCGGCCTGGCCGAGCTGGGTCAGGGCCGAGGCCATCTTCAGCAGGGCGTCGGGTGTTTTGCTCCCCTGGGGGTAGCGTTCGACGGTTCGCTGAAACTCTTCGACCGCCCGGGCATATTGCTGCTGGGAGTAAAAGCATTCTCCGAGCCAATATTGAGCGTTACCCGCATAATCGCTGCCGGCATGCAGTTGAAGGAAGGTCTCAAATCCCTTGATGGCCTGTTCGAAGCGGCCGGCTGCGTAGTCGGAGAAGGCCTGCAAGTAGATATCGGTGGGCGAGGCATTTTGGCTGTCGACTATGGTCGGCACGATCGATGGGGCGATGACCGGACGGGTGGAAGTCGCTATTTCCCGGGAAGGAGTGACCTTTTTGGTTGCCAGTTCGCTGCGCAAGTCGCCGATCAGGGACTGCTGGTCGCGAACTTTGGCTTCAAGCAGCAGCAGATTGTTGCGGTTCTGTTCCACCTGCTGGGCCAATTGCTGCTGATCCTTGCGAAGTTGGGCCAGATCAGGGTCGGCAGCGGAGATGTCCGCGGGCGGGCGGGCGGGAACGCAGGCGGTCAGGCTGGCGGAAAAAAATCCGAGGGTCAGGATGATGAGCACAGGGTATTTCATGGCGAAGGCTCCCTTGACGACCGTCTTGCGGGCTGTCCGGTCAATTCATAAAAATTATAGACTTTTTAACCCCTTGTCAAGCGGGAATGGGCTTTGGGCGGGGGCTGGCGGGAGTAAAGAGGCGACTCTTTCCCGGCATTTGTGCTATTCTCACCGGCAACCCGCACTGGAGGAATTAGAACGGAATGCATCAGCCTGAACTCCTGGCCCCGGCCGGGGATCTGGAAAAACTGCGAATCGCCTTCGATTACGGCGCCGATGCCGCTTATCTCGGTGGCGAACAATTCGGCCTGCGCGCCCTGGCCGGCAATTTCGACCTGGACGCCCTGGCCCGCGCCCGCGAACTGGCCATGGATCGCGGCAAGCGCCTTTACCTGACCCTCAACGCTTATCTGCGGCCGGCGGATATGCCGGTCCTGGCCGAATATCTCGAACGGCTCAAGCCTCTTGAACTCGACGCCTACATCGTTTCCGACCCCGGGGTACTGGGTTTGCTGCGGCGGGTCGATCCGGGACGGGAAATTCATTTGTCGACCCAGGCCAATACCACCAACGCCGAGGCGGTCCGCTTCTGGCAGGCGGCCGGGGTGCGCCGGGTCAACCTGGCCCGGGAGCTGAATCTCGATGAAATCCGCGTCATCCACGGGGAAACCGAGGTCGAACTTGAGGTGTTCGCTCATGGCGCCCTCTGTGTCGCCTACTCGGGTCGTTGTCTGCTGTCGGCGGCGATGACCGGTCGCAGCGCCAACCAGGGGACCTGCGCCCATCCCTGCCGCTGGCGCTACGCTCTGGTCGAGGAAACCCGGCCCGGCGAGTATTTTCCCATCGAAGAAGACGGCCGCGGCAGCTACCTGATGAACAGCCGCGACCTCTGCCTGATCGAACATCTGCCACGGTTGATCGAGGCCGGCGTCCACAGTCTGAAGATCGAGGGCCGGATGAAGACGATGTACTACCTGGCGGCGGTGATCCGGGTGTACCGGGCGGCCCTCGACCGCTATCTGGCCAATCCGGCCGAGTATTGTTTTGATCCGGCCTGGCGTGACGAGCTGGACAAGGTCAGCCATCGTCCCTACGATACCGGGTTTCTGCTGGGTGCTCGGGATGCCCTGGTGCATACCGCCGATTCCAAGTATCGGCGCACCCACGATTTCGTCGCCGTGGTCAGGGCGTTGACCGCTGACGGTCGGGCGCTGGTTGAAGGGCGCAACCGGTTTTTCCCCGGCGACCGCCTTGAGTTGATTGGCCCGGGGATGCGTCAGGCGGAATTCTCTGCCGGCGAGTTGCGTTCCGAGTCGGGTGAACCGTTGGTTGCCGGTCAGCCCAATGCGCGGATTGTCATGGACCTTCCCGCCGGGGCCCGGGTCGACGACCTGTTGCGACGGGAACGGCAGGATCGGTAACCGGCTTTCAGGAGGAGTGCCAGCAGCGTCGCGACCGCACCTCGCAGCAGGTCAGCACTCGTCCGAAACCGGCGCCGGTATCGAGGCCGATCCGGTTTTCGGTCAACAAAGGGGAGGCGAGCGGGGTATGGCCGAAGACGACGGTTTTGCCCCAATCGTAATCCGAATCGAGAAATTCGCTGCGAATCCACAACAGGTCCCCTTCCTGTTGCTGGGCGAGGGGAAGTCCGGGCCGCAACCCGGCATGGACGAAAATGAAGTCGTCGGTTTCGTGGAACAGTTTCAGCTCTCGAAGGAAATCGAGATGTTCCGGCGGAATCCGAACCTCGCCCCCTTGCTGGTAACTGTTCAGGGTGGCGGCGCCGCCGTTGAGGAGAAAAGGAAAAGGGTCGGTGCCGTCCAGATATTCGCGGAACATCGCCTCGTGGTTGCCCTTGAGAAAGATACTGCGGGGATGCCGTTGGCGAAGATCCAGCAGTTCGTCGATGACGCCCCGGGCGTCGGGGCCGCGGTCGATATAGTCGCCGAGAAAAATCAATTGATCTTCGGAGTGGGGATGGACTTCGGCCAGCAGTTCGATCAGCCGGCCGCGACAGCCGTGGATGTCCCCTATGGCCAGCAGACGGCCGGCGGTCATAGCGGTTCCCCTGGCCGGACATTGACCCGCACTACCCGGCAGCAGGCGTTGCGGCCGGCCCGCTCTCGATAGAGCCGGATCAGAAAACGGATGGTGACGATTTTGTGGATGGCCGCCTGGGTCAGGCGGTAGAACCACTTGCGAACCACGCTGGGGGCGCGGCTGCCGAGCAGTAGCGGGCAGTAGTCGGACAGGCGCAGGCCGATGCGTACCAGGTCGTCTTTCGGTTCGCAGCTGAAAACCAGCTCCCCTTGCCGGCAGAAGGCCGGCTGAACCAGCAGTCCGCCGCGGATACGCAGAGAGAGGGCGGTAGCGTCGGCTTCGCCGACATCGAATTGCAAAAGGCTCAGGCGACTGCGCCAGAGGCGAAATTCCACCACCTTGCCGAGCTGCACCGGGCTCACCAAGGTCCCGGTAAAACGGCGGATATGTTCCAGATATCGTTGCAGCAGCCGTTCCGGCGTCAGCCCAACGGCCAGGTGGGCCGGCAGGTCCATCCATTGGATGGAGAAAACCGAGGCGTCCTGTTGCAGAACCTGCTGGCAGGCGATCGCCACGGAAGCGGAGTTGAGTGACGGGTCGGTCATGAGGGCCCCTTTCGCGAGTCGAATTGAAAGACCATAACATGTCGGAAGCGGTTTGTCCCGGGAGGGTGCAACCAGCCGCCGGCGAGGTTCAGAAGATGGATACTTTTCTCTATTCCCATGCGGGCCGATTAACCAAGAGCCTGATCCTGGCATTTCTCATCGCCCTGTTGTGCCTGTTCAGCAAAGGGCCCGATCTGTTGCAGGATGCTATCCCGTTTGCCTTGCTGGCGGGATATCTCCTGATCACCGACCGGCAGTTCACCATCGAGCAGATTCAATCATCCGGGCTGATGCTGGCCCATGTCGGTGTCTATCTGCTGCTATGCACCCTGGTGATATGGGCGACCACCGGGGAAGAAGAGAGCGTTTACTGGATCGTTTATTTTCTGCCGATCGCGGTGGCGGCTTCCAACCTCAATCTGCGCCTGACTTTGCTGACCTGTGCGGCGGCGGTGTTGCTCTTTTTCAGCCAGATTCCCAGCCAGCTTTTTCTCGATCCGGAATTGCGTGGCGACGAGTTGCCCGAGTTTCTGGTGTTCGGCGTGACCTTTTTTATTGTCGGTCTGCTGGTGCAGAGTTTTTCGGAAATCCACCGGCGCCAGTTGCAGTCTCAGAGAGAACTCAACGAGCAGTTGTTAACCAACCAGGCGGCGCTGCAAGAATCCCTGGTCCGGCTCGGGGAGGCCGAAGAAAACCTGCGGCGCAAGGAGCGGCTGGCTTATCTCGGTGAAATGTCGGCGGGGATCGCCCACGAGATCCGCAATCCGTTGGGGATCATCTCGTCATCGGCCCAGTTGATCGAAAAAAAACTGGCCGATGCGCCGGCTGGCGTCGCGCCGTTGCTCGACATCATCCTGGAGGAATCGACCCGCATCAACGGCCTGGTGACCGACTTCCTTTCTTTTGGCCGACCCGGGGAGCCAGTGCTGAGACCTTGTGACCCGCAGGCGCTGCTGCGGCGGGCGGCGGAACACATTGGCGCTCTGGCTCGGCAACAGGAGATCAGGGTCGAGGTCGAGCCCGCCGCCGTATCGCTGGAGGCTTGGGTCGACGCCGACATGATGCAGCAGGTCCTGCTCAATCTGTTGCTCAATGCCCTGGAGGCGGGCGAACCGGGTGGGCAAATCCGGTTGCGAGCCTATCGGAAGGAACGCCGGGTCTGTCTTGATGTGGAAGACAATGGCTGCGGTATTCCGCCAGATCACCAGAAAAAAATATTCGATCCGTTTTTTACCACCCGCGACAAGGGTACCGGGCTGGGCCTGGCCAACGCTCTCCGGATGGTCGAGGCCCACGGCGGCGATATCCGGTTGCGCAGCGAACCGGGACAGGGTTCGGTCTTCACCGTCTGCCTGCCGGCGGAGGAATGCTAGATGGCGCATATTCTGGTTGTTGACGACGAAAAAAATTACCGGGTGGTGCTGGCCCAACTGCTCGAAGCGGAAGGACACCGGGTTTCAACCGCCGAAAATCCTTTTGCCGCTCTCGACCTGCTGTCTCGCGAAAGCGTGACGCTGATTCTCTCCGATCTGAAAATGCCGCGCATGGACGGGCTGGCTTTTCTGCAGCGGGTGCGGCAGGACATCGGCGAGATCCCGTTTATTGTGCTGACCGCCTTTGCCACCGTCGAGACGGCGCTTTCGGCGATGAAGGCCGGGGCTTTCGATTACCTGATGAAGCCTTTTAAAAACGACGAGATTCTGCTGATCGTCGACAAGGCTCTCGGGTATGCCCGTTTGCAGTCAGAAAATACCGCTTTGCGCCGGCAGCTGCACCAGAGCCAGGACCGTGCGCTGCTCGGCGAAAGTCCGGCCATGAAAAAACTGCTGGCCGATATCGATCAGGTGGCGCCGGCGCGGGCCTCGGTACTGATTACCGGCGAAAGCGGCACCGGCAAGGAACTGGTGGCCCGGACCCTGCACCTGGCCAGTCCCCGCCGGCAAGGACCGATGGTTTCCATCAACTGCGCGACCCTGACCGGAAGTCTGCTGGAGAGCGAGTTGTTCGGCCATGAACGGGGGGCGTTCACCGGGGCCGTGGAACGCAAGCGCGGGCTGCTTGAGGTAGCCGACGGCGGGACGCTGTTTCTCGACGAGATCGGCGAATTTCCCCTGGCGCTGCAGCCCAGGTTACTGCGAGTGCTGCAGGAACGGCGGTTCCGCCGGGTTGGCGGGACGGCGGAAATTGAAACGGATGTTCGTATCGTCGCCGCCACCAATCGCGATCTTTCGCGGATGATCGCGGAAGGGAGCTTTCGCGAGGATCTTTTCTACCGGCTCAACGTCGTGACTCTCGAAACGCCGTCCCTGCGCGAGCGCCCCGAGGACATCCCCTTGCTGGCGCTCAGTTTTTTACAACGATTCAGTCTCGAACTGGGACGACGGGTCTCATCCGTGGCCCCGGCGGCGATCAACCTCATGCAGGCCTATTCATGGCCGGGCAACGTCAGAGAATTGCAGAACATTCTGGAGCGGGGCGTGCTGTTCTGCCAAGGCGATACCCTGCGGCCGGAACACCTTCCCGAGTCGTTTCATCGCCAGGGCCATCCCGCCGTGGTCGCGACCGGCCTCGAAATCGACCGCCCACTGCCGGAACTGCTCGACCGCATCGAGGCCGACCTGATCCATCGGGCACTGGTTCAGGCTCGCGGGGTGCAGGCTCAGGCCGCCGAAATACTTGGCATCAGTCGAAGCAATCTGCAATACAAGCTCAAGAAGTACCATCTGGGCTGAAATTATTAAGTCGGGCGTACAAATTTTGGGCACCTTTTCTTCTTTCTCAGCCACCAGGTACAAGAATTTGTACGTGCCCGCCGTTTCCTTGGGTGCGATTGCATCTGAAAACAGTCACTTGTGTTTCTGGCAAGGTCGTTGCAAGAAATAGTAAGCCGTAAGAGCCGACAACGCTCTCACATTTGCCTCTGGGGCCTTTTCCGTTAAAGGCCCCAATTTTTTTGCCGGGCAATCCGGGGGGATTAACGCCCTTTATTAAAAATGTGGATCCGTCTTGACTTGGCGGCGGATTTTTGAACTCTGGAAAGGTGCGTGGATGAAAATCATGTTGCATGGAATCCGCCAGTTTTTTCCGCCCGAAGCCCGTTTTGTGGCCGGCGTCTATGTTTTGCTGCTGGGAGTTTTTTCGGCCCTGCGACTGCTGCTGTTGGTCCGCAACGTCAATTTCGCCCACCAGGTGGATACCGGGGTCCTGCTGCGGAGTTTTCTGGTCGGTCTGCGTTTTGACCTGGCGGTCAGCTCGTATCTGCTGATTCCTTTGTTGCTGTTGCTGTTGCTGCCGCCGCGTTTCCGTTCCGCCGTGCTCGGCGGATTCGTCCTGCTGGCCGGCGGCCTGTTTTTTCTCGGGGTGGCCGAAGCCGAGTTTTATGGCGAGTTTGAGAGCCGGTTCAATTCCCTTGTCTACGAATACGTGGGGCACCCGAAAATCGTGGCCGGAATGATCTGGGACGGATATCCCGTGGTCCGCTACGCCCTGATCTGGTTGGTGCTGGCCCTGGTGTTTCTGGCCGGGTTGCGCTGGTTGTACCGGCGCTGCCTTGCCGACGTTCAGGTTGTCACGACCACCCGGGGATCGCTGCTCAGGGTAATGGGGACGACCGTCGCCCTGGCCCTGATGATATTCGCTTCCCGCGGCGGAGTCGGGCATGAACCGCTACGCTGGGGGGACGCCTTTTTTTCCGAGTCGACCTTTGCCAACCACCTGGCGCTGAACGGCCTCTACACCCTCGGCCGCAGCGGTTGGGACAAAATCTACAGCAAGCAGGACTTCTGGACCAAATCGATGACGCCCGAGGCGGCCCTGGCCGCCAGTCGCGACATGTTGACACTGGTCGGTGAAACCGCTCAGGATGATCCCCGATATCCGCTCCTGCGCAGGGAAAGTTCGATGTCGCCGCTGCTTAAGCGGCAACCCGACCGACCGGCGAACGTGGTGGTTATCCTCATGGAGAGCTTTTCCGCCCGTTTTGTCGGCGCCCTTGGCGCTCCTGCGGAGCTGACTCCCGAGTTCGACCGACTGGCGGAGCGGGGAATCCTGTTCGAACGGGCCTTTTCCAACGGGACTCACACCCATCAGGGGGTGTACGCGACCCTGACGTCCTTTCCCAATTTGCCCGGTTACGAATACCTGATGAAGATGATGGAGGCCAACCAGGAATTTTCCGGGTTGCCGACCCTGCTGCGCCGGCATGATTACCAGTCGCTGTTTTTGTACAACGGATTGTTTTCCTGGGACAATAAGGAAGGATTTTTCCGCCGGCACGGCATGGACCGCTTTATCGGCACCAACGATTATGTCGATCCCACTTTTGTCGACCCGGTTTGGGGGGTCTCCGACGTCGATGTTTTCTCCCGGGCCAACCAGGAATTTCGCGAGATGGCCAAGAGCGGTCCGTTTTTCTCCAGTATTCTAACCCTCTCCAATCATGCTCCGTTCAACCTTCCCGAACCGCTGCCCTTCGAGCGGATTCGCACCGGCGATGTCTCCGAGGGCCGCTTTAACGGCATTCGCTACGCCGACTGGGCGTTGGGAGAATTCTTCCGTCTGGCACGGCAGGAAGACTATTTCAGAAACACCCTGTTCGTTATTACCGGCGATCATGGTTTCGGCACGCCGCCGATGATTACTCCGATGATGCTCTCCCGTTTTCATGTGCCGCTGCTCTTTTACGCGCCGGGTCTGCTGGGCGACCACGCCGAGCGGCGGCGGACGGTGGCCAGCCAGGTCGATATCGGGCCGAGCGTTCTCGGCCTGCTCGGCATGGACGACCCCCACCAGGGATGGGGGCGCAACCTCTTTTCGGCAACCTTGAAGGATGAAGGTTTTGCCGTGATCAAGCCATCCGGCGGCGAGGAACAGGTGGCCCTGATCGAGGGGGATCGGTTGCTGATGATCGCGCCCAAGGAAAAGCCCCAATTGTACCGCTACGATCTGGGGTTTCCCCCGGCCTGTTCCGAAAATCTTGCCCGAAAAGAAAAAGAGCTTGTCGGGCAGATGGAAAATCGTTTGCTGGCCTACGTCGAGACGGGTATCCTTGCTCTGCGGGGCCGTCGTCTTGGAATCCCCGAAGCCGATGCGGCGCAGGTCGGGCAGCCGGGCGGCAATGCCCTGGTTGATAATCAATAAAAAGGGTACGCCATGGAAGCGGAATACCGTCCTCGTCATATCAAGCTGATTGCCAACCCGGTTGCCGGCGGCGATGCCACCGCAAAAATTCGCCAGGCCGAATTCTGCCTGGCGAAGCAGGGAGCCCGGGTCGAACTCTTTCTGACCGCCGCCCGTGGCGATGCCGCCCGGGCGGCGGCTGAAGCGAAATCCGCGGGGTTCGACCTGATCGTCGCCGCCGGTGGCGACGGCACCCTCAACGAGGTCATCAACGGACTGGCGCCGTCATCCATTCCCCTGGCCTTTGTCCCCCTGGGGACGACCAACGTTTTTGCCCTTGAGGCGGGCATCCCCTTCGACATCGCCGGGGCCTGCCGGATTGCCCTGGGCGGCGTGCCGACCCCGATCTGTCTTGGGGCGGCCGGCGATACCCGGTTTCTGCTCATGGCCGGCGCCGGATTCGATGCCGAGGTGGTGTTCCGGGTCGATCTGCGGCTCAAGCGGCGTCTCGGCAAGCTGGCCTACCTGGTCAGCGCCGTAAAGGTTTTTTTCGAACATTCTCCACGTCCCCTTGAAGTTCTTCTCGAAGACGGTTCCCGGCGTTCTGGCTACGGTCTGATCGTCGGCAATGGACGGCTTTACGGCGGGCGCTTTTCCCTCACCCCCGGAGCCGCGCTGCCCGAGGACCAGTTCGAGGTCTGCCTGTTGCAGCGACCCGGGCGTCTGGAACTGCTTCACTGTCTGCTGCGCATGCTGCTGAAACGGCCGCTGATTCCGGCCGGGGCGTTGTTGTTCAAGGCCCGGGAGCTGACGGTGCAAGGTGACGGAGTGCCGGTGCAGATCGATGGCGACCCTCACGGCCAGCTGCCGATGCGTTTTCGGGCAATGCCCGGCGAGTTGGTGATGGTCATGCCCGCCGCCTGATTGCCAAAGCGGGCGTGAACGGTGGCACTCGTTTTTACAGGATTTTAGCATTCGGCTCATTTTCCTTGAATGGGCCAGACCGATATTGGTCGAATGGATATCGTGAGACCTGATGTGTTGAAGATTGAAGAGATGGGTCCGGTTACCGACAGCAAGGCCCAAAATCACAAGGTTTTGGGCTTGATCGTTGTGGCTTCGGCCCTGTTGCTGTTTTTCTGGGGCATCTGGTCGATCCCTTTACTTTCCCATAACGAGGCTCGGCGACTGGTTGTGGTCCGCGAGATGCTGGCCAACCACCAGTGGTTGACCCCGATGAAAAACGGATTGTTATACTTCGAAAAACCCCCCCTTTTTTACTGGGTCGGGAATTTTTTCAGTCTACTGTCCGGCAGCACCGCCGAGTGGGTATTGCGACTCCCCTCGGCACTGGCGGCGCTTTTCACGACCGGGTTTCTGTATCAGCGCGTCAGCAGCTATATCGGTCGTCAGCAGGCATTATTCAGCGTCCTGATCCTGATCAGCTCCCATTTTTACGTGATGAACGCCCGCCGGGCTGAAATCAATGTGTTTTTCGGGATGCTCTGCTTTTCGGCGTTGTTGCTGTATTTCGATTATCTGCAACGGGAGAAGCAGAGATATCTGTTCCTTTCGTTTACGGTCCTGGGCCTTGCGGCCCTGGCCAAGGGCCCGGTTGCCCTGGTTTTTTTTCTGCCGCCGCTTTTGATCTACGGCATTCTGCAACGGGATTGGAAGGTGTTCAGGGGGCTGGTCCATCCGCTGGGATGGTCGCTGTTTGCCTTGGTAGGAGGCTCCTGGTTTGTTTATGCTCTGTATGGCGTTCCCGACAGTCCGCTGCATGCGGTTATTCAAAAAGATATCGTGGTCAATGCGTATGAAGACGCCACGCCGGATCCGTTTTACGCCTACATCGTGTATCTGTTGGGAGCCTTTGCCCCCTGGATTCTGATCCTTTTTTACCAGCCGAAGCGTTGGCTGAAAAGGCTGTCCTCGGCCAGAGAGCGGTTTATGCTCTGTGCTTTCGGCGTGCCGTTCATCGTCATGTCCTGTTTTGCCGCCAAGCATGGCAAATACATGCTTCCCGTCTACCCGTTTCTGGCCATCGTTCTGGGCTGTGTGGTCAGCGATGTTTATGACGATTTCGGGCAACGTTGGGGGAAATCTTTTCATACCTTCTTCATCCGGCTGGCCGGGGGGCTGCTGGCGATCCTGTTCGCGGTTCTGGTTCTGGCGCCTCCCCATACCCAGAAACACCGGTTTGAAGCGCTTAAGCCTTTTGCCGAAAAAATCCGCTCTTTGCAGGGAACCGACCCGGTTTTTTCCTATCGCCGTGAACAGATTCAGCTGATTTATTATTTCGGAAGTCCGATACCGGTTCTCGATAACGGCCAGTTCAAGCGAAAACTTGAACTGGGACAATCGTTTCTTCTGGTTGCCGAGGAAGCTGACCGGTCCGCGGTGGAAGGCAGGGGGTTGTGTCTGCTTGAGGAGTTTGCTCCCTATTTGAAAAAGAAGCGCAAGGGGTTGCTCTATGGAACCTCGAATTATTGTCAAATCTCGAAAGGAAAAGATCCTGGGATGCGACGGGTCGCAGCCCTGCAATGAAAAGGCGGGCGAGAAAATGAAACTGATATCCGTGATTGTCCCGGTTTACAACGAGGCTGAAAACCTCGGACAACTGGTGGCCGAACTGCAATCCTCGTTGTCGCCGCTGATATGCCCCCATGAGATTCTTTTTGTCGATGATGGCAGCACCGACGAAAGTCTTGCCATCATTCGGGCTCTGGCGGCTGAGCATTCCCAAATCCAATGCATCGCTTTCGAGAAGAACACCGGGCAATCGGCGGCGCTTTACGCCGGTTTCCAGCAGGCTCGCGGAGATGTCGTCATCACCCTGGATGCCGATCTGCAGAACGATCCGGCCGATATTCCGGTCATGCTCAGGTATTATGGGGATTACGACATGATCACCGGGTGGCGGAAAAATCGCCGGGATCCCCTGTCGAAGAAAATCGCCAGTAAGGTGGGGAACTCGTTTCGTAACTGGATGACCCGGGAAACGATACACGATACCGGCTGTTCCCTTAAAATCATGCGGGCCGATATGCTGAAAAAGATAAAAATGTTTCGGGGCCTGCATCGGTTTCTGCCCACTTTGATGCGGCTCGAAGGGGCAAGGGTGATTGAGGTTCCGGTGAACCATCGACCGCGTTTGCACGGGGTATCCAAGTACACCAATTGGCGGCGTGGCATCGAGGGGTTTCAGGATGTTCTGGCGGTCCAATGGATGCAAAAAAGAAACCTGCGGATCAAGATAAGGGAAAGTCATGAATAATACGGAAATTTCTATCCTCGTGCTCGGGTTTGCCGGCCAGGCCCTCTTTTTCATGCGGTTTTTTGTTCAGTGGTTGCAGTCGGAAAAACACCAGAAAAGCGTGATTCCGGTCTCGTTCTGGTATTTCAGCCTGGCGGGAAGCTCTCTGCTGATGGTTTACGCGATCCTCCGCCATGACATCGTTTTCATTGTCGGTCAATCCACCGGTTTTTACATCTATCTCCGAAATCTATATTTCATTCACCGGGAAAAAAAAGAGGCGCCTGAGCCGGCCTGATGGAGGGCTTTGCCTGCCCTCCTTTCTCCCGGTGCGACGGTAAAATTCCTTGCCGCTGTGGTTCCCGCCTGTTATTTTCAATCCATGAAAAACTCCGTCGAAATTTTCAACGGCCGCCTGATCTCCCTGGCCATCGAGGAACATCGGCTCCCCGACGGGCGGCGGGCCGAATTCGAGGTCGTCCATCATCCCGGCGGGGCCGCCGTGCTGCCATTGCTCGATGATGGCCGGGTGGTGCTGATCCGTCAATTTCGCCCGGCTCTGGGATCAATGGTTCTGGAAATCCCGGCCGGGCGGCTTGAACCCGGGGAAACGCCCGAAGCCTGCGTGCGGCGGGAGTTGGTCGAGGAGGTCGGCTATCGCGCCGAGACGGTCGTCAAACTCGGTGAAATGCTCCCTGCCGTTGGTTTTTGCGACGAACGTATCCACTTGTTTGTCGCTACCGGGCTGCAGCCGGCGCCCCAAGCCCTTGAGCCGGACGAGTACATTGAAGTTCTGCCGATGCCACTGGCCGATGCTCTGGCCATGGTGAGCGCCGGCCAGATTCCCGATGGCAAGACCCAACTGGCCTTGCTGCTCTGGCAGACGCGCCAGGCGGGCCCCCGACCCTGAAAGATAATGACATGTCTCCCTTGCCCGATTATTATCCGTCCACCCTGCACCTGCCCTTTAATCATGAATCGATCAAGCATCTTTTCCAGCCCGAGCTCCCCGAGGCCGATCCCGGCGGGGAAGGGGTCTGGCTGCTGATTCGCGGCTCCGAATTGTTGGTGCGCGATCTTGACCTGCCGAGCGGATGTCTGCCTGCCGGTTTGAGCGAGGAAGGGTCGATCTACATCGGGCGCTGGCGAGCACAGCCCTGCCGGGTATTGCGGGTGTCGCGAAACCTCCCGGTGCCCGAGGGGCTGACGGCGGAAAACCTGCAATCGGGCGAACCTCTCCTCTCCTTGGACCTGCTGTCGCTGGGGGCGCTGGGCGCCCATGTTTTGCATTGGGAAAACAACAGCCGTTGCTGTAGCCGCTGTGGCGGTTCGATGGCGCGGTTGGCGGGCGAATCCGGAAAAAAATGCCTTGCCTGCGGAGCTCTGCATTTCCCCCACATCCATCCCTGCGTTATTGTGCTGGTGCGGCGCGGCAACGAGGTGTTGCTGGTGCGCAAGGCCGAATGGGTGAAGGGGCGCTACGGGCTGGTGGCCGGATTTCTCGATCGGGGAGAATGCCTGGAAGAGGCGGTGACCCGCGAAGTGCTGGAAGAAACCGGCATCCGGGTGCGGAACATCCGCTATGTCGGCAGCCAGAGCTGGCCGTTTCCCAGTCAATTGATGGCCGGATTTGTCGCCGATTATGACGGCGGCGAAATCCGGGTGGAAGAGAAGGAACTCGAAGATGCCCGCTGGTTCGCCGTCACCGATCTGCCGGTCTTGCCGCCCAAGCGCAGCATTGCCCGGTATCTGATCGATACGTTTGCCGTGTCCGGGTAGGGGCGCTGCTTGCCGCGCCCAGGGCGGAGCAAGCGCCGCCCCTTGTTCAAACACCGCGCAAAAAAAACCCCGGGCGGGGAACCCGGGGGGCGCAAAAATATCTCATTTTCGGGGAATCAGCCTACTCTGGAGGAGGTTTGATGGCTGGAAAAGAGATATTGCGAAAATGTGTGTCTTTCCTGCCGGCTACAGGGGGCAAGGCTGCCAGGAAAGATCCTGGGCCATGGACACCGGCTGGTTGCAGAGCAGGCCGCCGAAAGTGTTGATGCCCTTACGCAGCGATTCGTCTTCTTTGGCCGCCGTCGCCAAGCCCAAAGTGGCGATTTTGCGTATGTACGGAAGGGTGGCGTTGGTCAGGGCATAGGTGCTGGTGCGGCTGACCGCCCCCGGCATGTTGGCTACCCCGTAGTGCAGGACGTCGTCTA
>Ga0154449_1011_pt5 | contig 30776 bp, 31 predicted proteins | sample RifGroC2_FD_105642 | JGI IMG/M metagenome (GOLD analysis project Ga0154449, IMG submission 105642) | Pelobacteraceae bacterium GWC2_58_13
TCCATCAAGCTCTGCGGCCTGCAGGGCGCCGGTAAGACGACCACCTGCGGCAAGCTGGCGCTTAAATTGCGCCGTGACAAGCGCAACCCGCTACTGGTACCGGCCGATGTTTATCGTCCTGCTGCAATCGAGCAGTTAAAGACCGTTGGTCGGCAGCTCGATTGCGCCGTTTACGATACGCAGCCCGGCCAGGATCCGGTGGCGATCTGCGAGGCCGCTCATCGCTACGCGGAGCTCAACGGTTACGACACGCTGATCCTTGATACGGCGGGGCGTCTGCATGTCGATGAAGTCCTGATGAACGAGCTGGTGCGGATCAAGTCCTCGCTGGCCCCCAGGGAAATCCTGTTGGTCGCGGATGCCATGACCGGCCAGGACGCGGTCAATGTCGCTCAGAGTTTCGACGAAAAGCTGGCCCTGACCGGAGTCATCCTGACCAAGCTCGACGGCGACGCCCGCGGTGGCGCCGCGTTGTCCATCCGGGCCGTGACCGGCAAGCCGGTCAAGTTGGTTGGACTCGGCGAAAAAATGGACGCTCTCGAGGTGTTTCATCCGGATCGCATGGCCCAGCGCATTCTCGGCATGGGCGATGTCCTGTCGCTGATTGAAAAGGCCGAAGCCGCTATCGGCAAGGACGAAGCTGCCGCGATGGAGCAGCGGCTGCGCAAGGAAGGATTCACCCTGGAGAATTTTCGCGATCAACTGCAGTCGATCAAGAAGATGGGTTCTCTCGAATCGATGCTAAAACTGATTCCCGGTGCCGGCAAGGCTCTCAAGCAGGCGCAGGGGATGCAGCTCCCGGATAAGGAAATGAAGAAAATCGAGGCGATCATCAATTCGATGACCCTTGATGAAAGACGCAATCATAAAGTGATCAACGGATCGCGTCGGTTGCGCATCGCCAACGGCAGCGGCACCAAGGTTCAGGATGTGAATCAACTGCTTAAGCGGTTCACCGAAGCTCAGAAGATGATGAAGAAAATGCAACAGCTTGGTCCCAAGGGTCTTAAAAGTCTTATGGGGCGGGGCGGCGGTCTGCCGTTTTAGGCAAAATCCGGCAAGCCGGTTCCGGGGAAAGTGATTCCCGCGAGTGCTTTGATCAATACCAAATACCGACCAATCTTATAAATCGTCAACGGGAATCCCGTTCAGAGACAAGCAGGAGGAAAGACAGATGGCAGTAAAAATCAGGCTGGCTCGTGGTGGCGCAAAAAAGAAACCCTTCTACCAGGTAGTCGTCGCCGATGAACGATGCCCGCGCGATGGCCGTTTTATTGAGAACCTCGGCCAGTACGACCCCAAACAAAATCCGCCCATGATCAACCTCAATGAAGTCAAGGCTCTGGAGTGGTTGAAGCTGGGGGCTCAGCCGACCGAAACCGTGCGTCAGATCCTTCGCAAGCAGGGAGTCTGGGCGAAATTCAAGCAGCCCGAGGGGGCATAGTTCTCATCCTGAGAACCGGATGGGGGCTGTTTCGTTTCTGTTTCAGAAGAGAGGTCGGGTGCAGCCTGCCTCCGAAGGACGGACTCCATGAAAGAACTCATCGAATTCATCGCAAAATCCCTGGTGGAGAATCCCGACGCGGTGACCATCTCGGAAGAGCTTGACGAGGACGGCAGCACCCTTATTAAGCTGGCCGCCGCCCAGGAGGACATGGGGCGGATCATCGGCAAGCAGGGCCGGACGGCGAAAGCCATGCGAACCCTGCTCAATGCCAAGGCTACCCGGGAAAGCAAGCGCGCCTCTCTCCAGATCATGGAGTGATGAAAGAGGAGAGAGAGCAGTTGTTTCAATTGGGAGTGGTCGTCGGAACCCACGGTCTTCGTGGCGATCTCAAGGTTCGTCCGTTGACGCCCGATTCCGATTCGTTGCTGGCGGCCGGGCAGGTGGTTTTTCGCGACAAGGGGGGACGGCTTCAGTCCTACGAGCCGGCACGGGCGGTGCCTCAGAAGGGCAACGTCCTTTTGCGTCTGCGCGGGTTGGAAACTATCGAAGCGGCCCGTCACCTGGTTGGTAACGATGTGTTGATTCCCTTTGCCGACCTGCCCGATCTGGATGACGATGAGTTTTACTGGTACGAATTGCAGGGGCTGAAAGTTGTCGACAGGACTCGCGGTGAACTGGGAACCCTGGATGAACTTCTGGTTACCGGGGCGCATGATATTTACGTGGTGAACGGTCGCTTTGGAGAAATCATGGTCCCGGCGGTGAGCCGATTCGTGATCGAGGTCGATCTGGAGTCCGGCCAAATGACCGTTGATCTGCCGGAAGGGCTGGTTCCCGAAGTTGATGACGTTTGATGTTCTGACCCTGTTTCCGGATATGTTCGTGTCGCCTTTTGCCGGCAGCATCCTCGGTAAGGCGGTTGAAAAAAAACTGATTGAAATCAGTGCCCACAACCTGCGGGACTGGGCCGAAGGCAAGCACCAGATCGTTGACGATACGCCCTATGGCGGTGGCGACGGCATGGTGATGAAGCCGGACCCGGTCTGTCGAGCGTTGCGGGTGCTGAAACAGCGACATCCCGGCGCGCGCGTGCTGCTGATGACACCGCAGGGAAAGACCTTTCGGCAGCAGGATGCCGCTAAACTATCGCGGACCGATGGCCTGATTTTTATTTGCGGTCGTTACGAAGGGTTCGACGAGCGGATTCGCGCCTATGTTGACGACGAATATTCGCTGGGCGATTTCGTGTTGACCGGCGGCGAACTTCCGGCGATGGTGATGATCGACGCGATTGCCAGGCTTCTTCCCGGGGTTCTCGGCAACAGCGGAAGCGCGGAAACCGACTCTTTTTCCGATGGGTTGCTCGAACATCCCCAGTATACCCGCCCGGTCGAGTTTGAAGGGCAACGAGTGCCGGATGTTCTCCTTTCCGGTAACCACGGTGAGATCGCTCGCTGGCGTCGGCTGAAGCAACTGGAACGTACGCTGGATCGGCGTCCGGATCTGCTTGAGGCGGCTCCCCTGAGCGCCGAGGATCGGCAATATGTCGACCATTTGCGCCGGTCACGGGAGGGCGATCCGCAATGAACGGACATCCCCTGGCGGTAGCTCTTGTTCACTCCCCGGTTGTAGACAAGCGAGGGGATCGGGTGGTGTCCGCCGTCACCAACCTCGATCTTCATGATATCGCACGCACGGCCAGAACCTACGGCGTTGACCGTTTTTACGTGGTGACCCCGGTTGCCGAGCAACAAGTGCTGATTAATCGGATTCTGCGGCACTGGCGGGCAGGGCATGGCGCCGGCTACAATCCTCATCGGGGCGAGGCGCTTTCACTGATCGAGATCGTCCCTTCGCTGGAGGAGGCCGTCTCGGGCTGGTCCCGGGAGATTGGCGAGAAGGCGCTGCCGGTATTAACCGGCGCCAGGCGTTCCGACGGTGTTTCTTTCGATCAATGCCGGCAGCTGCGGCAGGACCATCCTCTGATGCTGGTGTTCGGAACGGGTTGGGGTCTGGCGCCGGAGTTGTTCGATCAAGGCTGGCCCGTTCTCGAGCCGATACGCGGCGTCGGGGATTATAACCATCTGCCGGTGCGGGCGGCCACCGCCATCATTCTGGATCGGCTGCATGTCGAGCCGTGGATAACGATAACATCCGGACCCGCCGACCACGGCGGGATTCGCAATTGAATCCTGAAAAAGGATCGGTATAGAGGAGGAAGTCATGAATATTATTGATCGTCTGGAAATGGAACAGATCCGCAAGAATATTCCCCCGTTCAAGGCCGGGGATACGCTGCGGGTTCATGTAAAGATCGTCGAAGGCGACAAGCAGCGCATCCAGGTATACCAGGGCGTTTGCATCAAGCGGGTCAACCGTGGGGTAGGCTCGACTTTTACCGTTCGCAAGATTTCCAACGGCGTCGGCGTTGAAAGGGTTTTTTCCCTGCATTCTCCGGCCGTTGAAAAAATTGAAAACATTATGGTTGGCCGCGTTCGCCGCGCCAAACTCTATTACCTGCGTAACCTGCACGGCAAAGCTGCCCGGATCAGGGAAAAACGTTCGGCTTGATGGGATCAAACAAAAAAGCCCCGGCGAAATGCCGGGGCTTTTTGCGTTGGTGGGTCAGGCAAGCAAGGGTGCTCTTTCTCAGTGATGGACCGCCGGAGCGATGGCAGCAGTTTCAGGGCCGGTCAACACGGCGACGATCAGAACAGTCAACACGATGTAGACGCCAATGACAGCCCACCCCCCTTGGCGGATGACCCCCATAAATTCCTTCCAGTCAACCGTCAATGCCAGGTATAAAACGACAAACAGCAACGTAAAAAAGACTCCCATGAACTCTCTCCTCTCATTAGAAAAATTATAGGTGTGCCTTTCAAATTGTATATCATGGTGCGCCTGAAATCCAGCCGGAATTTTGGCGACAGGATATTTCATGAATTTGGATCTGTTTGCTTCACCAGAGGTTTCCACCCTTTTTTTTGAGGAACAGGCTCAAGGAAAAGGGTTTGCCAACGTTGCCGGTGTCGACGAAGCCGGTCGTGGTCCACTGGCCGGGCCGGTAGTTGCCGCCGCCGTGATCCTTCCCGCAAAATTCGATCTTCCTGGTTTGACCGACTCGAAAAAACTTACTCCCCAGAAGCGGACCGAGCTATTTTACCTGATCCGGTGCCAGGCGGCAGCGATCGGGGTTGGGATTGTTTCCGCCGACGAGATCGATCGGATCAATATTTTGCAGGCCACACTGCGGGCGATGTCTCTGGCTGTGGGGCGACTGAAGCTTCCAGCCGATTTTGTGCTGGTTGACGGCATTACTCCGATACCTCTTCCGATCGCTCAGCAGACCTTGAAAAAGGGCGATTCCCGCTCTCTTTCGGTCGCCGCCGCCTCGATCATTGCCAAGGTGTTGCGGGATCGTCTCATGATCGCCTATGACCGCCGCTTTCCCGGCTATGGACTGGCCAAGCACAAGGGGTACGGCAGCGTGGAGCACATGGTCGCCATTGCCCGCCTGGGCCCTTCCCCGTTGCACCGCAAAACCTTCGGTGGGGTGCGCGAGCATCTGCCGCCCGTATGACCGAGGCGCGTTTATCGTTGGGCCGCTGGGGGGAGGATCAGGCGGTCGTCTATCTGCGGCGCCAGGGGTTGAAAATCATCGAGCGCAATCTGCGCACTCCGGTGGGGGAAATCGACATCATTGCCCGACACGGCAGGACGCTGGTCTTCATTGAGGTCAAAACCCGCCGCAGCCTGGCGTATGGCACTCCTCAGGAGGCCGTCGGGCCGGTCAAGCAACGCCAGATCCTGCGGGCGGCCCAGTGGTACTTGGCCGATATCGGGGCCGTGGGGACGCAATCGCGCTTTGATGTCATCGCTATCCTGGCCGGCAACGGGGATGCCAGGATCGAGCATATTCCCGACGCCTTCGGTCTGCGCTGATCCACATTCATTGCGTTGTGTGAAATTTGTTGTTATCCTTGGTACTTCGCAAGTTTTCCGATTAAAAGTGAAGGGGTGGCTTTGCGGGAGAGGTGCTTGTTATGAACATGACATTGTCGGACCTGGGATATTGCCGGATCGGTGTCGCCTCGCCGGAATTGCGGGTGGCCGATATCGCCTTCAACTGCGAGCAGCTCCGCCGGGTCATTGCCCGGGCCGAAGCTGTCCAGTGCAATCTGCTGCTCTTTCCCGAGTTGTGCATCACCGGCTATACCTGTGCCGATCTGTTTTTTCAGCCACTCTTGATTGAGCAGGCCCGGCAGGTTCTTTTTGAATTGGCGGATTTTCTGAACGGGCACCCGGTTTCGGTGGTGGTTGGCGCCCCGGTAATTCTGGAAGGGCGGCTGTTCAATTGCGGGATAATGATCGCCAATGGAAGGATTCTCGGAATTGTGCCGAAAACCTTCCTGCCCAACACCCAGGAGTTTTACGAAGAGCGTTGGTTTTCTTCGGCGCGGGATCTCCGGGTCAATACCGTTGAATGGCGAGGAGAGACGATCCCGGTCGGATGCGACTTGTTGTTCCGCGCCCAAAACCGGCCCGACTGCCTGGTTGGCATCGAAATCTGCGAAGATGCCTGGGTCGCCAGTCCTCCCAGCGGCCGCATGGCGGTGCGCGGGGCTACCGTGCTGCTCAACCTCTCGGCCAGTCCCGAGATTCTCGGCAAAGAGGTTTACCGCCGCGACCTGGTTCGGGCCCAGTCGGCCCGTTGCCTGGCCGCCTATGCCTATGCCTCGGCCGGACCCGGAGAGTCGAGTACCGACCTGGTTTTCTCCGGTCATTCCCTGATTGCCGAAAACGGTGTTGTGCTGGCGGAAACCGAACGGTTTCAGTTCGATTCCCAGCTGGGGGTGGCTGATGTCGATCTGCAACGATTGGTCAACGAACGGCTGAAAAACAATAGTTTCGCCGCGACGGACGATGATTCAACCTGGCGTGTGATCCCTTTTCCGCTGGCCGAATTGTCATCGGGCCCGGTGCGGCGCCCGGTCCCCGCGACCCCGTTTGTCCCGATGGCCGATACCGAGCGATCCTGCCGCTGCCAGGAAATTTTCGCCCTGCAGACCACCGCGCTGGTCAAGCGTCTGCGGCATACCGGGGTGAATCATGCGGTAATCGGGATTTCCGGCGGTCTCGATTCGACCCTGGCCCTGCTGGTGACGGTTAAGGCCTACGACCGGCTGGGGCTCGACCGAAAAGGGATTGTCACGGTCACCATGCCCGGTTTCGGGACCACCGTCCGCACTCGCGGCAACGCCGAAAAGCTTGCCGAACTGCTCGGCGTGACGCTGCGGATCATTTCCATCGATGCCGCGGTGCGCGGGCACTTCGCCGATATCAAGCATGACGAGAAATGCCATGATATCACCTACGAAAATGCCCAGGCCCGGGAGCGGACCCAGATTCTGATGGATGTGGCCAACCAGGTTGGCGGCCTGGTGATCGGCACCGGCGATCTATCCGAGTTGGCGCTTGGCTGGTGCACCTACAATGCCGACCACATGTCCATGTATGGCGTCAACGCCGGAGTGCCGAAGACCCTGGTGCGTTACCTGGTGGCCTGGTGCGCCGAAGTTGAATTTACCGGAGAAGCGACGGTGGTACTCAACGACATCTGCGCCACTCCCGTTTCGCCCGAGTTGCTGCCGCCGGCGGAAAATGGCGAGATCCGCCAGGTGACCGAGGATCATGTTGGCCCGTATCTGCTGCACGATTTTTTTCTCTACCACATGGTGCGCCTGCAATTTGCACCCGCCAAGATCTATTTTCTGGCATGTCAGGTGTTTGCCGGTCAGTTCGCCCCGACCGAGATTTTGCGTTGGCTGAACATCTTTTACCGGCGGTTTTTTTCTCAGCAGTTCAAACGTTCGTGCCTGCCGGATGGGCCGAAGGTGGGGAGTGTGGCCCTGTCCCCCCGGGGAGACTGGCGGATGCCGAGCGATGCCTGCGTCGATCTGTGGCTGCGCGACCTGGAACGCCTTGAGACGCGGAACGCCTGATTTTGCTGTGTTCGCTCAATTTCCCCCTGAATGACAATCTGCTAATTTAGATTTCTAATTTTAGGATTGTGCACTATAGTTATGGCTGCTGGAATCCTGTACCTGGTTGCCACGCCGATCGGCAATCTTGAAGACATTACCCTGCGTGCATTGCGGGTTCTCAAGGAGGTCGACCTGGTCGCCGCCGAAGATACCCGTCATAGTCGCAAGTTGTTCAACCATTTTGGCATTGCCACTTCCCTGACCTCGTTTTTTCAGCACAACGAGGCGGCCAAAGGGGAGCGAATCATCGAGTTGTTGCGGCAGGGAAAGTCGGTGGCGCTGATTTCGGATGCCGGCACCCCGGCGATTTCCGATCCCGGATATCTGCTGGTCTGCCGGTGTCGCGAGGAACGGCTGCCGGTGACCGCGGTTCCGGGGCCCTCTGCGGTAGTGGTTGCCCTTTCCCTTTCCGGTCTGCCGGTGTCGCGATTTGCTTTCGACGGGTTCTTGCCGGCCCGTTCCAGCGCGCGCCGCGAGATGTTTGCCGGGGTCGCAAGAGAATGTCGGCGTACCGTTGCTTTTTACGAGGCGCCCCATCGCCTGCTGGCGGCGCTTCAGGATCTTCGGAGCGAACTGGGGGACGAACGCCAGATCGCCGTGGCCCGGGAGCTGACCAAAATTCACGAAGAACTGTTTCGGGGGACGGTGGTCGAAGCCCTGGAACATTTCGGGCAAAACCGGGTGCGGGGCGAGATCGTCCTGATGATTGCTCCGGCCCTGCTGGAGCCGCCCCAGGAGACGGTTCGCGAAGCCCTGCGCAGACTGCAAGCCGACAACCGGTTGTCGCGACGGGAGATTGTCAAGCAGGTCGCCCGGCAGTTCGGGCTTCCCGGTAGCGAGGTCTACCAGGAAAGTCTGGACATGAACGACGAAATGGAGGACCTGGATGGATAACCCAAAGATTCTGGTCGTGGATGATCACCGCACCGTCGGCATGCTCATGGAGGCCGTGCTCAAGCTGCGCGGATTTCAGGTGTTTTACGCGGAGAGCGGTGCCGAGGGTATCGAACTGGCCCGAAAGGAAACGCCGGCTCTGATTTTTTTGGATATCATGATGCCTGCGATGGATGGTTTCAAGGTCTGCGAATTGCTGAAACAAGATCTCGCCACCCAAAATATTCCGGTCGTCTTTCTCTCGGCACGGGGTGAATCCGTGGCCATGGATCGGGGTAAGCAGGTCGGGGGTGACGGCTTTGTTAAAAAACCCTTTAAAACCCTCGAACTCCTTGGTGTCTTGAATCGCTTCGTTAAAGGCAGATAAGCCGGCCGGTCAGCGACGGATTTCAAAGTTTTCAAACTCGCCGCGGAACTCTTCCCAGTCGATCAGCATCTCGCTGACCCGGCTGCCGGACGGCCCTTGCTGGCAGAATTCCAGAACGCTGCGGATTTCCGATTCCCTCCCCTCGAAAACCGCTTCCACTTCCCCGTTTAAGAGATTGCGGACCCAGCCGGTTAATCCATGGCTCAGGGCCGTGCGGCAGACGAAATAGCGGAAGCCGACGCCCTGGACCATTCCCTTGAAACGCACTTTGGCCTGGATTCTTTTCATGTGCCCTCTTCGCTCCGAGTCATTTGAAGAAATTCGTCCTCGGTCAGAATTCTGATCCCCAGCTTCTGCGCCTTGTCCAATTTGCTTCCGGCCGCTGGACCGGCAACCAGGTAATCGGTTTTCTTGCTGACCGAGCCGGCGGCGCGGCCCCCCAAGCGCTCGACCAGATCTTCCGCTTCCTTACGGCTCATTCGTTCCAGGGTGCCGGTGATGACCAGGGTTTTTCCGGTAAGTGGGCCGTTCTGCCGAACCACCGCCTCTTCGGTCGGGCTGACTCCCAGGTCTCGGAGTTGTCCGAGAAGTTGTTTCTGGACCGGATCGGCGAAAAAATCGATCAGCGATTCTGCGACCTTGCCGCCGATTTCGTGAATTGAAATCAGACCCTCGGCATCGGCTTGGGCAAGCGTGTCGAGGGAAGTGAAACGCTTGGCGAGAATTTTCGCGGTATGCATGCCGACGTGGCGGATGCCGAGGCCGAACAACAGGCGCGACATGGGGCGGAATTTGCTTTGTTCGATGGCGTGCAGAAGCTTGTCGGCCAGCACATCCCCCATCCGTTCCATGGCAAACAGGTCTTCTTTGTCCATCCGGTAGAGGTCGGCAACGGTCTTCACTTTGCCGAGAGAAATCAGTTGCAGGATCTGTTTTTCCCCCAGGCCTTCGATATCCATGGCGTTGCGCGAGACGAAATGCTTGATTCGCTCGACGGTTTGCGATGGACAATGGCTATTGGTGCAGCGCGGAACGACTTCCCCCTCGTTTTTGCGAACCGGGCCGCCGCAATCAGGGCAGACGGTCGGTATCTCGACCGTCTGTTCGCTTCCGGTACGTCGCTCCGCGAGAACCCTGACCACATCGGGAATGACGTCGCCGGCCCGTTCGACCACGACGTGATCGCCGACCCGGATGTCGAGGCGGGCAATTTCATCCCAATTGTGCAGGCTCGCCCTTGAGACGGTCACGCCGCTGATGTTGACCGGCTTCAGGTGCGCCACCGGAGTGATGGCCCCGGTGCGGCCGACCTGCAGGCCGACTCCCTCGACAATGGTTTCTTCCTGCCGAGGGGGAAATTTGAAAGCGACCGCCCAGCGGGGGGTGCGACTCAGCGCACCCAGCTCCTGCTGCAGGGCAAGGTCGTTGACCTTGACCACCATGCCGTCGATTTCGAAGGGGAGGCTGTCCCGCCGGGCCAGAAGGTTGCGGTAGTGTTCGAGCACCCCTTCGGCGCCTCGAACGCTGACCGTCTCTGCCAGGTTGACCCGCAGGCCCATTTCGGCCAGCCGTTGCAGGGATTCGAGATGGCTCTTGTGATGGCCATCCTGCCAGCGCCCGGTGCCGTAGCAGAAGATTTTCAGGGGGCGTCGGGCGGTGATGGCGGCATCCAGTTGCCTCAGGCTACCGGCGGCGGCATTGCGTGGGTTGGCAAAGGATCGCTCTCCCGCCTCTTCCTGGTCGCGGTTCAGTTGCTGGAAATCCTTCAGGTCGATGTAGACTTCCCCCCGCACGTCGAGGAGGGGCGGAAAGGGGGGGGCGAGGGTCCGGGGGGCCGAGCTCAGGGTACGGATGTTTTCGGTGATGTTTTCGCCGGTCGATCCATCGCCTCGGGTGCTGGCGGTGGCCAGGATGCCGTGTTCGTAGGTCAGTTCGACCGCGACCCCGTCGAGTTTCATCTCGCAGACATAGTCGATCGCTTCTTCGCGGGCGAGGAAATTCTTGCGGATGCTGGTGTCGAATTCGAGGAACTCTTCTGGGCTCTTGACGTTTTTGAGCGAGAGCATGGGAACGGCGTGAACGACGGGGGAGAATTTTTCCGCCGGTGCGGCGCCCACCATCCGCGAGGGGGAATCGGAGGCCACCAGTTCCGGCCAGGTGTTTTCCAGCTCGACCAGCTCGCGGAACAGGCGGTCGTAATCGGCGTCGGAAATTTCCGGGCGATCGAGAACGTGGTACAGGTGGTTGTGGCGGCGCAGTTCGTCGCACAGCTTGGCGTGTCGAGCGGCGGCCGCGCCTCTGTTTATGTCATCGATTGGCAAACTGTCCTCCTGGCCTGCGGCCGCCGGATGCGGCATTTGGAATGGGAATTTATAGCACGGCGGCCGCTGCGGTTCAAGTCGGCCGGTATTTTGCTCGTTCCACGCTGTTTTATGCTGAAAAAATTGAATTATGTCGGCCCTTCATGTAAACTGCGCAGCAACTTTTTCTGGAGTTTCCGGAGTGGATGACCAACTGTTTCGACTGATCGTACTGGGAGTATTGTTCTTCCTCTCCGCCTTTTTTTCCGGCTCCGAAACCGCCCTGATGTCGATGGACCGGTTGCGGATCAAATACCTGGTGCAGAAGAATCGGCGCGGGGCGGAGCGCCTCGAAGCGCTGCTGGCGCAACCCGATCGCCTGCTGGGAACGATCCTGATCGGCAACAATCTGGTCAATATCGCCATTTCGGTCCTTGCGACCGGCCTATTCGTGCATCGCTACGGCGAACGTGGCGAACTGATCACCATCCTGGTATTGACCCCATTTCTGTTGTTTTTTTCCGAAATAAGCCCCAAGTCCTACGCGGCCAAGTATCCGGAGAAAATGTCTTTTATCGTGCTGCGGCCGATTCTGATGGTGGTCTTTCTGCTGTTCCCGTTGGTTTGGGTGATCACCGGCTTTTCCCGATTGTTCACTCGCCTGCTTCCCGGTGAAAGCGGAATCCGGCCGGTTATTTCCGAAGATGAAATCCGAACCCTGATCAACGTGGGCGAGCAAACCGGGGTGGTGGCCAAGAATCAGCGGCGCATGCTGCACGGGGTGTTCGAACTCTCGCAAACCCGGGTTCGGGATGTCATGATTCCCCGCACCGAAGTGGTCGGCATTGACGTCGGATCTTCGTTTGCCGACGTGCTGCCGCTGGTGCAGAAGTCGCGGCATTCGCGATTCCCGGTTTATCAAGGGAGCCTTGACAATATCATCGGCATCATTCATTCAAAAGACATTCTCGCCTCGATCGATCAACCGGATGCCTTTTTGCTCGAACAGGCGGTCCGCCCGCCCTATTTTGTTCCCGAGTCGAAACGCATCGAGACGCTGTTGCAGTCCTTCCGCAGGCGCCGCATTCACCTGGCGGTGGTGGTCGATGAATATGGCGGCGTCGAGGGGATCGTCACTCTCGAAGATATCGTCGAGGAAATCGTCGGCGAAATTCAGGATGAGTATGACGACGAGGATGTGCTGCTGCGCGAACTGGAGCCTGGACGCTATCTGGTTGACGGCAGTACCTCGTTGCGAGCCATCAACCGTCGCTTCGCGCTTAACCTTTCGGAAGAACACGTCAATACCCTGGCCGGTCTGATGCTCCGGTTGCTGGGGACGATCCCTCAGGAGGGAGACAACTGCCAGTCGAACGGGACTCTGTTCACCGTGCGCAAGGTCGTCGACCGCCGGGTCGAAGAAATCGAGATGGTTCTTCCGTCCTCCCCGCTTAAAACGTAACCCTTTCTTTATAATACTTAATCCGCACTTCGAAGCCCCGAAAAGGGGCTTTTTTCGTCCTGCGCGGGAATCCTAAGCCCCTAGAAAACAGGAAAAATTTCTTGACAACTAAAGGGTGGGTAGTTATAGTCCCAAAAAGTGGAAAATAGTGTCAACTTGGGCCAAACAGGGGCCGGATATGATCTTCCAGGGCGAATTCAACAACTCGATCGACCCCAAGGGGCGTGCCAGTATCCCGGCCAAATTCAGGGATGTGCTGTCAGGTTCCGGTCCTGGCGACTGCCTGGTGGTGACCAAGAATTATGAAGGGGGATTGTCGGCTTATCCTCCCTCCGTGTGGAAGAATATTCATGAGCGGGTTACGCAGTTGCCGGCCGGCCCTGAAAAGAACGCTGCCTTTCGCCTGGTTTTGGGACCGTCCGTCGAGTGTTTTTTCGATAAGCAGGGGCGGATACTGATTCCTCCCTCCTTGCGCACCTATGCCGGCCTGGAAAAAGAGATCGTGTTGGTCGGCATGGCTGAAAAGATCGATATTTACAGTCAGTCGGCCCATGCCGAAGTGACCCGCAAATCCGAGGAGTTGCTGTCGGCCAATCCTGAATTTGTTGCCAGTATGGGCTTTTAGCGTTGACCGAAATCGACTTCGAGCATCGCTCGGTGATGCCCTCCGAGGTGTTGGATCTGCTTCAGCCCAGGGCGGGCGGTATCTATCTCGATGGAACCCTCGGTGGCGCCGGACATGCCCAATTGATTCTGGAGCGTTCGAATCCGGATGGCCGCCTGGTCGGCCTGGATCGTGACCCGGAGGCACTGCGAAAGGCGGCCGAGGTGCTGACCCCCTTCGGCGACCGAGTGGTGCTGCGGCACCGGAATTTTTCCGAGGCGACCGAGGTGCTGGCCGAATTGGAAATCGATGGCCTGGACGGGATGCTGCTCGATCTTGGGGTTTCGTCGCACCAGTTGGATTCCGTGGAGCGGGGGTTTTCTTTCCGTAGCGATGCGCCGCTGGACATGCGGATGGACCCGACCACCGGGATAACCGCAGCCGGGGCGCTGAACGAACTGACCGTCGAGGAGTTGACCCGGATCTTTCGCGAATACGGCGAAGAACGCTGGGCCGGGCGGATTGCCCGGAAAATTGTCAAAGTGCGCGAGGAAGCACCGATTCGGACCACTCTTCAACTTGCCGACCTGGTTCGGGACACGGTTCCCGGGGGCCGGGTGCCAGCGAGAATCCATCCGGCGACCCGGGTTTTTCAGGCTCTCAGGATTTACGTCAACCAGGAACTCGCGCATGTTGAGAAAGGTGTCCGGGCCGCCATTGAGTTGTTGAAGCCGGAAGGTCGCCTGGTGGTGATCAGTTTTCACTCACTCGAAGATCGGATCGTTAAGCGGATTTTTCAGGATGAAACCAGAACCTGTACCTGCCCTCCGCGCCTACCGATCTGTGTCTGCCAGACGATCCCCAGGGTGGAACTGTTGACCCGTAAGGCCTTGCGGGCGACGGATGTCGAAATAGTGGAAAACCCCCGTTCGCGGAGCGCCATCCTGCGGGCGATCAGGCGTCTGGCCGGGTAGTGTGTATTGCTGGTTCAAGGAGGGTGTTATGTCGGATGCTACGGTGAGGTCTCTTCCCAAAATTAACGGCTTTGTCCTGGTGCGGCCGCGGTTGCTGCCCTTGTTCGCCTATCTCGCCATTCTGCTGGTCGTTTCCCTCTTTTTTGTCTGGTCGCGGATCACGGTGGTCAATCTGGAGTACGACATTTCCAGATTGGGCAATCATATGCACGAAATGGAACAGGAAAACCAGAAGTTGCGCCTGGAGGCCGCTCATTTGCGGAGTCCGGAGCGTATTGAGCGGGTGGCTCGCACCGAACTCGGTCTGCGTATGCCGACCCTTGAGCAGGTGGTTATTATCGACTGATGGATAAGCTGGAGAAGTGGGTGCGCATCCGCATACGTCTGGTTGGCTTCTGTTTTCTGGTGGCCTTCAGTTTTATTGTCGTGCGGGCTTTTCAGCTTCAGGTTCTTGGTCAGGAGGAGTGGAAAAAGCGGGCGGAGCGACAACATCAGAAAGTTATCTCCCTGACTCCAAAGCGGGGCACCATCTATGACCAAAGTGGCGAGGAACTGGCGTTGAGCGTTGAAGTCGACTCCCTCTTTATCGAACCTCAGAAGGTCACCGACCCGAACCGCGTCGCCAGTGTGCTGGCTAGTGCCCTGACCCTGTCAAAATCTTCAATCCAAGCAAAAATCAAATCAAAAAAGAATTTTCTCTGGCTCAAACGGCAGATCACCGAGAGTGAAAGTGAAAAAATCCGGGCCGCGAAGCTTGCCGGCATCGGATTTATTAAAGAGCATCAGCGTTTTTACCCCAACTCGGAAATCGGTGCTCATGTCCTCGGTTTCACCGGCATCGATCCCAAGGGGTTGGAAGGGCTGGAACTCGGTTACGATTCGGTGATTCTTGGCCAGGGCGGCTATCTGGTGGTCGAGCGGGATGCCCTTGGTCGCAGTATGGGCAGCGGCGACAAGGTGGTCGAGGGCGAGCAGGAAGGGGCTGACCTGTACCTGACGCTCGACAAAAATATTCAATATATCGCCGAAAAGGAATTGGCTGCGGGAGTCGCCGAGGTCGGCGCCAAGGGCGGCAGCGCGGTGGTGATCGACCCGCGCACGGGAAGAATTCTCGCCATGGCCAATCTGCCCGACTACAACCCCAACGCCATCGGCAATTACCGGCCTTTCCAGTGGCGCAACCGGGCGATTTGCGACACCTACGAGCCAGGGTCGACGCTCAAGATCTTTCTCATGTCGGCTGCCCTCAACGAAGGATTGGTGAAGCCGGGAACCGTCATTGATTGTGAGAAAGGGTCTTTTGCCGTTGGCGGCAAGGTTATTCATGACCACCATGCCTACGGCCGAATTACCGCGGCCGAAGTCATCAAGGTCAGTTCCAACATCGGGGCGGCAAAAATCGGCAAGGCACTCGAGCGCAATCGATTGTATCGCTACCTGACCGATTTCGGATTCGGCACCCCGACGGCAATCGATCTGCCGGGCGAATCAACGGGTCTGCTCCGGGAGCCGTCGGCCTGGTTCGAAATTGATTTGGCGGCCATTTCTTTTGGCCAGGGGATGACGGTCACCCCGCTGCAATTGGCCCGGGCGGCGGCAGCGATTGCCAACGACGGGGCCCTGCTGTCGATGCCGATTGTCGAAAAGATTGTTAATGATCGCGGCGAAATCGTCGAACAGCGCAAGCCGGAAGTCGTCCGGCAGGTGGTCACTCCCGAGGTGGCGCGACAGGTCCGGGACATGATGGCGTTGGCCGTCGGCGACGGTGGAACCGGAACCCTGGCGGCGGTTCCCGGCTTCGTGGTGGCGGGTAAAACCGGCACCGCGCAGAAAGTGGACCCGGTCACCGGCGGCTACTCGGTGGACAAACGAGTGGCTTCTTTCGTCGGCATGGTTCCCGCTCCCGCTCCGCAACTGGTGGTGCTGGTCATGGTGGACGAGCCGGCCAAGCATGTGTACGGTGGCCTGGTGGCCGCCCCGATTTTCTCGAAAATCACCACTCAAACCCTGCGTTATCTGAAAATTGCACCAACCGACCGCGGCTCGGTCGATCCGCTTCCGCCGATGCCCGCCGAAGAGGCGCTGGCCCAGCCGATCCAGGCAGTGATCGAACCGGTTGAGGCAGGAGGCATGGTCATGCCGGACTGTATCGGCATGAGTTACCGGCAGGTGCTGGAAACCATGGCCGAAAAGGGACTGAACATCAAGCTTCGCGGATCGGGCCGGGTGGTTCAACAATCACCTATGCCCGGCCGGGCGATACGTTATTCAAACGAAGTCTGGGTCAGGCTGGCGCCGCCAACCTGAAGAGAGTGAATTGTCTGCTCGAAGGAACTGCCGAATGATGAAGCTAGCGGAACTGATTCAAGATCTTCCCGGGAGCCGTCTGATTGGATCGGGGGAAGGCGAAATCACGGGGCTTTATTACGACTCGCGGAAAGTCGAGGCGAATGGAGCCTTTTTCGCTTTGCGGGGAGCGACCGTCGACGGGCACCGCTTCGTCGCCGATGCCCTGGCCCGTGGCGCCAGCGCGATTTTCATCGAGCAGGAGATGGAATTGCCCATCGGCGTGTCCGGGGTTCTGGTGGACAATGCCCGGCAGGCCATGGCCCGGGTCTCCGCCAGGTTTTTCGGTGAGCCCGCCCTGGCTATCCCGGTGGTTGGGGTGACCGGAACCAACGGCAAAACCACCATCACCTACCTGATCGAGGCGATTTTACGGGCTGCCGGACGTCATCCGGCGGTCATGGGGACGATCAACTATCGCTTCGGCGACCATTGTCTGCCCTCGCTGCATACCACTCCCGAGTCGGTGGACCTGCTGCAGACGGTAGCTGGGTTCCGAAAAGCCGGAGCCGATGCGCTGGTCATGGAAGTATCGTCTCATTCCCTCGACCAGTACCGGGTCGACGGCGTTTCCTTCGATGTCGGTGTTTTTACCAACCTGACACCCGAGCATCTCGATTATCACGGCACCATGGAAGCGTACTTTGCCAGCAAATCACGATTTTTTGGCGACCTTCTGGCCGGCGGCAAGGGGGGGGTGATCAATATCGACGACAGCTACGGGCAACAGCTGGCGGAGCGGTTTCCCGCCGCCATAACCTGCGGCACCAGCGATCGGGCCGATGTTTTTCCCCGGCAGGCGAGCCTGTCGCTGGACGGCATCCGGGCCGAACTGGAAACCCCGGCCGGGCTTGTTGCCGTGCAGTCCAGCCTGATCGGCGAATTCAACCTGCAGAACCTGCTCTGCGCGGCAGGCGCGGGGATCGCTCTGGGATTGCCGCTTTCGACCATCGCCGATGGTTTGACCCGGGCACAGCAAGTGCCTGGTCGGCTGGAACGGATCGAAAACGACCGCAAGGCATTGATTCTGGTCGACTACGCGCACACGGGCGATGCCCTCGAAAAGGTTCTGCAAACCGTCAGCGGGCTGTCGCCGGCACGACTGCTGACGGTGTTTGGCTGCGGCGGCGATCGCGACCGGCGCAAGCGTCCGGTCATGGGCGAGATAGCGGCCCGCTTTTCGAATCTGGCGGTGTTGACCTCCGACAACCCGCGTACCGAGGATCCACAGGCCATTCTCGATGAAGTGCGGGTCGGCGTCCTGCGCGTGCATGCCCGGGAGTGGTCGATGGAGGAAGCGCGGCAGCTGTCCGGCCGTGGTTTCGTGACTATTCCCGACCGGGCTACGGCCATCGGTTTCGCGGTATCGTTGCTGGGCGAAAACGACCTGCTGCTGGTAGCCGGAAAAGGGCACGAAGATTACCAGATTCTTGGCACCCGGAGGATTCATTTTGATGACCGCGAAGAAGTCCGGCGCGCCCTGGGCCGACTGGAGGAATTCCATGATAAACCTTGACATACAGACCATTGCCAGGATCACGGGCGGTCGGCTCACCCCCGCTGGGGCGGCCGGAACCGTGACCGGGATTTCGACCGACAGCCGGACGCTCAAATCCGGAGAACTGTTCGTCCCTCTGCGCGGACCGAATTTCGACGGCCATGATTTCCTGATCCGGGCGCTGCGCAACGGCGCGGCCGCCTGTTTGAGCGAAGAGGTGGTCGGCGCCTTTCCGGTGCCGCTGATCCAGGTTCCGGACACCCTGGTGGCGCTGGGCGACTTGGCAGCGGCTCGCCGCCGGGAATTTTCCGGCCCGGTGGTTGGGCTGACCGGCTCGACCGGCAAAACGACCACCAAGGATATGGTCGCCAATATCCTCGCCCTGACCGGCCCCGGCCTGAAGACCGAAGGAAACTTCAATAACCTGGTGGGATTGCCGCTGACCCTGTTCCGGTTGCAGCCCGACCACGAGTGGGTGGTCCTCGAAATGGGGATGAGTGCGCGTGGCGAAATCGCTCGTCTGACCGAAATCGCCGAGCCCTTTGTTGGTGTCGTCACCAACGTTGGTCCGGCCCATCTCGAAACCCTGCAGAATATCGAGGGTGTGTTGCGGGCCAAGGGCGAGCTGTTCGCCTCGATGAAGCCCGGTAGCATTGCCGTGGTCAATGCCGACGACGAGCGGGTTGCTCGACTGCCCGTGGCCAACGGAGTGCGGCGCCTCTGCTTTGGCTTGAACGCCGAAGCTCAGGTGCGCGCCGAAAACATTGTCGCCACCGGTCAGGCTCTCGAATTTGATCTGCTGCTGCCTTCTGGCCGCTGGCCGGTATGCATGCAGGTGGCCGGCCGCCACAACGTGCTCAACGCGCTGGCCGCCGCGGCTACCGCATCCGCCCTGGAGGTGGACGGCGAACGGATCGTGCGTGGCCTGGAAGCTTTCCGGCCGGCGCCGGGGCGCATGGAAGTGGTATCGGTCAAAGACGATATTCTTATTCTCGAGGACAGCTACAACGCCAACCCGCTGTCGGTGAAAGCGGCCCTGACCACCCTCGACGAACTGGGTGGCGAAGGACGCCGGGTCGCTGTGCTCGGCGACATGCTGGAACTTGGAAACACCTCCGCCGAACTGCATCACGAAATTGGTCAGGCCGCGGGCCGGCGGGTCGACCTGCTGGTATTGCTCGGGCAGATGGCCGCCGAAGTGGCGGCCGGGGCCCGCGAGGCCGGGCTGGCCGATGCTCGGATCATCATTGTCGGGTCGCACGAAGAGGCGGTCGCCCAGTTGCGCAGTCAGCTGCAATGCGGCGACCGGGTGCTGGTCAAAGGGTCGCGCGGAATGAAAATGGAAAAAATCAGTAGTGTGCTGCGGGCCGAGGACGTGTGTCTCGCCGCGGGCAACTGCTAGGAGCCGTCGATGCTGTATCATCTGCTCTATCCGCTGCACACCGAATTTTCGGTGCTTTATATTTTCCGGTACATCACCTTCCGGACGATCTACGCGACCATTACGGCCCTGGTGATTTCATTTATTCTCGGCCCCTGGTTGATCGACAAGTTGCAGCGCCTGCAGATCGGGCAGACCATCCGCAAGGTCGGTCCCGAGTCGCACTTCAAGAAAGAGGGGACGCCGACCATGGGAGGCACCCTGATTCTGCTGGCCATCGTTCTGCCGACCCTGCTCTGGGCCGACCTGACCAACCTCTATGTCTGGGTCACCCTGCTGGTGACCGTCGGTTTCGGCGCCGTCGGCTTCGTCGACGATTACCGCAAGGTCAAATACAAAAACAGCGACGGCTTGTCGGCTCGCAAGAAGATGTTCTGGCTGATGCTGATTTCGGGGCTGGCGGGAGTGGCGCTGTATCTTTACCCACCCTTCCAGACCAACCTGGTTTTTCCGTTTTTCAAGGGGGTGCGGCCCGAGCTGGGGCTTTTGTACATCCCCTTCGCCATGCTGGTGGTGGTCGGCTCGGGCAACGCCGTGAATCTTACCGACGGCCTCGACGGCTTGGCCATTGGGCCGATGATCATCGCTTCGGGGACCTACCTCCTGTTCGCCTATCTGGCCGGCAACGCCAGGCTGGCCGAATATCTGCAGATCAGCAGCGTGCAGGGGGCCGGCGAACTGGCCGTATTGTGCGGGGCAATGGTCGGCGCCGGGCTCGGCTTCTTGTGGTTCAATACCTATCCGGCCCAGGTCTTCATGGGGGATGTCGGCAGCCTCTCGCTGGGGGGCGCTCTCGGCATCATCGCGGTGATCACCAAGCAGGAAATCGTCCTGGTGATCGTCGGAGGAATCTTTGTGGTCGAGGCACTGTCGGTGATTTTTCAGGTGACCTCGTTCCGGTTGTGCGGCAAGCGGATTTTTCGCATGGCGCCGATTCATCACCATTTTGAATTGAAGGGGTGGCCCGAGCCGAAGATCATTGTGCGATTCTGGATCATCAGCATCATTCTGGCCCTGGTGGCCCTTTCAACCCTGAAGTTGAGGTGACATGCAGCGCGACTACCGTGGTAAACAGGTTGTTGTGACGGGGGCGGGCCGAACCGGCCTGGCCCTGTGCGCGTATTTCCGTCGTCGCGGCGCCGCCGTCACCCTCTCCGACAGCCGCAGCGCCGCCCAGATCACCGGCTTGGATGCACTGGAGCAGATGGGGGTCGCGTTCGACCTGGGTTGCCACAGCGAAGGCTTGTTCCGCGCCGCCGATCTGGTGGCGGTCAGCCCCGGGGTGCCGCTGACGGTGCCGGCGGTGGCGGCGGCCATCGCTGCCGGGGTGCCGGTACTGGGCGAAATCGAGATCGCTTTTGCCGAGTTCGAGGCGCCGCTGGTGGCGATTACCGGAACCAACGGCAAGTCGACCACCACCACGGTGATGGGAGAAATCTTTCTGGCCTGGGGCAAGGCCACCTTTGTCGGCGGCAATCTGGGAACCCCGTTGATCGAAGCGGTCGATGGTCGCCGCTGGGACTGGGGAGTCGCCGAGCTGTCGTCGTTCCAGCTTGAGGCGATCGCGTCGTTTCGTCCCCGCTACGCGCTGCTGCTCAACCTGACCGAAGATCATCTCGATCGTTATCCCGACATGGCCAGTTACGTGGCGGCCAAAATGCGGATGTTCGAGAATATGACCGCCGCCGATGTGGCCATCCTGAATGCCGAGGATGCTCTGGTCATGCAGGCGACAACGGCTATCCGGCCGCGGCGGGTGCTGTTTTCCTCGGCCCGGATTCCCGATCGGGGGATGGGCTACGACGGCAGCGATATCGTCTGGCGCTGGCAGGGCGTTGAGCAACGGTTTCCGGTGCGGGCGTTGCGCCTGAAGGGGCTGCACAACATTGAAAACGTCATGGCGGCGATGATTCCCCCCCTGCTTGAGGGGTGCCCGGCCGAGGTCGTCTGGCAGGCCGCCTGCGGCTTTTCCGGCCTGCCTCACCGAATGGTCGAGGTTCGGGTATTGGGCGGCGTTCCCTGGTACAACGATTCCAAGGGGACCAACGTCGGCAGCGTGTTGAAAAGCCTGGCCGGGCTGGCCGCGCCGGTGACCCTGATTGCCGGCGGCAAGGACAAGGGGGGCGACTATGCCCCGTTGGCCGGGCCGGTTAAAGAAAAGGTGGCGCACCTGGTGCTGATCGGCCAGGCCGCCGGACGGATGGAGTCCGCCCTTGGCCGGCTGACCCACACGGTACGGGCCGGCTCGTTGGCGGAGGCGGTACGGTTGGCGCGCCAGCTGACCCCGGCCGGCGGCGCGGTGCTCTTTTCCCCCGGCTGTTCGAGCTTCGACATGTTCAAAAATTATGAAGAACGCGGCGACCTGTTTGCCCGCGCCGTTATGGAACTCACGGACCAAGAGGCGGTTTAGGGATGGAATCGAGGAAAGGCTTCGATACGACGATTCTGCTGCTGGCGGTGGTGCTCACCTGCTTCGGCGTCGTCATGGTCTATTCCTCGTCGTCGATCATGGCGGAGAAGCGGTACGCCGACGGTTTCTTTTTTCTCAAGCGCCAGGGCATCTATGCCGTCGTCGGGTTTCTGATCATGGCGGCGGCCATGCGTTTCGATTACCTCCATTTGCGCAAGCTGGCGGTTCCTTTTCTGCTCTTCTGCGTGGCCCTGCTGGCGATGGTGCTGATACCGGGCATCGGTAGCCACGCCGGCGGCGCCGCTCGCTGGATTCGACTGGGTCCGGTGTCGGTGCAGCCGGCCGAACTCGCCAAGCTGGGACTGGTCATCTATATGGCCCACTCGCTGGCGAAGAAAAAAGAAAAGGTCAAAAACCTGGCCAACGGTTTTATTCCTTATATGATTGTGCTGGCCCTGCTGTTGGCCCTGCTGTTGTTGCAGCCCGACCTCGGCAGTGCCATGACCCTGGGCGGGGTCGCCATGATCATGCTGCTGGTCGCCGGCACCCGGCTGACCTACCTGGTGTCGATCGCCATCATTGCCGCTCCGCTTCTTTATTATGCGGTTATGACGGTCGATTACCGCCGCCGGCGGATCATGGCGTTTCTCAATCCCTGGGAGGATCCGACCAATACCGGGTTCCAGATCATCCAGAGCTGGATCGCTTTCGGCACCGGCGGTTTGGGCGGCAACGGGCTCGGACAGGGGAAACAGAAGCTGTTTTTTCTTCCCGAGGCACATACCGACTTCATCTTTGCCGTGGTCGGAGAAGAACTGGGGTACGCCGGAGTCTTTGTGGTGACCGCCATGTTTCTGGTGCTGATCCTGCGGGGGATTCGCACTTCCCTGACGGCGCCCGACGATTTCGGACGGTTTCTCGCCTTCGGTCTGACCCTGCTGCTCGGACTGGAAGCGTTTGTCAATATCGCGGTGGTGATGGGGATGCTGCCGACCAAGGGATTGGCCCTGCCGTTTCTTTCCTACGGTGGAACCAGCCTGCTGACGACGATGCTGGCCATTGGACTGTTGTTGAATATTTCGAGTCATGCTCCCGGGGAGGTCCGATGAAAATGCTGTTGGCCGGTGGCGGCACAGGCGGACACCTGTTTCCCGCAGTGGCTCTGGCCCAGCGGTTGCTGGCGGCCGAGCCCGAATCGAAGGTGCTGTTCGTCGGTACCCGCCGAGGGATCGAGGCGAAGGTGCTGCCCGAACTCGGGCTGCCGCTCGCCACCATCGACATCAGCGGACTGGTTGGCAAGAAGCTGGTCGGTAAGCTGATCATGGGGCCGCAACTGATTCGCAGCCTGGTTCAGTCGCTACGCATTCTGCATAAGTTTCAGCCGGATGTCGTGGTCGGGGTTGGAGGATACGCTTCCGGGCCGGTACTGCTGGCGGCGCGGCTGAGAGGCTATCCGACCCTGATCCACGAGCAGAATGCCGCCCCGGGACTGACCAACCGCCTGCTCGGCCGTTGGGTGGACCGGGTCTGCACCTCCTTTTCCGAGATGGACTGTGGATTCAAGCGCAGTCGCACCGTTCTTACCGGCAACCCGTTGCGCAGCGGCATGGACGACTGTCCGCCGGTGCCAAGCGGAACTCCCCGCCTGCTGGTCTTCGGCGGCAGCCGTGGCGCCCGGGCGATCAACGATGCGGTGGTGGCCATGCTCCCCGACCTTGCACGGTTCAAGGAGCAGCTGGCCATCCACCACCAGACCGGGGCCGAGGACCTGGAGCGGATTCGCCAGGGCTATCGGGAGGCCGGCTGGGAGGCGGCGGAGGTGGTTCCGTTCATCGACGACATGGCCGCCGCCTATGCCCGCAGCCATCTGGTGATCTGCCGGGCCGGGGCGACCACCCTGGCCGAATTGACGGCCTGCGGCCGGCCGGCGATTCTGATCCCCTATCCCTACGCCGCCGCCGACCACCAGACCGCCAATGCCCAGTCCCTGGCTTCACGGGGAGCGGCCCTGATGCTGCCGCAGAGCGACCTGACGCCCGCCCTGCTGGCCCGTCTGGTGGGCGACCTGCTCGACGACCGCGAGCGTTTACTGGGGATGGCCGGCGTCTCCTGGGCGCTGGGAAAAAAGGGGGCCGCCGACCGGATTCTGCAGGAATGCCGGGTTATTGCCGGAGTAGTCAGCGAAGTGCCGGCCAATCTCAACCTCAACGAAGAGATGTGAGCTTATGTACGGAAAAATCCGCACCATTCATTTTGTCGGCATCGGCGGCATCGGCATGAGCGGCATTGCCGAGGTGCTGCTCAATCTCGGCTACCAGGTTTCCGGATCGGACCTCAAGGAATCGGACATCACCCGCCGCCTGGAGGATTTGGGCGGTCGGATCGCCTTCGGCCATGCGCCGGAGAATCTCGGAGATGCCGACGTGGTGGTGACTTCCACCGCCGTCAAAGCCAATAATCCCGAGGTGCTCGAAGCGCACCGCCGGCTGATTCCGGTGATTCCGCGAGCGGAGATGCTGGCGGAACTGATGCGCATGAAATACGGCATCGCGGTGGCCGGCACCCACGGCAAGACCACCACCACCAGCATGGTGGCGACGGTGCTCTCCCACGGCGGCATCGATCCCACCGCCGTGATCGGCGGCAAGCTCGACTCCCTCGGTTCCAACGCCAAGCTGGGGCAGGGCAAGTTCCTGGTGGCCGAGGCCGATGAATCGGACGGTTCTTTTCTGCACCTGTCGCCGACCATCGCCGTGGTCACCAATATCGACGCCGACCACCTCGATTACTACAGCGGTCTCGACCAGATCAAGGACACCTTTGTCGATTTCATCAACAAGGTGCCGTTTTACGGGTTGGCCGTCCTCTGTCTCGACGACCCCAACATTCAGGAGATCATCCCCAGGGTCAAAAAACGCTTCATCACCTACGGACTGCAGAACCAGGCCGATTTTCAGGCGGTGAACATCGAGCACGGCGAGGGCCGCACCGCCTTCGATGTGATCAGCCGCGAGGAGACTCTCGGCCGGATTTCCTTCAACATGCCGGGGCGGCACAATGTGTTGAACGCACTGGCGGCGGTGGCGGTAGCCATGGAGCTGGGCCTGAGCTTCCCGGTTATTGCCGCCGGGTTCAAGGATTTCGGCGGCGTGCAGCGTCGTTTTCAGATCAAGTACGACGCGCGCGGTATCATGGTGGTCGATGACTACGGGCATCATCCGGCCGAGATCAAGGCGACCCTGGCGGCGGCTCGATCCGGCTGGAAACGCCGGGTGGTGGCGGTATTCCAGCCACATCGCTATACCCGCACCAAGTTCCTGATGGATGATTTCGCCACCGCCTTCTACCAGTCCGACTACCTGCTGGTGACCGACATCTACCCGGCCGGAGAAGACCCGATTCCCGGGGTTAACGCCGAAACCCTGACCCGGGGAATTGTCGGCCACGGGCACAAAAACGCCCATTACGTGGCCGATCGTGAACTTCTCGTGGCGCATCTGATGGCGGCCGTGAAAGAGGGGGACATCGTCATTACCCTGGGCGCCGGCGATGTGTGGAAAATCGGGGAAAGCCTGATCCAACTCCTCAAGGAAAAGGATTAGAACCATCGGCGCGATCATTAACAACCTGCGCGATTCCCTCACCGGCACGGTGCTGGCCGACGAGCCGATGTCGCAACATACCACCTGGCGGGTGGGCGGGCCGGCGGACCTGTTTATCGAGCCGGCCGACCCGGCCGATCTCCAACGGACGCTGAGTTTGCTGAAGGCGGCGGGGGTGCCGTGGATGGTGGTCGGCGCCGGCAGCAACCTGCTGGTCAAGGACGGCGGTATTCGCGGCGCGGTGATTCACCTGAAGCATTTCCGTCGGCTCGATATCGAAGAGACGGGGCGGGTGACCGCCGGCGGGGGGCTGCCGCTGATGACTTTGATCCGCGAAACCACCGCTTGTGGCCTGGCCGGACTGGAGGCCCTGGCCGGAATTCCGGGAACCGTCGGCGGCGGGGTGGCGATGAACGCCGGTGCCGGCGGACAGCAGTTGGCCGACGTGGTTGAATCGGTTGAGCTGGCCGGGCCGGCGGCATTGGAAATCTGGACGAAGGATCGGCTGCGGTTCGCCTACCGGCGCTCGGCGTTGGCCGGCGAGCGGATTCTGATATCGGCGGTCATGCAGTTCCGGCGTGGCGCCGCCGCCGAACTGGCCGCGGCCGTCCGACAAAGACTGGCGGACCGTCGCGAGGCCCAGCAGGTTGGCGGACCCAATGCCGGGTCGGTGTTTAAAAACCCGCCGGGACGGTCGGCCTGGAAGCTCATCGAAGCAGCCGGCATGCGCGGAGCGACGATCGGCGGGGCGCGGGTTGCCGATCGGCACGCCAATTTCATCGTCAATGGCGGCCAGGCCAGAGCCCGGGACATCCTTGAGCTGATCGACTGGATTCGCGAGCAGGTCCGGCTCTCCAGCGGGATCGAACTTGAACCGGAAGTGCGGATCGTCGGCGCCGACCCGATAGCTTAAACGTCAAAAAAACAAGGGATAGCTATGACACGGCAGGAATTGAAAGCGAAGAAAATCGGGGTACTCCTGGGGGGCATGTCGGCGGAGCGCGAGGTCTCGCTACGCACCGGCAAGGCGGTGCACAATGCTCTTCTCGAAGCCGGCTTTCAAGCCGTCGCCATCGATGCCGGCCGCGATCTGGCCGCCCGTCTTGCGGCGGAAAGGATCGAGGTGGCTTTCATCGCCCTGCATGGGCGGTTCGGCGAAGACGGCACCGTGCAGGGATTGTTGGAGATGCTCGACATCCCCTATACCGGCAGCGGGGTGATGGCGTCGAGCATGGCCATGGACAAGGTGACGACCAAGAAAATCCTGCTCTACCACGAATTGCCGACCCCGGCTTTCAAGGTTTTCAAACGGGGCGAGGATCTTGAGGGTTTGCTAGGTGGTTGCCGGCATTTCCCGCTGGTGGTCAAGCCGGCTCGGGAAGGATCGACCATTGGCATCAGTATCGTTCGCTCCCGGGAAGAACTGATCGCTGGTGTTCACACGGCGCTTGAACACGACGACCTGATCCTGGTCGAGGATTTCATCCAGGGGGCCGAGGTAACGGTCGGGGTGCTGGCCGGCAAGCCGCTGCCGATCATCCAGGTGGTTCCCAAGGGCGGATTCTACGATTATCACGCCAAGTACACGGTGGGGCAAACCGAATACCTGCTGCCGGCGCCCATCGATGAAGGCATGCAGCAGCGGCTGCAACAGGCGGCGGTCGACGCCTACCGGGCGCTTGGGTGCGACGGCGCGGCGCGCATCGATTTCATGGTCCGGGAACGGGAATTCTACTGCCTCGAAGTCAATACCATCCCGGGGATGACCGAAACCAGTTTGTTGCCCAAGGCGGCCCGGCATGCCGGGATCTCGTTCACCGAACTCGTGCTGCGAATACTCGAAGGGGCGGGTGTGCGCAAGTCTTAAGACGGGCGGAGCCTACAATGGAGCGAGTCAGGATTTTGAGCAGCGACGGGGGGAGATGCGGCATGCGGGATCTGAAGGCGCCGAAAGCCGGCCAGGCCGGCAAAGTCAAAGGAAACCGCCGCAAGAAACAGCCGCGGGACTGGAAAAGAATCTTCCACCTTGTGCTGCGCACCCTGGTTTGCCTGGTTTCCCTGGTGCTGATTGTCGGCGGCGGCGGACTGCTGGCCCAGTTGCTGTTTGATTCGACCTACTTCAAGGTCGACACGGTGCGGGTTGAAAACCAGGCCCGGGTCAGCGAGCAGGAAATCGTGGCGCTCTCGGACGTTACCGTGGGTAACAATATCTTCGAACTCGATCTGGAGCGCATCGGCCGCAAAATCGAAGAAAACCCCTGGATCTTTTCCGCCCGGGTGCAGAGATTGTTCCCCCGAACCGTGGTGATCCGGGTGGAAGAGCGGTCGCCCATGGCGGTCATTAATCTCGATTATCTCTATTACGTCGATGGCAGGGGAGAAATATTCAAAGTGCTTGAAGCCCAGGACAGTCTCGACTACCCGGTGCTCACCGGCCTGGAACGCCAGGATCTTCTGGATTGTCCGGAAGAGTCTCGCCGGCAACTGCAGGGGATGATGGAATTGGTGGAAGAGCTGACCGGGCGGCAAATTTTTGCCCTGAACGATGTGTCGGAAATTCACCTGGATCCGACCGATGAAATTGTTCTTTATACCCGTAACGGCGGGATCCCGGTGCGCATGGGCACGGGCGACTACCGGGCCAAGCTGGATCGCCTGGAAAGAATCTACGGAGACTTGAAGCCGAGGCTTCGCGCGCTTAAATATATCGATTTGAATGTCATGGATAGAATAATCGTCAAGGTTGAAACCGGAATCACCCGCAAGGGCTAGCTTCAAGGGGGAAGGGAAAGATATGAGCAATCGGAGAGATAATCTGATCGTTGGGCTGGACATCGGCACCACTAAAATCTGCGCCATCATCGGCAACCTGACCGAGGATGGGCTGGATATCGTCGGCATCGGCACCAGCCCGTCGAAGGGGTTGCGCAAAGGAGTGGTGATCAACATCGAGAGCACCGTCGAGGCCATTCAGAAAGCCATCCGCGAAGCCGAGCTGATGGCCGGTTGCGAGATCAAGACGGTCTTCGCCGGCATCGCCGGAGGGCACATCAAAGGCTTCAATTCGCAGGGAGTGATTGCCATCAAGAACCGCGAGGTGACCAGCGACGACGTCCGTCGGGTTATCGACGCGGCCAAGGCCATCGCCATTCCCATGGATCGCGAAGTGATTCATATCCTTCCCCAGGAATTCATCATCGACGACCAGGACGGCATCAAAGAGCCTCTCGGCATGAGCGGGGTGCGGCTCGAAGCCAAGGTCCATATCGTCACCGGCGCGGTGGCCAGCGCCCAGAACATCATCAAGAGTTGCCAGCGGGCCGGGTGCGACGTGGCCGATATCGTTCTTGAGCAGCTGGCTTCGGCCGAGGCCGTCCTCTCGCCGGACGAGAAGGAACTCGGGGTGGCCATGATCGACATCGGCGGCGGCACCACCGATATCGCCATATTCGTCGACGGAGCGATCAAGCATACCGCCGTTCTTTCCCTGGGCGGCAACCATCTGACCAACGACATCGCGGTTGGCTTGCGCACCCCGATGGGCGAGGCCGAGAAGATCAAGCAGCAGTACGGTTGCTGCCTGACCTCGATGGTCGGCAAGGATGAAACCATCGAGGTGCCATCGGTGGGAGGACGCGAACCCCGCGTTTTATCGCGCCAGCTGCTGGCCGAGATTCTCGAGCCGCGGGTCGAAGAAATTTTCACCCTGGTCAACCGCGAAATCGTCCGCAGCGGCTTCGAGGACGTGATTGCCTCGGGCGTGGTTATCACCGGCGGAACCTGCATCCTGCCGGGAATGCCCGAACTGGCCGAGCAGGTCTTTAATCTGCCGGTTCGACGAGGGGTTCCGCGGGATATCGGCGGGCTGACCGACGTGGTCAATTCGCCCATTTACGCCACCGGCGTCGGTCTGGTTAAATACGGCAGCAAAAACATGCAGACCAAGAATTTCGCCATCGGTCAACAGAATGTTTTCGACAAGGTAATTCGTCGGATGAAAGAGTGGTTCGGCGAGTTTTTTTAAGGCATTAGAAACAGGAAAGTGATAGCATGTCAACCGATTGGTCGCGGACGCGGAGAGCCGTGATCAGCCATCGCGAACGGAGGGAGTCTATGTTTGAATTTGATGAGAGAATCGACCAGACCGCACGGATTAAGGTCATCGGTGTAGGCGGCGGCGGCGGCAATGCCGTTAACACCATGATCGCCTCGCACATCGACGGGGTCGAATTCTATACCGCCAATACCGATGCCCAGGCGCTCAGGGCGAGCCGGGCGCCGATCAAGATTCAGCTCGGCAGCAAGTTGACCAAGGGACTCGGCGCCGGGGCCAATCCCGAAGTCGGCCGCGAGGCCGCGCTTGAGGATCGAGCCCGCCTGGCCGAGCTGCTCGAAGGCGCCGACATGGTCTTCATCGCCGCCGGTCTCGGCGGCGGCACCGGCACCGGGTCGGCGCCGGTCATCGCCGAGGTGGCCAAAGAGCTCGGCGCGCTGACGGTCGGCGTGGTGACCAAGCCGTTTGGCCGCGAAGGAAAGCAGCGCCTGAAAAAAGCCGAAGACGGCGTCGAGGCGCTCAAGGACGTGGTCGATTCGTTGATCGTCATCCCCAACGACCGGCTGCTCGGGCTGGCCGGCAAAAGCATGAGCATTCTCGATGCCTTCAAGCCGGCCGACGACGTGCTTCGTCAGGCGGTTCAGGGGATTTCCGACCTGATCACCACCAGCGGCCTGATCAACGTCGACTTCGCCGACGTCAAGGCGATCATGAGCGAACGGGGCATGGCGATGATGGGCATCGGCATTGCCGAGGGCGAAAAACGCGCTTCCGAAGCGGCCCATCAGGCCATCAGCAGTCCATTGCTGGAAGATATCGACATTTCCGGGGCCAAGGGCGTGCTGGTGAATATCTCCGGCGCCTCGAATATGACCATGGAAGAGTTCGAAGAGGCTTCCCGCATCATTCATGAAAAAGTCCATGAAGACGCCAACATCATTATCGGTCTGGTGATCGACGAAGAACTTGGCGACAAGCTGAAAATCACCGCGATCGCCACCGGCTTCGGCGCCACTTTCAACAAGGGGGCGCGCAAGAGCGAAGAGCTCAAATCCCGGGCCAACTTCTCGACGGGCAAGGTCGACCACGATCTGCCGACCTTCATCCGTGACCGGCAGAAGGAAAACCCGCGCAGCTTGCGGTCGTCGGTCAGTGAAGACCAGGAATACGATATCCCCACGTTCCTGCGTCGTCGCGTCGACTGACCAGGGTTCGACCCTAAAATCCGGGACGCTTCCGGCCGCACGGCTCAATTGAGCGACCGCGAGAGGCAACCCATCAGGTTTCATGCTGACAGCTCGTGCCGGTTCTCCGCCCGGCAAGCAGACTG
>Ga0154449_1040_pt6 | contig 29499 bp, 25 predicted proteins | sample RifGroC2_FD_105642 | JGI IMG/M metagenome (GOLD analysis project Ga0154449, IMG submission 105642) | Pelobacteraceae bacterium GWC2_58_13
TGACCGGGTTGCCCGCCCGCCGGGCGATGAACGAGGCGTTGCTGAAACTCGGCAGCCGCTATACCCTGGCCATGGTCGACATCGACTTTTTCAAGAAGTTCAACGACCGCCACGGTCACGATGTGGGTGACCAGGTGTTGCGGATGGTGGCGGCTCGGCTGTCCGCCGTTCGAGGAGGCGGGCGGGCCTTTCGTTACGGAGGGGAGGAGTTCGCCTTGCTGTTTCCGGGGTGTTCGGTTGAAGAAGCGCTGCCGGCGCTCGAACAGCTGCGCGAAAATATCGAACTTTCGGAGTTTTCACTGCGCGGACGTTTTCGTCCGCGTAAAAAACCGGCCCGTCCGCCGGCGAAAAAGTCGGCCGGCAAGCTCCGGGTGACGGTGAGCATTGGCGTGGCGGAGCGGGGAGGGACATTGAAGGAGCCCGGTCAGGTACTCAAGGCGGCCGATCAGGCCCTGTACCGGGCCAAAAAACGGGGGCGCAACCAAGTCTGTCGTTGAATTCGGGAGGATCAATTGGCTCGTTGCCGGGGGACGTCCTCTCGTCTTTCGCGGTGGGCGATAAAATGGAGGGCGGAAGGAATGTTTCGTATTCGTGGGCTTTATTTTGAAAGCTGCCGGGGGGCAACATGCCGCAAAAACAATCGTTGACCCTGAGCAGTGTCGGCCGGGTGTTGCTGCAAAAGGGATATGTCAGCCAGGAACAGTTCGAGCTGATCCAGTTAAAAGGGGAGGCGCAGGCGGCCCGGTTGCAGAAACAGCTGCAGGCCGGCGCCTCCCGACGCTTTCTTGGTGCCGACCTGGTCTCTCCGGCCGAGGTGATCTGTTCCTTCAATCTGGAAAGCCCGGCCGACGGCCGCCTGCTGACCGAAGACGCCGTGACCGAGGCCATCGCCCAGGCGGCTGGGCTTGACTACCAGAAAATCGACCTGCTCAAGCTCGACCTGGCGGTGGTGACCGAACACATCCCCCGGGCCTTCGCCCAGAAGAATCTGATGGTGCCGGTAGCCGAATCGGAGGGGATCGTGACCGTGGCGGTGGCCGATCCCTTCAATACCGAGCCGATCGAGGATATCAAGCGGGCGCGCAACATCCAGATCAAGCGGGTGCTCGCCTCGCGTAGCGACATCCTCAAGGTGCTCGGCGAATTTTTCGGTTTTCGGGCCTCGGTCATCGCCGCCGAAAACGAAATGGGACGGGGCACCGAGTTGTCCAACCTGGAGCAGTATTTCCAGATGCGTGGTCAGGCCGAAATTGAAGGGAGCGACAAGCACATTATTTCGGCGGTCGAGTCGCTGCTCCGTTACGCTTTCGATCAGCGGGCCAGCGATATCCATATCGAACCGAAGCGGGAAAAGTCGCTGGTTCGGCTGCGGGTCGACGGCGTGCTGCACAACATTCACACGGTTCCCAGCCGGTTGCATCCGCCCATCGTGTCGCGCATCAAGCTTCTTTCCCGGCTCGACCTGGCCGAAAAACGGCGGCCTCAGGATGGCCGCATCAAGACCCGCCACAAGGACAAAGAAATCGAACTGCGGGTGTCGACCCTGCCGGTGGCTTTCGGTGAAAAAGTGGTCATCCGTATTTTCGATCCCGAAGTGCTCATGCAGGATCTTGAACGGATCGGCTTCTATCCGCGCGAATACCAGCTCTACAGCTCGTTCATCCGCAAACCCAACGGCATCATTCTGGTGACCGGACCCACCGGCAGCGGCAAGACCACCACCCTTTATTCCTCGTTGCGGGCGCTGGCCTCGCCCGAAGTCAATATCGTCACCGTGGAAGACCCCATCGAGATGGTGATGGAGGAATTCAATCAGGTCGGGGTGCAGGCGGCCATCGATGTCACCTTCGCCACTGTGCTGCGTAACATCCTGCGCCAGGACCCCGACATCATCATGATCGGCGAGATCCGCGACAAGGAAACCGCCGACAACGCGGTGCAGGCCGCCCTGACCGGTCATCTGGTCCTTTCCACCCTGCATACCAACGACGCTCCCGCCTCGGTCATCCGTCTGCTCGACCTCGGCGTCCCCTCCTTTCTCATCGCCTCCACGGTCATCGGCATCAACGCCCAGCGGCTGGTTCGGACCATCTGCACACACTGCAAACGGCAGCGGTTGCTGACCGCCGAAGAAATCGCCTACCTGCATCTGGACGGCGCCGAGATCCCGGTGTGGGAGGGGACCGGCTGCAACGAATGCCGCGGCACCGGTTACAAGGGGCGCACCGGGATTTTCGAGATCATGGATTTCACTCCCCGGGTGCGGGAGGTGCTGTCCGATCGGATCGACCTGCCGGCTCTCTACGAGGCGGTGCGGGCCGACGGCATGGTCACGCTGCGGGAGGCTGCGGTGCGGAAAATGCTTGAAGGGATCACCACCTTTGAAGAAGTGGTTTCGGTGACCGGGTGAGATCCCCGAAGGAACCGGGATATTTGTGTCGGTAAATATTCCATTGCCGCAGGTTCCTGTTCACGCTATCCTTTTGCTCATTGCGTCGTAAGGTCCCCGATACAATCCCATGCGATTGGACCGGCGTCACCCGGGATTTAGCTCAATCCCGGTTTGCAGCGGCTTCGTTATCGCAAATATCCTGCTTTAGGCGGCGCTCGCATGGAAAGTGAACGGAAACCAGGAGGAAATAACATGAAAATTCGATTGGCAGTGATTCTCGGTATGGTGTTTGTGCTGACAGGTTTTGGGCTCTCCATGGCCGCCGAGCAGGACGTGAAGGGGAGCAAGGACCACCCGCTGCTGTCGCGGATGCCCGATTTTTTCATTTCGGCTTATCAGGACAACGAATTCGCCAGCCAGAAATTCATCGGCCAGGACAAGCAGCCGGTGATGGTCGAGGGCCACAAGTACTACATCGAATACAAGCTGAAGAAGGATGCGGCGAAGCCCGGCGAACTGAAAATCCGCCGCAACATCCAGGAAGCTTTGAAGAAGATCGGCGGCAACGTCCTCTTTGACGACAATTTCAACCGGGCCTCCACCATTGTGCTGCAAAAGGAGGATAAAGAATTCTGGGCCGAGGTTCGTTCGTATGACCAGATGTACCGGCTGACGATCATCGAAAAGGAAGGGATGAAACAGGAGGTCGTGGCCAGTGCCGAGGTGATGGGCAACGACATTAATGCGACCGGCCATGTGTCGATCTACGGCATCTATTTCGATACCGGAAAATCGGAGATCAAGCCGGAATCCGCCGCCGCCATTTCGGAAATCGCCAAACTTTTCGGGAACGACGCCGAACTGAAGGTGTACGTGGTCGGTCATACCGACAATGTGGGCTCCTTCGATTCCAACATGAAACTGTCGAAAGACCGCGCCGACGCCGTGGCCAAGACCCTCGCCGGCAAACACGGCATCGCGAGCGAGCGCCTCAAGTCCCATGGCGTCTCTTCCCTCGCCCCCATCGCCTCGAACGACACCGAGGACGGAAAAGCGAAAAATCGCCGGGTGGAGTTGGTCAAACAGTGAGAACGAAGGGGTGTTCGGGGGGGTCTCATTGACGCAATAGAAAAATGGTTTCTGGTCCCTTATAAATCCACAGATAAACCTCCGGAATAACAAACAAGAAAGGCCTCGCCTGATTTTCAGAAGGGGTCTTTTTGTGTTTTGGATTGGGTGCAATAACGAACCGGTCAATTTCCCTTGGAGTTAGTGATAGTCCTCCTCGCGCTGGTGCCGAACCGCTAAAATGGTACCGGTCTTACTGTCCTCAATTTCGAAAAGAACGACATACCCCCTTGCACCAAAAGAAATGATCATTTCGCGCAACAGGGGATCTTCGGGCGTTGCCTTCCGGCAGGTGAAGGGAAATTCTTGTAGAAATTCTATGCACTTCTGAATGGAATCCAGGGCTTTACATGCAGCATCGACGTCCCGTTCAACAAGGAAACCATAGAGCCGAACAAGATCGTCCTTAGCTGCCCGGGTATAGCGAATCCGATAATTCACTTATTCCTCTTTGCCTCTGCCTGATCAAGCATCCCGCTCAGTTCATTGAAGACATCTTCTGCCGAGTAATATTCCCCGGTCCGTCGAGACTCGTCCCTTGCGGCCAAACCACGGGCAATAAATTCTCGCTGGATTTTCCGGTGCTGGATACCAGACCGCAATGCCTCTTCCATAAAACTGGACAAGGTTTCTCCTTCACGCAATACACTTTCAGCGGCTTGGCGAAGTTCGGGTTCAACCCGCAGAGAAGGAATTGTTGCTGATTTCATCACGTACCTCCTTGCGTTGCATTTGCAATACATTCTATCGGAAATCGATTCTGTGAACAATGGAATTTAATTATCGGGTGCTGGAAAACTGCAGCCCCGGGAGCTGTGCGAAAGATAGCGACAAATGAGAACGCCCCCGATTTGGCGATCGGGGGCGTTTTTGCGTCTGATAAACCGTGCTTCATCAGAAAAGCCTTCGATTTGGCAATCGAAGGCTTTTCGTGTGTGATAGGCGGTGTTCGATAGAAGAAAGAACTGAACTCAGGGGTTGTCGGTGCGACTTCCAACGGGGTGGATAATCAGACGATCACCGGGATGAATCGGGCTATTGATGTTTATACGATTCCATATCAGGATTGCGGCCAAGGGTACGCGAAAACGTTCAGCAATGGTCGAGAGGTTGTCGCCGGGCTGAACAATGTAGATCCGCTCCTGCCTCTGCTGACTCCATTCCCGATGAATCGTGTCAAAACGCTTTTGGAACCCAGGTGGCGTGTTTTCGGGGACTGCCAGTGCGTAGGTTCCAGTCGCCAGATAGTGACCTCGCAACTCAGGGTTCAAATCCTTGATCCGCTTGAAATCGGTCCGTGCCGCCTGTGCCACCACCGTCAGGCTGGTCTCCTCATGACAGGTCAGTTCGGCTGTGTCAAATCTTATGGGAGGATAATAATCCTCCTCCTGCAAGTGAAAGCCATAACGTTCCGGATTCTCCAGAATCAATTTGGCCGATAGAACCCGGAACAGGTACCGCTGGGTTTCCGACGGCAAGTAGAGACGGTAGAAGTTGCTGACATTCTGAACCAGAATTTCCGCCTTTAGGCCTTCCTCTCCCATGTTATATGCCGCCGCGGCCAGACTCCATGATCCCAATTCTTCGTAAAGCTTGGAGAAATAAGCTGCTGCGGCCAGGGTCGATGCAGACAGGTTTCTTCGTTGATCGATTGACTTATTAATGGTCAAGCCGTATAGGCGCCCCGTCTCTGGCATAAATTGCCAATAACCCATCGCGCCCTTGGGTGAGCCGGCATCGGGCCGCAAAGCGCTCTCGGCGAGTGCAACGTATTTCAGATCATCGGGCAGTTCAGCCTGGGATAGCACGGCTTCAATAACAGGGAAATAGCGTGTTGATCGTTTCAGCCATAAAATGGCCTGATCCCGGTCCCAGAGAGACAGCAGGAGCTCCTTTTCCATACGCTCTCGAACTTCGGAATCTTCTAATGGGACAACCTCCCCGCAAAAAGACAGCGGCTGTTTCAGGAGAAGGCTTTCCGACAAAGGTGGAATTGAACCTTCTTCACTTGAGGCAAGCTTGGGCTCGCCAAAAAGGAGACCAGCCGTCAGTATTACCATAGCTAATAAACGAAAGTGCATAAGTCCTCTAAAACACAAGAAGTTCATAAAGAAAATGGGGCTTTGTCCTGAGGCGTTTATGGCGCTGAGAGCTCAAACCGTGAATCTATGAATTGCACCATAAATTTTCCTTTATTAATTATACTCAGTCGGGTGTTTAGCCCAAAGAAGGTACGTCTTGTTTTTCTCCAGAAGGCGAATGGCGAAACGTGACCAAAAAAAAATCATCGGATGCAAACGCGGTTCGTAACCGGCAACTCCGAAGGAGGTGGCCGGCGCCGTAGGTGCAAAGTGGATGACATGGTTAGGGGCGACAATTATTACAAAACGGCAGCATCATGTCTAGGTTGGACTCGAACCCATGACACTCGGATTAGCAGAAAGGTGGTTGCGTCTTATAAATCATCTTGCATTAGGTGGAGGGTTGAAATTGGTCTGAGTGCGTTGTCACTGGAAACCCTGCCTTCCGAGATGCCCGTTTGTTCCGGTCGCAGCGAAATTCCGCTGCGGATTTTTCTCGGAAGTTATTCCAACCGACATCCAGGAAATGAAGCTAAGGGGGATCGGCATATTCCTACAGACCCTGATTGGCAATAAACAGATCTGTCCTGGTTTTCACTAATAATTACCCCGCAGAGCGCGTCTTGCTTTGCCTTCACTTATCACTCAGGAACCTGCCTCAGCCCGTCCCTTCCGCATTTTCGTGCCGTTCCGTCGCCGCCGTGACCGGGCTGTCCGTGTCCCAGGCGTGATCGTGCTGGTTGTGGATGACGGCGCGGTCGTTGGCCAGCAGCTGTTCTTGAAGGCGAATCAGCTCTTTGGCGTTGGAGATGTAATCGCTTTCATCGGGGAGCTTTCCTGGGACATTGTTTGTTTGTCAACTAAGGGCAGCCAAACGGCGGAGTTAATTGACAAATAGGATGTCCCGCTCAACGCCATTGTCTCAAACGACGCCGAGGACGGAAAAGCGAAAAACCGCCGGGTGGAATTGGTTAAGCAGTGAGAAACGAAATCCGGGACAGATCTAATATTTCCTCATTGGCAATAATCAGATCTGTCCCGGTTCCCCGCGCCGGGATAATGAAGTCAAGGTTTCTGTGGCACGGATGTGCAATAGGGTGAATCTACGTTTGACAGGCTCCCCCTCTGCTTTCGCCCCCCCTTCCTACCCTGCCAGAGTGAATTGCGCCAGCATCCGCTGCAGTTCTCCCGCCTGCCCGGAGAGTTCTTCGGCCGCCGCCGCGCTCTCTTCGGCATTGGCGTTGTTCTGTTGGGTCACCTGGTCGATCTGCCCCAGTCCCTGGTTGACCTGAATGATCCCTTGGGCCTGTTCATTGCTGGCGGCGGCAATCTCCGCCACCAGGTCCGAAACCTTGTTGATGCCCCCCACGATCTCGCGCAGTGCCGCCTCCGTTTGACCGACAATGGCGGTCCCGTTTTCGGTCCTCTTGACCGAACCCTCGATCAGCTCGGCCGTCTCCCGCGCCGCTTTGGCGCTACGGGCCGCCAGGTTGCGGACCTCCTCGGCAACCACCGCAAAACCTTTGCCGTGCTGACCGGCCCGCGCAGCCTCGACCGCAGCGTTCAAGGCCAACAGGTTGGTCTGGAAGGCAATTTCATCGATGGTCTTGATGATCCTGGAAATATTTTGTCCCGATTCGTTAATTTCACCCATGGCCACGACCATCGCCTGCATCTGGGCATTGCCTTTTTCGGCGGAAGCTTTGGCTTGGGCCGACAGCTGGTTGGCTTGGGTCGCGTTTTGTGCGTTTAGCGCGGTCTGGGCACTCAATTCGTTCATCGAAGCGGTAATCTGTTCGAGGGAACTGGCCGATTCGGTCGCTCCCTGCGCCAGGGACTGGCTCGCATCACTGACCTGAGCGCTGCCAGCGGCGATCTGGTTGCCTGCCGCCTGGATATTTCCCATGAAGGCGTTGAGTTGCGCATTGGTTTTTCCTAGGGGCGCCATGATCATCCCCTTGGCCTTAAAGGTGAAATTCCCCTCCGCCAGTTTCTGAAAAGCCGTCAGGATTTCATATTTCATGTTGTCGGCGAAGGCGTTCATAGCTTTGGCCAATCGTCCGATTTCATCTTTTCTATCGAGGGCCAGCCGTTCATCGAGATTTCCTTTTTCCAATTCTTCGATCATGTGCAACGCCTTGCCAAGAGGGCGACTGATTCCGTTGGCCAGCAGAAAACTGCCGAGGACCGAGACGGCGACCACGATCAGGGCTATCCACATGACCCAGCCGATCATTCGATCGACAGACCGGCTCACTGCTTGGTACGAGCCGGCGAAATCGGCGTCATAATAACTTGCACCAATCACCCAGTCCCAGGGGGCAAAGTAAGTAATGGCCGCCGTCTTCATATTGGCTTCCGGCTCCCCGGGGGTTTTCCATGGATAGCTTTCGAATGCCACCGGAATGGTTTGCGACCCACCCACATTTTTCAACGCCGTCGCCTTGGCGATAATCGATTGAATGAAGGGTTGGCCAGCGGCGTCCCGGGCGTCCAGAATCTTTTCCCCGTCCCGCTTGCCCCCTTGTGAGATGATGTAGGTCCCTTTTTCCTCGCCACTACCGCCCAGCACGTAGACATACCCGGTTTTGCCCACCTGGATGTCCATGATCCCCTTGCGCAGGCTCTCGACGTTTTCCTGCTTGACCCCGACATAGAGGATGCCGATAACCTCGGTGCGGGGAGCATTCCAGATCGGTTCATAGGCGGTGACGTACCAGGCGTTGACCACATACGCCCGCCCGCGAAACGTTTCTCCTTTCAGAACCGCGGCAATTACCGGATTTTGGGAACCATCCGGGTTGGTGTGGGGAATAAAGGTGCCGACGGCGCGGCTGCCATCAAGTTTCTCGACATTGGTGGAAACCCGTAGCATGTCTCCAGCCGCATTCATGCGCTGAAAGATGGTCGCGGTTCCCCCGACAAGCTTTTTGACGTCATCGACGACCGGGGAGGGAATCTGGATATTGCTATTTTGTCCCAGCCAGACGTTTCCTACCTGCATTTGTGGCAGATGAACGGTCTGTTCCTCCTTGGTGTACTGGTTGACGGCCTTCCATTCCACGGTTTCTTCCCCCAGTGACACCGCCCCGGAATGCTGCAGAACGTTCCGGGCGACCTCGAGACTCGCATCGACCATCTGCTGGACGGATTCCTGAGCGGCCCGGCACATGAGATAAACGTCCTGCGCGATTTTTTCGGCCTCCCCGCGGGCCAGGCTGTCGATTTCGACTCCGACCTCCCTTTCAAGGGAGGTCTTTTGCAACAGGACGATGCCAAGCATTGAAATCACGGCAAACAAGACAATGCTGACCGACGATATGGTTATTTTGGCTTTTAGTTTCATCTTTTTCCCACCTTTTTCGTAAGTAGACCGTTCACTGTGACCCAGAATTTCGATTGGGCACGACTCTGCATGCCGGTAATTTCATCCCAGCCGCGCCGCCGAAACCTCGACCTCCTTGCCATTTAAAATCCACCCAACATTCATAATGATTCTGAGAAACCATCGAGTCATTTTTTAATATTATGATTCTAATTATTTAGCAATATTTGTGCCATGAAATGGACAGCGTTTATCATAAGTATTTGTTTTATAGGCATTTTTCACAGGTAACACCCGTTGTTTGCGGAGATTCGGTAACCCCACGAAAACCTTGTACAAACACTGTTTCTAATCCGGCTTGACGCAGACGACAAATTACTCCCGCTCACCCAAAACCAACCCTGTCAGAATTCCGGCGCGGTGAAAGGGCACTGTCACCGAACGGGAATTTCGACCCATCTCCTCCCCCAGTCTCCAGAGTTGCGACGGGTCTGCGGGCGAACACCGCCAGGAATTTCATTGCCCACTACAGTTGATCCAATGGGTGTTTGCGCACCACGCCCCACGGCAAAAAAGAACCGGGCACGCTGATATACAGCGTGCCCGGTTCTTTTTTGCCGTGGGGCCAGACCCTCAGAAAAAGCCTGGCGGGATTTATTCGTCTTTGAATCTGTGGTAAATAAAGCAACCGTTTTCGTTTTTCCCGCCACCGGTTATCATCTGTGTAGGAAAGTGGGGGGGGACAAGTCTAGCATAGCCACGAAAGGGTCAGGTCGAACCTGGTCCTTTTCCGATTCCAAAATTTTCCGTCGCCGCCGTGACCGGGCTGTCCGTGTCCCAGGCGTGATCGTGCTGGTTGTGGATGACGGCGCGGTCGTTGGCCAGCAGCTGTTCTTGCAGGCGAATCAGCTCTTTGGCGTTGGAGATGTAATCGCTTTCATCGTGGCGATGGGGCGCCAGTTGCTGCATGGCCGCTTCGTCGTATTTCATGAAGTGCTGGCCGGCCCGGGTCGCGCTGTAGCGCCGGTGCCCCAGGCTGGACAGCACGTCCACCCCCGCCCGCAGCGAGGTGTCGAGAAAATCCCGGTAGATTTGGTCGACGCCGAGGTCGATGAGTTCGTGGGCGTCGAGGTTGCTGCCGGCGCGGGCCATGATCTTGAGGCCGGGGAAATGTTTTTTCGCCGTGGCGACGAGACTGGCGACGGTCGCCGGTGCGTCGATGGCGATAAACAGGATGCGGGCGTTGTCGGCGCCGGCCGAATGGAGGATGTCGAGCCGGGTCGCGTCGCCGTAGAAAACCTTGAAGCCCATCTTGCGCAGCAGATCGACCCGGTCCGAGTTGTTGTCCAGAATCGTCGCCTCGACCCCGTTGGCGCGCAGAAACCGCCCCAGGGTGGCGCCGAAGGAGCTGAATCCGGCGATGATGATCGGATGCTCCGTATCGATCAGGTCGGCGGCTTTTTCCTCCTCTTGCCGGATGCCGAAGCGGGGCAGGACCAGCCGTTCGTTGAGCAGCAGGAGCAACGGGGTCAGGGTCATGCTGAGGGCGGTGACGGCCATCAGGGTGTCGGTCCAGTCGCTGCCGATGATCCCCAGCCGGTGGATGAAGGCGAACAGGACGAAGGCGAACTCGCCCACCTGCGACAGACCGATGGCGAAGATGCTGTTCTGGTCGAAGGAGAGCTGGAACAGCCGCCCCGCTACGATCAGCACCGCTGCCTTGACGGCGACGATGGCCAGCACCAGGGAGAGGATGGTGCCGGGGTTCTCGGCGAGCAGTTTGAAGTTGATCGAGGCCCCCACGGCGATGAAGAAGAGGCCGAGCAGCAGTCCCTTGAAGGGCTCGATGTCGCTTTCCAGTTCGTGGCGGAACTCGCTGTTGGCTAGCAGCACCCCGGCGAGAAATGCCCCCAGCGCCGGACTCAGCCCGACCAGCTGCATCAGCAGGGCGATGGCGATGACGATCAGCAGCGCCGCGGCAACGGAAAGTTCGCGGACGCTCGCCTTGGTGACGATGCGCAGCAGGGGGACGACGATGTAGCGGCCCATGACGATGACCGCGACCACGGCGAAGAGGACCGATCCGGCCCTGACCCAGACCGGCAGGCCGGCCAGCAGCGCCGGGGCCTCGCCGGGGGCCGTGCCCGCTCCGGCCTGCAGGGCGAGAAAGGGGAGCAGGGCCAGGATCGGGATGACGGCGAGGTCCTGGAAGAGCAGCACGGCGAAGGAGCTCGCCCCGGCCTGGGAGCTCCCCAGCCCTTTTTCCTTGAGGGATTGGAGGACGATGGCGGTGGAGGACATGGTCAGGGCCAGCCCCCCGGCCACCGCCCCCCGCCAGCCGAGGCCCAAAAGCAGCAGTCCACCGCTCAGAACCAGGGTGGTCAGGGCCAGTTGCAGCGAGCCCAGACCCAGGATGCTGGAGCGCATCCGCCAGAAATGGGCCGGTTCCAGCTCCAGGCCGATCAGGAAGAGCATCATGACCACGCCGAATTCGGCGAAGTGCATGATATCCCCTCCCTCCTGGCCGATAAAACCGAGGGCGAAAGGGCCGATGAGGATGCCGGCCAGCAGGTAGCCGAGCACCGTGCCCATTCCCAGACGCTTGGCGATGGGCACGCAGATCAGCGCGGCGGCCAGGTAAACGACGGCTTGCCCGAGCAGGGTATCGGTCATGGCCGTTCCCGTCGGGTCAGGTCGGCGATCCAGTCATTGAGCAGTTCGTACTCCATGATCCTCTCCGGCGGGGGAGACTGCGCCAGCGTGTGCAGCACCCGTCGGTACAGTTCGGCATAGTCGGCCAGCAGGGCGTCCGTCAGCTGGTAGGTCCCCTGCACCGCGAAGGGGGGCAGCCAGGTCATCCGGCAGAGATGGGTCGCCTGCTCCATGGGGCGCAACAGTTCAGGAAGGGTGTAGCGGTTGAAGCCATCGTGGGTGAAGCTGGCCCGGGTGCCGCCGGTGGTGACGGCGTTGAAAATCCGCTTGCCGACCAGGTGGTCGCCCCCTTCGCCGTGGGCCCAGCCGTGCTCCAGCACCAGATCCATCCACTGTTTGATGATGGCCGGCGCGCCGTACAGGTACAGGGGGTAATGCCAGACAATGATCTGGTGCGCCAGCAGCAGTTCCTGTTCGCGGGCCACGTCGATATTGAAATCGGGATACTGTTCGTAGAGATCGTGGACGGTGATCTCTTCCTGATCGTGAAGACCCCTGAGCAACGCCCTGTTGACCCATGACTTTTCGTAGCGCGGATGCGCGAAAAGAATCAGTATCCTGTTCACTCCCCGACCTTTTGCCCCCGCAGGTGGATGAACCAGTAGGCGAAGCCGACGAAGACCACGCCGCCGATGATGTTGCCGAGGGTGACCGGCAGCAGGTTGCCGAGGAAAAAGTTGCTCCAGCACAGGGCCGGGTCGGCGTCCGGGAGGCGGTTGGCGATGAACATGCCGGCGGGGATGAAATACATGTTGGCGATGGAATGCTCGAATCCGCTGGCGACGAAGGCCATGATCGGCCCGTAGCAGGCCAGCATCTTGCCGGAAATGTCGCGGGCGGCGGTGGCCATGAAGACGGCCAGGCAGACCAGCCAGTTGCACAGGATGCCCCGAACCAGGGCGACATCGAAGGGGAGTTTGGTTTTGGCGGTGGCGATGGCGATGGCGTGCTCGGCGATGTGCGGCGCCTGCCAGAGGTTGGAGCGGAACATCAGCCAGGCGAAGAAGAGCGAGCCGACGAAGTTGCCGAGCAGCACCACCAGCCAGTTTTCGGCCAGTTTGACCCAGGTGATCTCGCCATGCAGGGCGGTTTTGGTCAGCAGACTATTGCCGGTGAAGAGTTCGGCGCCGCAGATCACCACCAGCATCAGGCCGAGGGAAAAGACGCTGCCGCCGAGCAGGCGGGAGATCCCCGCGCCGACCTGTTCGGCCGTTCCGGCGGTGACCACGGTGGCGAGTTCGGCGCCGAAGGCGATGTAGAAACCGGCCAGCAGGCTCAGCACGACGGTCCGCGCCAGCGGCTGGGTGGTCACCCGCTTGCCATTCTCCATGATCGCCCGCACCGTCTCGGCGGGGGTCAGAAAGTTTTTATCCATTTATTTTCCTTTTTATCTACCACTCCCAACCCCCTCCTAATCTAGGAGGGGGCTTTTCTTATTTATCCCCGGAGGAGACTCCCCCTCCTTGGTAAGGAGGGGGCAGGGGGGTGGTCATGTTTCCGAGGTGGTTAAATCAGCCCCACATCCCGGGCCAGTTTTTCCCAGGCCGGCAGGCTCCGCTCGATGATGGCCATATCGATGCAGTAGGCGATACGGAAGAAGCCGGGGGCGCCGAAGCCGACCCCGGGGACGAGCAGAATGTTGTGCTGCTGGGCTTTTTTGACGAATTCGACGTCGTCGGCAAGCGGCGACTTGGGAAACAGGTAAAAGGCGCCGCCGGGCTTGACCATCGAAAAGCCGAGGCCGGTCAGGTGGTTGTACAACCGGTCCCGCTTGCGGCGGTATTCGTCGATGTCGACGCTCTCCCGCTGGATGTTGGTGACCAACCGTTGCATCAGGGCCGGGGCGTTGACGAAGCCGAGCACCCGGTTGCAGAAGACCGCGCCGTCGATGAACAGTTCGACGTTATCCATCTGTGGATTGGCGGCCAGGTAGCCGATCCGCTCGCCGGGAAGGGCCAGGTCCTTGGAGTGGGAGGTGACGACGACCGAGTTTTTGACGCAGCCGAAGATGCCGGGGACCTGCTGGCCGTCGTAGGCGATGCGGGCGTAGGGTTCGTCGGAGAGAACGACCAGGGTGCGTTCCAGTTCTTGCTCTTTGCGCGCCAGCAAGGCGCCGAGGGCCCTGAGGTCGGCTTCGGGGTAGATGACCCCGGTGGGATTGTTCGGGTTGTTGACGATGATCGCCCGGGTGTTGGGGCCGATGGCGGCTTCGATAGCCGCAAGGTCGAGCTGGAAGGTCTCGCGGTCGGTCCAGACTTCCTTGGTGACGCCGCCATGGTTGTCGACGTAGAATTTATATTCGACGAAATAGGGCGCGAGAATAATGACTTCTTCGCCGGGGTTGAGGATGGTCTTGAGCACCACGTTGAGGGCGCCGCCGGCCCCGCAGGTCATGACGACCTGGCCGGCCTTGACCGGCTGCGGCGATTTTTCACTGAGCACATCGGCCACGGCGGCGCGGGTTTCCTCGTAGCCGGCGTTGTTCATGTAGCGGTGCATGCCGGGCAGTGGATGCTGCGCCAGTTCGAGAAGTTCGCGGCGGAAGGCCTCGGGTGGTTCCACCGAGGGATTGCCGATGGTGAAGTCGAACACATTCTCGGCGCCATGGAGTTTGCTCAGCCGTGCCCCTTCTTCGAACATCCTGCGAATCCACGATGAACGCTCGATGCAGTTCTGAACCTTGGCGGATATGGTCATGTCGGTCTCCTGAAAATTGATTTGTACCGTGGAAAAGGGAGTTTAACCGGGTGCCGCGACCCGGTCAAGAATTAAACCACGGAGCTGGGGGGGCCGGACCCGTGGTGGAGACTTGCCGGGATTTCCGTTGATTTTTGCCTGGCAATAGGCTAAATTTTCCGTCCATTAATTTTCGGGAAAGGGGACGTCTTCATGGCTGCAAAGGACCTCGGGGATCTGCGCCAAAAAATCGACGATATCGACGACCGGATTCTCGACCTGCTCAACCAACGGGCCGGGGTTGTTATCGAGGTAGGCAAGGCCAAAGCCGGCCAAAGCAAAGAATTCTACGTGCCGAGCCGCGAACGGGCCATCTACGAACGGCTGACCGCGAATAACCCGGGACCTTTTCCTCCGGAGGCGATCCGCAAGGTGTTCCGGGAGATTATTTCCGCCTCCCTTTCCCTTGAACAACCGATGAAGGTGGCTTTTTTAGGACCCCAGGGAACCTTCACCCACGCCGCCGCCATGCAGCAGTTCGGCTTTTCCGCCCAACTGGTGGCGCAGAAAAGCATCCCGGCGGTATTCGAAGAGGTGTCCCGCGGCCGGGCTCCGTACGGGGTGGTCCCGGTGGAGAACTCCACCGAAGGAGTGGTTTCCCACACCCTCGACATGTTCATGGAGTCGGATCTGAAGATCAATGCCGAGATTCTCCTCGGGATTTCCCATTTTCTGCTATCGCGAAGCGGACGCATGGAGGACATCAAGAAAGTGGTCTCCCATCCCCAGGCTCTGGCCCAGTGCCGCAAGTGGCTGGCGGAGAACCTTCCCGATATGCCGCTGGTCGATGTCGGCAGCACCGCCCTGGCGGCGCAGATGGTGCTCGAAGACGATTCGGTGGCCGCCGTCGCCAGCGAGATGGCGGCTTCCCTCTACGGGTTGCAGGTGGTCAAGGAGCGCATCGAGGACAATCCGAACAACTTCACCCGTTTCCTGGTGATTGGTCAGAAGACCCCGGAGCGGAGCGGTCGTGATAAAACTTCGTTGATGTTCAGCATCAAGGACCAGCCGGGGATTCTCTATCGCATGCTTGAGCCGTTCAGCAAGCGGGCCATCAACCTGTCCAAGATCGAAAGCCGGCCGATGAAGAAAAAGGCGTGGGAATATGTGTTCTTTCTCGATATCGAGGGACATATCGACGAAGAGATCGTCGCGGGAGCTGTCGCCGAGCTCAAAGGTTATTGCCAGTTTCTTAAGGTGCTCGGCTCGTACCCGAGGGCTCGCTGAATTTTATCCTGCGTATGAATGCGAGGAACGACGGATGGCAGATGAATAAAATTTTTGTTCCTAAAATGGCCGTGGTTGGAGTCGGTCTGATTGGCGGCTCGCTGTCGCTGGCGCTCAAGGCGGCCGGCGCGGTCGGCGAGGTGGTCGGCATCGGGCGCGGGCTGGCCAACCTGGAAAAAGCCCTGGAGCTGGGTGTGGTTGATCACATCACCCAGAACCTGGCCGAAGGAGTGGCCGGAGCCGACCTGATCTTTCTCGCGACGCCAGTGCTGACCCTCGCGCAGGTGGCGGCGACCATCGCCCCGCACATGAAACCGGGGGCGATTCTCACCGACGGCGGCAGCGTCAAGGGGGCGGTGGCCCGCGACATCGAACCGTTGATGCCCGCGGGGGTTCATTTCGTTCCCGGACACCCGATTGCCGGGACCGAAAAGAGCGGCGCCGAGGCGGCTTTTGCCACCCTTTATCACGGTCGGCGCTGCATTCTTACGCCGACCGCCCATACCGACCCGGCCGCCCTCGACCTGGTGCGCCGGGTCTGGGAAATAGCCGGCAGCGAAGTGGTCATGATGGATGTTGAAAAACATGACCGCATCCTGGCCGCCATCAGCCACCTGCCGCACATGGTCGCTTATTCGCTGGTCAACGCGGTGGGCTCCTATGACCGCTATGAGGAAAACATCCTTGAATATTCAGCTGGCGGGTTTCGCGACTTTACTCGCATAGCCTCCTCCGATCCGACCATGTGGCGGGACATCGCCCTGACCAACCGTGACGCTCTGCTCGAAATGATGGAGCGTTGCGAGGCCTTTTTCGCCGAGCTGAAGGAAGATGTCCGCAATGGCGAGGCCGCTAGGCTGTACGAGTTTTTTCAGCGCTCGAAAGAGCTGCGAGACGCGATTCTCAAATGACGGAGCAAACCCTATGAGCGAAACCAGAACCGTCGGCCCGGCTCGCAGCCTGAGCGGTGAAATCACCGTGCCGGGCGACAAGTCGATTTCCCACCGCTCCATCATGCTCGGCTCGCTGGCTCGGGGAACGACGCTGGTGCGCGGCTTTCTCCATGGCGAGGACAACCACGCCACCCTGAATGCTTTTCGCGGCATGGGAATTACCATCGATGAACTTAAAGGCGGCGATCTGCGTATCGACGGGAAGGGGCTGCATGGTCTTGCCGAACCGGGCGACGTGATCGACTGCGGCAACTCCGGGACGACCATCCGCCTGATGACCGGTCTCCTCTCCGGACAAAATTTCTTTTCGGTGCTCAGCGGCGACCGCTATCTGCGCAAACGGCCGATGAAGCGGGTTCTCGGTCCGCTGACCGCCATGGGCGCACGTATCTGGGGACGGGGCGGCGGCGAGCTGGCGCCCCTGGCCATTTCAGGGGGAACGCTCAAGAGTACCGAGTATGTATCGCCGATCTCCAGCGCCCAGGTCAAGTCTGCGATACTGCTCGCCGGCCTCTATGCCGACGGCGTCACCACGGTGCGCGAACCTCATCTTTCCCGTGATCACAGCGAACGGATGCTGCGCTATTTCGGTGCCGACGTGCGCCCTTTCGATGGAGGGGTGTCGGTGGCGGCCCAGCCGACCCTCGAAGGGCGTGAAGTTTTCGTTCCCGGGGATATTTCTTCGGCGGCTTTTTATATGGTGGCGGCGCTGATCGTTCCCGGCGCCGAACTGTTGATCCGTAACGTCGGGGTGAACCCGACCCGCAGCGGCATCATCGACATTCTGCAAGAGATGGGCGGGTCCCTCGAACTGCTCAACCAGCGGGAACTCTCCGGCGAACCGGTGGCGGATATCCTGGTGCGCAGCAGTACCCTGACCGGGATCGAGATCGGTGGCTCCGTGGTGCCCCGGGCCATTGACGAATTCCCGGTGGTCAGCGTGGCGGCCAGTTTCGCCGAAGGCACCACCATAATTCGCGACGCCAGGGAGCTGCGGGTCAAAGAAACCGACCGCATTGCCGCGATGGTCAACGAACTTGGCGCCCTTGGCGGCCGGGTCGAGGCGCGCGACGACGGCATGGTTATCCAGGGGGGGGAGAGCCTTGCCGGCGGCACGGTCCATTCCCACGGTGATCACCGTATCGCCATGAGCATGGCCATCGCCGCGTTGCGCGCTCGCGGCGAGGTCACCATCGACGATACCGCCTGCACGGCGACATCCTTTCCCGATTTCTGGTCGTTGCTCGATCAGGTTTGCTGTTGATATGACTGAGAGGTTTTTTTTGATGCGAGAGCTGATAGTTGCCATTGACGGCCCCTCCGGCGCTGGGAAAAGCACCTTAAGCAGGCGATTGGCCAAGGAGTTGGGATATGTCAATATCAATACCGGCGCCCTGTATCGCACCGTAGCGCTGGCTGCCACCAGAAAGATGGTGGATCTGACGGATGAGGCGGCTCTTGGCCGTTTGGCCCGAGAAATAATCATTGAGTTTGTTCGGCCGGAGACGGGAGAACGAGTCATTTTTGATGGCGAGGACGTGTCCGAGGCCATCCGTACTCCCGAGATCAGTTGTCTTACGTCACGGATTTCTGCCTACCCCGAAGTTCGTCGGGCGTTGAATGAACTGCAAAGAAAGTTGGGATCGCAGGGCGGAGTTGTGCTGGAGGGGCGGGATATCGGTACGGTGGTGTTCCCTCAAGCCGAAGTGAAGTTTTTTCTCAGTGCTTCCGCCGAGGAGCGGGGTCGGCGCCGTAATGACGAACTGAAAGCCAGGGGAATTCTGGTTGAGTTGGAAAAAACCATCGCCGCGGTTGAAGCACGGGACGCCGCCGATAGTGCCCGGGAGCACGCCCCGTTGACCCAGGCGGCGGATGCCATGGTGATCGATTCAACAGCGATGTCCATCGAAGAGGTATTGCAGAAAATGGTGACTGTCGTTCAGCAGCGGCGTCGGCTGGCTGGTCTGGCCGAACCGGTAATGGAACTCGGTCGATGAAAATCGTTCTCGGTGAAAGCGCCGGTTTTTGTTTCGGCGTTAAACGTGCGACCAATATGGCTTTTGCGGCCACCGAACAGCATCACCAGCGAATTTGCTCGCTGGGACCGATTATCCATTCCCCCCAGTTGGTTAAGCGGCTTGAAGAGCAGGGGGTTGAGGTGGTGCGTCGGGTTGAGCATATCCATGGCGGTACGGTCATTATTCGTTCCCACGGAGTGACTGCCGAGGAAATGGAAGAAATTTACGCCCGCCGTTTTGAAGTTGTCGATGCAACTTGTCCCTTTGTCAAAAAAGCCCAGGAATATGCTGGTCTGCTTAGTCATGAAGGTTACGCCCTGGTGTTGGTTGGAGAGCGGGAACACCCGGAGGTTCGTGGTATCGTCTCTTATGCCAGAGACGGTGAAGTCTACGTCGTTTCAGGGCGGCAGGAAGCGGAGGAGCTTCCGGCGAGAAAACGGATAGGCGTTGTCGCTCAAACGACCCAGTCCTACGATAACCTGCGGGAAGTGATCGATGTCTGCCTTGGCAAAAGCCAGGAATTGCGGGTCTACAACACCATTTGCGATGCGACCTCGGTGCGCCAGGACGAGGCCCGCGCCATTGCCGGCCGGGTGGATCTGATGCTGGTCATCGGCGGTTTCAATAGTGCCAATACCACCCGTTTGGCCCAGATATGCCGAGATATCCAACCGCGGACCCATCATATCGAAACGGCGGATCAAATCGAACCTGAATGGTTCGAGGGGGTCAGCGCCGTGGGGATAACGGCCGGCGCCTCGACGCCGCAATGGATTATCGACGAGGTGGTACAAAAGGCGGCCGGAGCGGGCAAATAAAAGAAAGATAAAAGATTTGTCTTTTAAAAGGCTTTATGATAACTTCCCACGTCATGGCCGCGAGTCAGACTGTCGGAAACGACAGGAAAATCGTTAGGGGGTAACAAATACCAAATGGTGGACAACACGGAAACTAACAAAGAAAACCAAGAAGATTTCATGGACGACGAGTTCGAGGGGAGCTTCGAGGATCTTTTTGAGAACAGTCTCAAGGAACTCAAAGCCGGGAATGTCGTTGTCGGTACGGTTGTGCAGGTCAACCCGGATTCGGTTGTCGTCGATGTCGGCGGCAAATCCGAGGGACTGATCCCGATCAACGAGTTTATCAACGAGCAGGGGCAGGTCAAAACCGACATCAAGGTCGGCGACCAGTTCGATGTGCTTATTGAGCGTACCGAAAACGAGAACGGCCTGATCAGCCTTTCCAAGGAGAAAGCTGATCGCCAGAAGATCTGGAACGCTCTTGAAGAAGGTGCCGTCGTCGAAGGGCGCATCCTTTCTCGGATCAAAGGTGGTCTTTCGGTCGATATCGGCGTCAATGCCTTTTTGCCCGGTTCCCAGGTGGATCTCCGCCCGGTGCGCAACCTGGACAAGATGCTTGGCGAAACCTATGAGTTCAAGATTATCAAACTGAACAAGCGTCGGGGGAATATCGTTCTTTCCCGCCGGGTTCTGCTTGAAGAACAGCGCGAAAGCATGCGTGGCGATACGCTCAAGATGCTCGAAGAAGGTCAGGTCGTCGAAGGGACGGTTAAAAATCTTACCGACTACGGCGCGTTTATCGACCTTGGCGGGATCGACGGGTTGCTGCATATCACCGATATGTCCTGGGGCCGCGTGACCCATCCTTCCGACATTCTGAATGTCGGCGACAAGATCAATGTCAAGGTTCTCAAATTCGACCGCGACAAGGAACGGGTATCCCTCGGTCTCAAGCAGATCGCTCCCGATCCCTGGCTTGACGTGGAAGCCAAATTCCCCGTCGGCAAAAAAGTCACCGGCAAGGTGGTCAGTCTGACCGATTACGGCGCATTCATCGAGCTTGAAGAAGGAGTCGAAGGCCTCATTCACGTTTCGGAAATGAGCTGGACCAAACGGATCAAACACCCGAACAAGGTACTCAGCATTGGTGACGAAGTCGAGTCGGTTGTTCTGGCGCTCGATATCCCCAATCGGCGTATTTCCCTGGGGCTCAAGCAGGTTGAACCCAACCCTTGGGAAGTCGTTGGCGAAAAGTTCCCCATCGGCACCATCATCGAAGGCCAAGTCAAGAATATCACCGATTTCGGTATCTTTGTCGGGGTAGACGAAGGGATCGACGGACTGGTGCATATATCCGATCTGTCCTGGACCAAACGGGTCAAGCATCCGTCCGAGCTTTATAAAAAGGGTGATGTGGTTCGCGCCGTCGTGCTGAACATCGATCGTGAAAACGAGCGTTTCTCCCTTGGGGTCAAACAGTTGATGTCCGATCCCTGGGAATCTATCCCCGTTCGTTATACCCCCGGCACCATCATCCGCGGACAGGTCACCTCGGTGACGGACTTCGGGATTTTCCTCGAAGTCGAAGAGGGGATCGAAGGCCTGATTCACGTGTCAGAGATCAGCAAGGAGAAGGTCGATACGCCGAAGAACTTTGCCAAGGTCGGTGAGGATCTTGAGGCGGTTGTGCTGCACGTGGATACGGTCGAACGTAAAATTGCCTTGTCCATCAAGCACCTTGCGGATCAGAAGGAAAAAGCCGAGGTTGATGCTTTCCTGGGCGCCCAGAGGAATGCCACTTCCAATTTTGGCGAGCTCCTGCAAGGAGCGCTGCACAAAGCTGGTGGTGAAAAAGACGGGGAATAAGTATTTCTGACCCAAAACCAACCCCCGCAGCGACTGTTGCGGGGGTTTTGTATTGCTGGATGGTTGCATGAAAAAAAGGCCGTTAATCATGGGCCTGTTGGTTCTGAGTGGCGTTTTCCTTTTTTTCTGGGTTCTTGTCTATGTGACAGCCGGAATGACGGGGAAGACCTCCTCGTTTCCGATTGGTGAAAAAGTTGGGGTCGTCGAAGTTACTGGCATTATTACGTCTTCCAAGCTTATCAATGAGCGCATCATCCGTTTCAAGGAAGACGCTTCCATCAAGGCGGTGGTGCTTCGCATCGATTCTCCTGGTGGGGGCGTTGGTCCTTCGCAGGAAATTTACGAAGAGATCAAAAAACTTGCGGTAGTAAAACCGGTAATCGTTTCGATGGGATCGGTTGCTGCCTCTGGTGGATATTACATTGCCGCCCCAGCAGTAAAGATACTTGCTAATCCGGGCACCATTACCGGCAGCATCGGTGTCATCATGGAATTCACCAATGTAAAAGAACTTCTCGATAAAATCGGGTTGAGTAATCAGGTTGTGAAAAGCGGTCCGCACAAAGATATCGGCTCGCCGATTCGCGCCATGACTGATGCTGACCGAAAGATTCTTCAATCGATGATTGACGATGTTTACCTGCAGTTTATTACCGCGGTGGCTGAGGGGAGAAAGCTCGACCTGGAAACCGTTCGTCATTTGGCCGATGGCAGAATTTATTCAGGGCGCCAAGCCCTTGAGGCCGGGTTGGTGGATCAACTCGGAAACCTGCAGGATGCCATAGATGTCGCGGGGAAATTGGCCGGAATTGCGGAAAAACCCCGGGTTGTTTATCCTCCAGAAGAGAAAGCCACCTTTCTTGAGTATTTTGTCGAAGAGACGATCAGCCACGTAAAGCAAGAATTACATGAACAGTCTGCTGGAGGATTGAAGTTCCTCTGGTCTGGAGTCGAATAGGAGGCAAACTTTATGACTAAAAGCGAGTTGATTGAGCGGTTGTCCTTTGTCAGTGGTTCGGTAAACAAGAAAGAAGCTGAACTGATTATCAATACGATTTTTGACAGCATCGGTGATGCATTAGTTTCTGGGGATCGCGTTGAAATTCGAGGTTTTGGCTCCTTTACCATTCGCGAACGGGACGCTAGGGAAGCCAGAAACCCCAAAAGCGGCGAAATTGTTAAAATTCCAACTAAAAAAACGCCATTTTTCAAAACCGGTAAAGAACTGCGCGAGCGGGTAAACCGTTAATGATTAGGTTGCCTTTATATCAACGAGGATGATTGGAAGCAGGAGCGAATCCCATGCGGCTGAATACACATCTTGGCATTTCTTCCGAATGGGTGGGAGAGGCCGTCTCGCTGTCGGCGGGGTGCGCTGTCGTCCAATTGAAAACCCGTCCCGAAATGGTCGTCGATGATATGGGTCTGGTGCATGGTGGGTTTACCTTCGGTCTGGCAGATTACGCCGCGATGCTTGCCGTAAACGATCCCTGTGTGGTTCTCGGTAGTGTTGAAGCTAAATTTATTGCGCCCGTGAAAATTGGGGATGTCTTGGTTGCAAAGGCAGAGGTCATTGAAGAACGGGGGAAAAAAAGTCAGGTTAAATGTTCGGTAAGCACTTCGCAATTGGTGTTTGAAGGGACGTTCACCTGCTTTGTTCTTCAAAAACATATTCTCCAGAATTGATTTTTGCTCTTCCATTAAGCAAAACAAGAACGCCCCATCCAAGCGGATGGGGCGTTCTTGTTCAACGAAGCGGCACTTTCAAAAACATTCTGACAGAACGGAACTCTACTCAAAACCTCTGGCCATGCTGCCTTGGTGGCTTGGCTCTTTGAAGAATCTTTCAGGATCTGCTCTGATGGCGGGTTGGGCCGCCGCGTCCTGTAATGCCTGTTGAATTTAAATTCTCCGGGATGCCGGGTAAGGTTTCGAAGTTTTAACCAGAAACTTATTGGGGTTCTCTGAAAGCCACTTCAGGCGTCCCATTCGATGATGGGCAGGCTCACCGTGACTTTGACCGAAAACCTTCACTTCAAATGTTGGTCAATGCCTCAAAACTTCGACTCGTACATCCCAGAGAGCGAATAGGATCCTTTCGGATCTCTTGTTGTCATATTAGCATGCGTTCATGGTTTGTCAAAGAAAAATTTTATGAAGAAAACATCACGGGTTTCAGTGCCATTCAGTCTGTATTGGGCTATTGTCTTATGCTAATATCACTATCATTTTCCTTTTTGAGCTAGGTCGCTTCCGATGCCTGTCCTTTCTTCTAAATGTTATCGTTTCCGCCCAACTCCGGATGATACCGGGTTACGCTTGGATCTGTATCTTGCCAATCAGGAGCAGGTTTTCAGTCGTGGTTTTATTCGCAAGGTCGTGGATCTTGGCGGTGTCCATGTCGATGGGCGCCGGATTCGCAAATGTTCCTATCCGGTGCGGGGAGGGGAGACGGTCGAGGTTTACCTTGACGGCCGTCCTCTAGAAGCTTTTGTTTTTACCGAAGATCTGGTCATTTACCGGGACGCCGACCTGCTGGCGATCAATAAGCCGGCGGGAATTGAGACGCAGCCAACCCCTGCGCGTTATTGCGGAACCATCTACGAAGCCTTGTTGCAGTTTTTGCACAACCCCTTTCGGCCAAAGGATCGGCCCGAACTGGGCATGGTTCAACGACTCGACCGTGAAACTTCAGGACTGATGATCTTTTCCATTCACAAGAGAGCTCATGGAGGACTGACCCTGGTTTTTTCTGGTCGGGCTGTAGGTAAATTTTACCTGGCTCTGGTTGCCGGTAATCTGCCGGACGAAATCGGGGAATTCCGTTCACTGCTGGGGCGCAACCGCGCCTCCAATTTGGTTAGGTCTGTCGAAAGGGGGGGCAAGGAGGCTATCACCCGTTACCGCGTTCTTGAGAAATTTTCTGGTGCATCTCTCGTTGAAGTTGAAATTCTTACCGGCCGTTCTCACCAGATTCGAGTCCATTTTTCAGAAGCGGGGCACCCTTTGCTGGGGGATGTCCGTTACGGAGGACCTTCTACCTGGAATTCTGTCGAAATCCCTCGTCAAATGTTACACTCCTATCGTTTATCCCTGCCGCATCCGGTACGTGGTGACCAGTTGCAACTGGAAGCGCCACTGCCCTGTGATTTTGAATCCATGCTCGCTTGTTTACGGGCTGACAATTTTACGCCCGCTGACACGAAAAGCTGAGCGTTATGCCGTCGAGGAATTTTCATGTACCTGTCTCCGCCGCAGATTGATCCGGTCATTTTTCACATCGGTCCCCTTGCAGTACGCTGGTATGGTTTTATGTACTTGCTCGGTTTTTTAGCCAGTTATTTTATTATTCGTCACCTCGCTCGTCGTCGAGAACTGGATCTATCTTCGGACCAGCTTTCCGACCTGCTGTTTTATGGAGTCATAGGCGTGATTCTTGGCGGCCGTCTGGGATACACCCTGTTTTATAATTTTCCCTATTATGTTAGCCACCCCAGCGAAATTTTCGCTGTCTGGGAAGGGGGCATGAGTTTTCACGGAGGGTTGATAGGGGTGGTGGTTTCAACCCTGATTTTCTGCCTCCGTAAACAGCTGCCCATTCTCCTGGTTGGCGATATCCTGACCACTGCGGCACCCATCGGGCTGGGGCTGGGACGACTGGGGAATTTCATCAACGGAGAACTCTGGGGGCGTGTGACCGATAGCTCGTGGGGAATGGTCTTTGCCGCTGCTGGACCGGAGCCGCGGCATCCCAGTCAGCTTTACGAGGCATTCTTCGAAGGGCCGGTTTTGTTTCTGTTCCTGTATTTTCTGCATCGTCGCAAGGTGAACGAGGGGATTGTGTTTTTTTCCTTCTTTATCGGTTACGGCGTGATCCGGTTTTGCATCGAATTTTTTCGTCAGCCCGATGGCCAGCTGGGTTTTCTCTGGGGAGGGGCGACGATGGGACAATTGTTGTCACTACCGATGATTATGGTCGGTCTGATCGGGTTGGTTTACTGCCAGGGCAAGAGGCGGAAAGCATGAGTTGTTTCAAGGCTGTAATCTTCGATTGCGACGGTGTGTTGTTTGAGAGTCAACGGGCCAACCTCGCCTATTACAACAGGGTACAACAGCATTTCGGTGAACCCCCGGTTCTCCCCGTACATACGGAACGCGCGCACCTGTGTCATACTGCGGCAAGTCCGAAAGTTTTTGAGATTCTGCTTGGCATTGAGCGAGTGGAGGCGGCTCTGTCTTTTGCCGCGACGGTTGATTATCGGCAATTTATTCCGTACATGGATCCTGAACCGGGGATGGTCGATACGCTGGCCATTCTGTCCCGAGAGCTGCCCCTGGCCGTTGCCACTAACCGTGGCTCCAGTATGCCTGAAATCCTTAGTCATTTCAATTTGACCGACTATTTCGACGTGGTTGTGACCAGTCGTGATGTTCCACGACCGAAGCCACACCCGGATATGCTTCTTTTGGCCGCTGAGCGGTTGGGGTATGCTCCCGATGAGCTTTTGTTCGTTGGCGATTCAGAGCTTGATCGCGATGCCGCTGCCGGCGCCGGAATCAGTTTCGCGTCATACAAGGCGAATCTTGGCGCCAAAATCGAGCTGCATGAGCACGCGCAACTGGTAGGATTGGTTCTTGGGCGTGGGTGAGATGCTGAGCCTTGGGGATCTTAATTTTTTCCGGAGGGGGGCGGTATTTTGCGCTGACCAGGTCTTTCGGTCAAATTAGAGTTTTTTCCATTTCAAGCACATGTCCGTGGGCGTGTTTCTGGTAAGTGACGCGATCCATCAGGGTGCGGATGATGTAGATCCCGCGGCCGTGCTCTTCCAGGTTTTTAAAATCGGGGGTGGCGGGAAGCGCATTGACGTCAAAACCCTGCCCTTGGTCATATACCTTGATGTTGAGAATCCGGTCCAGAATGGTGATGGTGATGTGTACTTCCTTTTCCGGGTTTCCTTCGTTGGCATGTCGGATTGCGTTGGCCATGGCTTCAGTCAGAACCAAATTAAGGTGATACGCGAGTTCTTCACGGTCGCCTTTGTATTTTTTCAGGGTCCGAGCAATATCTTCGCCAATTTTTCCAATCAGCCCCAGGTAGCGAGTCTGGTTCGGAACTTTGATATCTACCTCGATTTTTTCGTTCATAAATCCCTCAATAGCGAGAGGTCTGGTTGTTCAAGGGGCGGGAGGCTGGTAGTCCCGGCCCCTTGAACGGTCAAGCGAGATATCTCAGAAACTGGCCAAGGCTTCTGTCGAATCTGGGAAAATTTCAAAAACCCGGTGCAACCTGGTCAGTTCGAACATCGACTTGACCTGATGCTGGAGGCCGCAGAGCTTGAGGTTACCGTTGCGGGCGCTGGCATTTTTGAAACCGGAAACCAGCGCGCCCAGTCCCGAGGAGTCGACGAAACGCACATCCTGGAGATCGACGATGATATCATTTTTGCCTTCCTCGAACAGGGTCAGCATCTGCGTTTTCAATTCACCACTGTTGTGGGCGTCCAGCCGCTCTTCCTTGACTTCAATGAGAACAACCGTTCCCTTTTCTTCAATTTTAAGGATCATTTCACATGCCTCCCAAGATAGTGGTCAATAAAGGATAATTGCAGCAAGAGGTTCAGAACAGCTATTGCGCCGGGATCCTGAAATGGACAGCGCTGAAGTACCTTCACCGCCTTTTACCGGATGACAGCTTAAATACTGGTATCTTAACATGTTTGGCACATTGTCGCCACGGTTCTGTTTCTCGGAAACAGCTTTCTACTCGATTTTCATTACCACTAGCGAAACATCGTCCTTGAAATTCTGTTGGCCGGAAAAAATTCGGGCCTGGTCCAGGAGCGTGTCGATAATTCCCTGCGGCGGCAGATGGTTGTTTTCGTTGAGAATGGTGCAGAGTCGATCTTCGCCGAAAAATGCCCCTTCTCGGTTTTCCGCTTCGGTAATGCCGTCGGTATAAAGGAGCAGGATGTCACCGGCCTGCAACTGGACCTGTTTCTCTTCAAATTTAACATTGGTTTTGATCCCCAGGATCAAGCCTTCGGCATCGAGATGCTCGCAGGCATTGGTGCCGTTTCGCCAAACCAGCGGGGGATTATGCCCGGCGCTGGCATAGGAAAGCCGACGCGTGCTTGCGTGGTATTTGAGATAGAACATGGTAATGAACAGTTCGGCATTCGTCAGGTCCTGATAGAAAAATTCGTTAAGCGAACTCATGACTGAACTGGCGCTCGGCAGGGTTTTGGCTTTGGCCTGGATGAATGTGCGGGTTTCCGCCATCATCAGAGCGGCACCGATGTTGTGCCCTGAAACATCGGCAATGACCAGATCCAGGGTGTCTTCATCCTGCGGCAGGAAATCATAATAATCGCCCCCCACCTGACGGGCTGGAACGCAGACTCCCGCCAGGCGAAGTCCGTGAATTTGGGGAATGATTCTGGGTAGCAGACTGAGCTGAATGGCTTTGGCGATCTGCATTTCCCGTTCGTGTTCCTTGGCGGAGATCAATTCTTCGGTTTGACTCGCATTACGCCAAGCCACCCCGACCTGGCCAGCCAGACTCTTGAAAAGCTCGGTGAACTCGTTGGTGAAAATGCCTTTGGCCGTTTTGCTGAAAGCGGAGAGCACCCCGATCGGTTGCCCTTCGATGGTGATGGGAGCGTGGGCAAAGGAAAGGATTCCTTCCCGGTGGATGACCTGCGCCGTGGCCGGTTTGTCGAGGAAGTCGGTGTCGTTGACCACGGTGACCGAGTTGGTCAGAAAAGTCGTGCCGATATACGTGTCCATGTTGAGGTCACGTTCGGATTCGCCTAAATGCTCCGAACTCATTCCTTGCTGGCTGCGAACCGTCAGGGTCATCTTGTTCTCATCGAGCAGCCGGATGACGCAGAGATCAAACTTGAACTGTTGCTGAAGCAGGTCGAGGATGTCGTCGAAAATAGTCTGGACGTCAGAGCCGCTGGCGGCAACTCGAGCCGCTTCGTAAAGGACGCTGAGCTGTTCCCGGCTGTCGGTGCGGCTGAGGGTTACGGTGCCGAAAATATCGAAGACGTCTTCCATCCGGCTACCCCGGGTTTCAAGATAATTCTCGATGATGATGCGGGCCGGGGCAGCGCCGACCGATCCGGCCAGGGTTCGCTCGGTGAAACGTTTCAGATTGGGGATTTCGTACTCGGACAGACTCCCTTTCTCGTCGATTTCCCGGTCGCCTATATATTCGGCAATGGTGGCATGAGCCTGTTTTTCGCCGATGAATTTGGACATCAGATCGACAAACTCGACAATGGTGGGAGCCTTGCTGATTCGTTTGCGTTGGGGCGCTTTTGTCATGGGGGCAAGGGCATCGACAAACTTGACGGCCTGCTCCACCTCACTTTTTCCAGGGGTCCCGAATAGTGAGAACGTAAGAAAAGCGCCCAGATTGAAGAACATCGTCCAGAACAGGGAATTCGTCCACATGTCGAAACCGCTCAGGCCAAACAAGGCCAGAGGTTTTAAAAAGGAGAAACCAAATGGTCCTTGGTTGACGATCGCGAGATCAATCCATCCAGAATTGGCAAAGGAAGGAAGTATCAAGGTATAGAACCACACGATAAAGCCCAGAACCAGGCCGGTGGTGGCTCCTCTCCGATTGGCTCGTTTCCAATAAAGTCCACCAATTACAGATGGAGCAAACTGGGTCGCGGCCAGAAAAGAAATTAAGCCGATATTGACCAGGGCATAGGAGTCGCCGATCGCCAGGTAAAAAATATATCCAAGGAAGATAACCGCGATAATGCCGATTCGCTTGAGATGGATCAGGATGGCTGAAATATCCGAGGTGTGAATTTTCAGTTTCAGGATGACCGGCATGATCAGGTGGTTGAGGATCATGGTCGACAGGGCGACCGAAGAAACCATGACCATTCCTGCCGAAGCCGAGAACCCGCCAATGAAAACCAATAACGAAAGCCAGGGATGTCCGGCCCGGCGGGGAATTTCCAAGACGAAATAGTCGGCCTGCGAAACGTCTCCGCCATTCAGGATCAGGCCACCCAGGGCGATGGGGATGACAAACAGATTCATCAGAAACATGTAGACGGGGAAGCGCCACATGGCACTTTCGATATGTTTCTCATCCGAATTTTCGATCACCATGATGTGAAACTGGCGCGGCAGGAACATGAATGCCATCATGGAAATGATAATGAGGGTAAACCACATGGTGTAGGGGATGTTCTCGGTGTTGAGCATGAACAGGTGCTGGCGTTCAGGAAACTCGG
>Ga0154449_1036_pt1 | contig 28456 bp, 29 predicted proteins | sample RifGroC2_FD_105642 | JGI IMG/M metagenome (GOLD analysis project Ga0154449, IMG submission 105642) | Pelobacteraceae bacterium GWC2_58_13
CCATTGTTCCCGACGGCGAGGGGAGGGTGCTGCGGGCCGAGAGCCGGGCGACGGCGTCCGGTCTGGTGTTTGAAAAAAAATATGGTCTAAAGGATTACCCGCTGCTGGCCTGGCGCTGGAAGGTATCGAATATACTGACCAAAGGGGATGCTCGTCGCAAGTCCGGCGACGACTATGCCGCCCGCGTCTATGTGATTTTTCCACACTGGTTTCCACCCAAAACCCGCAGCATCAATTATATCTGGGCGAACCGATTGCCCGAAGGCGATTTTATTCCGAACAGTTTTTACGGCAACGCGGTCATGTTGGCCGTTGAGAGCGGCTCGAAAAAAGTCGGCCAGTGGGTGGAGGAGCGACGGGACGTGCTAGCGGATTACCGGATGATTTTCGGCGAGGAACCGGCGGCGGCGGGAGCCATCGCCATCATGACCGACACCGACAATACCGGGGAGTCGGCCGTGGCGTATTACGATGATATCCGGCTGGAATCCGGCGGCGAGTAATGGGACGGGGGGTCAGCCGAGGATGGTTTCGACCCGGTTGCGCCCTTTTTCCTTGGCGTTGTACAGGGCGCGGTCGGCTTCGCGGATCAGGTCGTCCACGGTTCTGACCTTGTTGTGGGGATAGGTGGCCACGCCAAGACTGATGGTCAGGCGGATGTCGTGATATTCACCGGGAAAGCGGAGCTCGCTGACGGCCACCCGCAGCCGGTTGGCGACGTGAACCGCCTCGTCGATGGCTGTTTCCGGGAGGACCAGGGCGAATTCCTCGCCGCCGAAGCGTGCCGCCATGTCGTAATCACGCAGGCAGCCCTTCATCTGGTCGGCAAGGGTTTTCAGAACCACGTCCCCCTGCTGATGGCCGTAGTTGTCGTTGATCCGCTTGAAATGGTCGACATCGACCATGATCAGGGCCAACCCCTTCTGCGATCGCTCGCAGCGCTGCAGCTCTTTTTCCAGGGTCTTCATAAGAAAACGCCGGTTGCTCAGCCGAGTCAGCGGATCGGTATTCGAGAGCTCCATGAGCGCCATGTTGCTTTTTTTCAGGCTGTCCTGCAGCGATTTGATTTTCAGCTGAACCTTGACCCGGGCGATCAGTTCCCCCGGATCGAATGGCTTGGTGAGGTAATCGCTGGCGCCCCGCTCCAACCCTCGAATCTTTGTGTCCTGATCTTTAACGCCGGTGACCAGGATGACCGGGATGTCCTGAAGCTCCTTGCGGGTCTTGATCATGCTGAGAAATTTGAACCCATCCATCCCCGGCATGTCAAGATCGCAGAGGATGATGTCGACCGGCTCGTTCAGGGCGATCTTGAATCCTTCCACGACGCTGTCGGCCTCATGGTACATCTGGAAAAGACCGCTGGCCTTGAGACCGTCGAGGATGTGTCGGCGGGCGCCCGGAGAGTCGTCGATGACTAAAACTGAAGGTTCCATATATTGATATATTTTATGGCAAATGAGAGGATGGAACTTAATTTATCTGTTTGAAATAATTTTGTAAAGATTTAATAACTTTGGTTCGCCAAAGTTGTCGGAGAAAATAAAGTTATACTTAAACACAGACTTCTCGAAAGGAGGTAATTATGGCGTTGATGAAGACCTGGTACGAACCGGAAGAGGTGGAGGCCAAGTTCGGCGTGAAAAAGGGATTGGTTCTCGAATGGGTGAAAGACGGGCTGGTGCGTTGCGAACGGGAGGGGAAAAAGGTGCTCCGTGTCAATATAGACGATGTCAAGCTGGAAATGGAGGGACTGGTCGGCAAGGAATAGGCGTCAGCAGCAGTCGGCGCCGCCTCCGCAGTCGCAACTCGGTTCCTTGCCCGTCAGCCAGCCGTGAATGATGGCGCTGGCGCAGCCGACGCCGGCTTTGACGGCGAGGGCATCGACCGGGCAGTTGCCGGCGCAGGCGCCGCATTCCATGCAGCGGTTTCGGTCCATGATGGCGGCCTTGTTTCCGTGGAGGACGAACACCGCGTGGGGACAGACATTCAGGCACATCCCGCAGCCGATGCAGGTATCGATGTTCAGTTCGAGGGTAGTGACATTTTCCAGGTAGCGAAGTTCTTTCATTGTCGTTTCTCTTAAAAAGCCGCGCCGATCCAGAAGATTCCAGCCATCAGCAGCGCTGCCAGCTGGGCGGGGATGGCCCGGCGCATTTCTTTTTCGACACCGGAAGGGGAGGTGAAGGTGGTCGAACCGGTAAAGTTCATGGCGCAGTAGGAACTCACCGCCGGCAGCGCCAGCAGCAGCGCCATATTTTCAGGCAGCGAGCTGTCTGTTTCGATTCCCGCCAGCATCAAAAGACTCACCAGCAGGCCGAACATCGCTCCCTTGATGGAAAATGCCCGTCCCGGAATCCAGGGAAGCAGCACCGGAACGCCAACCGCGCCGACCATGATGCCGGTCAGCAGGCAGCCCAGCGCCACCGTTCCCCGGTCCCAGGCGGCGGTAAGGGAAAACCAGCCGGGACCGATTCCGCCGACGATGAACAGAAGCAGGGCCGCCCCGAGGATGGATTTGATCATGCCGGTCAATTCCACCGGGGTCAGAACCAGCCGGTCCAGGGTGGAAAAGCCGACCCGGCGCATGGCTTCGGTTGCTTTCATGCCGGCCGCCAGAAAGACTTTGAGATCCATGGCCCGGACCGGTCCGTAAACGACGGAGAAACCACAGTCGTGTTTGACCCGGTGGACGGCCACGCCCGGAGCGCCGAGCTGGGGAACGATCAGCGTCCGATGGCTGACGAGCCGGTCCAGTTCGCAGTGGCCGACCCGCTGGACGATTTCGCGGGTGCCGAAGGTTCCTTTGCCGGCGGCGCACCAGACGTTGATCCCCTTGGTGTCGATGACCAGGAGCCAGGCGTCCAGGCCAGCAAGCGACCGGCGCAGAAGGTCGAAACTCATTTTGTAGTTAGCCGAAACCAGTACCGGCGATTGGTCGTTCGGGACGCCGACGGCATAGAGACCCGGCGCGATCCGGTAGCGGTTGCGGCCAATGCCCCAGCGCATCTGCCAATGCCCGGCCCGGTCGTTCCAGTTCAGGCGTGTGTCGACCCGGGGAACCCGGCCGACGGGCGTTTCCAGCCAGCCGATTACAAAGGGCCAGAGTCGGTAGCCGGGACGGTCGTCGGTAGCCGGTTGCGGGCAGCAGGTTGCGGCTATGGGCGGCGGCTGAGGTTTTGGCGTGGAACCGCAACAGGGAACCTCCGTCGGCCCGGGTGTCTTGGGCGGAGGGCAACAGCAGGGGCTCGCTGATTTTTCTGGTTTCCTGGATATCTTTAACATGGGAATTCGCTTTTTACGAATCAGGAAATTTTACGGCCACCGAACTCCTTGAGCTTCTGGTGAGCGTGACGCAGCATCCGTTCGGTATCGGTCCAGCCGATGCATTTGTCGGTGATGGATACCCCGTATTTCAGCTTGGAAAAGTCGTCGCCGGTAGGTTGGTTGCCGGGTTCGAGGTTGCTTTCGATCATCACCGAGCAGATGGTCCGGTTGCCTGAGCCGACCTGCCGGATAACCTCGTTCAGGACTTCTTCCTGGCGTTCGTGGTCCTTGTAACTGTTGGCGTGACTGCAGTCGACCATGATACGAGCGTTGAGTCCGGCCTTGGTCAGCATTTTTTCGGTGCGGAGAATGTCCTCGGCATGGTAGTTGGGGCCATTGTTGCCACCCCGCAGGACAATATGCACGTCGGTGTTGCCGGTGGTCGAGACGATGGCGTTACGGCCGTCATTGTCGATGCCGAGAAAATTGTGGGGATGCAGCGCCGCATTCATGGCATCGATGGCGATCTGCAGGTTGCCGTCGGTACCATTTTTGAAGCCGACCGGAAACGACAGGCCGCTGGCCATCTCGCGGTGAACCTGGGATTCGGTGGTGCGGGCGCCGATAGCGCCCCAACTGATGGCATCCGCCAGGTAGTGCGGGGTGATCGGGTCGAGCATTTCGCAGGCGACCGGCAGTCCCAGGTCGGTGATGGAGCAAAGCAGACCGCGGCCGACGCCGAGCCCTTTGGATATCTGATGGGTGCCGTTGATATCCGGATCGTTGATCAGCCCTTTCCAGCCGATGGTCGTGCGCGGCTTCTCGAAATAGACCCGCATGACCAGAAACAACTGGTCTTCCAGTTGCCGGCTCAGCCGGGAGAGCCGTTCGGCGTATTCGAGGGCCCCCTTGGGGTCGTGGATGGAACAGGGACCGACTATGACCATGAGCCGCGGGTCTTGATGATTGAGGATGTTGGTAATCTGTTCGCGGGCTCGCGAGACGAATTCAGCGCTGCTTTCCGATAGCGGAAAAACCTGTTTCAGGTCTGCCGGCGCGATGATCGGCGTCAGGCGCCGGATGCGAAGATTGCTGGTGCGTTTCATGGTGTCCCCTTTGATCATATGATGTTCGCCCCGTTTCGAAGGGCCTCCAGTCGGTCAATTTAGCGGTTTTGCAGGTGAATGTCAAAATGTGAGTTGTGCCGTATGATGTTTTACGGATTCCGCGGTCTTTGTCCGGTGGCGGGGAAACCGTTTGACACTCTTTTCGTGAATGCTGTATAAAAGATCATTTGATAATGAAAGTTTCTGAATTTATTTGCGGGAAAGGAATCGTCATGGGTTTTTTCGGTGAGCTGATCATGGTCGTTTCCCAGGCCATTAACCTGATATTTACGATCTACATTTACATCATCGTGGCGCGTGCCATTATCTCATGGGTCAACCCGGATCCGTACAACCCGATTGTTCGCTTTCTGCACAGTGTCACCGACCCGTTGCTGAACCAAATCCGCCGGGTAGTGCCCCTGCAATTCGGCGGGATCGATTTTTCGCCGATCCTGCTCCTGTTCGGAGTATTTTTTCTGCAGCGCATCGTGATTCTCCTGCTCACCCGCCTGGCCTACGCCTTCTAGAGGATGAAAAAATGGCTATAACCCCCATCGACATTCAGCAGCATCGGTTCAAAAGCCGGCCGTTCGGATATGAAAAGGCCGGCGTGGATCATTTTCTCGAACTGGTGTCCGAAGAGATGGAGCGGCTTTACAAGATCAATCAGGGGCTCAAGGAGGATTTGGCGCGGACCCGGGCGGCCCTGGAAGAGATGCGGGGACGGGAGGTCATTCTCAACGAGACCCTGATGACCGCCCAGAAAATGACCGACGACCTGAAGAACAATGCCCGCCGCGAAGGTGAAATTATCGTTACCGATGCCCAACTGCGGGCTGAGCGGATCGTGCGGGATGCCGAAGAACGGCGCATTCAGCTCATCGGCGATATCCAGGAGATCAAGCGACAGAAAATCTCCTTTGAAACGAGTCTGCGGTCTCTGGTTGTCAGCCATATGCGCATGCTCGACCTCGAAGTGGTCACCATGGAGAAGTTTGAGGCGAAAGAGCTTCGCTATGAAGAAGGATTGCCTTTTGATCAAGGGCTCCGAGAAACCAACGATGAGGATGGTTTGAAACCGGAGGATGTCTGATGCCCTTTGTGCATCCCGCGGGCGAAGGGGTGGTGCTTGCCGTCTATGTGCAGCCCAGGGCCAGCAAGAACGAACTGGTTGGGATTCAAGGGGATGAGCTGAAGGTTCGCCTGACCTCGCCGCCGGTCGAGGGGGCGGCAAATAAGCTCTGTCGCGAGTTCGTTGCCCAACTGTTGGGGGTTTCCCGCAAGGATGTTGCTCTGATCGCCGGGGAACACTCGCGTCACAAACGTCTTCTGGTCACCGGCGTGAATCCCGACGACATCCGAAAGCGACTGACAATATTGAGAAAATAATATGTTCCCGGAATGCCGCCTAACCCTTGGCCGGCGAATTACCGGTGGACACGCAGGTCCTTTTTTGCTAGGATCTGCAAACTTTAATTTGTTAGTTATGTTTTATCTGCCGATGAAATAAGTACTTGTCGTGTCGGGCTTTTCGTAAGTTGTTCGTTGCCTTGCGGAAAGTTTGCCGAAACTTTACCAAGGAAGTTGTTGAAAGGGAGGAACAATGGAAAAGCGTTTTTGGTTTAAATTGCTGGTTTGCTGCAGCTTGGCTTTGATGGGCGCCGGGTATGCAGTGGCTGAGGAGGTGGCGCTGGCCAATTCCGATTGTGTCAAGTGTCATGATCGCGAACCGGCCGATATCGCGGCTCTGGGAGCGAAGCACAAGACAGCGGTTACCTGCCAGGACTGCCACATCGGTCACCCGCCCAAGGTGGAGAACAATATCCCCGAATGCAGCATGTGTCATGAAGGAACTACCCACTATGAGCTGGCTGGCTGCATCGGTTGTCATAACCCGCACAAGCCTCTTGAAATCGCTCTTACCGGGGAGCTGACCGCGCCCTGCCTGTCCTGTCATGATGCGCAGAAGGCGCAGCTTGACGCCAACCCCAGCAAGCACACCTTGCTGGCCTGCAATTTCTGCCATGCCGAGCGTCACGGCGTCATCCCCGAATGTGTTAAATGTCATGAGCCGCATTCCGCTCAGATGACCCAGGCCGACTGCGGTACCTGCCATAAGGCCCACATGCCCGCGACGGTTACCTATCCTGAAACTACTGGAAATATCCTGTGCGCCTCTTGTCACCAGACCGCATACGACCTGCTGATGGCTAATCCCTACAAGCATAAGGACGTCGCCTGCGTCAGTTGCCATGCCGACAAGCATAAGACCGTGCCGTTATGCACGGATTGTCATGGCACTCCGCATGCCGAGGGAATTCACACGAAATTTCCGAAATGCGGTGATTGCCACAGCATTGCGCATGACCTGAACAAGTAACTCGCATACAAGAATTCTCCCGGCGGGCCGGCGTCTACCGGGAGAATTGTTGATTTCAGTTTTTTGTTGTCTTTCGTCTTTACGTTGTTATTCGAATGAGGAAATGGAAAGAGAGGATTTATGGAGAGAGTAAGGGATAACGTTCTCAGGTATCTGCCCCTGGTGCTGTCGCTGGCTCTGCTGGCGCTTCTCGCGGCTTGCGTGCAACCCGTTGCCGAATCTAAAGTCGCAGCTCCAGCGAAAATCGAAGTGGCTCCCGCACCGGCTCCGGCGCCCGTACCAGAGCCTCCGCCGGTTGTCGAGCCCCCGGCCAACCCCTACGAGGCCAAAATAGTGCCGTTGACCGTGTCCCAGTGCGGACAGTGTCACACGTCCTACTTTAATGCCATCAAGGAAAAGGGCGGTCGTCACCAGTTTGACTGCCAGGACTGCCACCAGCAGTTTCACGCATATAACCCCAATCGTAACAACTGGGCGCAAATCATGCCCCAATGCTCCAGCTGTCACACCCTGCCTCATGGTCCCAATCAGACCGAATGTCTGGCTTGCCACTCCAATCCGCATACGCCGCTCAACTTGGTTCTGTCCGATCGCTTGACCACAAACTGCGCCGATTGCCATGCTTCGCCGGCTGCTCAGGTTAAAGAGTTCCCCAGCAAGCATACTCTGGTTGCATGCAGCTCGTGCCACCATACCAAGCATGCCTATATCCCGTCCTGTTTCGAATGCCATAAAGGGCATTACGAAAACGAGCCCGTGGAAACCTGTACCACCTGCCATCCAGTCCACAAGCCGCTGCAGATTGCTTTCAAGGGTGAAGTCGAACTTAAGAACTGCGCCGGTTGCCATTCCAGCGTCTACGCTGTCTGGACCGGAAGCAAGAGCAAGCATGCCGAGGTTTCCTGTGTCTCCTGTCATACCAGCCACGGGATGATCCCCAGCTGCAGCAACTGTCATGGAGAGGCGCCGCACAACGCGGCTCTGCACACCAAGTTCCCGAACTGTCTGACCTGCCATCTCGATCCCCACGATCCGCCGGTCAAGACCAATTAACCAGGGGTAGCGGATAGATCCTCCGGGATTGCCCACCGCCAGCACAAAACAGAAGGGGACCGCAATTGCGGTCCCCTTCTGTTTTGTGCATTTGACCTTGACAGCTGCCGGAGGGTTCACTATCTTGGCCGGCTGATACGTTTTGTTATGTTTGACGGGAGGCACTTTGGTGAAGATGACGCGGCTTGCTCCGGCAAAAATAAACCTGTGCCTGCATGTGCTGGGAAAACGTAAGGATGGTTATCACGAACTGGCCATGCTGATGCAGCGGGTTTCCCTGTTTGACAATATTTCCGTCGAGCTGACTGCGACCCCTGGGGTTCGGGTGCGTTGCGAGGCAGTCGTTCTGGCTACCGGCGAAGAGAATATTGCCGGACGGGCAGCGGCGATGATGCTTGAGCAGTCCGGCGGCGGTGGCGGCGTCGATTTGGTCATTGAGAAACATATTCCGGTTGCGGCAGGCCTCGGTGGCGGATCCTCCGATGCCGCCGCCGTGATGCTGGCGCTCAACGAGATGCTGGGTGCCGGCCTTTCCAAAAACCGGTTGATGGAATTGGGGGTGCGGCTGGGGGCGGATGTGCCATTCTTCATTTTTGAAGAAACGGCCTGGGCCACCGGGATTGGGGAGCGGCTAAAAAAGGTTACCGGACTGCCGCGGATCTGGTATGTTCTGGTCAATCCCGGATTCAGTGTTTCGACGTCCCTGGTTTACCGAAAATTAGAGTTGACATCGCCAGGTGAAGTGGCTAGACTGCCGAGGTTTCCCGGAACGATAAAGGAGTTGGTCAGCCAGCTTCACAACGATCTTGAAAGAGTAACTCTGGCAGAGTTTCCCGTTGTTGCCGAGGCCAAGGAATTGCTGGTTGGGCTCGGTGCCGCGGGCGTTCTCATGTCAGGTAGCGGGCCGACCGTGTTTGGGGTTTTCGAAAAAGAAGCCGAGGCTCGGTCGGCCGAGGCGGCGATGTCGAGGATTCCGGGTTGGAAGGCTTTTGCTGTGCAGCCCGTTTGATTTGCAGGTCAGGTTGTTGGGGCGTCGCCAAGCGGTAAGGCACCGGATTTTGATTCCGGCATTCCCAGGTTCGATCCCTGGCGCCCCAGCCAGTCCTGTTCGCTGAAAAGATTTTCGGAGTTTTTGCTCGCCCCCGATTAGGTCATGGAATGCCATGGCCTACAGTTTTTTTCTGGTTGCTAGAGAGGACCCATGGTGGATAAGCTGAAGATTTTTTCCGGTGCTTCCAATCTTCCCCTGTCTCGTGAGATTTGCGGACACCTCGCCGTTCCGCTGGGCAACGCCAACGTGAAAACCTTTTCCGATGGCGAGATCATGGTAGAGATCGGCGAGAATGTTCGTGGCCGGGATGTCTATATCATTCAGTCGACCTGTGCTCCCTCCAACAATAATCTCATGGAACTGCTGGTCATGACCGATGCCCTCAAGCGGGCTTCCGCGGCGAGCATTACCGCGGTCATCCCGTATTTCGGCTACGCTCGCCAAGACCGCAAGGTGGCGCCGCGGACGCCCATCACCAGCAAGCTGGTGGCCGATCTGATTTCGGTGGCGGGCATGAACCGTCTGGTGACCATGGATCTTCACGCCGGGCAGATTCAGGGTTTTTTCAATATCCCGGTGGACCATCTGTACGCAGCGCCGGTACTTCTTGATGACCTCAAGGGACGATTCAACGACAAGCGACTGGTGGTGGTTTCCCCGGATGCCGGTGGTACCGAGCGGGCACGTGCCTTCGCCAAACGGCTGGATGCTGGCCTGGCCATCATCGACAAGCGGCGCAGCGGTCCCAACGTTTCGGAAGTCATGAACATCATTGGCGACGTTTCCGGGCAGACGTGCGTCATCGTTGACGACATGATCGATACTGCCGGGACCCTGTGTCAGGCAGCTCAGGCGCTCAAGGAGAAGGGAGCCCAGAAAATCTTTGCCTGTGCCAGTCATGCGGTGCTGTCGGGACCGGCTCTGGAGCGGATCGACAACAGTTGTCTTGAAGAGGTCGTGGTGACCAATACCATTCCGCTCGGCGAAAAGACCAAAAACTGTTCCAAATTGCGGGTTTTGTCCGTGGCCGGCCTGCTGGCTGAAGCCATTCGCCGGATTCATGGCGACGAATCGGTCAGCTCCCTTTTTGTATGATATAACCTCAGATAACCCGTAACATAGTTCATCACATAAACGGAGGAAAGATAAATGGCTACATCTGAACTTAATGTTGTTTTGCGGAGCAAGGCCGGCAAAGGCGTATCGCGCAGTCTTCGTCGCCAGAATCTGGTTCCCGCGGTTGTTTACGGAAAAGGAATGGCGTCCTGTTCCCTTTCTGTTGCTCCCAAGGCGCTACAGGCCGCTTTCGCTACCGAAGCGGGTTGGAACACCCTGGTCACCCTTAAGGGCGACGGGCCTTTCGACGGCAAGGTGGTAATTCTTAAAGACCTGCAGGTTGGCGCCATACGTCGTGAACCGATGCATGCTGATTTTCAGGTGGTCGACATGCACCAGAAGGTGCATGTCATGGTGCCGGTCCATCCGGTCGGAAAAGCTGAAGGCGAGAAGGTCGGCGGCAGCCTCCAGGTCATCCGCAAGGAACTAGAAGTCTTCTGTTTGCCCAACGCGATCCCGGCTTCGATCGAAGTGGACGTGCAGGCAATGGGCATCGGTGACGTTCTTCATATTGCAGACCTGGTTTTGCCTGCCGGCGTTGAAGTTCCCCACGAGGTCAATTTCACGGTCATCACCTGTACCGGTCACAAGGACGAAGAGGTGGAAACCGAGTCGGCCGAAGGGACTGAAGCGGACTGAGCGGGGCCGTCTTGAAGCTCATTGTCGGGCTGGGCAATCCTGGTGACCGGTACGCAGGGACACGCCACAATATCGGTTTTATGGTGGTTCGGAAAGTTGCGGACAAATGTGGCGTCCAGCTGAAGAAAAATGGACACCAGGGAATCTACGGAGTTGGTCGGGTTGCCGGACAGGAGTCAACCCTATTGTTGCCGCAGACATTCATGAATCTCAGCGGAGCGAGTGTCGGTTCGGCGTTCAAGTCCCTCAAGCTGACGCCGGAAGATCTGGTCGTGGTCCATGACGACATCGATCAGCCGTTCGGTTCCCTGAAAATCAGGGTCGGAGGCGGACATGGCGGACATAACGGGATTCGCCACATCTGCCAGGTTCTCGGCAACGCCGATTTCGTCCGGGTCAAGGTTGGAGTCGGACGACCGTATCCCGGAGGTGACGTGGCCCAATTTGTATTGAGCACCTTTGCCGCGTCGGAACAGAAAACCTTAGTTTCAGTGATAGTCGATTCGGCCAGTGCCGTAGAAGCCGTTGTCGAACGGGGACCACTTCTGGCCATGAATGAGTTTAACGGACGAGTTGTCAGTATTTAAATCCAGACAGCGAAAGAGAGGGTACCAGTAATGCAGATGTTAGTTCCTATCCTGGGCTTGGTCGGGTTCGCCATTGCGATTCTGATCTACCTTAAGGTCAAGGCCCAACCGATTGGCAATGACAAGATGAAGGAGATTTCGGAAGCTATTCACGACGGCGCCATGGCGTTTCTGGCTCGTGAATACAAAGTTCTCGCCATTTTTATCGCCGTTGTCTTTATTCTCATCGCGATCAGCATGGGCTTCTGGACTGCGGTGGCCTTTCTTGGTGGCGCCTCCTGCTCCATGATCTGCGGTTTCATTGGCATGAAAGCGGCGACCCGCGCCAATGTCCGGACCACGGAGGCTGCCCGGGCACAAGGGCAGGCCGCGGCCTTGGAGGTTTCCTTCAATGGCGGCGCCGTCATGGGGCTCGCGGTGGCTTCCCTCGGTCTGGTCGGGGTCGGCATCGCTTTCCTGAATTTCGGTGGTGATCCCACCACTGTTCAGTACATCAACGGCTTCGCCATGGGGGCGTCGTCCATCGCCCTGTTCGCCCGCGTTGGCGGCGGCATCTATACCAAGGCGGCTGATGTCGGATCCGACCTGGTTGGCAAAGTCGAGGCCGGTATCCCCGAGGACGATCCCCGGAATCCTGGGGTCATCGCCGACAACGTCGGTGACTGTGTCGGCGATACGGCTGGCATGGGCGCCGATATTTTCGAATCCTATGTCGGGGCGATCATTGCGACCATCGCCATCGCCGCGGCCGCCAGTCCCGAGCTGCTGGCCAAGATCGGTTCCGGTTCGGCGGCCGAAGTCCAGGCCAGCGCCCTCTTTATGCCCTTGGGGCTGTCCATGCTCGGCCTGGTCTTCTCCCTCGTCGGCATCTGGTCGATGAAGAAATTCAGCGGCCAGGATCCGGCCAAGGCTCTCAACTACACGACTTTCGTTGCTGCCGGCCTGTTTCTGGTTTCCGCCTTCTTCGTCATTATGTTTTCCAGTCTGAAGATTGGTGTATTCATGGCCATTCTGGCTGGCACCCTGGCCGGTATCGCCATCGGGCAGATCACCGAATATTACACGGCGCGTGGTCCGGTGGTCCGGATCGCCGAGGCAAGCAAGACCGGACCTGCCACTAACATCATTCACGGTCTGGCGGTTGGTCTCGAAAGCACCGTCGCGCCCATCCTTATGATCGCCCTGGCCATCGCCGTGGCCAGTGCCAGTGCCGGTCTTTACGGCATCGGCATCGCGGCGGTCGGCATGTTGGCAACGACCGGGGTTACCATGACCGTCGATGCCTATGGTCCTATCGCCGACAACGCCGGCGGAATTTCCGAGATGGCTGGCCTCGGTCCCGAGGTGCGAAAGATTACCGACGGGCTCGATGCCATCGGTAACACCACCGCCGCCATGGGCAAAGGCTTTGCAATCGGTTCAGCGGCCCTGACCGCCCTGGCCCTCTTTTCCGCCTATGCCACTACGGTCAAGCTGCAAGCCATCAATCTGATCGAGCCCAGGGTCGTGATCGGCCTTTTCATCGGCGGGGCCCTGCCGTTCTTTATTGGCGCCTTGACCATGACCAGCGTTGGACGCGCCGCTGGCAAGATGGTGGATGAAATCCGCCGTCAGTTCCGGGAAATTCCCGGCCTGCTCGCTGGCGAGGAAGGGGTCAAGCCTGACTCCCAGAAATGTATCGATATCTCGGCTAAGGCCGCGCTGAAAGAGATGATTTTTCCCGGCGTGTTGGCAGTGGTCGCCCCGGTGGTCATGGCTGTGATCGGCGGCAAGGAAGCCCTAGGCGGGATGCTCGCCGGTGCTACCCTGTCCGGCGTGCTGTTGGCCCTGATGATGTCCAATGGCGGCGGGGCTTGGGATAATGCCAAAAAGTACATCGAGAGGGGTGATCTCGAAGGCGAGAAAAAAGGCGGAGAGGCTCACAAGGCTGCCGTTGTCGGCGATACCGTCGGCGACCCGTTCAAAGATACTTCCGGTCCTTCGATGAACATTCTCATCAAACTGATGAGCGTGGTGTCGCTGGTTATCGCTCCGCTGCTGGTCTGAGCAGCTGGGCACATGGTCTGACAAGGATAGCCGGGGCGTCGTCCCCGGCTATCCTTATTTTGTGAGTAAAAAAAACTATGGGTTTCAAGTGCGGGATCGTCGGTTTGCCCAATGTGGGCAAATCGACCATTTTTAACGCCATCACTTCGGCGGGTGCCGAGGCGGCGAATTATCCTTTCTGTACCATCGAGCCGAATGTCGGTGTTGTCGCGGTTCCCGATCCCAGGCTGGATATGCTGGCTGAAATTGTCAAGCCAAAGGCCATTCTGCCGACGGCCATCGAATTTGTGGATATTGCCGGGCTGGTCAAGGGGGCGAGCACGGGGGAGGGGTTGGGGAATCAGTTCCTCGGGCATATTCGTCAGGTCGACGCCATTGCCCACATCGTTCGATGTTTCGAGGACGAAAATGTCGTTCACGTCGATGGATCGGTTGATCCGGTGCGGGATGTCGAAATTATTCAGACCGAACTCAATCTGGCGGATCTCGAAACTGTGCAGAAACGTTTGCAACGGATTGAAAAACAGGCCAAGAGCGGCGATCGAAATAGTCAATCCGAGCTTGCGGTACTGCAGACGGTTCAACAGTGCCTGGATCAGGGACGGCCGGCTCGGGCGGCTGATTTAACCGTTGAAGAACGGATTTCGCTTCGCGACCTGCATTTGATTACCGCCAAGCCGATGCTGTACGTGGCCAACGTGGCTGAAGATGACTTGCGGGGGGAGCATCCCTTTGTGGCCAGCGTGCAGCGGCTGGTTGCTGCGGAAGGGGCTGAAATGGTCATTATCTGCGGCAAGATCGAATCGGAAATCGCCGAACTCGACGAGGACGGCAAAAGCGAATTCCTTCACGAACTCGGACTGGACGAGTCTGGTCTCGATCGGATGATCCATGCCGGTTACAAATTGCTTGGCCTGCAGACCTATTTTACCGCCGGGGTCAAAGAGGTTCGGGCCTGGACGATTTCGAAAGGAACCAAGGCGCCGGCTGCCGCTGGGGTGATTCATACCGACTTCGAAAAAGGGTTCATCAGGGCCGAAGTTATTGGCTTTGACGATTTCGTTCGTTCCGGGGGCGAAGCCGGAGCCAAGGAAAAAGGGTTGATGCGACTCGAAGGAAAAGAATACGTCGTTGCGGACGGCGACATCATGCATTTCCGTTTCAATGTCTGATCGGAAAGTCATTGAAATGATCCAGTGGTTGTGATATGAAGTTAAGTTCGTTTTTCAGGAAGGATGTATTTTCATCCACTCCTTGCTCCGGTCCGGTCCGGGGCTACTAACCCAAGAGGAGATTCATCAATGCGTACCTACGAAACCATTTACATCGTGCATCCCGAAGTTGTCGGTGACGGCTACAATGCCGTTGTCGACAAATTTAAAGGGATTCTCACCGATCAGCAGGCCAGCATCCTTAAGGTCGATGAATGGGGAACCCGCAAGCTCGCCTATCAGGTCAAGAAACAGGGACGCGGCACTTACGTGCTGATGGCCTATGAGGCCGGCCCGACCGTGGTCGCCGAGCTTGAGCGGCGGATGAGGATTGACGAAAATGTCATCAAGTTTCAGACCGTTCTGCTTGAAGGCGGTTTCCAGGACTCCTCGTTGCCGTCGGAATCCGTGGTGGAAGCCGACGAAATTGAAGAAGCTGAAGACATCGAAGACATCGAATAATCCCTTTCTGCCGAATACTGGAGGATACCAATATGAGTTACCAGAATAAAACCGCTCGTCCCGCTACTCCCCGTCGGCGTTTTACCCGTCGCAAGGGGTGCCGTTTCTGCGGCGACAAGACGTTGAAAATCGAGTACAAAGAAATCCGAACCCTGCGGTATTTTGTTTCCGAACGCGGGAAGATCGTGCCTCGGCGGATTTCCGGAAACTGCGCGATTCATCAACGTAAGATTACCGAAGCGATCAAGCGGGCCCGCAATATCGCATTGCTGCCGTTTACCGCCGGTCATTCCGTCGACTAATTGAACGACGCGACACGGATCAGAAAACATTGAGCAAGGGACAACAGGCGGTTTATCAACTTGGTGGAACGGCGGTAACATTTCTTCTGCTGTGGGCAACCGGCGTGCTTGGTCCGGCGGGCATGGTGCTGACCATGTTGATACCGGCTCCGGCGGCGTACGTTCACATGCGCCTGGGGGCCACGGGAGGGGCTGTCGTGGTTCTGTTGACCGCGACCGCGCTTCTGGCCACCGATGGGCTTCCTGGCGTTCTATTGTACCTGCTGCAGTTCGGTCTGGCCTCATTTGTCCTGCCGCTGTTTCTGCGGCGGATGATACCTTGGGATCGGGCGATCGCCTGGTCTACTCTGGCGACTCTGGTTGCCGCCGCGGTGTTTTTGGCCGGATATGCCGTTCGTTCGGGCCAATCGCTGGGGCAACTGGTCGATCGATATGTTCAGGTTGAGCTGACCAAGGTCCTCAATCTCTACCAGCAGGCCGATCTGAGTCCGTCGCAGCTTGACGAACTTAAGACATTGGCCGGCCGAACCGCCGATTTTCTGCTGCTTGCCTATCCGGGGCTGATGGTTGTCGCAACCGCCGTGCTGATGCTCTTGGTGGTGCTTATGCTGGCCAGATTTTCTCGGGGCAACTACCTGATTTCCGGAACTTCACTCAGCCAGTGGAAGGCGCCGGATGCCTTGATCTGGTTGCTGATTCTTGGTGGGTTCGGCGCGTTCTTTGCTCAGGGCCTGGTTTTTCAGGTTGCGGTAAACCTGCTTACGGTAACGCTTCCGATTTACTTTTTGCAGGGGATTGCCGTGGTTGCGCACTTTTTTCAGCGCAGAGGGGTGGCCCCGGCGCTACGGGTGCTGGGGTACCTGATAATGGTCATCATTAACCCGCTACCGGTAATCATTACCGGGATCGGAATATTCGATTTATGGGTTGATTTCAGAAAACCCAAAATTAAAAAGTCTTAGATCCTTTTTGGAGGAGATCAATGAATATCATTCTTACGGAAAATGTTGAAGGTCTGGGAACAATCGGCGAAATGGTCAAGGTTAAGCTGGGCTATGCCCGGAATTACCTGATCCCCAGCGGTTTTGCCGTCGAGGCCAATACCCGCAACGTCAAAGAACTTGAGCATCAGAAGCGTCAGATCGAGCGTAAGATGCAGAAGTTGACCCAGGCGGCCGAGCTGCTGAAGCAGAAGATCGAGGCGGTGACCTGCCGCTTTGCTCATCGCGCCGGCGAAGAAGGCAAGCTGTTCGGTTCGGTGACCACCATGGAAATCGAGGCAAAACTTGCCGAATCCGGGATTGAAATCGATCGCAAGAAAATTCAGCTTGCCGAACCGATCAAAACCCTCGGTAATTTTGAAGTACCGGTCAAACTGCAGGCTGGCGTCACCGCTACGATCAAGGTTTCGGTTGTTGCCGCTGAATAATTTGTTTTCCTGGCGGAGCCCGAACGACTCCGCCAGGACTCACCGGAGTTTTTCCCTGCATGGCTGACGCACCCTCGCATCGCCTTCCGCCCCAAAGCCTGGAAGGTGAAATGTCCGTGCTTGGTGGCGTACTTCTCGAAAATGAGGCCTTGAATAAGGCTCTTGAAATTCTGCGCCCCGAGGATTTCTATCGCGAGAGCCATCGCAAAATATTTAACGCACTCATCGACCTATCTGAAAAAGGTGAGCCCGCCGACCTGGTTACCCTGACTGCCGCCCTGCAAAAGCGGGGTGATCTTGATGTGGTTGGCGGTGGCGCATATCTCGCCACCCTTGTCGATTACGTTCCCACCGCAGCGAACATCGTTTACTATTGCCGGATGGTTAAGGAAAAGGCTCTCTCCCGAAACCTGATCCATGTCGCCACCGAAATCGCCACCCGTGGCTACGAAAGTACCGATGTTGAGGCCGATCTGGACTGGGCCGAAAAATCGATTTTCGAAATAGCCGGATCGAAAACGAAGGCCTCTTATTTCTCGACCCGGGAAATCATGAAGGATACCTTCAAGGCCATCGAGAAGCTCTATGATCGTAAAGAGCTGATCACCGGCATCCCGACGGGATTCAACGATCTCGACTTAATGACTGCTGGACTGCAGGGTGGCGACCTGGTAATCGTGGCGGCCCGCCCTTCGATGGGTAAGACCGCTTTCGCGCTCAATATCGTCGAATATGCCGCAGTCCGGGCACAGAAACCGACACCATCCATTATCTTTTCGCTTGAGATGAGCAAGGAGCAGTTGGTGCAGCGCATGCTCTGTTCGGTTTCCCGGGTCGACGCCAGCCGCCTGCGCACCGGTCATCTCGGCGATTCGGACTGGCCGAAGCTGACCAATGGGGCCGGTCTCCTCAGCGAAGCGCCGATCTTTATCGATGACACGCCGAGCATCTCGGTGCTGGAACTTCGGGCCAAGTCCCGTCGGCTCAAGGCCGAACATGACCTCGGCCTGATTGTGGTGGACTATCTGCAACTGATGCAGGGGAAGAACGCGGAAAGCCGGCAACAAGAGATTTCGGAGATTTCCCGTTCCCTGAAAGGGTTGGCCAAGGAACTGAAGGTGCCCGTGGTGGCTCTTTCGCAGCTCAACCGGTCGCTGGAAAGCCGGACCGACAAGCGTCCCATGATGGCTGACCTGCGGGAATCAGGTGCCATTGAGCAGGATGCCGACGTTATCATGTTCGTCTATCGCGATTCCGTCTACTGCGACGCTTGTAAACAGCGGGACAACTCGTGCGACAAGGGCCATGCCAAGGATGCCGAAATCATTATCGGCAAACAGCGTAACGGCCCGATCGGCACCGTTCATCTAACCTTTCACGGCGAGTACACCCGCTTCGAAAATCAAAGCAAGCGAGAAGAATCCTATTGATTTGAAGAAAAGCCCCGGAGTTACCTCCGGGGCTTTTCTTATTCCTTTTTCAGGTCAATCCCCAAAATTTGTATTTTTTTTCGCAAGGTATTGCGGTTGATGCCGAGGATCTCGGCGGCCCTGACCTGGTTGCCGCGGGTTTTGTCCATGACGATGTTGATCAGCGGCCGCTCCATCTGGTGCAGGACCATCTCATAGAGATTGTCCAGTTCCTGCACGTTCATTTGCGACAGCGAACTGTGCAGCTTGTGGGCGATCAGCGATTCCAGCGATTCATCGTTATCCGTACCGGCGCTTTCCGGCTCGAGAACCGGGAAGTCCTCTGGCGTCAGGAGCTGGTTGGGGGACAGCAGGGCGGCTCGCTGGATGGCGTTCTCCAGCTCCCTGACATTGCCCGGCCAGGTGTGTTTCTGCAGCAGCGACATGGTATCCGCGGTACAAACCCTGGCGGACACTCCCTGCTCGTTGTGCAGACGTTCGAGGAAGAATTCTACCAGCAGCGGAATGTCATCGGTTCGTTCTCGCAAGGATGGCAGGGAAATTGGCACGACATTGAGGCGATAGTAAAGATCCTCCCTGAATTCCTTGGCTTTTACCTGCTCCTTGAGATCCTGGTTGGTGGCAGCGACAATGCGGACATCCACCGGGATGGTGGTGCTGCCGCCGGTTCGGGTAATCTCCCTTTCCTGTAGCACGCGCAGCAGTTTGACCTGCAATTCCAGCGGCATGTCGCCGATTTCGTCGAGGAAGAGGGTGCCGCCGTCCGCCTGCTCGAACTTGCCCGACTTACGCTCCGTCGCCCCGGTGAACGCCCCTTTTTCGAAACCGAACAGTTCGCTTTCCAGCAGTTCCCTGGGAATGGCGGCGCAGTTGAGGGCAAGAAAAGGTTTCCCGAGTCGTGGGCTGTTGAAATGGATGGCTCGGGCGACCAGTTCTTTGCCTGTGCCCGATTCGCCGGTAATCAGCACGGTCACGTCGGATGGAGCCACCTTGCCGAGAACTTTGTAAACCTCCTGCATCGGGCGGCTTTTGCCAATAATCGTTCGGTCAAGCTGGTAGTGTTCCTTCAGCTCATGTTTGAGGCGCTGGACTTCCGCACTGACGTCGGTCGCCTTGTTGGCCTTGAGGATGATGGCATCGAGGGCATCGAGGTCGAAAGGTTTGGTGATATAGTCGTAGGCTCCGCGTTTCATGGCTTCTACGGCATTTTTCATGGTCGATTCGGCCGTCATAATGACGACCAGCAAACCGGGGCACTCTTCCTGTATTCGGCTCAACAGGTCGAGGCCGGAAATGCCGGGCATTTTGATGTCCAGCACGGCCAGATCGAAACTCTTTTTGTGGATCAGGTCCAGCGCTTCTGACCCGTCAACAGCCAGTTCGACGGCGTAGCCCTGCTTGCTCAGGGCTTTGGAGAGCACCCAGCGGATGCTTTCTTCATCATCGGCGACAAGAATGCGATGAATGGACATGGGGGACCTTTCCTGGTTCAGATATCATGGCCTTGGATGAGGCCGGGCTTGTCGGTCAGAAGCGGCAACGAGACGGCAAAAAGGGTGCCTTCACCGGGAGTGCTGTCAACCTTGAGAAGACCGTCGTGTTCGCTGACTATCTTCTGGCAGGTCGCCAGGCCGAGACCGCTGCCTTTGTTTTTGGTGGTATAAAAAGGGGTAAAAATCTGTTCGAGGGTTTCCGGAGCGATGCCCTTGCCATTGTCCCGGATCTCGATGACGATCATCGGCACCGGCCGACTGCCGGGTTTGGTCAGATGATAATCCGGAGCCACTTTGGTTGAAATGGTCACCTGGCCCTGTTTTTCGATGGCTTCGGCGGCGTTCTTGATCAGGTTGAGAAACAACCGGGTCAACAGGTTTTCATCGCCCCGTAATGGAGGGATGCTGGGATCGAGATCCAACTGAAATTCGATTTTTTTGCCTCGATGGGCTTCCTTCTGGAATAGTACGATATCACCCAGAACCTTGGATAAATTAACCGGAGACCACTGCGGCGGGCGGGGCCGAGCCAGATCCATGAGTTCTTCGATGATGCCGTTGACCCGTTCGACTTCGCGAATCATCACATCGGTGTATTCCCGCAGTGGGCTTTGCTCGGGGAGTTCCATGGCCAGCAACTGGGTTGCGCCCTTGATCCCACCGAGCGGGTTCTTGATCTCGTGAGCCAGGCCGGCCGATAAGGTGCCGAGGATCGAAAGCCGGTCCGCTCGGCGAACGGCCATTTCCAGGTCCCGCATCCGGGACAGGTCGCGGATGATAAGGACCACTCCTTCCGGCTTGCCGGCGTCGGTGTACAGGGGGGAAACCGAAACGCTGACCGGCACGGGAGGCGCATTCGGACGCTTGAGCATCAGATCTTCGTGGTCGGATATCGAACGCCCTTCATCGAGGGCGGTTGTCACCAGGTATAACAGATTTTTCTGGCCGAAAAAAAGATCCTGGAACGGTTTTCCCAACGCCTGTTTTTCAGAGATTCCGGTGTAGGATTGGGCCGCCGGGTTGAACAGGGTGATCTGGCCTTCATGGTTGAGAGCGATTACGGCACGGTCGATATTTTCAAGGACCCGGACGTACAGTTGGGCATCGTGGTCGGCAATCATGTTCATCACTGTATACCTTCGACGGCGGCCTGAGCTGAAATGAAAAAATCATGTGAAAGCTGCTGGAGTTCACTTACGGATTGGGCCCGGTTGACCGCGGCGCGAAATGCGGCGGCTCCCCCCATGCCCCGGGAATACCAACAAAGGTGTTTACGCATGTCGAGTAGGGCCTTGCACGGTCCATAGGTCTGGGTATACAGCGTAATGTGCTGCGCCGCCACCTCAAGGCGATCTTCCGGCGTTGGCGGTGGTGGCTGGGCTTGCCCATCAAGCAGGGCTTTGATGTCCCGTAGCAGCCAGGGGTTGCCATAGGCGCCGCGCCCGATCATGACGGCATCGCAGCCCGACTGTTTCAGCATCGCCAAGGCGTCTTCGGCAATAAAAATATCGCCGCTGCCGATGACCGGGATCTTGACGGCTTGTTTGAGTTGGCGAATCTGTTCCCAGTCGGCCCTGCCGCTAAAGCCCTGACAACGCGTGCGAGGGTGGAGGGTGATGGCGTCTGCGCCTTCCGCTTCGGCGATCCGCGCCGTTTCGATGAAGTTGATGGATTGCTGATCCCAACCGGCGCGGATTTTTACCGTCAGCGGTCGTGCCGTCGCTCGCCTGATGGCAGAGACAATCTGACCGATTTTTTTTGGCGAACGCAATAGGGCGCTGCCCGCACCGGAGCGGACCACTTTTTTCACCGGGCAACCGAGGTTGATGTCCAGCAGGTCGCCGTCCTCCTCCACCAGGATTGCCGCCTTGGCCAGGAGCTCCGGGGTGTCGCCGAAGAGCTGGATTCCCAAGGGCTTTTCTCCGGGAGAGGAATCAAGTAATACTCTGGTCCGGCGTCCCGAATGGATCAGGCCGTTGGCACTGACCATTTCGGTGAAAACCAGCCCGGCGCCAAAGTTTTTCATGATCAGTCGATAGGGCAGATTGGTGATTCCGGCCATGGGAGCCAGCCATATCGGGATTGTCAGATCTAGGGAACCTATTTTCATAAGACGACGTTTCTGTTGCACAAATTTTATGCATTCTAGCACGGCGATAAAAAAAGACAAAAGGAAAAACTGCTCGCCCGAAGTCGACGGAAAGCATACTGTATACAAAATACTGCTTGACAATTCGTGCCCCAGTTGCTAGAACATACCCAGTGATAATGAGACTGGGCCAAGATTTCCCGATTGTCTTGGCTGCAGCACGGTGCGGACTGAAGTTGGTTGGTACATAGGCGTTTTAGAATCGGGTTTCAATTTGAATGTGGTTTTGTTGGAAAAGGGCAGTTAGGCCTGATGGGTTTTGCCCATCGTATTTATTTCACCAAAGGAGAGAGAAGCATGGCGACACTCAAGGAAGTATTGGCCCAGAAGATCGCAGATCATCGTCCCCGTACCACCAAGCTTGTCAAGGAATTCGGTAAGGTTGTCATCGACACCTGTACGATCGATCAGTGTATCGGCGGCGCCCGCGACGTCCGTACCCTGGTAACCGACATCTCCTATCTCGATCCCCAGGAAGGCATCCGCTTCCGCGGCAAAACCATTCCTGAGACTTTCGAAGCACTGCCCAAAGCCAAAGGCTCCAAGTATCCCACCGTTGAGTCCTTCTGGTATTTCCTGCTGACCGGCGACGTTCCGACCCAAGTTCAGGTTGATGCCGTTGTGGCCGAATGGAAAGTTCGTCAGATCGTTCCTTCCTATGTATGGGACGCCATCCGCGCCCTGCCCCGCGACAGCCATCCGATGGTCATGCTTTCGACCGGCATGCTGGCCATGCAGAAGGATTCCAAATTCGCCGCTTTCTACAGCGGTGGGTCCTTCAACAAGATGACCGCTTGGGAAACCGTTTACGAAGACGCCAGCGACATCTGCGCTCGTATTCCGATCATCGCCGCTTTCATTTACAACCTGAAATACAGAAGCGATTTCCAGGTTGCCATCGATCCGACCCTGGACATGGGCGCCAACTTCGCTCACATGATCGGCCAGACCGAGCAATACAAAGACGTTGCTCGTATGTACTTCATCCTCCACTCCGACCATGAGTCCGGCAACGTTTCGGCTCACACCACTCACCTGGTGCATTCGGCTCTGTCCGACCCGTACTATTCATATTGCGCCGGTCTGTGCGGTCTTGCCGGTCCTCTGCACGGCCTTGCCAACCAGGAAGTTCTGGACTGGACCCTCAAGTTCCAGGAAAAATACTGCAAAGACGTCGAGCCCACCAAAGAACTGGTCACCAAAGCTCTGTGGGATACCCTCAACGCCGGCCAGGTTGTTCCGGGCTACGGTCACGCCGTTCTGCGTAAAACCGACCCCCGCTACATGTCGCAGCGTGAATTCTGCCTCAACACCCCGGGCCTCAAAGACGACAAACTGTTCAAGCTGGTTGCCATGATCTTTGAAACCGCTCCTGGCGTTCTGACCGAGCACGGCAAAGCCAAGAATCCCTGGCCGAACGTCGACGCTCAGTCCGGTGTTATCCAGTGGTACTATGGCCTGCGTGAGTGGGACTTCTACACCGTTCTGTTCGGTGTTGGCCGCGCCCTTGGCTGCATGGCTAACATCACTTGGGACCGTGGCCTCGGCTACGCTATCGAGCGTCCGAAGTCCGTTACCACCGCAATGCTCGAGAAATGGGCTGCTGAAGGTGGCCGTAAGTAATTTGGCCTGATCGTAACGATCAACCGTTGAAAAAGAAAGGCGACCCTGGAAACAGGGTCGCCTTTCTTTTTAAGTTCGGGCAGAATCGAAGAGAACGTGCCGATTATTTTTTGATGGCGTCGCAAAAACTCGCCAACTGCTGCGTTGCTGCAATCATCTCGCGGCTTCGACGTATGTAAGTACGCCTCATTGCTCGATAATTGCGCGCCTTGCATTTGGCGTTTTTTGCTTAGCCATCTAATTTGATGCTTTTTGCAAAAGCATTATTTTTTGTCTGTTCGGGTCGCGTAAAGGAGCAGCTTTTCGTCGGTATAACTTTCTACTTCCCCGGCAAAGGTTTCGATCTGGAAATAATCATGAACCTTGGCCGGCGCATCGATAAAAAATTTGGCCAGATTTTTGACGCCCTCACGATTCATGCCAGCACGCTTGGCCCAAGTCGGAAAATCATGGGTTTTGTTGAATACCCTGGTTGCCACAACTTGAAATCCGGCTTCCTCAACCATCTGCGTCCATTCCTGTCGATTATAGGCTCGAACATGGGTCGGATCCCGCATTTTTTCCATGGTCTGATAGAATGTGGCAATTTCAGTATCGTCCGGCAGCAGTGTGTCGATAATGACCATACGTCCGCCCTGGCGGCGTAGGACGCGGTGGAACTCCCGGAGTGCTCGGGGGACATCGGGGAAATGATGAGGGGCGATCCGGCAGGTCAGCAGGGTGAACGAGCCGGAGGGGAAGGGCAGATCCTCGGCGTCGGCTTCGCGAAAGGTGACATTATCCACCCCCCCTTCGTCGCTGATATATTCCTGAGCCTTTTTCAGCATCTGCATGGTCAGGTCCGAGGCGACTACGCCACGAACCAGTGGGGCAAAGTAAAGAGCCGTGTGTCCACCACCGCAGGCCACATCCAGCATGATATCTTCACTGGTGGGTTTCAGCAGATTGACCGCTTCGGCCAGATCGTCTCCCCCGGCAAATCCCCTGTCCCGGACATAGCCGTCTGCCGTTTTGCCAAACTGCTCCCTGACCTTGCTTTTAAAATCGTTGGACATGAAATTTGCTCCTTCACCCGGGCCCGCCCATGTGCAGCCAAGTATAGCACTGGCCTGGGAAAATACTCTTGCCCAACCAGGGTCGATCTGCTAAACAAGGCAGGCCGTCAAATTTTCGGGAGGATACCATGAAAAAGGTGATCTTGGGAAGTACCGGGATGGAGGTTTCGCCATTGATTTTCGGCTCCTTGCCGATGGGACCGTTGCAGGCCGGAAGGTCACCCAGGGACGGCGGAAGATTAATCCGATATGCCCTTGAGCGCGGTATCAATATGATCGATACCGCCGAGCTTTATGAAAACTTCGGGCACATCCGGGAGGCCCTGGACGGCTATCGCGGTCGTTGTTTTCTGGCGAGTAAAACGCACGCTTCCGATGCCGAAACGGCACGCCGGCATGTTGAAAGAGCTTTGCGGGAATTGGCTGTTGACCATCTGGATGTGGTCCATGTGCATGCAGCTCGCGTGGCTGATCCGATTGTGGAGCGAAGATCGGTTATTGATGCCTTGCTACAGATGCGTGAAGAGGGAAAAATAGCCCATGTCGGTTTGTCTACCCACTATATTTGCGCCGTGCGTAAAGTGCTGGAATCTCCTGATATCGCAGTGGTTCATCCGTTGATTAACCGCCGGGGGATGGGAATTCTGGATGGGACGACAGAAGAGATGGCCGCCGCCATTGCGGAAGTTGCCGTGGCCGGCAAAGGGGTTTATGCCATGAAAGCCCTGGCGGGTGGAAACCTCATCGGCGAAGCCCGAATGAGCCTCGGGTTCGTGCGTGGACTGACGGGGGTTCATGGCGTGGCGGTTGGTATGTTGTCCGAGCAGGAGGTTGATGCCAATATAGCATTATTTTCCGATGCCGAGTTTGACGAGGACCAATGGAGACTTCTTGAGGGGGGGCAGCGTCATCTGAAAATCATGGAACGTTTCTGCAAGGGTTGCGGAGCTTGTGTGCCCGCCTGCACCAACTTTGCCCTGGATATCGTTAACGGCAAGGCCAGGGTGGATGAACAGCGCTGTATCCTCTGTGGTTATTGCGCGGCGGCCTGTCCGGAATTCATTATCCGGGTGGTTTGAACGCAGCAGCGCACCCGGTCCTCAGGAACCACCCTTGGGTGTGTGGCCAGTCATGGATCGACGTTTACCTAGGGATGGAATGTCTTTTGCTACAGCCTCATCCGTTGCTGTAAAGGGTAGCAATCGATGGTGGCCCCGACTGGACTTCAGGGCTTCCGTTCCGAGGTGGCCGCGGCAGAAAACCGTCTGCCGGTTGGCGTTCCAGGCAGAAACTTAACCGTGCAAGGTGATTGGATAGGTATGGAAAATCTGGGTGATCTGATTGTTAAACTGGCGACCGGACTGTGGCATGAATTTCTTTATATCCTGCCGTTTTTGGCCATCGGTGTTTTGCTAGAGGCGGTTATTCGGACGTTCAAGTGGCATGTCAAGATTCGCAAGGCGTTGACGCGTTTCGGCGTACTGTCGATTGTTCTGGCGACCCTACTGGGGGTGGCCAGTCCCTTGTGCGCCTGCGCCACCCTGCCGCTGGTTATTTCGTTGCTGTTGGCCGGACTGCCGCTGGCTCCCGCCATGGCTTTGCTGGTCACTTCGCCGCTCATGAGTCCGGCGGGGTACACCCTGCTGAACTGGGAACTCGGTGCCGCTTGGGCTAACGTGGTCCTCTTATGTGCCATTTTTATGGGGTTGTATGCCGGCTACGCGACCCATTTTCTGCGTCGCTTCGGTTTTACTGAGGATCGACTTTTCCGTAAGGTGTTGCCGGCCGGCGATTTTCATGATCCGGACTATCCCGTTGAAAAGCTTCGCTGCGATTGCGGTAAGCAATTGTCGCATCGGGTCGACCGCTGCACGCATAATAAATTTCTGGTTTTCCTCGCCAAATTCTGGGAAGGGCTGCTCAAGGTCGGACGTTTTGCCCTGATCGGCCTGGTCATCGAAGTGGTGGCGTCGACGCTCATTCCCACCGAGTGGCTTTCCACTCTGCTGTCCGGCGACGGGATCATGCCGATTTTGACGTTGACCTTCGCCACCATTCCGTTGCACCTGCCGCAGGTCACGGCGGCAGCGATGCTGTATGGTTTTGTCTCCCCGGAGGTTGGCGAAGGAATCACCCTGTCCAAGGGGGCTGGCATTGCCCTGTTGATCGGTGGGCCGGTCACCGCCCTACCGGTCATGGGGGTTTTCATTTCCATGTTTCGTAAGCGGGTTCTGCTGTTGTACCTCACCCTGTGCGTTTCCGGGACGCTGCTGCTGGCGTTCACCTATCGGTTGTTGCCAGTGGCCTTTTAGTCCGCCGGGTTTTCCGCAGCGAGGTTTTCCAGGTTTTCCTGCAGCCAGGCCATCAGGCTCTCCAGTTCGTGCAGGCATCGCTCCGGGACGGCATCGATCTGGGGCAGGATATGGGCAAGTCTGCGGGCAGTGCTCAATCCCGCCTTGATATGCTCAAGCGGGGAGGGCGCGGCGCCTTCCTTGTTTGAAGCGACATCCTTGAAACGTTTGAGTATCGTTGGATGACTGCGGTTTTCCTCGACCACTGCCCGGCGCAGGTCGGCATATTCTTCGGCGGAAAAATCCTTTTCATCCTTGGCCTGGCGCAGCAGCTCGACCGATCGGTAGTCCGGCAACGGTTTCAATTCAGTGTGGCGGGTCATCAACTGCGGTTCTTCTTTTTCGATAAAACCGTAGGCGAGAGTCAGCTTCTGGGCCGTCGGTTTTTTGATGCGGACCTCGCGGCTACAGTAATCCTCGAAATTCTCATATCCCCACTGCTGAAACAGGCCATTGCGTTTGACGTTGAGCAGTCTTTCGCCCAGGGCAACCCATGACGATTTGAACGTGCTGGCCACGGCCAGTATCTGGTAGCGTTCCGATGTCGGGTCAAGCTCTTCCATGATCTTCTCGATGACCAGCTCACCTTTGGTTTTTGGTTGTTGGTTCATTGCCCGCTCCTTGAAGGTATTTGCCGAAGCGCAGGAAGTCTAGCACAGACCGCAGGGATGCGCTCAAGGTTTTTGCGCTTGGCGTACTCCCGGGTATCCGTTACAATTCGGACCGAATAACTGCGTCTGAAGAAAGGTAACCCATGAAGGACCGGCAATTTATCGTTGGGCCCGAGACGGTCCGCATGTTAGAACTCGGGCACCCTTGGGTGCTGGTTGATCGCTACACTAAACGCTGGCCGCAAGCCAAATTCGGCGAGGTGGTGCCGCTCATCGATGAACAGGGCAAGGTCCTGGCCATGGCCCTGCTCGAACCGCATGCCCAGGTGGTTGCCCGGGTGCTCGAATTCAGTCCGATGAAACTGGGCAAGGAATGGCTGCAAGGGAAGGTGGTTCGAGCCCGGCAATTGCGCGAGCAGTACGTCGATCTTTCGGGAACCACGGCGTTTCGCCTGATTAACGGCGAAGGGGACGGCCTGCCGGGGATCACGGTTGATCGCTACGGCGATTACCTGATGGTGCAATTGTATGCGGAGAGTTGGAAACCGCATCTTCCCATGCTGGTTCAGATCCTGGATGACGAATTTCATCCCAGAGGTATTTACGAAAAACGCCGGCCGCAAAAAACCCGGGAGCTGGAAGCCGTTTCGGATAGCAAAAAATACAGCCGGCTGCTGGCCGGTTCGGCCTGTTCCGGCCGGCTGCTGGTACAAGAAAACGGACTGAATTTCAATGTTGAACTCGAAGAAGGTTTGAATACGGGGTTGTTCCTCGATCAGCGGGCCAATCGTCTTGACTTGATGGGACGCGTGGAGGGAAAAACCGTACTCAACCTGTTTGCCTATACCGGGGCGTTTTCGGTGGCGGCCGTCTGTGCCGGAGCCACTCGGGTGACCAGCGTGGATGCCTCCGGATATTACCTGGGATGGGCCGAGGAAAATTTTTCGATCAACCGGCAAAATCCCCGCCGGCACGAGTTTATCGTCGATGATTGTCTGAATGCCTTACGTCAGTTGCAGGGAGAGGGGAGACTGTTTGATGTTGTCCTTATGGACCCCCCCTCCTTTTCCACCACCAAAAAAAGCCGGTTTA
>Ga0154449_1026_pt2 | contig 28400 bp, 25 predicted proteins | sample RifGroC2_FD_105642 | JGI IMG/M metagenome (GOLD analysis project Ga0154449, IMG submission 105642) | Pelobacteraceae bacterium GWC2_58_13
GGGTTTCTCGGGCAGTTGTTTCGGAAGCGCGGCAACGGGTGGTCGGATCAATGACCATCCCTGGATGAATGACGCGCGGTTTGGTGTTTACCATGGATTGAAAACTCGAAGGATCGGCCGATCGCGTTCAGCCGGAAAGGGACCGTTCATCAACACCAAGGTCTGATTTCCGCCGCCATCGAAAACAGGCCCCGTGGAATAGAATCACGGGGCCTGCTGCGCTTTCCATGGAGAAATTACGCTCCGACTCAGTCGTCTTTTTGCGTATGGCATTTGAAACAGCCGTTGCCGGCACTGGCCCCCTGGGGAGTGCCGGCCAGCATGCCGCTGTAATCCCAGCGCAACATGTCGGGAAACGGACTGCCGTGGGCACGGTGACAGGAGAGGCACATCACCTTGTCACTGCCCGGCGTGACCGTCGCCGAAGCGCCGCCAAGTCCCTGCAGGGTTGCCGCGTCGGCCCGGGCCACCGGAACCGTCGGATCGTAGGTCCGGTATTCGTCGTATTCGCCGCTGGCAGGGAGGACGATGCTGGCCGGATGACGCAACCAGGGGTTTCCGTAGCCTCCGTTGGGCAAGCCGCCGAGCGGCCAGGAATGGTAGGTGTTGTGGCAGCCGCCGCAGAAATCGCTGATTCCCTGGACGCTCATGTTGCTGAAGGCGCCATAGGCGAGGGGAGCCCAGGGTTTGTCGCTGTCCTGGTATTCGTTGTGGCGGGTGGCGCTGGGATTCTGCTCCCAGTCGGGGTCTTCGATGCCGGCCACGGCGGGTGGGCTATGGGGGGGGATGTTCTTGAATTTTTTTCCGGCTTTGTTCAGAAACCGGTAGCCGCCACCTTCTTCATCCACATATTTGGCGCCGCCGGCCAGCAGGTTCCGTTCGTCGTCGGCGTGATGGGCCGGATCATGGCAACCGACACAGCCGTTGCCGATAATCGGATTTAACTCGGGGGAACTGTCGTAACGGATCGAAGCCAGCGAGGCATGGCAGCCTCCGAAACTGCAGCCGTTCGGCACGGTGCCAAAAGCGGTATCGCCCCCGGGAGCCTTGGACAGGACGCCGTCCTTGACCCGCACGTTGTGTCCGTACCCGTCGCCGCTGGTTTCCACCCAGAAGAAGTTGCCTCCGGCCAGGGGTTTGGCGGGCGCCGACAGGTTTAACACGATGGGAATCCGGGTCTGGCCGAGGCTGACGATCGTTTCTCCGGAGGACGAACTATGACAGCCGATACAGGTGTTGTTGAGCAGGTTAACCACCGTGAAGTTGTCGGCATCCTTGGGTGAAAACGCCGAATCCGGGCGGATGCCGACGACCGAGCCATTCTGTGAATTGTGCATGGTGTGACAGTTGACGCATTCGCCGCGAACCATGGCGATCGCCTGGCCAATTGGCGCCAACAGGACAAACAACACCACTAGCAGTTGCTTCGAACCTTTCATACCACCCCCACTCCTGTTGGTAATTCAGGGTAAATTAAAAAACCCTTGGGAAAAACGGGTTTTCAAGTTGGTTTTCTGAGTGCCGAGAAAGAGATTTCGGGAAGTGTCCTCCCTGAACGGTTGCCATCGAGCCGATCTGAAAAAATCGATGGTGGAATGGAGAATTGTGGCCGAAAAAGCGCAAGCAGGAAAAGGCGAAGGCAACCCTGCCGATTTATCGGTCATGCCTTTCGACGAAAACGACAAAGCAACGCTATATTGCCGATTTCTAAAGGGAGATTTTTAATGTATCCGGGATTATAAGTCAATGATTAATTTGTCGGCCGTTGCCGGATGGGGCCTGGCCGGGGAGGATTCGGCCGAAAAATCAATCAACCGCTTCCAATTGCAGGGCGAAGGTCAGGTCGAGTCCGGCCAGCGGATGGTTGCCGTCCAGAACCACCTCGGTGTCATCGACCCGGATCACCCGCATCGACAGTGCGCTGCCGTCGGCGAGCTGCAATTGCACTTTCTGGCCCGGTTTCGGATCGTTTGCCGCCGGCAGCGAGTCGCGCCGCAACGCCAGGATGTTCTCCATGAGGCGCGGTCCGTAGGCCTGCTCGGCTGGGATCAACAGGTTCTTCGCCTGCCCTCTGACCATGCCGACGATCGCCTGCTCCAGGGCGGGAAATACCTCTCCGGCGCCGATGGTGAAGCGGAGCGGTTCCCGTTCCTGGGTGCTGTCGAAGATATAGCCGTTGTCGAGGGTGCCGATATAATGGATGCTCACCCTGTCGCCCTGCTCTGCTCTTTTCACGGCTTTACTCCTTGCTGATGACCAGGAAACGGTCATCGAAATATCTTTCCAGTATCGGCCTGATTTCATGCCACATCAGGCCGCCGCTGCCGCAGCCGGGGCGGGGCACCACCACCTGTGGCCAGCCTTTGGCTTCGACCAGAGCCCGCAATTCCGAGCAGGAGCGTTCGATCAGGCTCAGGCCGGGGAGTTCAAAAGGGCTGTTTTCCACCGGAAAACTGACCAGCCCGTGCTCCAGTTCATGGACATGGTTGCCACGGGCCAGGATCAGCGCCCCGAGTTGTCCGGCCACCTCCGGAAACCGATCCCGCGCCTGGCGGGCACAGCCTCGCGGCATGGCGCATTCCCCTTTGGGGCTGACCAGTCCGCCGGTGGTGATGCAGACCGGCGCCGCACCGAGATGATCCCACAGGTCGCCGACCAGTTCTCTCACCGGGCCGGCACTCCGAGAATGCCGCGCATCACCCCGACCAGGCAGTCGTAGACCCCCTCGCGGGAATCGACGAAGCGGGGGATGTCGTGGTTGAGGATTTCTTCCAGCCGGTGCAGCACCGCGCCGTCGTTGGTGCCCAGCGCATCCATCACTTGTTCGAACATGGGGATCACCTCGTAGAGATCATCGCGGTCGAAGGGATGGGGGTCGGGCAGGCCGCTGAACTTGGGCAGTTCGCGGGTTTCCTTTTTGCGCGGGTAGCGGTATTGCAAATCCGAAGGTTTGATCATTATGCCCATGCGGCGACTCCTTTGGCTGATCGTTTTTCGTCCGGTCAGCCGCAACTCGAACCGCAGCCGCCGGCCTTCGAACAGTGACTGCGGCACAGGCCTCGGCTGGCGCCGCTGTGAACGGCGGTGAACGCGGCCAGGCTGTCGCCATCGACAAACCAGTGATCGTCGACTTCGCAGCCAACGATCAGCTTACGTTTGATGTGCATGTAAATACTCAGCGAGGTGGTCTTGAGCATGCGGGCCGCCTCTTCAATCGGAACCAGGGTGGCGCATAGGAGTGCTTCGGCCATGACGATTCTCCTTATCGAAAAAAATGCCCGCCGGAAAAAACTTCCGCGGGCGTCGTTGCCGGTTGAGGGATACGCCGTCGTATCCGTGTTGAATTCTGCCTGGTTCCATTTGCAGGGAACGGGCCAGTCCCGCTAGAAATAGATCTGGAACCCCTCGGCCAACTGTTCGTAGCCGACCAGCTCAGCCAGCAAACCGGCTTCGGCCGGGCCTGCAAAAGCCCCTTCATTCAGTAGAAAATATTTCGTAAATTCAACTATTTCGTCACCGGTAAGCAGAAAGTCCCGACCAACCCGGGCCCGCTCGACGATAACCTGCTTTCGGTTGCCGATTTTTACGGCAACAAAGGGGTTGTGGTAGCTGACCGATGACAGTTGTCTGCTGGCGGAGTAGGCGATTTGCAGGGAGAATGCTGAAAAATCAATCAGTGGCCAGAGCCGGGGATGCACGCTCAGGCGCTCTTTCGAATGGCTGAGCTGCCACAACTCTGCGGGCAGGGCCTGGGCGCGGAACCTCTCCACCTGATGGCCGATATCGATGGTGCCGCCGAGCAGGGTCAGGGCGCGCAGGTAGCCGGCGGGGGTGAGCGTTTCAAACCCCTTGCCGACAAAAGCGGCGTTGCGCCGGCGCGAGGCCAGCGCCTGGTAGCGATTTTTGTAGACGAAGGAGCAGTAGTTGACCGGCAGTCCAAGGCGTTGGTCCAGGGAATATTGCAGCAACTCCAGCGCAGTCAGCTCCGATTCGAGCACGGTCACCTTGTCGCCGTGGACAAAGGTGTAGTTCCGCGCCGCCAGCTGATCGAAATTGTACGGCGTCAGCCGAAGTTGGTGCAGGTTGAGATGATTGACTCCCGTTTCCCGCATTTCCACCATGTGGGATTTCATCCGCTCCCGATCTTCGGGGATGGCGGGGATTTCCACGGTCACCGTCGGGATCACTCCCACCGCGAGTCGCAGCTTGTCCAGACGATAGCCGGTGGCGCCGATGTCGAAGCGGATCTCGTCGAGACCGGCATCCCGCAGCCGGTTGAGGATCTCGGGATGGACCAGGGTTCCATTGGTGTAGAGCCAGACATGCATGCGATCGCCGAAATGCCGCTTGATCGCCGTCACAAAGGCCAGGCTGCGTCCCGGGGTGAGCAGGGGCTCGCCGCCGCTGATGCTGGCGCCGGCGAAGCCGAAGCGTTCCAGGTAGGCGACGTAATCGGCGGGAGTGCGGAAATCGACGGTGTTGGTGGTCGGCAGGCCGATTTCGTCTTGCGAGGTCGGGCAGAAGAAGCAGCGACAGTTGCAGCGGCCGTTGATGAACAGGCACGACCAGCCTCCCTCGGCGCAGATCCGGCAGCCGGGCGAGAGTTCCCGCAGGTCGAGCTTGGTGCCGCCGCAACCGGTCAGCGCCCGCCCATTCAGGGCGTGGAGCAGCTCCGCTCGCCGGGTTTCGGCCCGGGCGGCGGCAGGTGGATCGAGAAAGGTCAGTTGCCGGTAACGGTCGCCGTATTCCTGTCGGTTGGCCTCGATGTTCCGTTGTTGCCACGGAAAAATGTTCATGGCCGGATGCTCCTCCAGGATCCAAGTCACCCCCTTCCGGCCACGGCCGCCAAGGGGGTGATAACAGCGCGAAATATAGTTGATAATCCGGACTTCGCCTAGCATTATTCGTGGCTGGGCATGTTTTTCACAACGATCAACGGTACGCCTCCATGAAAATAGCCGCTGGCAATCTGTCCCATAGGCGCTAAACTATCATTATTATTATGTGGTAATATTCCGATGGAGTGCATCTTGTCAGGACAACCCGGACAAAAACTGCTCATCGTAGGCACTAGCCTGGCCTACTTGCTGATCGGCCTGGAAGTGTTGTTCATGATCACTCCTTTTGCACTGTTTTTCTATTCGGTCTACGGGCCGATCCTCAAATGGTTTGCCTCTTCGCCGGCCACGGCCTGGCTCAACGAATTCTTTCTGCCGCACATGATTTTCATCGACGACCCGCTGCTGATCGGCCTGTCGTACCTGCAGGCGTTGTTCGTCATCGGTCTGGTGCTGTTCCTGGTTGCCGCCATTCCCTTGTACTATGGTCGCCTGTTCAAAAAAGAGGTGGTCAGTTTCGGTCCCTACGCCCGTATCCGCCATCCCCAGTACTTGTCTCTGGCCCTGTCGGGGTTCGGTCTGATGCTGTACTGGCCGCGATTCATGGTGTTGATTTTTTACGTCACCATGCTGTTCGTCTACTACCTGCTGGCCCGCAACGAAGAATGGCGAATGAAGCGGGAGCAACCCGGAAGTTATCCCGAGTACATGGGCCGCACCTGGATGTTTTTGCCGGGCGAACCGGGGGGCAAGGTTTACCGCCTGCTGTTCGGTTGGATTCCTGCCAAAGGGCTCGGCCTGCTGGCGCTCTATCTGGTTATCCTGAGCCTTTCGGTGTCGACGGCGCTGGGGCTGCGGGCGTATACCCTTGATCGTCTGCCGCGGGCGGTCAGCGGCGACATGCACCTGGTTTCGGTCTACCCCCGGCCGGCCGACAAGTTGCAACAGCTCTATGGGCGGGCGCTCGAATCCGCCGAGGTCCGGAATTTCCTGCAGGCCAACCGCATCAGTCTGGCCTATCTGATGCCGGGGGATTTCTTTCTGACCGGCCTGTTGCTCGAAGAAGGGCCGCGCTTTTCCGAAGCCAAACTGAAACGCTATCCGCATCTGCGGGATGCGGAAAAAGGCCGGCATAGCGGCGGCCTGGTCAAGTTTTTCCGCCTTGGCTACAAGTTTTTCCAGACCATCGGCACCACCCGCCGGGTCTACGATTTCGAGCGGATAGTGTTTACCCGTACCCGCGAGATCGATGGCAGCCCGGCCCCGCCAGAGCGGGCCTTTGCCATCGGGGTGGTCCGCAACCCGGCCCTGGTGGTCGATATTGACTTTGAAAGCGGCGAGATCGTTTCGATACAGACGGTTTCCGGCCGACACAGCTGGGGCGAGCTGCCAATGCCCGTGTTATGAAATGAAATTTCGGTCCACGGCACAGGGTTCCGAACCCTGTGCTGTCGACTTCCCTCCCATGCAAATACTTAGAATCCGAGGAATCATGACTGACAGCTGCAATCTCCGACTTGTCTCGGCTCTTCCTGCGCCCGATGATCAGATCCAGCCGTGGCAGAATATCGACCGGATCAAGGCCATAAATCGACTGAATTATCTGCATTTTCAGGGAATGCCGGCGTTCATCACGCTGAAACATCCCGAATATCGGCGGATCCTGGTCCTCCGTGCCCATGCCCAGCCGTGCCGGGAAAATCAGGTTGATTTCTTGTGGGAACAGCCCGACGCCGAACTGGGGAAATACCAGTTCGAACATCTGTTGATTTCAGATGGCCTGAAACTGACTCAGTTCAAACCTGAAGTCATCCACATCGACGATATCCGCATCTCGTTGAATATTCCCAGCTCCTGTCGTGAAATCCGCTCCCGAGGCATCCGCCGCCACCACTGCACCGGCATCCGCGTTCAGTTTATCCAGAACAGCGCCCTGTTCGATGGCGACCTCGAAGAATTCACTCCGGTGGCCATGCGCATCCGTCTTCGGCTCCAGCCGCCACAGACCTTCATGTGGATCAATCCGGAAACCGACGCCACGGTGATCCTCTCGGCTGGCGACGAGGTACTCTATTCGGGGATCTGCCGTCTGCTGCGGCAAACCATCGACCAGAAAAAACGCTCCTTCGTGGTCGAGCCGGTGACCCAGCAGATTCACCGTTACCAGAACCGCAGCTACCGCAGCGTCCGCCAGCAGATATTGCCCCCGCCCCGGGCCGCTTTTCGCCATCCCCTGCACGGGAAAAACGTCAGCCTCGAGGTTATTGACCTGTCGGGCTCGGGCTTTTCCGTTCGGGAAGAAGAAGAGAATTCGGTATTGCTGCCTGGGCTGGTCATCCCCGGACTGGAACTGCGCCTGGCCAGCGGTTTCTCCATGTCTTGCCTGGCCCAGGTGGTCTGCCGCCACCGGGTCGAGGACGAACCCGGCAAGGTTTTCGTCAAGTGCGGGCTGGCTCTGCTCGACATGGAAATGGCCGATCACGTGAGGCTGATTTCCATGCTCTACCAGAACCGGGACCAGAGTTGGCAGCTCTGCCATCAGGTCGACATGGATGAACTGTGGGATTTCTTTTTCGAAACCGGGTTCATCTACCCGCAGAAATATGCTTTTATCCAGCACGACAAGGAAACGCTCAAGGACACCTACGCCAAGCTCTATACCCGTTCCCCCGAAATCGCCCGGCATTTCATCTATCAGGAACAGGGGTCCATCCGTGGCCACATGGCCATGCTGCGGGCCTGCGAAAACGCCTGGATGATCCACCACCACGCCGCCAGCAAGGCCACGGCGAAACGAGCGGGATTGATGGTGCTGCGCCAGATTAGTCATTACGTCAACGACGTGCATCGGCTCAGCTCGGCTCACATGAATTACGTCTATTGCTACTACCGGCCCGACAATCGCTTTCCCAAACGGGTTTTCGGCGGGGTTGCCCAATATATCGATAATCAGCAGGCGTGTTCTCTCGACAATTTTGCATATTTCCATTATATTAAAAAAAGCCAATCTATAGGGGATCTCCCGACAGATTGGCTGGTGGAACCGGCGACTGACAGCGACCTGGCCGAATTGGAAGGCTATTATGATGCCGTATCCGGCGGCTTGATGGTGACGGCTTTCGACCTGGAACCGGGGCAGCCGAAAACCTCCACCCTGGCGAGCGCATATGCCCAGCTCGGCCTGACCCTGGGGCGGCTGCGTTTCGCCGTCAGGAAAAACGGGCGCCTCAAGGGCCTGGTTCTGGTCAACCTCGCCGATATCGGCCTGAACATGTCGGAGTTGACCAATGGTCTAAAAATGGTGGTTCTCGACCCGGAAGATTTTTCCCGCGAGGTGGCCCAGGCCGTAATCGCCCGGCTCGGCAGCCACTTCGACAAGCAGGAGATCCCGGTTCTGGTCTATCCGGCCGAGTTTGCCGAACAGCAGATGCTGCCGGTGGAAAAACATTACACCCTGTGGATCCTTGATCTGCAGCATCTGGATGCTTATTTTAAATTTTGTGAATCCCTGCTTCGCCAGTTCTGAATGGCAGGACGGCTATGAACCAACTGGAAAAACGACTTTACAACAGCCGAATCATCGATACCTATATCAGGCTTGTTCAAAAGCACTATCAGTATGTCGATATCGGTGAACTGCTGGCCTACGCAGGGATGCACTCGTACCAGGTCGCCGATCAGTGGCATTGGTTTACCCAGGAGCAGATCGACCGATTTCACGAAAAACTCGTGCAACTGACCGGCAACTACGCCATCGCTCATGAGGCTGGTCGCTACGCGGCATCTCCCGACGCTCTCGGGGTCATGCGCAAGTACACCCTGTCTTTCTTCAGTCCCGACTACATCTTCGAGCGCCTCGAACAAACCACCGCTCACTTCACCAAGTCATCGGTCTATCACACCAAAAAGCTCGCCCCCAACAGGTTCGAAGTTTCCGTCGTGCCCAACCCCGGCTCCGAGGAAAAACCCTTTCAGTGCCAGAACCGCATTGGTTTTTTCGAAGCGATCGTCACCATGTTCAACTACAACCTGCCGACCATCGAGCACCATGAATGCTTATTCGATGGCGGCCAGGCTTGCCGTTACACCATATCGTGGAAAAAAACCCCGGCGTCGTTTCTGCGCCGCACGACCAACCTTTTTACCCTGCTGTCTTTTCTTGCGGTTGCCGTGCTGTTGGCCACCGGCCTGTACCGGACCCTGCCGACCGCGGTTTTGCTGACCACCCTTGCAATCATCGGCAGCATCCTGCTGACTCTTACCGTCACCACCGACAAAATCGAAAAACGCATCTTGAAATCCTCCCTCGACAACATCAAGGACACCACCGATCAACTGATCAGCCGGATTAATACCGATTACAGCAATGCCCTGATGACCAATGAAATCGGGCAGGTCATCAGTCGTCAGACCAATACGGTCGACATTGTCAACAATGTCATCGAGATTCTGGAGCAACGGCTCGATTACGACCGAGGCATGATCCTGCTGGCCAATCGGGACAAATCCCGACTGTTGTTCAAGGCCGCTTTTGGCTATCGAAATAACGAACTCAAGCTGATTCGTCGCTACCCGCTGCTGTTGAACCACGCCGGGACCGACGATATCTTCGGCAGCGCCTTCCATTCCCGTTCGCCTTTGCTGATCAACGATATCTCCACCAACGCCAGGGATCTCGGACCGCGCAGCCGCAGGCTGGCGGAAAAACTCGGTGCCCACGCTTTCATCTGCTGTCCCATTATCGCCGATAACGAATCCTTGGGTGTGCTGACCGTCGACAACCCTCGCTCGAAACGGCCGATGATCCAGAGCGATATCAGCCTGCTGATGGGAATCACTCCGATGATCGGCATCAGCATTCGCAACGCCGAACTGATCGAGGCGCGCGAAAAACAGTTTCAGTCCGTCATCCAGGTTCTGGCATCCAGTACCGACGCTCGCGACCCGCTGACGGCAGGACATTCGGAACGGGTTACTGAATTCGCCACCGGAATCTGCCGGGAAATGAACCTGGGCGACGAATTTTGCGACATCATCAAGGTCGCCGCCTTGTTGCACGATTATGGCAAGATCGGCATCCCCGACACCATCCTGAAAAAAAACGGTCGGCTGACCGACGAGGAATTCGAAATCGTCAAAACCCACGCGGGAAAAACCCGGGAAATCCTCGAAAAGGCTAACTTTGAAGGAAGCTTCAGACAAATTCCCGAGATCGCCGGCTCTCATCATGAAAAGCTCGACGGCAGCGGCTATCCCGCCGGGCTCACCGACGGGGACATTCCCATTGGGGCCAGAATCATCGCCGTCGCCGATTTTTTCGAGGCGCTGACGTCCAAGCGCCATTACCGCGATCCCCTGCCGGTCGACGAAGTGCTTTGCATGCTGCGGGAAAAAAGCGGTCTCCACTATGATCCGCAGGTTGTTGAGGCGCTGACCAGGTACCATTCCAAAACCATTTGATCTCAGCCGGTTTTGCGCCCGCGGCAGACGATCAGCGGCGTGTAGGTGAAGCGCCTGGGATCGTGAAAAAAGGATGTGAACTCCTGCCGGAACTCGTCGAATCCCCCCGCGTATTCACTGAATGGATAACCGGAATTTTTTGCCGCCACTTCGAGCTTGGCCAGCCAGTTCTCGGCGTCGACGGCCGACAGTTCGCCGACGATAAGGTGATGGGCCGCCATGTCGACGCGGATTTCTTCAAGGCCGAGATCGTACATCAGGGAATAGAGTTTTCGCCCCATGTAGGGATCGAAATCGGCGGTTGCTTCGAGGTGGCCGATGACCCCGCCGATGGCCCGGTCAAGTCTTGCCGAGAGGCCGTAGTGGCTGAGGCAATTGTAGTCAAGGTCGATCAGACATAGAATGCCGCCGGGATTGAGGATGTCGAGCAGATGACGGACAATGCTTGCTGCTGCTTCCTTGTGATATTCAAGGACGAAACGCACCCAGATGAAATCGAAGGTGCCCATGCCGCCGAGCGGCTGATAGAAATCCCGGCGGACATATTCGATGCCAGGCGCCGGAAAATGTTCCCGGGCATGAGCCAGGCGTCCCTCCGAGGCATCGACGCCGACCGCGGTTCCCCCCGGTTGCACCAGGTGATGAAGGAAGTTCGTGGTCTTTCCCGAACCGCAGCCGATATCGGCTACCCGCATCCCCGGCCCAATGCCGGCCCAACGCGCCTGCTGCGCCAACCGCTCGAAATCGGTTTTATGTTCGAGGCGCGCGGCTTCCGCGTCGCTCTCCATCAGGTATGTCCGCTTGTTCATCCATCATCCTCCATCCATTGAAATTGCCGGCCTGCGCCATGCGCACGAGAAGAAATAATACCTTCATCGATCGGGCATTCAACATATCTAATGTGTTTTTGATGGAGCGACCCCCTCGGGCAGAAGAAAAGAAAAATCTAACGATAAAGTTCTTGTTTTTTAGCGCCAAGCCTGTATGATGCCCTGTTGGCAGTTCAACCCTCCGGCGAAACTTTCGCCTGGGTGAGGGTACGTCCCTGACCCACTCATCGATCCCTGACCCACCCGCTTCCCTCTTTTTCGGAAACCGCGGCATTCCTTCAGGTTAGCGACGATGTGAATGCCAATCCGGTGTTTCGGAACACCACCCCGGCGCATCTACCGGCGCCTGGTGGCTTCTTTTGCCTGTTCCCCCTCACCGTACCTGCTTTTGCCGTATCTTCCGGAGCATCGGTTGCTCCGCCGGCAGAAGCTTCTTTTTTATTGGCCCAGACCTCGCCGGCCCGTTGACGGACCGCGCCCGGGAGAGGCCGAAGGATGTTTAATGTCTTTTGCAGAACTCAACCTGATCCCCGCCCTGCTCAAGGGGATCACCGAATGTGGTTACACCACCCCGACCCCGATTCAGTCCAAAGCCATCCCCGAAGCCCTGGCCGGTCGTGACATTCTGGCCTCGGCCCAGACCGGCACCGGCAAGACCGCGGCCTTCATGCTGCCGGCCCTGCAGCTCCTCTCCGAGCCGGCGCCCAAGCGCCGCGGCGCCCCTCGTGTGCTGGTGCTGACCCCGACCCGCGAACTGGCTGGCCAGATCCTCGACGCCACCCGGACCTTCGGCCGCTACATCAACCCGCGCTTTGCCCTGCTGCTCGGCGGCATGCCGTATCGCGATCAGTTTAAGGACTTGCAGGCTTCGCCCGACCTGGTGGTCGGCACCCCCGGTCGACTGGTCGACCATTTACAGCGTGGTTCTCTCGACCTCTCGCGACTTGAGATCCTGGTCCTCGATGAGGCGGACCGGATGCTCGACATGGGCTTCAAGGAGGATCTGGAAAAAATCATCGCCGGCGCCCCGGCCAACCGCCAGACCCTCTTTTTCACCGCCACCCTCGACCGCACCATGGCGGACCTGGCGGGCCGGATGCTGCGTCAGCCGGTGCGCATCGACATTGCCGGATCCAAGATGACTCTTGAGACCATCGAGCAGCGCCTGCACGTCACCGACAATCGCCAGCACAAGGAGAAATTGCTGCAGCACCTGGTCTCCAGCCCGGATATCAACCAGGCCATCATCTTTTCGGCCACCAAGCGCGACACCGATACCCTGGCCCGCGCGCTTACGGCCCAGGGACACCGGGCCGCTGCTCTCCACGGCGACATGAACCAGAATGCTCGCAACCGGACCCTGCGCGATCTGCGTCGGGGGAAAATCAAATTGCTGGTGGCTACCGATGTGGCTGCCCGCGGCATCGACGTAACCACCATCAGTCACGTCTTCAATTTCGACCTGCCGATGTTTGCCGAAGATTACGTCCATCGCATCGGCCGTACCGGCCGGGCCGGCGCCACCGGTACCGCGATTTCCTTTGCCTCCGCCGCCGAAACCGCGGCTCTGCGGCGCATCGAGCGTTACATCGGCCAGAGTCTTCCGCAGCAGGTTGTTCCCGGCTTCGAGCCCACCCGGCCACTGGACACCCGGCCGGCGCGGAGCGGACGCGCCCCGGTTCGCAGCGGTCGGCCACAGAAAACCGGCGAATGGAAGGGTCGCGGCGAAGCCAGAGTGAAACAGGATTTCCCGCCGAAGAAGCGTACCGAACGTAGCGCCCCGGTGATTGAATACCGCACCCGTCGAAGTAGCGCCCCGACTGGCCGCTAAGACCGACGCGGCAGAGGGGTCAGCCTCTCTGCCGCGTTTTTTTATTTCGCCGCCCTGAAGCGGCGATCAGTCGTTTTGAAGGGTGTTCGGCGGCCTGCTTAAGGTTGACTTAGAGGGCCACCTGAACGTATCATGATGGCAACTATTTTGAGTTGCAGATAAACCCGATCAAGAGATTCGTAATGTCCATTTTGTCCATCAGGCACTACCCGGATCCGGTTCTTAAGCAGATTGCCGAGCCGGTTGTGACCATCGATGCAGAATTTCGCAAGCTGGCGGCCGACATGACTGAGACCATGTATGCTGCTCCGGGAATCGGTTTGGCCGCCCCCCAGGTCGGAGTTTCCAAACGCATGGCCGTGATCGACTGTGCGTCTTCCGGTGAACCGCCCCGGTTAATTACCTTGATCAACCCTGAAATCATTGAACGGGAAGGGGAGTCCTGCGAAGAAGAAGGGTGCCTTTCCGTTCCCGCCTATTACGCCAAGGTGGATCGCAGCGCCAGAATCCGGGTACGTTTTCTCGACCTCGATGGACAAACCGTGGAACGCGACGCCGATGGCCTGTTGGCCATCTGTATCCAGCACGAACTTGACCACCTCGACGGCATCCTGTTCGTCGATCACCTGTCCCCGCTCAAAAAGGGGATTTTCCGCAAAAAATACAAAAAAATTCTGGAACAGCAACGGGAGCAGATGTGATCCACCCTCAGGATATCCGAACCGTTTTCATGGGGACGCCGGAGTTTGCCCTGTCAACCATGCAGGGTCTGATCGACTTCGGCCTCAACCTGTGTGCCGTCTATACCCAGCCGGACCGGCCCAAGGGGCGCGGCAACAAGCTGGCGCCGCCACCGGTCAAGGAACTGGCCCTCAAATATGAGATTCCCGTTTACCAACCCCTCAAGCTGCGTGACCCGCTGGTTGTCGAAGAGTTGCGGCAACTGGCGCCCGACCTGATCGTGGTGGTGGCTTTCGGACAGATCCTGCCCAAAAGCGTACTGGAAATTCCCCGCTGCGGCTGCATCAACGTTCATGCCTCGCTGCTTCCCCGTTATCGCGGAGCGGCGCCGATTAATAAGGCAATCATCGACGGCGAAACCGAGACCGGGGTGACCACCATGTACATGGATGTCGGCCTCGACACCGGTGACATGTTGATCAAGCGCGCTACTCCCATCGGCGAACTGGAAACCGCCGGACAGGTCCACGACCGTCTGGCTCTGCTCGGACGCGAGGCGATGGAGGAAACCCTTCGGCAGCTTTGCGCGGGCACCCTGGTGGCCCGGAAACAGGACGATGCGCTCACCTGCTACGCGCCGATGCTGAAAAAGGAAGACGGCTGCATCGACTGGCGGCGCGGCGCCCGGGACATCCACAACCAGGTGCGCGGCCTCGACCCCTGGCCGGGCGCTTATACCACCTTGCGGGGAGAGGTGCTGAAGCTATTCAAAACCGCGCCCGAGATGGGGGCGGGGACTCCCGGTTCAGTGGTGTTCTCCGGTGCCGATGGCGTTCGTATCGCGTGTGGCGAGGGGCTGCTGAGGGTTGGCGAACTACAGTTGCCGGGGAAAAAACGCTTGGCCGTCGCCGAATTTCTGCGCGGCTGCCCGCTTCCTCCGGGAACCTCGTTCGAATAGACCGCCGACGGCGGCAAACCGGTTTTTATGACGGCGCCCCTTGATTTCACCCGGCGCCGTCATTATATTTTACAAGATTGATGCCTGCTGCTGATTGGCAATTGCACTCAATGATGAATCGATTCCTGAGAGGTGATGGCTTTATGAATACCCTGCGTACCGTATTTTTGATGACCCTGCTGACGCTGGTGCTGGTCGGTGCCGGCGGCGCTCTCGGTGGCCAGGGAGGCGCCCTGTTCGCCCTGATTTTGGCCGGCGCGATGAACCTCGGCTCCTACTGGTTTTCCGACAAGATCGTGATCAAGATGTACCGCGGCACCGAGGTGACCAGTGGCCCGCTGTTCGAGGTGGTCCACGAAATCTGCCAACGCAACACCCTGCCGATGCCCAAGGTCTACACCCTGCCTCAGCCGACTCCCAACGCCTTCGCCACCGGACGTAATCCCCAGCACGCGGTGGTGGCCGCCACCGAGGGGATTCTGCAGATCCTTTCCCGCGAGGAACTGATGGGGGTGATGGCCCATGAGATGAGCCACGTCAAACATCGCGACATTCTGATCGGCTCGATTGCGGCGACCATCGCCGGAGCCATTTCATACCTGTCGCACATGGCCCAGTGGACGATGATCTTTGGCGGCAACGACGACGAGGACGGCAACCCGGTGGCAATGATCCTGATGATGATCCTGGCGCCGATTGCGGCGATGCTGGTACAGATGGCGGTATCCCGCTCCCGGGAATACGAGGCCGACAAGGGGGGTGCCAACCTTTGCGGCAATCCGCAATATCTGGCCAGCGCCCTGCTCAAGCTTGAAGCGGCCAACAGCCAGCACCCGATGCCGAAAGTCAACGAAGCCACCGCTCATATGTTCATCGTGAGCCCGTTGCGCGGCGCCGGGTTAAAGTCGCTGTTTTCCACCCACCCTCCGGTTGAAGAACGCGTGCGGCGTCTGAAAAGCATGACGACCCGCTGATTTCGAGCGCTCATAAACCCTCCTGCCGGCCAGGGGCGCGCAAAGCGCGCCCCTGGTTTTTTCCGTTGAAAGGTGGCCCCCTTGTCTACTGCCAATCCGCGTCAGCTGGCGTTTTCCATCTTGTCCCGGGTCGAAGAAGGGGCCTATGCCGACCTCGCCCTCGATGCCGAGCTCGCCAGGGCGGGCCGAATCGATCCCCGGGACCGGGGTCTGGTCACCGAACTGGTTTATGGGGTGCTCCGCCAGCGGGGGCGGCTCGATTTCGCCCTGTCGCGGTTCTGCAGCAAGCCGCTGGCCAAGGTCGAGCCGCGCGTGTTGACCATGCTGCGGATCGGTGCTTACCAACTGCTGATGCTCGACCGGGTGCCGGCGCCGGCCGCGGTGCATGAAACCGTTGAGCTGGCTCGGCGGGAAAACCTTGAGCGGGTCACCGGCTTCATCAACGGCATCCTGCGTTCGCTGATCCGGCAGCAGCAGGAGATCGTTTGGCCCGACCCGGCGGACGTGATCCCTTACCTGGAAAAAATGATGGTGTTTCCCCATTGGCTGGCCAAATCATGGGTGGGGCAATTCGGGCCGCAAGAGGCCGTGGTTCTCGCCGAGGCCCTGTTGCAGCCGGCGCCGTTCACGGTGCGGGTCAACACCCTGAAAATCACCCGCGCGGCTTTTCTCGAAGAATTGCTCAATCGTGGATTCGAGGCCAGACCGACCCAATACGCCCCGGAAGGCGTGGTGATCACCGCCCGGGGCGAGGCCACCATCCCCGGCGATGCCGTTGGTTGGTATCAGGTGCAGGACGAGGCGAGCATGCTGATCGCTCATCTGCTCGGGCCTCAACCCGGCGAGCGGATTCTCGATGCCTGTTCCGCCCCCGGCGGCAAAACCACCCATGTGTGCGCCCTGGGGGAGAACGCCGTCGATCTGTTGGCTCTCGACCTGCATCCGCAGCGGGTCCGGCTGGTGGAGAGCGGGGCCCTTCGACTCGGTTGCCGGGGCATCGAAACCCGGGCTTGGGATCTGACCCGTGACCCGACGTTCCTGGATCATCAGAGTTTCGACCGGGTGTTGGTCGATGCCCCCTGCAGCGGCCTCGGGGTGCTTCGACGCAATCCGGAGATTCGTTGGCGGCGGACCGCAAAAGACGTGACCCTGATGGCCGAACAGCAGCGCTCGATCCTTGCCAACACCGCGCCTCTGGTCAGGTCCGGCGGTCGGCTGCTCTATTCACTGTGCACCCTGACCGCCGAAGAGACTACCGGGGTGGTCCAGTCGTTTCTGCGTGAGCATCCCGAGTTTGAACCGGAGGATCTGCGCGGGGCGGCCCCGGCGGATTGGCAGGAGTTGTTCGCCGATGACGGCTGCCTGCATACCTGGCCCCATCGCCACGGCGGCATGGATGCCTTTTTCGCCATGGCCTTCCGTCGCCGAGAGCGGTAACCCGGGATAATTTTCTTTAGCCCGGGCGGCAAATCTGCTACAAGGAAGGGCCATCATGGTGATTAAGATCCTCAGGCTGAAGGCTGAGAGGAAGTCCATAGCGCCTTTTGCCTACGGGACCGAAAATATCCGGTTGTCGTACAACCTGATATCGACCTGGATATAAGCATTGGAGATACGAACATGGTAAAAATAGCCCCCTCCATCCTGTCGGCCGATTTTTCCCGCCTGGGCGATGAAATCCGGGCCATCGAGGCCGGCGGAGCCGATTACGTGCATATCGATGTCATGGATGGCCACTTCGTGCCCAATATCACCATCGGTCCGCTGCTGGTCGATGCCGTGCGCAAGGTGACCTCGCTGCCCCTCGACGTGCATCTGATGATCGAAAATCCCGACCTGTACATCCCCGAATTCGCCAAGGCGGGCGCCGACATCATCACCGTGCATCAGGAGGCGGTTTCCCATCTGCATCGGACCGTACAGCTGATTCGGAGTCTCGGCAAGAAAGCCGGTGTCTCCATCAATCCGGCGACTCCGGTGTCGACCCTCGAAGTGATTCTCGACGAGCTCGACCTGGTTCTGGTGATGTCGGTCAATCCCGGTTTCGGCGGCCAGAGTTTCATCCCTTCCTGCCTGCCGAAGATCGAGGCGCTGCGGCGCGAAATCGAACGGCGCGGCCTGGCGGTGGAACTGGAAGTCGACGGTGGGGTGAAAATAGACAATATCAGACAGATCGTTTCCGCTGGCGCCGATGTGCTGGTGGCCGGCAGTGCCGTATTCGGCACCAGCGACTACCGGGTTACCATTGGCACCTTGAAGAGGAACGCGGTATCGGTAACCGTCTGATGCTCGATCACGAAAATGTTCGTTGCCGGTTGGGGCGGCAACCCCATCGGGCCTTGCCGGAGGCCGGGCTTCGTCCGGCTGCGGTGCTGCTGCCGCTTTTCAGGCAAGATGACGAGGACATGATTCTGTTTACCCGGCGCACCGAAACGCTTAATCACCACCGGGGCGAAATTTCCTTTCCCGGCGGCGCCTGGCACGCCGACGATGTCGATCTGGCCGGGACAGCCCTGCGTGAAACCGAAGAAGAGATGGGTATTCGCGCCAGTGATGTGCGTATGCTGGGGCGACTGGATGACAGCATTTCGATTCACGGCTATCATGTGGCCTCGTTCGTCGGAACATTTCCCGCTCCCTACCTGTATACTGTAAATCGAGCCGAGATCGCCGAGGTGATCGAGGTGCCTCTGCAACGCCTGCGCGATCCCGCCATCTTCCATGAAGAAGACTGGCGGCACAAAGGGCGGGTTTATCCCGTCTGTTTTTATACGGTTGGCCAGCACCAGATCTGGGGCCTGACCGCCGAGATTCTTCGCCAGTTTTTGCAGCGGGTGTTTGCCGACTGAGATTCTGGCGCCTGGTCGGCAGCCGCCCGTTTCAGCCCACGAAAGGAGAGAACTGTCATGGACGTGTTTCGAGATCGCGGGCTGCAGACCAAGATCAACTTGATCATTCTGGTTATTCTCCTGGCGTTTTTTGGCCTCTTTTCCTTTGTCAGTTTCAGGCAGCAAAAGGGTTACATCGTCGAGGAAGCGGTGGAAAAGGCACGCATCATCTCGTCCACGGCCATTCGCAGCCGGCAGTATGTGTCCAGCCAGTTGGAGGCCGGCGGGGTCGAGCTGACCCGGGAGCGCTACGGGCTCATCCCGCAGGTGGTTTCAACCCGCCTCGGAGGACTGGTGGCCGAAGACCTCGGTTACACGATTCGTCAGGTATCCGACCGCTATCGCAATCCCCAAAACGCCCCAGACCCTTCAGAAATGGTGATGCTCCAGCAGTTTTACCAGAATCCAGCACTTGAAGAGACATATCGGGTCACCTATCTCGATGACCAGCCGACTTTCCGTTATCTGCACCCCTTTATTGTGGAAAAGAGCTGTCTGAATTGCCATGGCGAGCCGGCGGAGGCTCCTGCGTTTATTGACGAAATGTTTCCCGACGAAACCGAAAAATCGTATCATTACCGGATCGGCGAGGTGATCGGGGCGGTTTCGGTGTCGATCCCCATGGGGAAACTACAGGCGCAGATTCAGAAAAAGGTTCATACCGACTTGCTCTACCTGGGCGGAGTCCTGCTGGCGCTGGTGATCTGTCTCGGCCTGCTGATCCGGGTGGCGGTCACTGCCCCGCTGGGTCGGCTCGGGCTGGTGATCCGGGACATCGTCCGCACCGGCCGCTTCGAAAAACCGATTCCGCGCCGTGGGCGGGATGAGATCGGTACCCTGATTGACGGATTCAACGAAATGATGGTGCGTCTCGGCGAGAAGGCCGCCCATCTGGAAGAGTCGGAAAAACGTTTCCGGGTGCTGACCGAAACGGCCAGGGACGGGATCATCTCCTTCCTCGGCAACGGCCAGATCATCCTGTTCAACCGTCAGGCCGAGCGGATTTTCGGCTACAGCAAGCGCGAGGTGCTCGGGGTGTCGGTCGAGCGCTTGGTGCATGAGGAATGTGCCGAGTTCCACAGTGTCGGTGTCGAAGTATATCTAAAGCGCAACGCGGCGCAGTTGATTCGCAAGCTGCACAAGTTCCAGGGGCGCCGCCGGGATGGGGGGAGCCAGCAACTCGAACTTTCCCTGGCCGTTGCCGAGTCGGATGGACACCTGTTCTATACGGCGATCATCCGGGAATGTGAATAGTCGCCGCCGATAGGATCAATTTTATGGCCAGCAGTCACCACCGCAGCCAGCGGTTTCTTGAACAGTTAACGCAGCAGGTCCTGATCGGCGACGGCGCCATGGGGACGCTGCTTTATAGCCGCGGCATCCAGCTCGATACCAATTTCGAATATCTCAATCTGCGCAGTCCGGAGCAGGTCAGCCGGATTCATGGCGACTATCTGGCCGCCGGGGCCCGGCTGCTGGAAACCAACACCTTTGGCGCCAATGCTCTGCGCCTGGCCGGTTTCGGCCTTGAAGCCCAAACCCGCGACATCAACCTGGCCGGAGCCCGCCTGGCTCGGCAAGTTGCCGGAGAAGGGGCCTTTGTCGCTGGTTCGATCGGCCCGCTCGTCCGCCCCCGGGGCGAGGAAATGATTCTGCCCCGCAGTCAGAAAGAGGCTGTTTTGCGGCAACAGATGGAAGCGTTGGCCGAGGGCGGCGTTGACCTGTTCATCCTGGAAACCTTTTCTGACCTTGACGATCTTGAACTGGGCCTGAAGATCGCAAACGGACTGGGTCTTCCGGCCATTGCCCAGATGGCTTTTCTGCAGGAAGGCCGTACCCGCGACGGGGTTTCCGCCGAAGCGGCGGCCGCGCGGTTGACGGCAGCGGGGGCGGCCGTGCTCGGCGCCAATTGCGGATCCGGTCCGCGCGAGCTGCTGCAGGTGGTGTCGCGCATGGCGACGGTCTCGAAGCTCCCCCTTTCCGCTTTTCCCAATTCGGGTTTCCCCGAGTTTGTCGATGGCCGTTACATTTACTTGGCCACTCCCGGGTATTTCGCCGCCATGGGGCGTGAGCTGGCGGCGGCGGGGGCGGGGCTGATCGGCGGTTGTTGCGGCACCACGCCGGAGCACATCCGGGCTTTGGCGCAAGCTCTTGAAGGGCTGCGCCCGGCGGCCGTGCGCCGGGCGGTGAAGGCGCCGGAGGTGGCGATTCCCCGAACGGATGCCGTGGTTTCAGGGAGTAACTTTCTCTCGGCGTGGGGATGTCGACCGGTGGTAACCGTCGAACTCGACCCGCCCCGAGGGCTCAATTGCGACAAGGTCATGGCCGGCGCCCGGGCGTTGACCGCTGCCGGGGTCGATGCCATCAGCCTGGCGGAGAACCCGCTGGCCCGGATCCGCCTGGGGAATATTGCCCTGGCCAACGCCATCCAGCAGGCGACCGGCACCGAGGTGATCGTCCATGTCACCTGCCGCGACCGTAACCTGATCGGCCTCCATTCCGAACTGATGGGAGCACACTTGCTGGGCATCCGCAATGTGCTGGCGGTCACCGGCGACCCGGCGTCGGTAGGAGGCGAGTCCGGGGCCACCAGCGTCTTCGACCTCAACTCGATCGGCCTGCTCGAACTGCTGAACTCGCTTAATAATGGCAGAAACCTGCTGGGGGCCGAGTTGGAAGGGCGGACGCGCTTTCTGCTCGGCGCGGCGTTTAACCCGAACCTGCCGAGCATGGACGGTCAGCTGCGCCGCTTGAACAAAAAAGTGGCGGCCGGGGCGCGTTTCGTGCAAACCCAGCCGATTTATTCGATTCCGGTGATGGAAGAGATGCTGGTGCGGACGGCTGATCTCGGCATCCCGGTACTGGTGGGGATTCTGCCTCTGGTCAGTGAACGCAACGCCGAATTTCTGCACAACGAGGTTCCCGGCATTAATCTGCCCGACCATGTGCGGATGCGGATGCGGGGCAAGCAGGGGGCGGAAGGGGTACGGGAGGGAATGGCGATTGCCAGGGAACTGATCGATGCGGGGCGGGGCAAGGCCGGCGGCTATTACCTGATGCCACCCTTCGGCAAGGTCGATTTGGCCCTGGAACTGATGGCCTTCATTCGCCGGCCGGATTCTTCAGCTTGAGCAGCTGAGCAGGTTGTTGAGCAGGCCCTGCTCGTCCAGTTCAAACAGCTCGACACAACCGCCGATGAGTTTGCCGTCGATAAAAATTTCCGGGACGGTTTCCCGGCCTGAGCGTTCGATCATCTCTTTTGCCCGTGACAGGTCGTTGGTAATGTCGTATTCCTGAAAATCAACCCCCTTGATGCGCAGCAGTTCCTTGGCCCGCCAACAGTAGGGGCAATGGTTTTTGGTGTAAATCTCAACCGACTTCATGGACCAGGCACTCCGTTTTTTGGAAATACGGCAAGAAGTTTAACGCAGCATAACGGACTGGCAAGCGGTTTGCCAAAAAAAGGAGCCAGTCATGGTTAATCGGTCTCATTTACGGTTTATTGCGGTATGGTTGGTGACTCTGGAGCTTTTGGGTTGTGCCACGATGATGCGACCCGTGGAGTTGTTCCCCATGGGCAACGAGGATTTTGTCAGGCGACTGCGCTGGCTTGACTATCCGGGCGCGGCCCAGCACATGGTCGAAGAGGTCCGAGAGGATTTTCTTGAACGCTTTGCCGACAACGAAGACCTCCGGATCGTCGATTTTGGTACGGAGCGGATCGAATTTAGTGCCGACAGCCGCCAGGTTGTCGTCTGGCATACCTTGGAATATTATCTGCTGCCTTCGGCAACCGTGAAAAAAGAGCGAATTCGACTCGAATGGGAGTTCCGGGAAGAGAATAAATTGTTTCCCGGAACCTGGTTGATTACGACTGAATTTCCTCAACTTCCTTGAACAAGTACCGTTCTCGCGCGACTTCTTCTTTTGCCAAATTAATGCATCCGTTGATTGCGAAAGCCATCAGTCCGAAGGAAAATACGCAAATTTTCCCTTGCTTTAGGTCTTCCATTTGTGATATCTAACTGCATACTGTATACAAGATAGGGAGAGGCGATTGCCGAAACGGCGTGGTCTTTCCCTTTTTTCAAGGGATTTCCGTTCGTTTGTATGCTGTAAAGAATGGGTCTCACAGGAGGTCGATCTTGTCTCAAGTCATTTTTTCCAGCTGGGGAAGAAAAGTTGTAGATAATCGCCAGGGCGGCACCGCCGAAGCCGAGGGCGCATATCAGAAAATGCCGGTCACCTTCGACGGCAGTCGTTCCTGGGGCGCTTTCATGGGATGGGATGGAATCATCGTTACCGATCCCAAGGTCGACGTGGTGGCCATGGCTGCCGAGTACGCCAAACGGGTGCAGGAAAATTACTGCTGCGCCAAATGCACTCCGGGCAAACGCGGTACCCGGGTCATGCAGGACACCTTGGCCCGAATTCTTTCCGGCCACGGCGAAGAAGGCGACTTGGCGACCATCGAAAGCATCGGCGACCTGATGCAGAACTGCAAATGCACCCTGTGCATGACCTCTGCGGTGCCGGTGATCGATACCATCAAGCATTACCGCAACGAGTATCTCTCCTATATTCGTGGTGAGCGGAAGCCCAATTCCGAGTCCAGGTATGTGGATAAGCTGACCGCACCCTGCCAGGATCGCTGTCCGGCACATATCGACATCCCCAAATATGTGGAAGAGATCAAGGATTTCCGCAACGAGGATGCGCTGGCAACCGTCCGCGAAAACATGCCCCTGCCGTCGGTGTGCGGCCGGGTCTGCCCCCACCCCTGCGAATCGGCTTGCCGGCGTAAGAACGTCGACGAGGCGGTAAGCATCATGGTGCTCAAGCGGACTGCCTCGGATTACGAGTGGAAGCATCATCATAATCCGCCGATGAAGCCGAAACCACGCAAGAGCAAAACCGTGGCCGTGGTCGGCGCCGGTCCTGCCGGCTTGGCGGCCGCCTATTACCTTGCCCTCGAAGGCTACCCCGTGACCATTTACGAGGCTTTGCCCGAAGGCTTTGGCGGCGGCATGATCGCCGTTGGCATCCCGGCTTACCGCATGCCCCGCCACATTCTCCAGCGCGACATCGATATTATCAGCGCCTTGGGGGTCGAGATCATCTACGGCAAGCGGGTTGGCAAGGATATTACCCTGCTCGAGCTGAAAGAAAAGTACGATGCCGTATTCCTGGCTCCCGGCGCCCACCGGTCCAAACCGATGGGTGTCGAAGGTGAAGACAAGGGATACAAGGGGTTCCTCCCCGGCGGGATCGATTTTCTCCGCGAAGCCTACATGGGCAAACCGACCGGCATGGGCAAAAAGGTTGTCGTGGTCGGAGGCGGCAACACGGCCATCGACTGTGTCCGGGTAGCCCTTCGCGAAGGGGCCGAAGAATCGGTTCTTTTATATCGGCGTTCGCGCAAGGAAATGCCAGCCGATGTCTGGGAAGTCGACGGAGCCGACGAAGAAGGTGTCAGGTTCGAGTTCCTGGTCCTGCCGACCAAAATCATTGTCGATAAAAAGGATCAGGTCACCGGCGTTGAATGCGTACGCATGGAGCTCGGCGAGCCGGACGCCTCGGGACGCCGTCGTCCGCAGCCGGTGGAAGGAAGCGAGTTCATCGTTGAGTGCGATACCGTTATCCCGGCCATCGGCCAGGATCCCGACCTGTCCTTCATCCCGGAGAAGATCGGTATCGACATCACCAAGTGGAACACCGTGGTAACTAAGTCGCTTCCCCTCAAAAACCCCAAGGGACGCGATCTCAACGACCCCATGGGCAACCCTCTGAGTCGGACCCTGATCACCGACCTTGACGGGGTGTTTGCCGGCGGCGACGCCGAAATCGGTCCGCTGACCGTGGTGGCCTGCGTCGGAAACGCTCATCGTGCCGCCCGGGTCATTCAGCGCTGGCTCGAAGAAGGCAAGGCGTACTTGAGCGACGAAGAGATTCTGGAAGACATTCTGAGCCATGTCAGTGTCTATGATAAAAACGAGCAAGTGCCTTGGCTTGACTCGGTTGCTCGGGCGCATCAGGCTGAAATTCATGGCCGCGAGCGGGCCAGCCGCAAGAACTACTGTGAAGTTGAACTCGGCTTCACCGACAGTCAGGCGGTGCAGGAAGCGGAACGTTGCCTCCGCTGCTACCGCGTGGCGATGCTCGCTATGTAATTGAAACAAATCGTTATCAGGGTTCGAGGGGTTGGGGAACAGGTGTGAACCGTGCCCCGGCCCTTTCGTCTTTAGCCAGGCTTTGAGGTGAAAATCATATGGTCACTTTGACAATTGACGGCAAGACCGCTAGTGTCCCCGCGGGAACGACGATTCTGGAAGCTGCCCAGCAAGTGGGCGTGCGGATTCCGACGCTCTGCTGGCTGCAGAAAGTTTCTCCGACCGGCGCCTGCCGGATCTGCGTGGTGGAGGTTGAGGGCGTGGCCCGACCGATGACCGCTTGCAACACCCCGGTCAAGGAAGGCATTGTTGTCACGACCCAATCGGAGAAGCTGTTTGCCATCCGTAAGCAGGTCGTGGAACTTCTGCTGGTCAACCATCCCCTCGACTGCCCGGTTTGCGACGCCGCCGGCGAGTGTGACCTGCAAAACATCTGCTACGAATTCAATGTCACCCAGCAGCCCTTCGAGGCCGAAGACGTCAATCCCCCGGTCATCAACGGTTGGCCACTGATCCAGCAGGTTCCCTCCCGTTGTGTGCTTTGTGAAAAGTGCGTCAAGGTCTGTCATGAAACGGTCGGCTCCAGTGCCCTGTTCGTCAACGAAAAAGGGGATAAAAGCTTCATCGACAAGCACCTTGAACTGTGCGAATTTTGCGGCAACTGCGTTTCGGTTTGCCCCACCGGCACCATGATTTCCAAGACCTTCAAGTTCAAGGCTCGTCCGTGGGAACTGACCAAGGTGCCGTCGGTCTGCACCTATTGTCCCAGCCACTGCCAGGTGGATGTCAATGTCAAGAACGGTAAAGTGGTGCGGATGACCTCTGAAGAGGGGTCCACCGTCAATGACGGCAACCTCTGCATCGGCGGCTTTTTCGGCCATGGCTACGTCGACTCGACCAAGCGACTCACCCAGCCTCTGGTCAAGTCGGTTGCGGCCGGTTGGGATGAAGCGCTCACCCTGGTTGCCGACAAGATCCGTGAGGCTGGACCTTCGGCCGTGGCCGCGCTTGGCTCTCCGCGACTGAGCAACGAAGAAAATTACCTGCTGCAGAAGTTGTTCCGGGTTGCGGTTGGCACCAACAATATCGATAGCGAAGCCCGCTTCGGCGCTTTGCGCGCACTCGGTGTCCTGAACGCTACGCTGGGCCTGGAAGGGGTCAGCAATTCCATTGAGAGCATCGGGAACGCCGATGCCGTACTGGTGTTCGGTGCCGATGTCACTGCTGAAGTTCCCGCCCTCGACTGGCAAATTGAAAAGGCCTGTCGCAAGCAGAACGGCAAGCTGGTCATTGCCAACATGCGTCAGGTGAAATTGACCCGCTACGCCAATACTCACCTCAATTACAAACCCGGCTCCGAAGTGGCCCTGGCCGGCGCCTTGGCGAAGATCATCATCGACAAGGGACTGGCCAAGGAGGCCTATCTGGCCAAATACGTTAAAAATGCCGATCAAATCAAGCAACAGTTGAAGTCGGTGAGCCTGAAAAAAGCTGTGGAAGCGACCGGCGTCAGCGAAGCGCTGCTGGTCGAAGCCGCCGTCTATCTGGGCAATGCCAAGAACCTCGCTTTGATTTTCGGCGCCGATGTGTCTCGTAGCGAGGGGGCCGAAGACAAGGTGCTGGCCTTGGCCAATCTGGCTCTGTTGTGCGGCGCGATCGGCAGCGAGTCCGGTGGAATTTTCCCCATCGACGAAAAAGGCAATATGCAGGGCCTGCTCGATATGGGCGTCGCCGCCGATCTGCTCCCCGGATTGAAAAGCTTCTCCAAGTCCCGGACCGAGTTCGAAAAAGCCTGGAACGTGACGCTCCCCGCCAAGGGCCTGGATGCCCAGGGGATTCTCGAAGGGATCGAAAAAGGCGCCATCAAGGTGCTGTACCTGGCGGCGACCAATCCTGCGGTATCGTTTCCGGACAGCGGACGCTGGCGGAAGGCGCTCGACAAACTCGAGTTCCTGGTCGTGCAGGATATTCTGGCCTCCGACCTGACCGAAATGGCGGACGTGGTCTTGCCGGGTGCTTCCGATGTCGAGAAAAACGGCAGCGTGACCTCGCTCGATCACCAGCTCAGCAAACTCGGCAAGGCACGGAAGCCTGTCGGCGATGCCCGCGAAGATTTTGAAATTCTGGCTTCGCTTTACGGCAAGTTGGCACCCAAGGCCCCTCCGGTCGTGCTGGCTTCGGTGATTGCCGAAATCAAGCAACTGGTGCCGGCTTACGGGAAGTCGGAATGTTGCGGCGGGGCACAGTGTCGCCACGCTGTTCGTAGTCGGTTTGTTCCGGCCGTGAAAAGCATGGTTTTCTCCGAAATCAAAGCTTCGGCGGCGCCAGCCGCGGGCCTCAAGCTCCTCAGTGGCAAGATTCTTTTCCATTTCGGAACCACCTCGACTTTCGCCGAAGGCAATCTGGTGGTGGCGCCGGTCGCCTATGTGGAAATGAATCCTGCCGACGCCGAAGCTTGCGGGGTCAAGGACGGCGACATGGTCAAGGTCACCTCGGCGATCGGTTCGGCCAAGGGCGCGGTCAAGGTCAGCAGCAAGACCCAGGCTGGCTTGATTTTCGCCCCCTACCACTTTGCTGAAATGAACATTCAGCAGATCATCCCGGCGAAGAGCAATCTGGTAACCGTGCAGATCAGCAAGGCTTGATGTCCTTAACCGATATGTTGTAAGCTCAAGGCGCCCCGGCGATAGCCGCCGGGGCGCCTTTTATTATTTCGGGGGAGTGCCATATGAAAACCGAATTTCACGATTACCAGGACAAGGTGGCGTTTAACAAGGATAAAGCCGAAAAAATCACCTTGGTTGAAACGCCGCATTCCAGAACCACGCTCTGGTGCCTGCTCCCCGGCCAACACATCCATCCGCATGTCCATGCCGGAGACCATATCTGGGTGATTCTTGAAGGAACTGGGATGTTTCTCGGCGATAATTCCCGCCAGATTGCCCCCGGAACGGTTTTAATTGCGCCGGAAGGGGTAAGCCACGGCATCGAGAATACCGGCAAAGAAGGCTTGGTGTTCGTCAGTATCTCGGCCGGTTAATAATTCCCATTGGTTATAAACGACGAAAGCCCCTTTGTTGGGGCTTTCGTCGTTTAATGGCTATTCATTGGGCAGATGGTCGGTTTTGAGAGGGTCTTTGATCAGCCGATGCTTGATGTGCTGGGTCATCCACCAGACCAGAGCGACAACCGCCGGAACGGCAAAGGCCAGCACGACGTTCTTTTCCAGATGCCAGGTTTCCAGCGGCAGACCGCTCAACAAATAGCTGACCAGGCCGACCATGTAATAGCTGATGGCGGCAACGGACAGACCTTCGACCGTTTCCTGCATGCGGAACTGGAGGTGGCTGCGGCGATCCATGGAGGCGAGCAGGCTTTTGTTCTGCTCCTGCATGGTCAGGTTGACCCGGGTTCGCAGCAGGTCGCCGGCCCGTTCGATACGCCGGGACAGGTCTTCGAGACGGTTCTGTACCGATTCGCAGGTGCGCAGGGCCGGGACCAGGCGTCGGCTGAGAAATTCATTGACCGACATGTGCTCTTCGACCTCGACTTCACGAATATTCTGCAGCCGGCTGAGAACCAGATCGTGATAAGCGCGGGTGGCGGAAAAACGGTAATTGGTTTCACTCCGGTACGCTTCCAGGTGTGCGGCCAATTGGGACAGGCGGCGCAGCAGTTCCCGTTCTTCCCTGGTGCTGTCGAGAGTGGACAGGCTGGTGAGCATGGCGGAAAGTTGGTTGTCCATCTGGCTTAGTTCCGGCGCGATGCGC
>Ga0154449_1042_pt1 | contig 27710 bp, 28 predicted proteins | sample RifGroC2_FD_105642 | JGI IMG/M metagenome (GOLD analysis project Ga0154449, IMG submission 105642) | Pelobacteraceae bacterium GWC2_58_13
CTGGTTTGTGCCGGGGTCCTTCCCCCTTCCTATTTCAGGAGGGGCTGGGGGTGGGAAAAGCTTTTCGATCTCTACCACCCCCCGACCCCCTCCTGATCCAGGAGGGGGAGAAAAGCTAAGCGGAAGATTAGTGTTAATCAGGATAACTTTTGGTGGAACCTTACTCCTTGATTCCCAGTTTGCGCAAAATGGTCATCATCGGACACCAGTCGGTAAAAGCGCTCTGCATGAGGTTGATCCCGACAAAGGCGGTGAAAAATAACCAATAGAGAGAATGGGAAACGGCCAGGATCACGCTGAGCAGAACAAAAAATCCGGCAATCAGCCGCAGATAACGATTGACGTTCATGATGGATTCCTCCTGGTGGGTTGCGCTTCTTGTTTGCCGTAAAAAAGCCAGTAAACGATGGGAATGACAATCAGGGTGAAGCCGGTGGAAGCGAACACCCCGAAGATGATCGACCAGGCCAGCCCCGAGAAGATCGGGTCGAGGGTGATGATCCAGTTGCCGAGCAGGGCCGCTCCGGCGGTGAGCAAAATCGGCCGCAGACGCACCGCCCCGCTTTCAATCAGGGCCTCCTGCAACGGCAAACCGCGTTTGGTGGCATGCTGGATGAAGTCGATGAGGATAATCGAATTGCGCACCACGATGCCGGCCAGGGCAATCATGCCGATCATCGCCGTGGCGGTGAAGAATACCGGCGTGTCGAAGCCGCCGACGCTGCGGTTCATCACCAGGTTGAGCAGCCAGAATCCGGGCATGATGCCGATCATGGTCAAGGGGATGGCCCCCATGATGATCATCGGCATGCCGTAGGAACCGGTCTCGATCAAAAGAAGGATATAGATCAATATCAGCGCCGCGCCGAAGGCGATGCCCAGGTCGCGGAACACATCGAGGGTGATGTTCCATTCCCCCTCGCCGCTCCAGACCACGCTGGTTCCCGCGGGGAGCGGGTTATCCCTGAAATGGGAGGAAAGGTTGAGAATGGCATTGACCGGACTCTTGCCAACCATCTCGCCGAACACGTAAACCACCCGTTGCAGGTTCTTGTGAAAGATGGTCGGTTCCAGGGTTTCCGGTTCGAACCGTCCCAGTTCCGAGAGACGCACCAGATCGCCCCCGCTCCCCTTGACCTGCAACCCTTCAAAAGCCCCCAGCGACGAACGCTCGACCAGCGGGAGTCGTAGCAGGATATGCAGCGGATGCCGGTCTGAGTCGACGTGCATGGTCCCGATCGATTCGCCTCCGAGAGCCACGGCCAGGGTCTGGGCGATCTGCGCGGCGCTGATCCCGGAGAGCGCCGCCTTTTCCCGATCGGGAATAAAAACGAAACGCCGCTGAGCATATTCCACCGTATCGTCGACGTCTCGCACTTTGTCCTCGATGGTCATGCGCTCGCGCACCAGCCGGGCGGAGGCAATCTGATCGCTGTAGGAAATCCCCGGCTCGGCATAAATCTCGGCGGCCAGGGTCGCAATCACCGGCGGCCCCGGCGGCAATTCGACCACTTTGAGGTTGGCGCCAAATCGCTCGGCAATCCCCGTCAGGTCGTTACGCAACCGCAGGGTGAGGGCGTGGCTTTGCTGCTGGCGTTCGCTTTTGTGCGCCAGGTTGACCCGGATGTCGGCGAGGTTGGGACCCTGACGCATGTAGTAGTGACGCACCATGCCGTTGAAATCCATGGCACTGGCCGTTCCCACGTAGGACTGAAAATCGGTCACTTCGTTAACCGTCGCCAGGTAGTCCTCAAAAGCCCGCACCGCGGCATCGGTCTGTTCGAGGGTGGTCCCTTCCGGCAGGTCGATGACCAGTTGGAACTCGTTCTTGTTGTCGAAAGGGAGCATTTTCATCGGCACCAGGTTGAAGACCGGCATCGCCATCGAGCCGAGCAGCAGCACCAATACCAGCAGAACCAATGACCAAGCCTTGGACCGCGACTCCAGAAAGGGCATGAGGAGGCGTCGATAGACCCGGTAGGTGCGGGTCTCTTCAAGGATGAACTCCTTCTCTTCCTTGCCGAATTCGCCTTTGAGGACGTGATAACTCATCCACGGGGTGACGGTAAAGGCGACCAGCAGCGACATGACCATGGTCAACGGCAGGTTGATCGCCATCGGCCGCATGTAGGGACCCATCATGCCGGTAATGAAGAGCATCGGCAAAAACGAGAGAATGACCGCCAGGGTCGCCAGGATCACCGGCGGCCGCACCTCGTCGATGGCCGAGAGGACGGCGTCGCGAGGGGGTTCCTTCTTCATCTTGAAGTGGCGGTAGATGTTCTCGACATCGACGATCGGGTCGTCGACCAGCAGCCCCAGCGACAACACCAGAGCGAACAGGGTGACCCGGTTGATGGTGTAGCCGAACCAGTAGTTGACCAGCAGGGTCAGCGAATAGATGATCGGAATCGACACCGCGACGATCAGTGCCTCGCGCCAGCCGAGAGCGAAGAAGACCAAAGCGAGCACGGTCACCACCGCGATGACCAAGTGGGTGATCAGTTCGTTGACCTTGTGATCGGCGGTCTCGCCGTAATTGCGGGTGACTTGCATCTGGATGTCGTCGGGAATGATCGTCCCTTGCATCTGCCGGACCGCGGCGATGACCTCTTTGGCAACCGTCACCGCGTTGGTGCCTTTTTTCTTGGCCACGGCGATATTGACCGCTTGGTATTCGCCCCCCTTGTCGACCACGGAATCAGCGGCAGGGCCGAACCGGAAGCGGGTGTACGTGCTGGCTTCAGCCATGTCGTCAACGACCTCCGCCACATCCCGCAGGTAGACCGGCCGGCCGTTCCGCACGCCGATCACCAGGTCGGCGACTTCGGACGCCGAGCGGAAAAAGCTGCCGCCACGCACCAGCAGTTCTTCATTCCCCCGCTGGAAACTGCCGGCCGGAAGCTCAAGGTTGGCCCCGGCCAGGGCCCGGCGCACTTCGAGGATGTCGAGCTTGCGCGCGACCAGGGCAACCGGATCGATATCAACCCGCACCTGCCGGGGTCGACCGCCAATGACGGTGGTCACCGAGGTATTGTGCACCGACTGCAGGCGATCGACCACTTCCTCGGCTACCCGCCGCAGCTGATGGTCGGAGGCCCGGTCGGAATAGAGGGAAAAATTGACAATGGGTACGTCGTCCACCTCGATCGGCTTGATCACCCAGCCAGTCACCCCCGGCGGCACCATATCGATGTGGGTCGAGATCTTGTTGTGCAGCTTGACCAGCGAGTCGATGCGGTCTTCGCCGACGTAGAAACGAACCGTCACCACCGCCAGGTCGGAGCGAGACATGGAATAGACGTACTCGACCCCGTCCACCTGCCAGAGCAGCTTTTCCAGGCGGGTGGCCACCTGCTTCTCAACCTCCTCGGCGCTCGCCCCCGGCATATGCACGTAAACGTCGGCCAGCGGCACGATGATTTGCGGCTCTTCTTCGCGGGGCGTCAGCAAGAGGGCCGCGGCACCGGCAATCAGGGACAGCAGGATGAGAATTACCGACAGGTTCCCCTCGAGAAATTTGTCGACGATGCGGGTCGGCAGAGCGTGCTTTTTGGCCGTCATGCTCAGTCCTCCACCCGGCTGCCATTTTTTGCTCGCTGCGCGCCCTCGACCACCAGAGTCTCCCCTTCGGCCAGACCGGAGAGAATTTCGACCCGGTCGCCGAGGTTCTGCCCGATTTTAACCAGGCGATAATGCAGGGTCTGCTCCTCGACGATGTAGACCGCGGTCAACTGGCCACGGGTGATGATCGCCGAGGTCGGCACCAGCAGGGCGGATTCCCCGACCCCGGCCGGGCGAACCCGGGCGAACAGACCCGAGGGCAAGGCCTCGTCGGTGGTCAGTTCGATCTTGACCTGAAATGAACGGCTGCTGGGATCGGCGGCGGGAACCACTTCGCTGACCGTCCCCGCCAGCTGTTTTTGCAGAGCCGGGAGTTCGACCAGAAAGGGGTCGCCGACCACGACCTGACCGGTCAAGGCATCGGGCAAATCGGCCCGCACCTGAAATCTCCCCGCCCGGTCCAGGGACAGCAGCGGGGTGCCGGGCAGAACCGTGGAGCCTTCCTGAACCAGATGTCGGGTCACCACTCCCGCATAGGGGGCGATGACCCGGGTATAATCGAGGGCGGTTCTGGCCCCGGCGACCGCCGCTTCGGCACGGCGCACAGCGGCTTGGGCCGTCGTCAATCCCTGACGGGCCAGTTCCTGCTCGGCGCCGACCCGGTCGAACTCCTGGGCGGTCACGGCTTCCCGGCTGAATAATTGCTGGAAACGCGCGTGGGTTTTTTCCGCCAGGGATTGCCGTGCCACGGCAGCCGCCGCTCCGCCTCTCGCCTCGGCCAAGGCGGCCTCGGCCTCCTTGAGCCGGTCGCCGGCCAGATTGTCGGAAATGGTGAGCAGCGCCTGCCCGTCCACGACCTCTTCTCCTTCGGCCGCCAGAATTCGGCTGACTCGGCCGTCGATCCGGGCGGCCAACACCCCACGATCCGGGCTTTCCACCGTGCCGACATAAGCTTGCCTGCTCGCCAGGGCGCTCGCCGTCACCTTCGCAAGAACCAATCCTTTGATCGGTTCACCGATTTTTTCCGTACGGCCCGGTTCGATATCGCTTCCACAGGAAATCAGAAACAACAGGGAAACGGCCATTGCGATCAGATTCAGTCTAGTCACGGATGATTCTCCTGCGCTGAAGCCAAAACCCTGAGAAAGGTTCCATTTTGAAAATCGATGTTGCCGAGAGCCAGGATATGCCGAGTGCTGGCATTGATCAGATCGAAACGTGAGCGGTCCAGGGCCTCTTGAGTGGACAGCATCGCCGAGAGGTCGGCCAGCCCCGCCTGGTACCGTTGCAACAATAGTCGCTGCCCTTCCTCGGCGGCGGCCAGGGCACTGGTGGCTACCTCCACCTGCAGCCGTGCCTCCTCGGCCCGAAGCCGGGCCTGTTCAAGCTCGAAGCGAGCCTGGCGGGCCGCCTCATCGAGCCGCGCCGCCGCGGCCCGACTGGCGGCGGCCGTTCGGATTCCCTGGCTGGAACGGCGGAAACCGTCGAAAAGTTCCCAGCTCAGGCCGGCCCTCACCGCCCAGGAGTCGGCCTCGGCGCCAAAGGGAAGCGAGCCGTCATGCAAGGCATAAGAGGCATTCAACCCCAAGCGGGGCAGGTAAGCGGCCCGGCTCTGCCGGTAGCCGAGCTCGGCCTCGTCGACCTGCAGCGAAAGGGCTTCGAGATCGCTCCGCGACATCGGTCCTTCGGCTGTCGTTTCGAACAGCGTTGTTTCACTCAGGGGTCCGGCGATATCCACCTCGCCACCGTCCCGGCCCATGGCAAGGGACAGCGAGCGCCGCGCCAGCACCAGGTCATGGTCGATGGCAATCCGCTGCTGCCGGGCCCGGGTCTCCAGAACCCGGGCCCGCAGGACATCGGCCTTGAGTCCGACCCCGGCCTGATGGCGTTCATCGGCCAGACGCAATATCTCGGCGGCCTCCTTTTGCGAACTTTGGATCCAACCGAGCGCGGCCCGGGCTTGCTGCACTTCGAGGTAGGCCTGGAAGACGGCAAAGGCAACCCCTTCCCGGGTTCTACGGGCTCCGGCAGCGGCAGCTTCCGCCCCTTTTTTGGCTCGTTTCAACCCATAGCTGATGTCCGGGTCGTACAGTGGCTGTTCAAGAGTGAGGCGGGTTTCAAAATCCCTGCGGGTCGGGGCGAAATTGTAGGCATCGGCAGAAGAGCTGAGCTTCAGATCCTCCTGATTGAGGGAGATGAACAGACTGCCTCCCGGTTCGTCGGTGGTATAAAAACTCTCGGAGAGCGTCAGCCGCGGCAGCATTCGGCTACGGGATTCTCCGATGGCCGCCTCGGCCCCCCGGGCATCCTCGGCGGCCGCCCTGGCCAAGGGGCGGTTTGCAGTCGCTTCTTCCAGCGCCTGCCGGATTCCCACGCTCTCCCCATGGGCAATCCCGGCCACCAGCAGAAGCAGACACAGTATCAGACCCCGAATCATCGGCACCTCCGTCTTTTGTAATCCATATATATAGCAAACTATATTATTGGTCAAGCGACTCTTTTGCTGAACAAAAATTTATTAAAATTTAACCCATCCTTTACGCAACGGCAAGCATACAATTCAACATCCATATATGTGAATCAGGCGGATCTTGCCCGAGTATTTTCCCTTGACCTTTATCCGGGGCTCGTTTATCTTGGCCAAATTCTGTTAATTTCTTTCGTTTTTCAGGCAGTTAGTTTCAAATTCAAAAGCTGGTCGCGACCTGGCATAAGGAACTGAAACCGGTCCCATTCCCTGGAGGGCAATACCATGCCGTTAAAACGATTTACCCTGTTTCATCTGTTTGTGGCCGGAACGGCCCTTCTGTTGTCGGCGTTTTCACCCACCGGTAACGCTCACGCCAAATCCCTGACCTTCAGCATTTTCTTCCCGCCCACCCACGACCAGGCCGTCGCCGCCATGAATTTTGCCCAGGAAGTGGAAAAACGCACCGATGGTCGCATCGTCATCACGGCCTTTCCCGGCGGCACCCTGACCAAAGCCCCGCAGGTCTACGACGGCGTGATTACCGGCATCTCCGACCTGGGCAACTCCTGTTTCGCCTATACCCGCGGTCGTTTTCCGGTGACCGCCGCCCTCGATTTGCCGATGGGCTACCCGAACGGCAAGGTGGCGACCGCCGTTGCCGACAAATTCGCCAAAACCAGTGGTGCCGAAGAACTCAAGGACGTCAAAGTCCTTTACGTCCACGCCCACGGCCCCGGACTGCTCCACACCAAGAAACCGGTTCGTTCCCTGGAAGATCTCAAGGGAATGAAAATCCGCGCCACCGGCCTGAGCGCCAAGGTGGTTGAAGCGCTGGGCGCCGTTCCGGTGGCCATGCCTCAGGGGGACACCTATGAAGCCCTGCAGAAGGGGGTGGTCGAGGGAACCTTCGCCCCGATCGAAACCCTCAAAGGCTGGAAACAGGCCGAAGTCATCAAGTACACGACGGAATGCTACGATATCGGCTACACCACGGCCATGTTCGTGGTCATGAACCTAGGCCAGTGGAACAGCCTGACGGAAGCCGATCGGAAGATCCTCGAAGAGATCGCCGCCGAGTATGCCGCTATCCACGGCGAAACCTGGGACCGGGCGGACCAGGAGGGGAAAGAATTCACCCTGAGCCTCGGCAATGAACTGATCCCCCTGTCCGCCGAAGAAAGCGCCCGCTGGCGCCAAGCGGTGGAACCCGTGATCAACGACTACATCTCCAATACCCCGAATGGAGCCGAATACGTCCAGCAGATCCGGACCCTGATCACTGAAGCGTCCAAATAAGCCGTCCATCGCCATCCGCTAACTCTCAGCCCCTCCGCCCTCGGCGACGGTGGGGCTGAACTGTAAAAACCACCGACATTATCAATGCCATTCATATTCAACAAAGGATCGATTTACCCATGAACCGCCTTGAAACCTCGGGGAACAGCCTGGCCCGAATTTTGTTCGGCATTGCCGGAGCGGCGATCGTCGTCATGACGTTGCTGACCTGCGCCGACGTGGTGTTGCGCCTGTTCCGCCTGCCCATTCCCGGTACCTACGAACTGGTGTCCTTTTTCAGCGCGGTTTCCGTTTCCTTTGCCATGGCTCATACCAGCGTCGAAAAAGGTCATATCGCGGTCAGCGTCCTGGTGCAACGACTGCCGGCCCGGGGACAGGCCCTGATCGATACGTTGACCTCTTCCCTGAGCCTGCTGCTGTTTGGCCTGATCGCCTGGCGCTCGTTGCTGTATGGGGAAAACCTGCGCCAGGCCGGAGAGGTTTCCCCGACCCTGCAGCTGCCGTTCTATCCTTTTGTCTACGGAGTAGGACTGTCCGCAGCGGTTGTCTGCCTGGTGCTGCTCGCCGATTTCCAGAAAAACCTGCAAGGGGTATTCAGCAAATGAGCCTGACCACCATTGGCATTATCGGTATCGTTCTGCTGATCGCCGGACTCTTTTCCCGGATGCCGGTCGGCTTCGTCATGGCCCTGCTCGGACTGGCGGGATTCAGTTATGTGGTGAACTTCGAAGCAGGGCTCAACCTCCTGGCCCGAGACATCTGGGACACCTTCTCCTCCTACAGCCTGACCGTCATCCCGCTGTTCGTTTTCATGGGGCAGGTGGCTTACCAGTCCGGCATCAGCCGCCGATTGTACCATGCCGCCTACGTCATGCTCGGCAATCGTCCCGGCGGTCTGGCCCTGGCGACCATCGGCGCCTGTGCCGGTTTTTCGGCCATTTCCGGATCGACCAACGCTACCGCCGCCACCATGGCCACGGTCACCATCCCCGAGATGAAACGCCGTCGTTACGACATGGGGCTGGCCACCGGCACCGTAGCCGCAGGCGGCAGCCTGGGCATTCTCATCCCGCCGAGCGTCATTTTCATCGTCTACGGCATTCTCACCGGGCAATCGATCGGCAAGCTGTTTGCCGCCGGCATCCTCCCCGGCATTCTTCTTTGCGGTCTTTTCTTTCTGACCATCTTAATTCGGGTCAAAATCAACCCTGCGCTAGCCCCGCCCGGTCCTAAAACCACGCTCCGGCGCAAAATTCGCTCGTTTGCCGGCGTCCTCGAAACCCTGGTCCTGTTCGTCATGGTCATGGGGGGGATTTTCTTCGGCGTTTTCACCCCCACCGAAGCGGCAGCGGTCGGCGCTTTTCTGACCATCGCCATGGCCCTGTTCCGTCGCCAGCTCAGCTGGCAGGGGTTCGTACAGTCACTCAGCGACACCACCCGTATCAGCTGCATGGTTATGGTAATCGTAGCCGGGGCGGTGGTCTTCGGCCATTTCATGGCCATCAGCCGGGTTCCTTTCGAACTGGCCGGCTGGGTCGGCTCGCTTCCCCTGCCGCCCTTCGCCATCATGGGTCTGATCATCCTGGTTTACCTCTTCGGGGGCTGCTTCATGGACGCTTTGGCCATGATCATGCTGACCGTACCGATATTCTTCCCGGTGGTACAGGCCCTGAACTTCGACCCGATCTGGTTCGGCGTCATTATCGTACTGGTCACCGAGATGGGGGTGATCACCCCACCGGTCGGGGTAAACGTGTACGTCGTCCACGGGGTGGCCAAGGACGTACCGCTGGAAACGATTTTTCGCGGGGCATTTCCCATGCTGCTGGCGCTGCTGGTCTGCATTGTGCTGCTGATCCTGTTTCCCCGGATTGCCTTGTTTCTGCCGGGTCTCATGCAGTAATCGCCGGCATAAACCCGACGGACCCAAGAGGGGTTTCGCGCGGCCCAACCTGATTTGGCGTAATCAAAAATCGCCGGGTGACTTCGCGAATTAAATGGATCGCACTGGCCAAGGTCAATCCATTTCAGCTATGATCAAACACGGTTTTTTTCAACAAAACAACCTAGTTTCGCCTGTTATCCGACAACCCTCATTCATCGAGACCAAAGGAGAAAATGACCATGCGGAAACGGACAGCTGCCATACTCATGTCGCTGATTCTGGCTAGCGTGCCGCTGATGAGCGGAAACGCCCTGGCTGAGGCTAAAGCCGATCCTCTGGCCGCCTGGAAACCGAGCTTTGACCCGAGCGGCGCCAAATATACCTATATCCTTTCCAACGTATCGCACCCGGCCATCGAAGGAACCGGCGTCGGTTACCGGATTCGCGACAAGGTTTGGGAGCGTTCCAACGGTCAGATCTACGTCGATTTCCGCCCCCTGTCCCAACTCGGCGGCGAGAAGGATGTTTTGAGCAAACTGAAAATGGGCGCCGTGCAGGGGATCCTCTGCTCTTCGGTGGCGGCCGCCAATGTCGCCGACAAACTCGGCATCGTCAACCTCCCCTACGTCGTGGACACCTTCGAAAAGCTTGATAAATTCCGGGCCGATGCCGAGCTGTTCAGGGAGTTCAGCGAAAGCGCCCTGCCGGCCGGGCTGAAAGTTATCGACATTACCGGCTACGGGACTTACGGCTGGGCCACCACGGTTCCGGTGCGCAGCCTGGCCGATGCCGCCCAGGTCAATTTCCGCATCGCCGAAGCCCCGGTCAATACCGACATCTACAAAAACTGGGGCCTGAAATTCACCGTCATGCCCTGGCCCGACGTCCCCCAAGCCCTGCAGACCGGGGTCATCAACGGACTCGACCACACACCGACGGTCTGCAACATCACCAAAAAATTCGATGTCGCCAAATATTTTACCGAAGTCAACTACGCCCAGGGCCTGTTTATCCACTTGATGAATAAACGCTGGTTCGACAAACTTCCCGCCGACCTGCAAAAAACCCTGATCGCCGTTATCGAGGAAGAAAGCGCCAATTCCCGGGCCCTGACCAAGGCGCAGCAGGAAGCTCAGATCGCCGATGCCAAAGCCAAGGGCGTCGAGTTCATTCCCCTGTCGGACAGTGACCGCAACACGTTGATCAAACTGACCCAGCCGGTATATGCAACCTGGGGAGAGAAGATCGGCAAAGAATATCTGGAAAAGGTCAGAACAACCCTGGCCCCCTGATTCCGCCGCCCAAACTGGACGACCCGAGCCGGGGAGACATGCTCCCCGGCCTTTTTTCCGAGCCTTTCGATGCTGAAAAAAATCTTCCGATCGGTTGACCGAACCATTGCCGCCATCGAAGACTGGTCGTTGTTCCTGACCGTCTCTGCGGCCCTGCTGGCCGCCATGGCCAACGTCATCCTGCGCAAAACCACCCACATCAACCTGTACTGGTCCGACGAGCTGGTACGCAAGGTCATTTTCTTTTCGACCTTTATCGGTTGCAGCGCGGCCGTGCGCCATCGATCGCTGATCCGCATCGATGCCCTGCCACAGCTGTTTCCAGTGCTGAAACGACCATTGACTCTGTTCAGCCACCTGGTAGTGCTGGGGTTTGCCTCGGTGATGGTCTGGCTCGGCCTGCAGCTGACCCTGGCGGTTTACGCCGATGCTTATGCCCGCTCCGCCACCCTGCAAATTCCAGAATGGTATTTCTACGCGGTACTCCCGATCATGGGCGGGATGATGTTTCTGCGCACGCTGATCGTCATGGTCGAAGACTGGCGCGGCGAGAAAAGCGCCTGATCTTCTGTGTTCGTTTTTCACTGACATCACTTTTTCGGTTATTGATTTATTTCTATGGAAAGCAGTTATCTTCTGATTTTTGCGGTTATGCTCGGGGCCTTGGCTACCACGGTGCCGGTTTTCATGGCCCTCTTTTTCACTGGCCTGGTCGGCCTCGCCTACCTGATCGGCATCGATCCACAAATTGTTATCGAGGTGCTGTACCGCAGCATGGACAAGTTCGCCCTGATCGTGGTGTTGTTTTTCGTTCTCTGCGGCAACATCATGACCACCGGCAGTATCGTCGAAAAACTGATCAAAACCGCCAACGTGATGGTTGGCTTTCTCCCCGGCGGACTGGCCATGGCCGGTGTGCTGGCTTGCGGCTTTTTCGGCGCCATTTCCGGCTCGACCGTGGCCACCGTGGTGGCCATCGGCGGGTTCATGATTCCGGCCCTGATGGAAAACGGATACGAAGAACGCTTCAGCGTTGGGATCATGACCACGGCGCCGATTCTCGGCATCGTCATCCCGCCGTCGATCTCCATGATCCTTTACGCCATGGTCACCAACGACTCGGTCGAAGCCCTGTTCCTCACCGGCTTCATCCCCGGCATCCTGATCATTATGGCGATGTCCCTGTATGCCTACGTCGTCTGTCGGGCCCGGGGCTACGCCACCCGCCCTCGACCTTCGTTCGCCGAGGTAATCACCACCGTCAGAGAGAGCATCTGGGCGCTGCTGCTGCCGGTGCTGATTTTCGGCGGCATCTACTCGGGGCTGTTTACCGCGAACGAAGCGGCGGTGGTCGCCTGCTTCTACGCTTTTTTCGTGGAGATCGTCATTCACCGCGACATGCGTCTGCGGGACGTGAAAAAGGTCATCGTCTCCTCGGCGGTGACGTCGGCGACCCTGCTGGTGATTGTCGCCGGCGCCTCGGTCTTCGGCGAATACCTGACCTTCGAGCAGATCCCCGACAAGATCGCCAATGCCGTGGTCGGCAACCTCCAATCGCCCTGGGTCTTCCTGCTGGCGGTGAACATCCTGCTGCTGGTCGTCGGCATGTTCATGGACATCATTTCAGCGACTCTGATTCTGACCCCGATTTTTTTACCCCTTTTGAGCAAATTCGGCATTGACAGCATGCATTTCGGCCTGCTCATGACCATCAACCTGGGAATCGGCTACTGCACCCCTCCACTCGGGGTCAGCCTTTATATCTCCGGCGCCACCGTTAACCGCGATCTGCTCTATGTTTCCCGGGCGGTGCTGCCATTTCTCGCGATCCAGATTCTTCTTTTGCTGCTGTTCACCTACTGGCCCGACCTGGTCCTGTTGCTGCCACGACTGATTTACGGTTACGGCAACTGATTTTCCGGAGGCTTGATTTATGGACGACAAAATCCTGGTTCCGCTCAACGGATCGTCGACGGCCATTCGCACCGTGCAGGGGATTATTCGCGAAAAGTCGCGTTTTTTCGGGATCCTGACCTTGCTTCACGTGATCGACGAGGAGAAGTTCTCCTACCGGATGATTCCCGACTTCCAGGTCGAGATGATCCGGGAAAACGCCCGCAAATCGGCCAAACATCTGCTGGAAGAACACCAGGAATCGCTGCAACGGGCCGGCCTGCGTACGGAGATCCGCATTGTTTCCGGCTCCCCCCGGCAGGTGGCCTGCCGTATCGCCAACGATGAGAACTTCAGTTTGGTGATTCTCGGACGTCGCGGGGCAGGCGAAATCCGCGACGTCCTGTTCGGAACCCTCACCAACTACGCCCTGCACAACGTACGCTGCGCGGTCATGCTTTTCTGACAGGTGCTTGGCCGAATTATTGCACCAAAAAACGTTCTGCTGTTTCCTGTAAGTTCAGTGGAAGGTATCCGTCAAAAAACGGTTGACAAAAACCAAGCATCTCCTTGAAAATGAATAACCTAATAAGAAATTTCTTTTGTTCCCTGTGTCGATAAACCCAGGTTTGTTTTTTCTTCGCACCTTTGCAATCTGACCCAATCGTCCGGTCGGTGCTGGCGTACGACCGAGGGCTAACCTTGTCCAACGGCTAAACCCTTTGCTCCACGTAACCTTCATTGTTCAACCCAAATTATCCGTGACGCGCGAACAGAAGGTCATACTGTAACGACATGCACTCGGGGCTCCCGCGTTAACGACCAACTCCCGATGTCGTGTCACATCCAAGGGACGGGATGATGATCCATCGTTTTCTGCTATTCACCTTGCTGGTCGTGCTGTCGGCACTGGTACCCGCTCTTTTTGCCACAGCGCAGGAAACAGCCCGTCCCCTGACGTTTTCAGGCCCTCGGTTTCTCGTGGAAGACCTCACCGCGGATTTCCATTCCGACGGGAGACTCCTGGTCGTGGCGGGCAAAATAAAAAATCTCAGTTTCACCAAGGTAAGAGGTTACGTTACGGTATACTTGAAAAATGCTCATCACGATGTAATTCGCGCCGTGGAAGTCGAGGTCAACGACAACCACCCCATCCTCACCGGCCAAGCCGCTCCCTTCGAAACCACTGCCAACATCGAAGGAATCAAAGGGCTGGCCAACGTCTCGGTCGAATTCGTTGAAACCAATCGTGGGAATTTCTGATGCCAAATCCAAATCAATGCGGAGTGCTTTAACCACGCGGGAATTTCCCGCATTTGCTGAAACCAGGCATTAACTCAAGGGGAAACAGACAGGAGGCAACATGAAAAAAACAGTGGCATTGGCAACAGGTATTTTACTTCTGGTCGGCAACATGGCTCTGGCGGAATCGGACGTCAAGGGCGCGCTCATTAACCAGTCCGAAGTCAAGGGTGCCGCCAACATCGCCATCGGCAAGGACAACAAGGCCAGCATGGGCACCTTGGCGGTAAAAGATTCCGCTATCAAGGGTGCGGTGATCAACCAGTCCAACGTCAAGGGCGCCGCCAATATCGCCGTCGGCGAGGGTAACGAAGCCAACATGGGCTCGACCACCATCGCCGGCTCGGATATCAAGGGCGCGGTGATCAACCAGTCCGACGTCAAGGGCGCCGCCAACATCGCCATCGGCAAGGACAACAAGGCCAACATGGGCTCGACCAACATCTCCAACTCGGCCCTCAAGGGCGCGGTGATCAACCAGTCCAATGTCAAGGGCGCCGCCAACATCGCCATCGGCCAGGGTAACGAAGCCAACATGGGCTCGACCAACATCTCCGGCTCGGACATCAAGGGCGCGGTGATCAACCAGTCCGACGTCCAAGGCGCCGCCAACATCGCCATTGGCAAGGACAACAAGGCCAACATGGGCTCGACCAACATCTCCGACTCGGCCCTCAAGGGCGCGGTGATCAACCAGTCCGCTGTCAAGGGCGCCGCCAACATCGCCATCGGCGAAGGCAACGAAGCCAACATGGGCTCGACCAACATCTCCGGCTCGGACGTCAAAGGCGCGGTCATCAACCAGTCCGACGTCAAGGGTGCCGCCAACATCGCCATTGGCAAGGACAACAAGGCCAACATGGGCTCGACCAACATTTCCGACTCGTCCGTCAAGGGCGCGGTGATCAACCAGTCCGACGTCAAAGGCGCCGCCAACATCGCCATCGGCCAGGGCAACGAAGCCAACATGGGCTCGACCAACATCTCCGACTCGGACATCAAGGGCGCGGTAATCAACCAGTCCAAGGTCAAGGGTGCCGCCAACATCGCCATCGGCAAGGACAACAAGGCCAACATGGGCTCGGTGGTCATCGATAACACCAATATCAAAGGTGCGGTGATCAACCAGTCCGACGTTCAGGGTGCTGCCAACATCGCCATCGGCCAAGGCAACTCGGCCAACATGGGCTCAGTGGTCGCCGAATAAATACGAAGGACTCCCGGCTTCGCACAGGGCGGAGCCGGGAGTTTTTGCATCGTCGGAAGCAGTGCGTTCACTTAATCAACAAGGCAGTAACAGATTTCACGGGAGGTTCCCCATGATGAAAGGCAAATGGCTCAGATTGCTAATCCTTCTTTCTTGTCTTGTCATATGTGGCGCCGCCAGTGTGCTAGCCGACGACCTGGATGATGACATTTCTAAATTTACCGACGATAGCGTTTCCACCTACGATGAACTGGGCAAAGCCGACCGAAACGTCAATTTCATCGTTCAGGATGCCAAAAGCCGCGGTGAAGTCAGAGCCAAAGCCGGTCAGGCCGTGGGTGGCAGCGATCAGAAAAGTGCCAACATGAACAGCGTCATCATGGGTGCGGGCGGTACGGTCCGGGGGGACATCATCATCATTGATCAAAGCAAGGGAGACAAGACCCAGGTGGTCGAATAACTTGGGTTCAATGCCAGTCGTGACGGTCACACACAGGAATGAAGGGATAACTTGATGGAACGTTTCACTTGCAATTACCGATTGTTGCTATTTCCGTTGTTGCTGCTGCTGCTGACTTCCTGTGCCAGCCTCGACCCGGCCGATGTCGATGTCCAGCTGCCGGAATCGGCACCACAGGCCAAAATAACGTCCTATTCGCAAGCGCTTAGAGAGCTTGGCCTGATGTCTGAGATTTACGGTAGCAGCTTGGTCAAGATCCAGAGCAATCCAATTGGAGACAACACCGGAACATCCGGGTCAACGGGAGGAGAAATCCCCCGCGACATCACCGAGATGATCAAAAGCTCCCTGAACTCCATCGGTGGCAAAATTACCTTCATCCCCTACGATCCGGCTTTCATACAGAACCAGATTGTCACCGGCTATTCCACTTTTGACAAAAAACTGATTCCCGATGTCGTTATCAGTGGCGGCATCACCGAATTTGATCGCGGCCTCGAGACCCGCGGCACGAACACCGATGCCGGTGTCGAAGCTTCATTTACCAATGCCCCCAAATGGACTCCATCCAATACGGCGAGCATTGATTACGGGGACTCGGATAAAATCGGCCTGGCACGCATTACTCTCGACTTCAACCTACTCGACTTCCAGACCATGGCCGGGATTTCCCGCATGAACACCGTCAACAGCATGGAAGTGAGCAAGGGAATGGCAGAGCGGGAACTGGGCATCACCCTGTTTGGTCCCACCTTCGGCCGCAAGGGCTCGATTAAAAAGGTGCAGGGCAGGCATGCTGCCGTTCGTGTTTTGGTCGAAGCCAGTATGATGCAGGTGGTCGGCAAATATCTCAATCTCCCCTACTGGAAGCTGTTGGGCGAGGACACCCTTCCAGACGAAGTGGTCATGAGCGCCCTGTCCCAGGAATTTTACAGCACCAGTGAACCGAAAAGAATTTCCAAAGCCCAGGAATGGCTGTTTCTGATAGGACACGACGTCCAGATCACCGGCTCTCTCGATTCGAAAACCGCTACCGCTCTTAATTCTTTCGATCCGACAATTTCGGTACAGAGTCCGGCCCTCAATTACACCACTTATGCAGCTTTGTTCCAGGCGATCCCGATCAAAAATGAAACGCTGGGACGCCGGCAGCTCCTTGCCCAGATGTCCCGGACTGCGCCCGCGCCCGCGCCGACCCGTGCCGTGGAAAAACCTCGTGCCGTTTCCGCAGCCGCACCAGCTTCTGAACCAGCACCAGTCTCTTCACCGGCACCGGCACCGGCACCGGCTCCGAGCCGACCAGCTCAACCAGTTGCCCAAGCTGCGCCGGCCCCCACTACTCCGCCGGCGGCGGCACCAAGCACCGACAGTGGAACATCCATTGGCAGGAAACTAACCGAGCAGGAATGGTAACCAGATGATTCGCGCCACCCTAATGCAAAATTACTGGCGGTTTCTGATCTGGACCCTGTGTCTGTTCCCCGTTTCAGCCTGGTGTGGCAACCGGGTCATGGTTGAAAAACGGGTGCAGGAACTTGCCGAACTGAACCAGCAGTTGCTTGACCAGGAGTCCGAAATCCCCAAAGATGGGCATCTCGAACTCAAAGCCCAGGTTCACTACGGTGCGGATGGCTCGCTGGATCTTCGGGTCTACAGCAGAAAATTCTCGACCATAAGTGAAGAACCTATTCAGTTTGAGGGAAAACGTACTCAACTGCTCTCGGATTAGGAGGATCGTTTCATGCTCCCGAACAGAACTGCAAGTTTCGTCATTTTCGTGGTCTGCCTGTTTCTGTCCACCTCATCGGCATGGGCTGGGAACAAGCGTATCATGAGTGTCAAGGCCGCCAAGGTAATGGCTGAGCGGGCTTTGGTTGAATCGGTTTACGGCCTCAAGTTACGTGCCGAAGAACGAGTTGAAGACATGGTGGCCGCCAGCTTCATCGGCAATACCGAATCGAAAACCTCGGCCCAGATCAAGGGCATCACCTTTGAAGAGGTGGTTTACGATGCCACCCAGGATATCGCCCAGGTTACCGCGTCGGTCAGAGTGCCGCAAATCACCAACATCGACGGGGTGACTGTCGAACTGAAGGACAAGCTGTTCCGGCGGGTGGGCTTCGCGACCTCCACCCCTTCGGCGGCCGGCCCGCTCCAGGCCCTGCGAGCAGCGGAACTCGACGCCTACAAAGAACTGATCAAGCAACTGGTCGGCTTCGAACTCGAAAGCCACACCACCGTTGAAAACTTCATGCTGACCTCCGACCTGGTCAAAACCAAGGTCATGGCAACCCTGTTCATGGCTCAGCTCACCGAATACGGCTGGACCCCGGAAGGGGATGCTTACGTGAAAATGCAGCTGAACCTCAAGGAAGCATCGGAGATTCTCGGGCAGAACCTGATCACCGACAGCGAAATCATCGAGGTCGAAGGGCAGGGCGCGCAGACCGACGATTTCACCAAAGCTAACGGCCAGTAAGCCACCGCCCCTCGATGGGAGAATCACGATGAAAACCCGACAGCACAATGAACGAATCAAATTTTTCGGGCTCGGCCTGCTGGTAGCCCTTGCAATAATGCTGCTGGCCGGAGCGACGGATGTCGGACCGCCCAGTTACGGCAGATATCAGATTGCATCCTGGGGCACTGAATTTGGCTCCAAAGGCGGAGGATTTGGTGTGTTCATTGCCGATACCGCAACCGGTGAAACAAAAATGGTCTACAGCCGCGTTTTTGGCGAAACCGGTAACGGCGAGATAAAAAAAGACGAGTTGGGCAAAACCTTTTTTTCCATTAAATGAGCTCACCTGAACACAGGAGAAAGTCATGATTCCATCCCGCCGGCTTTTATCCGTCCTGTTCCTGGTCGTCTTGCTGGTCGGAGTATGGGCCTGCCAAGGGGCCTCTGAAGTCAACACAGTGACCGACTGCACGCATGGCAGCGGTACGCTGAAAACCGAAAACCGCGAACTCCCCCCCTTTCATGCCCTGGATATCGACGGGGCCTTCAGCGTCACCATCACTTGCCAGCAGGAGCAGGAACTATCCGTTTCGGCCGACGACAATCTGCTGCCCCTGATCACTACCGAGGTGCAGAATGGAACCTTACGGATAACCACCCGCAAGCCGATCTGCACCAGCAACCCGCTGACGGTCACCATGTCGGTAGCGACCTTGGAGAGCATCAAATCGGGCGGAGCCAATGGTTTTTCGATAACCGCGCTGAACAGCCCATCCCTGAAAGTGAACCTGTCTGGGGCCGGCAACATGTCCGTTGAGGGAAAAACCAAGGATCTCGCCGTTGTCCTTGAAGGCGCATCAGAAATTCATGCCAGCGAGCTTCGCGCAGTTCAGGTTGATGTCTCGATCAGCGGGGCAGGGTCGGCCGAGGTGTTCGCCAGCGAAGCCCTGAATGCCGAAATCTCCGGGGTTGGCGACATCCGCTATGGCGGACAGCCCGCCAAGGTTGTCCGCAACATCACCGGATGGGGCACGGTCGCCCCTCTGGGCGAGTAATCGGCTAGAAAAGCCGGCCTTTTGGCCGGCTTTTTTCATGCTTCCGGGACCGGCATCACATCCAGCCGGCTCTCCCATAATCCATGAAGATTGCAATTGGCCCGCGCTATCAGGGTGACTGGCTTGTCGAGCCGGACATAAAGTGTCGCTTTGGCCATCGCCACACCCTGCCGGCCAGCAATGTTCCGCCAACCGCCAGAGATCTGGCAATCAGGAATTCACGCCGCTCACCTCTTTTCTTCATCGCGCCAAGCCTCCTCTTCCGAAGTTGTTTCCTGACATGAACTATAAAAGAGCTGTCCAACAGTCAAGAATGTCACCTGAAAAAAACCTTGCACACAATTGATTCCTGCTATATTGTTATATCCATATAAGTGGAGGTTGCCAATGGATTTTCTCGGCATTTTCGGTGTACTGGTCATCTGGTATGTTATCAATCGTTGGATTCTACCTCGTTTGGGGGTGGATACCTGACTTTCCAACAGCTGCAGCCTTCCCGGGCGGAAGGACAAAAAACCGGAAAACGATTCGGACAGTACGAAAAACGGCGGCCATTAGGCCGCCGTTTTAATTTCCCCCCAAGTGAAACTTCGAAACAATCCGTCACCTCAGCGAGGTGGCGCATCTGGGGCAGGTCAGCATGCTGGTGGACGGCACCTTATGACCGCAAGTCGGGCAGTTGAACCAATATTTACAGTATTTACACTGAGCTTCGGAGAGCCCTTGTTTTTTTTTGCACTTGGGACACTGACGATACATCTTTCGGCTATCCATGTAATCCTTGAACAGCAGACCGCACCGAGGGCAGGTTTCGATATCCTTCTTGAGAATTTCCGCACCACAGCTCTGATTCGGACAAACGAATATCGTCTTACAGGCCTTGCACCAGAATTTTCCTTTCTGTTCTTCTTTGCAAATAGGGCATTTATCCATGATTTCCCTCATTTTCTTCTTATTCCGCACAGACACCGCCGCCGCAACACGCCCACGGTCTGCACCAACCTGCACCAACACCTGCAACCCCTTGAAGGGAATCTGGACCCTGAAAAACAGAAGGCTGAACAGCATTAGGCCACGCACCGGGCAACCCTGGCACGTTGGGGATAAATTCAGTCGATTTTCTTGAACGCGCTTTTTGCTGCGTTGCAGATCGCGCAGGAACCGCCGGGTTCTCCTTCGAGCGTATGCCCGCAGACCTGGCAAACATAAAAGTCGACCTCAATATTTTTGCCAAGGGAATCGAGGGCTTTCTGGTACAGTCCGGCATGAACCTTTTCCACGGCATTGGCAAACTTGAAGTTGCGTAGCGGCACCTGGTGTCTCTCGGCCTCGGCTTCCGCGATCATCCGCGGGTACATGAGGGTGAACTCATGGGTTTCCCCGCCAATCGCCGTCTTTAGATTCTCTGCGGTGCTGCGGATTCCTCCCAAGGCCCGCAAATGGGCATGGGCATGAACCGTTTCGGCCTCTGCCGCAGCCCTGAATAGCTTGGCGACTTGCAGGAAACCTTCCTGCTCGGCCTTTTTGGCAAAGGCCAGATAGGTACGATTGGCCTGGGATTCCCCGGCGAAGGCTTCTTGTAGATTCTTTTCTGTTTTGCTGCCACTCAGTTCGGCCATCTGATCACTCCTTGTTAATAAATTTCAATAACTCTCAAATTCTACTTCACCGGGACAGACTGTCAATCTCCCGTCACCCCCTGAAGGCAATATCGATATCCCGGGCTTTTCCGACCAGCACCAGAATATCGCTGTCCTTGATCACGTGCGTTGCCTTGGGAAGGGTATGAAAGTGCCCCGTAAGCACATCCTTGATGCCAAGAATGGTGACATTGTATTTGCGGCGCAGATCGATTTCCACCAGGCTTTTTCCGACAAAACGCGCCGGGGGAGCCGCTTCGCTGATGGACAGATCGTCACTCAAGGGAAGAAATTCGAGGATGTTCGGGCTCGACAACCCCCGTGCGACCTTGATCGCCATATCCTTTTCCGGAAAGATGACCTCCGTCGCCCCGATCTTTTCCAGAATTCGGCCATGGTCTTCCGACACGGCCTTGACCAGAATGCGCGGTACCGCTAATTCCTTGAGGTACAGGGTAATCAAGGTCGACAAGTGGGATCGGTCGCCGGTCGACACCACTACCGCGTCCATTTCGCCGATCCCCTGACCGACCAGAAACTCTTTGCTGCCCGCATCGCCAATGATGGTATAGCTGGAAAATTCCTGAATCCGTTTGATCTTCTCCCGGTTCAGGTCGACGGCAATGACTTCATGGCCGCTTTCGTAGAGGGCGCGGGCGACATGATATCCGAAATTTCCCAGTCCGATAACACAAAACCGTTTCACGAATGCGACCTCCCGTATCTGACCATCAGCCGATCATAAGGCTTTCTTCACCGTATTGCACGGCGTCTGCACTGGATCGTTTGATAAAAGCAAAGGCAACCGTCAACAAACCAACCCGGCCGACGAACATGAGCATGATCACGATGAGCTTCCCCAGCGGCACCAGCTTTACCGTGGCCCCCACGGAGAGGCCCACGGTGGCGAAAGCGGAAACGGCTTCGAAGGTGTACCCCATGAAATCATTACCACTCTCTCCCAGGCCAATCCCCTGTAACTGCACCGCCAACAGTGCAAAGATCGCGGCCGCCATGAACAGCAGGGCCAGCATGACCAGGGTCAGGGTTTTGCTGGTAACCTCCTCGGGAATCGTCCGCCGGAACAAGTTGGTATGGGCATTTCCTCTCAGGCGGCTGAGCATGATGGCGATGAAAATCGCCAGGCTGGTGGTTTTTATCCCACCACCACAGGAGCCCGGCGAAGCGCCGATAAACATGAGGAACATGAGCAGAAACAAGGTCGGCACTTCAAACCGGGAAAGGTCAATGGTATTGAAACCGGCGGTTCGGGCGGAGACGGACTGAAACAACGAGATCCAGAAAACTTCTCCCGCCGAAGAGTTCCGCAACGACACGGTGCTTTCCATCAGGGCGATGACCAACGCTCCCCCCAGAATCAGGATGGCGCTGGTCAACAAAACCATTTTCGAGTGCAGTGACAGCCGCCGCCGCTGCCGCCGCCGGTTGAAAATCAGGTCTTTCAGCTCCCGCAGAACCAGAAACCCGATGCCGCCAAAAACGATCAGCAGCATGATGGTCAGGTTGACCAGGGGATCGTCGCGAAATCCGACCAGGCTGTCGGGAAAGAGGGAAAACCCGGCATTGCAGAACGCCGAAATCGAATGAAAGCTCGCACTGTAGAGTCCTGGCCCCCATCCCAGCCGGGGCACAAATGAAATGGACAGCAACAGTGCCCCGATCCCCTCGATGACCAGGGTCATGAGGATCACTCCCCGGACCAGATCTCGTACCGAATCGACCGGAGTGTGCAGCAGGGTATCATGAATGATCCAACGACCGCGGGTTCCGACTCCGATGTGCAGATAGAAAAAGAGGTAGACGGAAAATGTGGTAATCCCCAAGCCACCGGTCTGGATCAGCAACAACAACACCAACTGCCCGAAGAGCGAAAGGCGGGTGCCCGTATCGACCACCGCCAGACCGGTTACGCATTGGGCCGAGGTGGAGGTAAACAGGGCATCGATGAAAGTCAGGGGTTCGCCGACAGCGGCCGCCGGCAGGCTCAAAGCGCAAGCGCCCAGAAGAATGGCGCCGAGATAATAGATCAGCAGCAGCATCCCCGGAGAGGTCTTATGCAAACGCTGGAGTGCTTTTTTCATGAATAAACCATTCCTCGCCCGACCGAACCGGAAAACACCCTGTCCAACCGCCGCCGTTTCGCTTGCCTCACCCCGGAAAAGAGTTTAACATGCGGAGGTAACATTTCATGAGTCCAGGAGATCCCGGAATGAACCAATACAGGGTGGATAAGCTCGAAATACCGGTCATGCTTTTTCTCGCTGACGGGGTTGTGCATGACGGCATCATGTTTCTGAGCCCGTTCAGCCCATCCCACAGCGGTCCCCAGCGTCTGGTCGAACTGTTTCGGGAACATGAAACCTTCTGCCCGTTCAAAGACAAGAAAGGCCGCTTCTGCCTGATCAACAAAAGCTCCGTCACCCACGCCCGCTACCCGATCCAGAATGAAGAAGAAGCCTATGGCGACCGGATCAAAGTCCGGGTGACCTTCTACGGCGGCGAACTCCTTGAGGGTACCATCGTCATCGCCATGCCGGCCGGCAAGGGTCGCATTCAGGATTACATCAACTCCACACCGGGCTTTTTCCGGCTGCACACCGAAGATGCCCACTACATCGTCAACGGCGACCTGATCCGGGAAATATCTCCGGGCTGAACATTTCGAAATCCGATCCCCGCACCATGAACGGGCCGGCTTGCCGGCCCGTTGTTTTTTACAGGTTGAGATAAGACCGCAGGTAGCGACCGGTATGGGAATGGGAATTGCGGGCCACCTCTTCCGGCGTGCCGACGGCGACGATTTCCCCCCCGCGGCTGCCCCCTTCCGGCCCCAAATCGATGAGATGATCGGCGGTTTTGATCACGTCGAGGTTGTGCTCGATGATCACCACCGTATTGCCCGCTTCGACCAGCCTCTGCAGCACGTCGAGGAGCTTCTGGATATCGGCGAAATGCAGGCCGGTGGTCGGCTCGTCGAGGATGTAAATGGTCCGTCCGGTGGCCCGTTTGCCGAGTTCCTTGGCCAGCTTGACCCGTTGCGCCTCGCCTCCGGAAAGGGTGGTGGCGCTCTGGCCGAGCTTGATGTAGCCGAGCCCGACGTCGCGCACCGTTTCCAGCTTATTCTTGACCCGCGGAATGTTTTCGAGAAACCGGGCCGCCTGGTTGACCGTCATGTCGAGCACTTCGGCGATACTCTTCCCCTTGTATTTCACCTCCAGCGTTTCCCGATTGTAGCGGGCCCCGCGGCACAGCTCGCAGGTGACGAAGACATCCGGCAGAAAGTGCATCTCGATCTTGAGCAGACCGTCACCCTGGCAGGCCTCGCAACGCCCTCCCTTGACATTGAAGGAAAACCGTCCCGGCTTGTAGCCGCGCACCTTGGCTTCCGGAAGCTGGGCAAAGAGATCGCGGATGTCGGTGAAGACCCCGGTGTAGGTGGCCGGGTTGGACCGCGGCGTGCGGCCGATGGGGGACTGGTCGATGTCGATCACCTTGTCGAGCAGTTCGAGGCCGAGAATGTCATCGACCCGGCCGGCTTTTTCCCGGCTGCGATAGAGGCGCTGGGACAAGGCCTTGTACAGGGTATCGATGACCAGAGTCGACTTGCCCGAGCCGGAAACCCCGGTGACGCAGGTCATCACGCCGAGGGGAATCTTCACGTCGACTCCTTTGAGATTGTTCTCCCGGGCTCCTTTCAGCTCGATGAATCGATCGAACGGACGCCGCTGCGCCGGCAGCGGAATGGATAATTCGCCGGACAGGTAGCGGCCGGTCAGGGACGCCGGGTTGGCGAGAATTTCCTGCGGGGTCCCCTGGGCCACCACCTCGCCTCCGAGCACCCCGGCCGCCGGCCCCATATCGATCACATAATCGGCCTCAAGGATGGTCTCCTCGTCGTGCTCCACCACCAGCACGGTATTGCCCAGGTCGCGCAGCCTCTTCAAGGTTTCCAGCAAGCGACGGTTGTCCCGCTGATGCAGGCCGATGGACGGTTCGTCGAGGATATAAAGGACCCCGACCAGGCTCGATCCGACCTGGGTGGCCAGGCGGATGCGCTGCCCCTCGCCGCCGGAGAGGGTTCCCGCGGTGCGGTCGAGGGAGAGATAGTCGAGGCCGACGTGAGAGAGGAAAGAGAGCCGCTCGCGGATTTCCTTGAGAACCCGCCGGGCGATTTCCGCCTCCTGTTTTTCGAAATTCAGTTCGGCAAAGAAGGTTTCGGCCTCGGTGATCGACAGCGCCGTCACCTCGCAGATGTTTTTGCCACCGACCCGCACGAACAGCGATTCCTTGCGCAGCCGGGCGCCGTCGCAGGTAGGGCAGGGCATGACGTTCATAAACCGGCCGAGATGCTCCCGCACCCCTTCCGAATCGGTCTCGTGGTAGCGCCGCTCGAGGTTGGGAATCACCCCCTCGAAGGTTTTGTGATAATACTGCCGCCGGCCACCCTGGTCGAAATAGAAGCGTACTTCCTCCGCCCCCGAACCGTAGAGCAGGATCTGGCGCACCCGTTCGGGAAGCTTTTCGAAGGACTGGTTGATGTCGAACTGGTAATGATCGGAGAGGGCCTCGATCAATTGGAAATAATAGCCGCCGCCGCCCCGGGTTTCCCAGGGGGCGATGGCCCCTTCCCGCAGGGAGAGCGCCGAGTTGGGCACGACCTCCCCGGGATCGAAATACATGCGCGTCCCCAGCCCGCTGCAGTCGGGACAAGCGCCGTAAGGGTTGTTGAAGGAGAACATGCGCGGGGCAATCTCCGGATAGGAGATGCCGCACTCGAGGCAGGCGTGCTGCTCGGAGAAGAGCATGCTCTCACCATCGATCACTTCGACCCGGACGATGCCCTCGGCCAGCCGCAGGGCGGTTTCCAGGGAATCGGCCAGGCGTCCCCGCACCCCTTCCTTGATCACCAGGCGGTCCACCACCACCTCGATGCTGTGCTTCTTGTTTTTGTCGAGGACGATCTCTTCGGCCAGCTCGCGCAGCTCGCCGTCGATGCGCACCCTTACGAACCCGTCGGCCTGCAGTTGGCGCAACTCCTTGCGATACTCCCCCTTGCGCCCGCGGATGATCGGCGCCAGCAGCAGCAGGCGGCTTTTTTCCGGCAGGGCGAGGACGCGGTCGACCATCTGCTCGACGGTCTGCGAGGCGATCTCCTTGCCGCAGGACGAACAGTGGACCCGGCCGACCCGGGCGAACAGGAGACGCAGGTAATCGTAGATCTCGGTGACCGTGCCGACCGTGGAGCGGGGATTCTTGGAGGTGGTCTTCTGTTCGATGGAAATGGCCGGCGACAGCCCCTCGATGCTCTCCACGTCCGGCTTCTGCATCTGCTCAAGAAACTGCCGGGCATAGGCCGACAGGCTCTCGACGTAGCGACGCTGTCCCTCGGCGTAGATGGTATCGAAGGCCAGGGTGCTCTTGCCGCTGCCGGACACCCCGGTGATCACCACCAGCTTGTCGCGGGGAATCTCGACGTCGATACATTTAAGGTTGTGCTCGCAGGCACCTTTGATAACGATTTTATTGGTCATGGTTTGTGATTTTCCGGTAGGGGCGATTCGTGAATCGCCCCTACAAATGTCTCGTCATTTCTTCGGCCATCCGCACCGCCGCGACCAGACTTGCCGCACTGGCCTTACCGGTGCCGGCCAGATCGTAGGCCGTGCCGTGGTCGACCGAGGTGCGCACGATGGGGAGCCCGAGGGTCACATTGACGCCGTCTTCGAAATGGAGCAGTTTGAGGGGAATCAGCCCCTGGTCGTGGTACATGCAGACCACCGCGTCGCAACTGCCGCGCACGGCGAAGTGAAACAGGGTATCGGCGCTGTGCGGACCGCTGGCGACAATCCCCTCTCGTTGCGCCGCCACGATGGCCGGCAGAATCAGCCGGGCCTCCTCGTCGCCGAACAATCCGCCTTCTCCGGCATGGGGATTCAAAGCCAGCACCGCGATGCGCGGCCGAGCCAGGCCGAAGAAACGCCGAAAGGCGGCATCGGTGATGCGGATGGTTTCGAGAATTTCCTCGCTGGTCAACACCCGGGGCACCTCGGCCAGAGCCATGTGGGTCGTCACCAGGCAGACCTTGAGTTTTTCCCCGCCCAGCATCATCACCACCTTGTCGACCCCGCACCGATCCGCCAAAAGTTCCGTGTGGCCGGGAAAATCGCAGCCGGCGGCGTGGATGGCCGCCTTGCTGATCGGCGCCGTGACCATGGCCGCCGCTTTACCGGAGCGGCACTGGTCGCAGGCCCACTCGATGTAGCGAACCATGGCTTGGCCGCAGGCGACATCGGGGCAGCCGTAGGCCAGCCGTTCCGCATTCAGGGCGGAAAGGGGTTCCACCTCGAGAAGGTGCCGGTTAGCGGAAAAACGCAACTGCACCCGCTCTGGCGTGGAGGTACGGGTACAGGATGCGCCAAGCACCGCTGCCGCTCGCTGCAGCACCGCCGGGTCGCCGGCCACCAGCAGCGGCCGTGACAGATGATCGAAAGCTCCCTCGATCAGGGCCTTGACGATGATTTCCGGACCGACCCCGGTCGGGTCGCCCAAAGTCAGAATGATAGGATATTTTTTCACCTTAATCCTCCGCTCGATTCAATCTGTCAGTATAGCCCAGAGCCCCGGAGCTTGACATTAAAAAAAGCCCCACCGGTTGCGGCGGAGCTTTTTCGGAGGAGCGTTTTTTCCAATTACCCTGATGAAAAACAACCCTGGCATGGGTCCGGACGGAAGGTTATACCACGAGCTGTCGACGGCTCCGCCGTGATTCGCCTTCATCCCGGCCGTTAACGGCACTCGGCGCGGACGCTTCCTTTTCCATGCCGAGCCACGACCTGGACTGCCTGGCAAATACGGCCAGGTCTTCGCCGGGCAGCGGAGAACTGAAGTGGTACCCCTGCATTCCGATACACTGCTGGGCAAGCAGATAGGCCATCTGCTTTTCTGTTTCCACGCCTTCGGCAATAACTTCGAGCTGCAGATTTCTGGCCATGGCCAATATCGCGTTAATGATGGCGGCATCGTCGCCGTCTTCGGGAAGACCCATGATGAAGGACCGGTCGATCTTCAGGACATCGATGGGAAACCGCTTCAGGTAACTCAGGGACGAATAGCCGGTGCCGAAATCGTCGATACAGATCCGGATGCCCAGGGCTTTTAACGCCA
>Ga0154449_1056_pt2 | contig 27245 bp, 21 predicted proteins | sample RifGroC2_FD_105642 | JGI IMG/M metagenome (GOLD analysis project Ga0154449, IMG submission 105642) | Pelobacteraceae bacterium GWC2_58_13
CGAACTGGTTCACAATCCGTATCTACAGTGTGCGGACTTGCCCAGCTTTATCCGGCTGCGGCTTGGCTGACAATAAAACGGCGCGTTCCGAAAGGTTCGCGCCGTTTCAGTGTCCGGAGTCCGGAGTGGATTATGGCAGATCGGTTTTTGTCTTGTCGGGTATTTCGGCCACGGCTGTGGCGGCCACTACCAGGGTGCCGGCCAGACGGTCATTCCAGCCCCGGCGCCGGCGGTCGAAAAGGATTGCCAGAAAGCCAAGGCCCAGAAGTAGCAGGGAAAAAAGTCCACCGGTACTGCGCAAAAACGCCTGGGAAAAAGCCAAGGGCGTGCCCGATTCAGTTTCGACCCGCAGGCGCAGAAACATTTTGCCGGGGGTCTGACCGATCAGAAAATGAAACAGGGTGAAATAGCCGAAGCAGACGGAAAAAAGGACCAGAAAATAAGGGATCGCCAGGTTCACCAGAACTTCCCGGCTGGGCAGCAGGCTCTGCGATTCTTCCGGCGCCAAGGCCGCCTCGCCGGCCACCAGAAACAACAGGATGGCGACCGCCAGTACCATCAGGTCGATGATCAGGGCCAGGGTGCGGGTAATGGGAGATGGTGTCGTCGGTTCCGCAACCGAATCAACCGCTGGAGTCGCCGCAAGGGCGGTCAGCAAATCTTCCTGGCCTTTGGCCCGGGGCGCCTCGGCCGCGATGTCCGAGGCAGGAACGATCGTCTCCGCCGACCCCGCGACAGCAGTTCCCATCACGGGTGCGGCTTCCGTTTCGGGGCCGAAAGGAAGTTCCTCCCGGATGGTCTCCGTTAGATCGGCGGTCACGGGGGTCAGGATTTCTTCTCCCGGCCCCCGTAACTCAAAAGGGTTGCGGGGGCCCTCCTGTTCCTTCGCTTTAGGCGTTTTATTGATTTCTATCGGGGGTTCTTCCTCAAAATTCCAGTCGGGAAGATCGTCGGTTGCCATCGGTTCGAGAGGTTCTTCCTCTTCGAGCTGGCTTTCGTCAAGGGCTGGCAGGTCGGCATCCCAGGAAAGGTCGAGACCAAAAGTGTCATCCTTTTCGGATTCCTCGAAATTGCCGTCTTCTTCGTCCGTGGCTGTCCCCTGAGGTGTTTCTTCCGCCCAATCGAAGTCTTCCACGGGCACTGAGTCCGCTGCCGGTGTCGGTGCCGTGGCTTGCGGTTCTTCATCCCATGAAAATGTATCGTCTTCGAGGGGGAGGGGGGCAGCGGTCGTTTGGGCGGCTCCGCCGAGTTTTGGCGGAACGACCTTCGGCGGTACGGGAGGGGCCGGGGTGCTGCTCTCGTCCATGAAGTCGAACCCGAAGTCGGTGGGTGCTGTTGCGGCTGCCGGGGGTATTGGGCTCAATATGTCGAGATCCGCCGATTCCGGCGCCGGGGAGATGGCTGCTTGGGTCGGCAGGTGAGGGAAAATCAGGCTGCGCAGGTTGAATTTGCGTTTGAAGGAAGTCAGGTCGTTGCCGCATTTTTTACAGCTGTCCAGATAATCAAAGCTGTGATAGCCGCATTTAGGGCATTTCATAGAATCTCCTTTCGCGAAGCAACGATCAGGCTACCCACCGCTTGGAGGGCCCAGATCTCCATAAATGTACTGCAAAATGCTTGCCACGGCAAACCCCGCTGTTTCACTTCGCAGAATTCTTGGACCGATGCGTACCGATTGAAAGCCGTGTCGCCGGGCAAGAGCGGCTTCCCCGCTGCTGAATCCCCCCTCGGGGCCGACCAGAATGGCGGCGGAAGCCGGAGGTGCTTCGGGCAAAGCAGCCGCCAACGGCAGGCTCTCTTCCTCCCACAACATCAGCCGCAAGCTGGCCCGACAGTCCGTCAAAACCCCGACCAGTGGCTGAACCTCGTCGAGTCGGGGCAGGATCGGCCGCCGGCACTGGCGGGCCGCTTCCTGTACAACTTTTTGCCAACGTTGCTGCCGGTTCGACCGGCGCTGATCGGAGTGCTGGGGGATGCCGCGTTCGCTTAGTACCGGAGAGAAGGCGTTGATGCCCAGTTCGGTTCCTTTCTGCAGCACCAACTCCATTTTGTCGCCCTTGGGCAGGGCCTGGATCAGTTGCACGGGGAGGGCGGTTTCCTGCTCGGACCAGTGTTCCAGGATGAGAGCGGTCGCCGTATGTTTGCCAAGGGTTTCCAGTCGGCAATGAAACAGTGAGCCCAAACCGTCCAGCAAAAGTAATTCATCGCCAACCGACAGGCGCAACACCGTCTTCAGGTGATGCGTCACCTCGTCGGGCAGAACCGCTTCATCGCCTGCAAACGCTTCGGGAGGGACGAAAAAGCGGCGCATTTACGCCTCTTTGCGATATTGCAGGCAGATCCACTCGGATTCGCGGCTGATTTTGGGACCAGTCAGGTGAAAAGCGGCGAAGGCGCTGGTGACCAGGGCTTCTTTTCCCTCCAGGATGCCGGAGAGAATCAGGGTGCCTCCAGGAGCCAGGCGCTTCGTCAATTCGGTTCCGAGGCGAATGTTCTCTTCGGCTAGAATGTTGGCGACCACCACATCAAAACCACCTTCCAGGGTATCCAGGGACTCCCCGGTTATTTCGATCCGGTCGATCACTCCGTTGAGTTTCGCATTTTCGGTTGCGGTGCGGCAGGATTCTTCTTCGATGTCGCAGGCCAGGACCCGTTTGGCGCCGAGGGCCGCGGCGGCAATCGCCAGAATGCCCGAACCGGTGCCGACGTCGAGCACCCGCGCGGGATGCGGCGGGGTTTCGTATAGGTCGGCCAGCGCTTCGAGGCAGAGTCGGGTGGTCCCATGGGTGCCGGTGCCGAAGGCCATTCCCGGGTCGAGGTTGACCACCACGTCATCCGCGGCCGGAGTGAGGATTTCCCAGGTCGGTTTGACGATCAGGCGTTTGCCGATGCGGACGGCGCTGAAATGCTGTTTCCACCCTTCCGCCCAGTCTTCATTCTGCACCGGGCGGCTTTCAATGGTCAGCGGCAGCAGGCCGGGAACCAGCGGCTCGAGCCAGAGCAATTGGGCCTTGACCATTTCCTTGAGGTCGGTCTGACTCCCGGTTCGGGGAAAGTAGGCTTTGATCCAGTAGTTTTCCGGTGGGGATTCGTCAGGGTCCGGCACGACGAAAGTGTCCAGTTTCCGTTCTTCGACGGTGACCCCCTCGCAGCCCAGTTCCGCCAGTTCGCTACAGACCAGATCGATGCCTGCGGAGGGGACGTGGATATCCAATTCAAGCCATGTTTTTTTCATCCACCCTGTTTAACAAAGTTGTTAATCAAAGGCAATAAAAACCTTGACAAGGGCGGAGCGTTTCAGGTTTAATTAAGGTGTATAAACTAATGAAATTTTTACCTTTTATGGTTACGTTCTTACTTTATGCGGTTTTTGGAATCAATGACTGGGGCGGGACTTGGCAAGCCGCCAAGATAAAATGAAGTTTATGAGACTTTTCTTGCGTAGTTTAATTGTCATGCTAGAATTATCACGAAACTTTCATGAGGAAGCCGCATGCCTGAATCGCAGATTGTTTTTCTGTTGTCCGACGCTACAGGCGAAACGGCCGAAAAAATGGTCATGGCAGCCCTTCTTCAGTTTCGTGACCGGGATGTAAAGCTGCGGCGAATCAGTAATGTGCGCAGCAAAAACCAGGTTTACGAGGCTCTCGACGAAGCGCTGTCCGCCAACGGGATGGTGGTCTATACCATCGTCAATCGCGAATTGGCCCGACTGGTTCATGACGAATGTGGTTCTCTGGGGCTGCCCAGCATCGATCTGCTCACTCCGCTGCTGATGCGTATCGCCGAGTTCTTCGGACATTCCCCCCGGGAGACGCCAGGTTTGCTCCATGGGGTTGATGAAGATTATTTCCGCCGGGTCGATGCCGTGGAATTTACCGTCAAGCATGACGACGGCCAGGAAACCGCCCATTTGCCGAAGGCCGACATCGTCCTGGTGGGGGTATCGCGGAGCAGCAAGACGCCGCTTTCGATTTACCTGGCGCACCGGGGGTGGAAAGTGGCGAACGTTCCGTTGGTCAAGGGGATCGATCCCCCGAAGGAACTTTTCGCCGTCGATCCCAAACGGGTCGTCGGACTGATTATCGATTCCCAGCGTCTGCTGGAACTGCGGGTGACAAGGCTCAAACACCTGGGATTGGATACCAAGGCGGCCTATGCCGATTTTGGCCAGATCGAGGATGAATTGCAGTACGCCCGGGCTTTCTTCCGCAAGCAACCCTGGGTGGTGATCGATGTATCGGGGAAGGCCGTGGAAGAAACCGCCAACGAGGTGCTGGTAAAACTCAAGCTGAAGTGACGTTTGATCCGATAAATGAACCTACGCTTTACCGATTGAAGCATTTTTCAATCTGACTATCTAGGAAGTACGAAAAGGAGATAACAATGCGAATTCTGGTTGTAGAAGACGAAAAAAAAGTGGCAAGCTTCATTAAACGTGGCCTCGAAGAAGAAAGTTTTGCCGTTGACGTTGCTTACGATGGCGAAGAAGGCCGCTACATGGCTGAAACCAATCAGTACGACCTGATCCTGATGGACGTCATGCTGCCGAAAAAAGACGGCCTGACCGTCGTTCGTGAGCTGCGTGAAAAAAATATCGCCGTTCCGGTCCTCTGCCTGACTGCCAAGGACACGGTGGACGACATCGTTGCCGGTCTCGATTCGGGCAGTGACGACTATCTGACCAAGCCTTTCGCCTTTGCCGAATTGCTGGCACGGGTGCGCGCCTTGCTGCGCCGCGGAGCTCAGGACCGTGGGGCGGAAATCCATTTTGCCGACCTGCGGCTCGACCCGGTGGAGCATAAGGTCTGGCGCGGCAACAAGGAAATCGATCTGACCGCCAAGGAATACGCCCTGCTCGAGTATTTCATGCGCAACCCCAACCAGACCCTGACCCGGACCATGATCGCCGAACATGTCTGGGACTATACGTTCGATTCTTTCACCAACATCATCGACGTGTACGTCAATTATCTGCGCAAGAAAATCGACAAGGATTTTGACAAGAAACTGATTCACACCGTGAGGGGCGCGGGATATGTCCTTAAGGAGGAGTAGTTGGCCTTTTGCCTCTGCTCCCGGTCCATCCGTTTTCGTCTGACCTTCTGGTATGTCGTCACCCTGGCCGCCATCCTGGCGGCCAGTGGTTCCTACTGGTACTGGACCCTGTCCAGAAACCTGCAGGGCCATGTGGACGAAAAGCTGCTTCTGGTCGCCGAGGACGTCATTTCCTTTCATCTCCTCGACCGTCATGCGCCCTCTGGTAGTTTTTCCTGCCGCGAGCTGGAAGATTTTATCCGCAGTCACAACTGGAGCGAATTCGTTCAGTTTCTCAACGAGCAGGGAAATATCGCCTGCTACAGCAGCAACCTCAAGGATGGTTTTCTTCCCACCAGCGCCGAGGCCTTGCGCGCGGCTCGAAACAACCGGCACCATTTCGAAACGGTTTTCCTGGCCCAGGGAAAGCCGCTTCGGCTGCTGACCTATCCGGTGATATCCGAGGGGCATCTGGTCGATATCGTTCAGGTGGCCCAGGATCTCGAGCCGATGCTGAAAACCCTGCATGAACACCGTCTGTCGTTGACCATTTACAGCCCTTTGCTGCTGTTGATATTGTCGGTCGGCGGCTGGTTCGTCTCCGGCCGGACCTTGCTTCCGGTGGTGCAGATTACTCGTGCCGTACGTCGGATCAGCGCTGAAAATCTGTCCCAGAGACTGCCGGTCGAGGAATGCCGGGACGAGATTTCGGATCTGCAGGAAACCTTCAACTCGATGTTGGAGCGGCTGGAAGACTCGTTCAACAAGGTGCGTCAGTTTACCGCCGACGCCTCGCATGAGCTGAGGACGCCGCTGGCCATTCTCAAGGGCGAAACCGAGGTCACCCTGCGCTGGGCCAGAGACGCCGATGAACTGCGCCGGACCCTTGAATCGAATATGGAAGAAATCGATCGCATGGGGCGGATCATCGAAGATCTGCTGGCGCTGGCCAAGAGCGAGGCGGGAGAAATTCCCCTGGGTCTTGCCGATGTGAACCTGAGCGATCTGCTGCAGGATCTTTACTTGCAGGGGAAAACCCTGGCTGAACCGAAGTCCATCGAGTTCAACTTGCACCTGCAGGTGGATCGGGAAATCCATCTGCGGGGCGATCAGCTGCAACTGCATCGCATGCTGCTCAACCTGGTATCCAACGGGGTCAAGTACACTCCGGCGGGCGGGCGGGTCGAGGTCTTCCTGGCGACGACCGGCGACAAGGCGCAAATCCGCGTGGTGGATACCGGATTCGGCATCGCCGAAGAGCATTTCCCTCATCTGTTCGACCGGTTTTATCGGATCGATGAAGCACGCAACCGGGATATCGGCGGCAGCGGACTGGGGCTTTCCATCGTTAAGTGGATCGTCGATGCCCATGGCGGGACGATCGAGGTCAAATCGGAGCTGAACAAGGGGAGCGAATTCACCGTGACCTTGCCGCTCGGCGGTCCGCCGAACAGATCGGACGTCTGAGGCTCGGGTTCGGCAGGAGATCCAAGGAGAATGTCAATAAAGAGCGGCCCCGGAATTGTTCCCGGAGCCGCTCTTTCGTCTCGGGCGGTTAATGTGCGGTTACCTGCGGGCGTTGAATCGGGCTTCCTTGGAAACCATGTCGACCACCGGCAGGGTCGGAACCTCGATCAGACCGTAGACTGCTTGCAGATCGATGTCCTCTGGAACGTTGGCCAGCAGTTTCTCGGCGATCTTCTGGTCGGCCTGGCGGTAACGCAGCTTGGCTTCGATTTTGACCACCGAAGTATCCACGGCGCTCACCCCGTAGTAGACGTCTTTGTACCCTTTCGGAGGGATCGTGTCGTGGCGGGAGAAGGCGGTGATCACCCAGGGGTCGACGGCAAAATGGAAGTCGTTGCCCATCCCGTCCGAGTTGAAAATCCGGGTATTTTCTGGAATATGCCCCTCGGCGTCGATGGCGCCGCTGGACAGGACGAGGTTGCCCTTTTCATCGGTGGCGGTAATTTCAAGCCACATCTGGCGGATGTTGGTGAGCGAGGTGGGCAGGTTGTGACCGGCCCGGATGTTTTTGACCCGTACCCTGATTTCGGCCAGCTGCCCTTCGCGGTAAACTGGATCTATCTCCAGGTCGGCGGCCGCTTTCAGGCGGGCTATCGCCATTTCGTACTTGTTCATGATGTTGGCGGCCAGGGCTTCATCCCCACTTTTTTTAGCCGCTCCCGCGGCCAGATAGTAGAGCAGGTAATTGGCGCCGTTGAAGACATGACGGTATTCATGCCGTTCGGGTTTGCGGAATTCGCTGGCGGTACGAATGAAAGTATCGAAATCGACCATGTGACAGTCCTGGCAGAGGATGGTCTTCTGGGCGTAGGGGCCGTGTTTCCATTCGAGATAGGACGCTTCGAGGGGGAAATGGGATTCGTAGTGGTAGACCTGGTGGCAGCCGGCGCACAGGTCGGCCTGCAAGTGCAGGGACGATTCTTCGCACGTGTGAAAGCCCATGCCGCATCCATCCGAGGCGGCCAGGGGGCCGCGCTTACGCAGTTCCGGGCCATTTTCGGTATCCACGCCGGGGCGGAGGATGAAGGAGCCGTTCTCCGGCTCATGGCTCGGAGTCTGCCAGTGGGTGGTGCCGACGATCGAGTGGCAGATGTCGCAGGAAACCCCGGCCAGGGCCATCGAGCTCAGTCCCTTGTTTCCCGGACCTTTGATTTCGCCGGTGACGACGCCGGCCGGCGAGTGGCAGCCTTCGCACTGACGGGAGATTTCATGGCCGACCTTCTTCACCGCCAGGTTGAGTTCGCCCTGGTAAACCGGATCCTGAAAGGCCAGGGAGTGGATCGAGCCGGTCCATTCTTCGTATTGTTTCTGGTGACAGTCGGCGCAGACTTCCGGGGGGGTGAATTCGGCACCGCTTTTCTGGTACTGGATCAGCGAGGGATAATAAGGGTAGAATTCACGGTCGACATCGAATACCGGCGGGGCCGCGAACGCATTGCCGATGACCAGAAACAGGAAAAGCAGCAGCGGGATCAAAATGCCAGGGCTCTTTTTCATATAACCTCCTGAGGATGGCGTCCGTCGCGGACCGTTGGATGTAAAACTGAAACGGTAATAAATTATCACGGTAAAGTTTATTGTCAATCACTTATGTGAATATTCTTATTTAATGATTGTTGTTTTTCCCAATTATCGTTGTCGGTGGAGGCTGGCATGAGATCGGTGTTTTTCCCCCGGCTGGTCAATGGTCCCTTTGGCGACCCGGCCCTGTATGTTCATCTGGCGCACCGTGGCCAGGCCCTGCTGTTCGATTGCGGCGATCTCCATGGGTTGTCGACCCGCGAGCTGCTCAAACTGCGAGCGGTATTCATCTCGCACTGTCATATCGACCATGTGGTCGGCTTCGATACCCTGCTGCGGGCATTTCTCTGCCGGGATGCCGAATTGCTGGTCTGCGGGCCGCCAGGTCTGGCCGACCAGATTGCCGGTCGGCTTTCCGGCTACACCTGGAATCTGGTGGAAGGGTTCAATTTTATCCTCATCGTCCGGGAATGGGGCGAGGCCGGCGGGCGTCAGGTGCGGTTCCGTGCCGCCAATGCTTTTCATCCCGAGGAAGATCGCCGTTGCGCCTGCCCGGAGGGGTTGCTTTATGAGACCGCGGCCTGCCGGGTGCGGGGGATTCCGCTTGATCACGGCGGCATCGTTTCGATGGCATTTGTCCTCGAAGAGCCGCTGCATGTGGCCATTCACAAAGATGCCCTCGATCTCCGGGGATACCGGCCCGGTCCCTGGCTGACCCGGTTCAAGGATCTGTTGCGCCGCCGGGGAGGGGACCGGGAGACGATCGAGGTTCCCCTGGCCGGGGGTGGTTCGGCAACGATTGGCCTGGCCGAACTGGCCGACGGGATAGCCCATTGCGAACGGGGGATGAAAATCTGTTACGTGACCGACGCGGCCCCGACCGACGGCAATCTCGAGCGGATTGCCGGCTTGGCCGAGAGCGCTCACCTGCTGGCGATTGAAGCGGTCTTTTCGCACCAGGAGCTGGAGCGGGCCCGTGAGCGTTCCCATCTTACCGCGCAACTGGCCGGTGAGTTGGCCCGTCGCGCCGGAGCGGCCCGGCTGTTGGTCTTTCATCATTCGCCCCGTTACCTCGATTCTCCCGGCCTGCTCGAAGACGAGGCCAGGAGCGCGTTTGCGGAAAAGGATGAAAATCGCTCGGTTCCAGCTTGAAAAGCTCTGAGGTCCTGTGTATTTACACAGTGAATTCCTGGCGGCGCTGTGGTATTTTGCGAGACATGCGCCTGACTCTCAAACACCAGATCATTCTCGCCCCCGCAGTGGTTCTGTTATTGATGGCCCTGTTGCTCGGGTTTCTCCAGTACACCTACTGGGACCTTTCGCGCAAACGCGAGGAAGCCAGAAACATCGGGACCGTTTTCGTCTCCCTGGCCGAAGCCGAGTTGGCAACCCAACGGATGCACTCCCTGCTCATGCAGATCGGCGATGAACCGCTGGTCGATATCCGCTGTTTCAACGAGCTGGACGGCCTTTATGAACATATCGAAGGAGCGACCGGGCGGATTCTTGCGCTGCTTCCCCTGCCGGAACGTTCACAGGCCCTGTTGCGTCAGGCGGTTTCCGACCTCAATCCCGAGCGTGGCATCAACGTGGACCGTTTCAACGCCGCCATCGTCATGCTGCGGCCGGAGCTGAATTCGCTTTCCACCCTGATTCAGCGGCAGCGGGAAAAACTGCGAGGGTTGCACAGCCAGGATATCGATGAACTGGTGGCCCACACGGCTTTCGTTTCCATCGTCGTGCTCGGTTCCGCCATCCTGATCGGGATTTTTCTGTCCATGTTTTTCGGACGGAGCATCCTGCGGCGTATCAAGCAATTGTCCGACAGCGCCGGCCGGATCGTCCTTGGCGATCTGACGCCGCCTCCGGCCCCGGTCCAGGTGCATGATGAACTGGACGCCCTGGCCCTGTCCATCAACCAGATGACCGATCGTCTGCTGCGGGTGGTGGGAACCGAAAAACTCCTTGAGGGGGCCGAAGAAGAACGCCGGCGGATCGCCATGGACATCCATGACCAGACCCTCTCCGACCTGGCCTCGGTGCTGCGCGGCATCCAGGACGTTAAATCCGAGGGAACCTGCAGAAACGAGGCGGCCCGCATCGAAGAAGATCTGCAGCGAGCGATCGGCAACCTGCGCGATGTGATGGAAAACCTGCATCCCCAGACCCTCGACATCCTCGGGCTGGGGCCGGCCCTTGAATCGCATCTGGAACGGCATCTGAACAAGGACGACATGCCGGCCTACCACCTTTACGTGTCGCCCAGGATCGATGCGCTGGCCCTGTCGAGGACCATTCGTCTGGCTCTCTACCGGATCGCTCTCGAAGCCATTCACAACGTCATCAAGCATGCCGGCGCTTCCCGCTACGAGGTCAATCTCGACCGTCGTGAAAATGTCCTGTTGCTGTCGGTTGAAGATAACGGCAGCGGGTTCGATCCCTCGGTCTTGCGGGGTTCGGGGCATCGCGGACTGTACAACATCCAGGAACGGGCCAAGGCGATCGGCGCCGAAGTTTTCTGGGGGGCTTCGCGGTTTACCTCCGGAACTCGTTTTGAGCTGATCCTGCCGCTGCCGTCGACTGATTGAGGAGAATGGAAGAGATGGAGCCCCTGCAGATTCTCATTGCGGAAGACAATCCCAAGGATTTCGAATTTCTCGAACAGCTGCTGGCGAATTTTGAATTTGACTGCCGGATCGAGCGGGCCCATAACGGTCAGGTAGCTCTCGACATGGCCATGCGCAGGGATGCGCCGCTGGTCATCAGCGATATCCAGATGCCCGAACTCAATGGCATTGAGTTCGCCCGAACCCTGTGGCAGCGGAAACCGGAAGCCCGCATTGTTTTCTGGAGCCAATACAAGGACGAGATGTATGTCCGGGCGCTGTCGAAAATCGTTCCGCCGGAAACGGTGTACGGGTATATTCTCAAGTCCAACACCAAGGAACGCATCGCCTCGGCCATCCTCACCGTGCTGGTCGACGAACAGTGCTGGATCGATCCCGAGGTGCGCAAGGTCCAAGGGCGCGCCAGACACAGCCAGACCGCCCTTTCGGATATCGAGTTCGAGGCGCTGCTCGATATTTCCCTCGGCCTGACCGACAATCTCATTGCCCAGCGTCGCTATCTTTCCCGTCGCGGCGTGCAGAGCCGGCTCAACTCCCTGTACAACAAGCTCGGACTCGACCAGGAGCAGTTCAACAACGAAAAGATCGGTGACGCCTTCAACCTGCGCAATCGGGCGGTCGCCGTCGCCTTTCGCCGGGGACTGCTCAACGCCTTTGAGCTGGAGCACGATGAAGAAGAATTCCAGGGCTGGCTCAAGCAGTTTAAAAAAGGGCGCGGTTAGCGACCGCGCCCCTCTGTCGAAAACGGATAGCCGGCGAATCGGACCGGGCACAGAGATTTTCATAAATTTAAAACGACAACCGGCCGCTTCCTGTCAAGGAAGCGGCCGGTTGTCGTTTGCGCGGCTGACGTCCCGTTATTTTCTATTCCAGCTGCCGTCCTTGGTTTCGACGAACCACCCGCTTGCCGCCTGGTCGCGCCAGGAGTCGGCGAAAATGGCCTGGATTTCCGCGGTCTTATCGGCCAGGCCATTGGCGCGGGCGATCTCGGTGTAAAGTCGTTGACGATCGCCGTTTTCCGCCGCGACCAGGCGATTGACCTCGCCGCGCGAACGGAGGTCGAGACCGTCGGTGCTGCGAGCCTTGAGCAGTCCGTCTCGGCCGATGCCGACCTGGCCGGCGTCGAGGTAGGGAAAGAGGCTGTCGGCCCGCTGTTTCATCGACTCGCGGATGGCGCGGATTTCCGGGGTGCTGACGTCGATGTCCTGGGCGGCCTGGGCGCTGGACAGGCCGAAGCGCAGAAAACTGCTCGGCTGGCCCTTGGGTTCGGCTTGGGCCGGCGGGGTTTCGCTCCGGTCGCCCCAAACCTCGTTGACGATTTTGTCGGCAGCGCCCCGCACTTCTTCGGCCGGGAAGTAAATGTTGATGGTGACGCAAGAGACGACGGCTACGGCCGTCAGCAGCGAACCAATGCGTACAAGCCTTTTCATGGAATCCTCCAAAGCGGGTTGCTGATTCTGATTTTTCAGCAAGTATAGACATTACAACATTAAAATCAACGGTCGGCGCGGTCGAGGCGGCTGAGGCGCTTGAGCATTTCCTTGAACGAGATGTCGCGGCCGGGGGCGATAATGTCGATCTTGGGCGGCAGCAGGCCGCCGTAAACCAGGTAGTCTTCGGAGTCTTCCAGGGCGGTTCCCTGCATCCGGAAGACGTCGTTGTCGAGGGTGCAGCGCAAACCGATTTTCTGGTAACGGTAAAAGTCGATGAATCGGTAGATGCCGCGGGACAGCGCCGCCGACAGCCCGCCCTGGCTGAGGATGGAGATGTTGTTGAGGGCTTTGACGCTGATGTTGCGGCGACCCTCTTCCCGGGTGGCAAGTTCGGCGTCGAACTGGGAAGGGACGGTGCCGAACAGGCGCAGGTGGTGGATGTGTCCGTCGAGGATACCGTTCATTTCGCCGAATTCGAAGGTGCGGGTCAGCCGGTACAGGTCGATGCCGCTGAAGTCGACATCGCCGAGCAGGGTGCGGTAGTTTGAGGCGGGATCGCGCAGACGGATGTTCGAAATCACCGTGGTGCCGCCGAAGGCGCTGATGGTCACCTGGCCGGCGGAGCTCAGGGTCTGCTCGGCGTAGCGGATTTCGCCGAGGTCGGCGCTCAGGGTGCCGATCATGCCGGTCATATCCAGTTCGCTGGTCAGGGTCTTCAGGTCGATGTCGTCAACCCGGATGCGCGCCGCCATGGCCGGTTGCTTCCCCTCGATGGTGGCGACCAGATCGGTGACGCGGATTTTGCCGCCGGCCAGGTTCCAGAGCGGAAACTCGCGGACTTCCAGCCGGTTGGTCGAACTCAGCAGGTGCAGCGGGGCGTTTTCCAGCCGGGCCGGGCCGGTTTTGAAGGAAGAAAAATTAAGGATGCCGTTCAGGGGCTCCTCGGGTTCCCGGTCGGCTGACGGACCCTGGCTGAAGGACAGGGGCAGCTGGCCATTTCCGCCACTGATGTCGAGGCCGGATGAAGCCAGTTTCAGACCAAATTCCCGGGGTTGCACCGTGCCGCGAACCACCAGGGTGTCGGGCGATCGGCGCAGCGCGAAATCGGCGGATAGGGTTCCGGTCAGGGCCAGTTCCTTAAGCTCCGGATCCAAGGGTTCGACGGCGGCTTTCAGATAGTGGTCAAAGATGGTTCCCAACTCACCGGTTTTCAGTGAACCGCTGAAATCGACGAGGTCCGGGGAGGCGATGCCCTCAATATGCGCGGAAACCAGATCGGGAATCTCGATGTCCAAGGACTGAGCGGAAAGTTTTCGAGCGTCGAAATCGATGCCGCCTTGCAGGTCAAGACGGGCTTCGCTGTCGGCGAGATTGGCATAGTAAGGGCCGTTTAACACTTCTCCCGCGCCGAGCCGGGCCGTCAGGTTGAGGCCGAGCAGTCGGCTGGTCAGGTTGCCGGACACCTGGCCGCTGGCCGACAGATGGCCGTCGGTCAGGCCGCTCATGCCGTCGCTGGAAAAGAATTCCACTTCGGTCGCCTCCACGGCGGCCAGCTTGACCTGAAACGTCTCGCCCGCCAGCGCCCCGGAACCCCTCAGGGCCAGCCGGCCGCTTCCCCCCGGCAGGCTGGCTTTTCCACCCAGATTCAGGTCGTCGAGGGAGATGCCGTGCTGCTGCTGGCGGAATCGACCGCTGGCGACCAGTTCCTTGATCTCAAGTTCCTCCCCCCTGACGCGGGCGGCGCTCATTTCGACTTGTCCCTGCCAGCGGCCATTCGAGTCGTTCAGCAATTCTGCCGACCCCGCGACGTTTTCGACGTCTTTGAGGAATTCCGGTATCAGGGTGGGGCCGGCCAGGGGGCCGATTTCAGCCAGCGAGACCGGATTCAGCACGATTTTCAGTTTTTCCGAGCTGCCGACGAAGGTGGCCAAGGGGCGGCCGTCCAGCAAGAGGCTCCCTTCGCCGGTAAGCTGGCTGTCCTTGATTTCAGCAGTCAGGCGGGCTTGCAGAGGAGTGAGATCAATCCGGAAATCGGTTCTTTGCTTCGTGGCCCGGCGTCCGGAAAAATCCGCCGCGAGCAGGGTTTGGCCGCTTTCGCTTGAAAAGTTTCCTTTCAGCATGCCGCCTCCGAGCAGCTGCTCTTTCCAGTCCGGCGCAAAGCGGCCGGCCAGGGCTCCGAAGTCGGTAACGACGCAGGTGAAGTCTCCTGTCAGTTTCGGTTCGATATAGGCGAGGGTAAAAGTGCTCTGAACCGATTTTTCCAGGGTGAAGCGTCCGTTGCCGGTCCAGGTGTCGTCCTGCCGGCGCAGGTTGACGGCCAGTGCGGCCAGATCCAGATTTTGGGCGCCGCTTCGCACGGAGGCCGTCGGTACGGTCAACTGCACATCCAGTTCAGCGGGCCTGATGGCGAAGGAAATTTCCGGAGTCCGGAAAGAAAAATCGAGATCGGGCGGGAGTTCGACGGGCAGCGCCAGGATGGCCGCGACCCGTTCCAGCTCGACGCGGCTCAGATGGGGCAGGCGGGCATTGCCGGCTACCGAGGCCCCGCTGCTGCCAAGTTGGAACAGCAACGGCGCTTCGAGCAGGGCGTCGCCGTCCCAATCGAAGCGAGTGAGGGTGATTCCCGGTCGTTGGTCCCAGGTGCCGGTGCCGGACAGGGCGATGGGAAGCCCCGCTCCTCCTCCCAGTCGGGCACTGGCCTCAAAGCGTGGGTTTCGGGTGCCCTGCAGGTCAATGTTCAAGGAGTGAAGTTCCTGGCGGAGTTCTCCCCACTGGATGATCAGATCGCCGTCGCTGATTTTCAAGTCGGCGATTTCAAGGGGAGGGCGCATGGGGAATCCCGCCGTCTCGGTTCCCGATGGGGGCAGACCGAGAATTTCCACCCTGGGGGATTGTACATACAGCGTTTCTAGCTGGCCATGCCAGAGGCTGCCCAGGGTGAAACGGATTTCCGTTTCCGCGACGGAAATCCGGTAGACATCCGGTTGTTCAATGTGCAGTCCGCTGATCCGCATCCGGCTCGAAGCAAGGTGCAACCCGGCAATGCGCACCTCGGCATCCAGTTGTCGCCCGACCAGATATTCCACCGCTGGCCGCAGGCCTTCATTGAACAACCGGTTTCGCCACCACCATTGGGTGGTGGATTGGGCAAAGATCAGCATGAGCAGGAGGCTCAGCAGCTGTCGGCCGCAGATCATCGTCATCAAAGCCTCGGGGTGATCGGATTCACTGAATTATTAACGGATTCGTGACGGAGCGCCACAAAATTCAGTGGAAGGCGGGAAAAAGCGCATCCTGCCAAGGGTGAACGTAATTTTAGCAAAAAAAGAGAGCTTCGGCCCGATCGTTTAGATCGAACATGAATTAAAAAAGATGAATTATTTGCGGCAGGACTGGTCTGACCAAATGATTTGCGGAAACCATTTCAGGGGGGTAACCATATACCAAAGGGGTAGGTAATTCGTGTGGCGGAAACGTTTTCGACCGGGCGAAAGGCGGACAAAATAGAAAAATTTGTTGTAATTATGAAGATATTTGTTTTCTTGAGGGGGGGGGGATGTTTGTGGCGCTTGACAAGGGTAAGGTTTGCCGATAGGATTTCCGCCAGTGGTAAGACCACTTCTTGCCGGCTCATGGGAGTTAGTTTTATGACCGATACCCAACGCGTCCGAACTTTCAGTGAAATGGCTACCTCCGTTGGCGCCAGGGTAACGGCGCTCCAAAACATTTCCTCGGTCATAGACTACCTTGCGGATCATGTGGGCGGAGCCCTTCTCCTCCCTGAATTTTTCAGCGCAACCCGTTGGAATCTTGGATTTCTGCTGGAACAGGCCGGAGTGGATACGATCATGGACGATTTCCGGGAAAAGGCGGCTCGGGCGAATTCAGGATTGACCGGAGCCAACTTCGCTCTGGCCGATACCGGCACTTTGGTACTGGAGAGCACCGCCGAGGATATCCGCCTGGCCAGCACCCTGCCCGAGCGCCATTTCGTGCTGCTCGATCCGGAGAAAATCCTGGCCGACGGCCGCGCGGCGATTCCCGTGCTGCGAGCCCTGCACCGGCGCGACCCGCGCAACTACATCGCCTACATCACCGGGCCGAGTCGCACCGCCGACATCGAGCGGGTGCTGACCATCGGCGTCCACGGCCCCGTCGAGCTGCATATTCTGCTGGTGCCGGGCCTGTCGAGCGATTGTCTGGAGATGTGATCAACGTAGGGGCGAACCTTGTGTTCGCCCCTGTCTGGCATTGGGCGAACACAAGGTTCGCCCCTACCGAGGGTTCATGAACAAACAACGCAGCAAGGATTATCGGCAACGGATCGATCAGGCCCTGGCCACCCCCCGCTTGCAGGAGGCCCTGCACCGCTTCGGCGACGCCTACCTGCTGTCGCGGCAGAAAGCCTTTGCCGGCCTCGATTTCGAGGCGCTGCGGCAGGAGATCGGGGCGATGAAGGACCGGACGCGGGACAACCGCGAGCGGTACCAGGCCGAGTTCATCCGCAACGCCGAAGCTGCCGGAGCCATTGTGTACGTGGCCCGCACGGCCGAGGACGCCAATCGCTACATCGTCGGGCTGGCCACCGCCCGCGGGGTGAAACTGGTGGTCAAGAGCAAGAGCATGGCCAGCGAGGAAACCCACCTCAACAAGGCCCTTGAAGCGGTCGGGATTCAGGCGCTGGAAACCGACCTCGGCGAGTGGATCATTCAGCTGGCCGGCCAGCGGCCCAGCCACATGGTAATGCCGGCCATCCACATGTTCAAGGAAGAGGTCGCCGAGCTGTTCAGCAAACAGACCGGGCGTCAGGAATCGCCCGAGATCGCTCATCTGGTAAAGGTAGCCCGGCAGCAGTTGCGACAGGGCTATCTCGATGCCGACATGGGGATCACCGGCGCCAACCTCGCCGTCGCTGAAACCGGCGGCATCGCCTTGGTGACCAACGAGGGAAACGCCCGGCTGACCAGCACCCTGCCGAAGATCCACGTCGCCCTGGTCGGTATCGATAAGCTGGTGCCGACCCTGGACGATGCCGAGAAGGTCATCCGCGTGCTGCCTCGCAATGCCACCGGTCAGTTGCTGACCTCGTATGTCACCTGGATTCGTGGCGCGGTCCCCTGCGGTGACGCCGATAAGGAACTGCACATCGTGCTGCTCGACAACGGTCGCAACGCCCTGGCCCAGTCTCCCGAGTGCCGCGACGCCCTGCGGTGCATCCGCTGCGGCGCCTGCGCCAACGTCTGCCCGGTCTATCAGACCGTTGGCGGCCACGTTTTCGGTCACATCTACATTGGCGCCATCGGCATTATCCTCACGGCTTTTTTCCACGGCCTCGACAATGCGGCCGAGATCGTACGAGCCTGCATCGGCTGCCGGGCCTGCGTGGCAATCTGTCCCGGCAACATCGATCTGGAGAATATCATCCTCCACCTGCGCGAGGTGATCGGCGACGAAGAAGGGATAGGTACCGCCAAGACGCTGGTTTTCCGCAAAGTGATGCGTAACCGCAAACTATTCCACTCGCTGTTGCGGGCCGGGGCAATGCTTCAGAAGCCGATCACCCGAGGAGAGCGAACCATTCGCCACCTGCCGCTGTTCTTTTCATCCCTCACCGAATGGCGCACCCTGCCGGCGATTGCCGAAAAACCGCTGCGCGATCAATGGAAAAACATCCCCCAGCGGGTCGAAAATCCCCGTTTCAAGGTGGCCCTGTTCGGCGGCTGCGCCAACGACTTTCTCTATCCCGAACTGGGGCGCGACCTGATCAAGGTCATGAATCGCCTCGGCGTGCTGGTCGCCTATCCGGAAAAACAGAACTGCTGCGGTGTGCCCGCCCTTTATTCGGGCGACCGGGAGACCGCCCTGGAGCTAGCCGAGCAGAACATCGAGGCGCTGCTCGAAGGAAATCCCGACTACGTTCTGACGACCTGTCCGACCTGCACCCTGGCCTTGCAGCGCGACTTCGTCGAATATCTGCGCGACCATCCGGGCTGGGCCGAGCGGGCCGCCCGATTGGCGGCGATCACCGTCGACACTTCCCGCTTCATCGACCGGGTGCTCGGGGCGGCGGATGTCTTCAAGGGACGGGCGTTGCCTGAAAAGGTCACCTACCACGACTCCTGCCACCTCAAGCGGGGCGCCGGGGTCTGGAGGGAGCCGCGGAATCTGCTGGCGGTTTCGGGACGGGAACTGGTTGAAATGGACCATGCCGATCGCTGCTGCGGATTTGGCGGCTCCTACTCCTTCGCCAGCCATCCCGACATCGCCAAAAACATCCTGGCCGACAAGCTCGACGATATTCGCCACAGCGGAGCCAGCTGCGTCGCCATGGACTGCCCCGGCTGCCTGATGCAGATCCGCGGCGGCCTCGAAAAACAGGGGACGGCCATCCGCGCCGCCCATACCATTGAGCTGTTGGCCGAAATCCTCGACTGATGTACCGCAGGGGTCTCTCCCCTTTTCGCCCCGGGATTCTCCGGGGCATTTTTTATCCTCAAAGAAAAACCAGTCTCACGCCCGCTCCTTTCAGTCGCTCAAGACGCAAAGCCGCCAAGAAAGGCAACATCCTGAAATCTGAAACGTCTTTTGGACACGGATAAAATCTGATTAACACGGATTTTAAAAGCTTGCCTTTGCGCCTTTGCGTCCTGAGTGAGCGTAGCGAACGGGCGCGAGGCCGGTTTTTGAATCGTTGATTCAGCGCTTCAGCTGGAATTTGCGGACGTTGGCGTTGTGTTCGGCGAGGGTTTGGGCGAAGACGTGGGTGCCGTCGCCCCGGGCGACGAAGAAGAGATAATCGGTGAGTGCGGGGTAGGCGGCGGCGCGCAGGGCCTCTTCGCCCGGGTTGGCGATGGGGCCGGCCGGCAGGCCGAGCAGCTGGTAGGTGTTGTACGGCGTTGGCGTATTCAGGTGCTTGCGGGTCAGGTTTCCGTCGAAGTTGTCGATGCCGTAGATCACCGTCGGGTCGGCCTGCAGCGGCATCCCCTTGCGCAGACGGTTATGAAAAACCGAGGCGATCAGCGGCATTTCGGAGCTGGTGCCGGCTTCTTTCTGGATGATCGAGGCGAGAGTGACGAGCTGGGTGCGGTTCAGGTTGTTCCGTTTGGCTCCGGCTTCAATCTCCGGCGTCAGTCGCCGGGTGAACTCGCGGACCATGGTCTGAATCAGTTTCTCCTCGGTCATGTCGCCGGTCAGCAGGTAGGTTTCGGGGAACAGGTAGCCTTCGACGGTCGGCGCGGCGATGCCCATCTGTTGGCAGAAGGCCGGGTCTTCGGCTTTGGCGAGGAAGTTATCCGCTTTGCCGCGCCCTTCAGCTTGGAGCCGCTCGGCGATCTCCCGCAGGGTCAGCCCCTCCGGAACGGTAAATCGGTAGCGGATCACGTCGCCGGCAACCAGTCGTGCCAATACGGCGTCGGGGGTGGCGGGCTGTTCGAAGGCGTACTCGCCGGCCTTGATTTTGCTTGCGGCCTTCCGCCAGTGGGCCAGGAGTTTCAGTTTTCCGGCGTCGGCGACGATTCCCTGGTTTTTCAGGGTGTGAGCGATATTGGCAAAAGAGGCGCCGGAAGCGATATGGACGATCTGCGGGGAGGATGGGGCGACCGGTTGCGCGATAAACCAGGCGAAGCGCAACGCCGGCACGGCCAGAGCCAGACCCAGGGCGGCCAGCGCGGCGGCGATCAGCAGTTTGCGGCGGACCATGGCAGGCTCCGGATATTGCTCGATGCGGTCAGATTCAGGCCTTGAACTTGTTTTCGGTGCCGTTTTTCAGGCGCTCGATGTTGGCGCGATGACGGACAACCACCATTCCGGCAATGAACAGGGTGGCCAGAAAAAGGGGCAGGGAGCCTTCAAAAAACAATACCAGAAAGGGGATGACGGCGGCCGCGCCGATCGAACCGAGGGAGATGTAGCGCCATTTCCACAGCAGGGCGATGAATACCAGCAGGGCGATGAACAGCGATTTCGGCGACAGGACCATGAAGATGCCGAGAGCGGTAGCGACTCCCTTGCCCCCCTTGAACCCGAGATAGATCGGGTAGAGGTGGCCGAGGAAGGTGGCGGCGGCGACGATGGCGACCTGGGTGATGGAGAAGGAAGATATATTGACGGCCACCAGGGTCGGAATCACCCCTTTGAGGGCGTCGCCGACCAGGGTGGCGATGCCGAGGCCGCGGCCGGCGACCCGGTAGACATTGGTGGCGCCGATGTTGCCGCTGCCGGCCTGGCGGATGTCTTCCTTGCCGCACAGGCGGGTAAGGAGGACGCCGCAGGGAATGGCGCCGATCAGGTAAGCCAGTGCGGTCACGAGGATGAAGGTCACGGTGGAACTCCCGATTGGAAGGTATAAAGCGGCGTCGCCGCTAGGGGGTCAGGTCAGACAGGGTTTCAGCAGGAGGTACCTCCTCCCGGGTCGCGGACAATCCACATGCGGGGCCTACAAGTAGCATGAAAAGCGCCGAAAAGCAAGATGGCCAACATGCGGCCAGCTCCTTTTGCCGGGAACTCCGCCATGAAATCGCCCATTGCGCGGGGCCGCCGCGTGACAGTTGCGCACGACAGGATAAACTATAGAAACTACGTCACTTCTCTTCTTTGACGATCCGTATCCGAAGGACTGAAAGGAAAAGTTCATGCGCGTTGAAACCGATATCAAGCTGGGCTTCAAGGATGTGTTGATCCGTCCCAAACGCTCCACCATCAGAAGTCGCATCCAGGTGGAGCTGGAGCGCACTTTTACCTTTCTTCACAGCAAACGGCAATGGCGCGGCATTCCGATTATTGCCGCCAACATGGATACCATTGGCACCTTCGAGGTCGCCGAGGTGCTGGCTTCGCACAATATGTTGTGCGCGATCCACAAACACTATCGCCTGGAAGACTGGGACGCTTTTATCGGGCGGCAGGATGCCGCTATTTTCGAGCGCATCATGGTCAGTACCGGAGTGACGGATGAAGACTTCGGCAGGCTGTCGCAGATCCTCTCGCGCCACCCCGAGCTGTTATTCATCTGCATCGATGTCGCCAACGGTTATGCCGAATCGTTTGTCGAATTCGTCATCCGGGTACGGAGCGAGTTTCCCGACAAGACCATTATCGCCGGCAATGTCGTCACCGGCGAGATGGTGGAAGAACTGCTGCTTTCCGGGGCCGACATGGTCAAGGTCGGCATCGGCCCCGGCTCGGTCTGCACCACCCGGGTCAAAACCGGGGTCGGCTACCCGCAACTCTCCGCCGTCATCGAATGCGCCGACGCCGCCCACGGGCTGGGCGGACGCATCATTTCCGACGGCGGCTGCACCTGCGCCGGCGACGTGGCCAAGGCCTTCGGCGGCGGCGCCGACTTCGTCATGCTCGGCGGCATGTTGGCCGGCCACGACGAAAGCGGCGGCCAACTGGTCGAACGCAACGGTCAGCATTTCAAGCTCTATTACGGGATGAGTTCGGACACCGCCATGAAAAAGCACGCCGGCATGGTGGCCGACTACCGGGCCTCGGAAGGCAAGACCGTCGAGGTGCCCTATCGCGGCCCGCTGGAGGAAACGGTCAGGGACATCCTCGGCGGTCTCCGCTCGACCTGCACCTACGTCGGCGCCTCGGCGCTCAGGGAATTGACCAAACGCACCACCTTCATCCGGGTCATGGAACAGGAAAATCAGGCGTTTTCATAACGCGGCGCGGGTCGCCGAAGTCATCCGCGACGGCGCGCGCCGGTTATTGCCGGGGCAATGGTCGGCGTCAGGCGTAAAAAAAGGCGGCCCCGTGGCCGCCTTTGAATCGATTGTTCCGGAGCTATCCGGGCCTCGTTAAGCCCTCTTCTTTTTGGCAGAAGAGTTTCGCTTCACCTCTTCCCGGCGTCCCCGACAAACAGATCGCCGATGACGTATTCGGTGAACCGTTCGGCGCCAACGACGTTCAAGTGCGCCGAGTTGTAGAAGTGTTCGTTCCGCAGTCCGGGCACCTGCAGGTAGTTGCGGTATTCGATCCCCAATTCGCCACAGATCTTTTCGATCTGCTGTTCAAAATCCAGCTCGCAGTTGTACAGGACCGTTCCCTCAATCTGCCGCAGGTAATTGGGTCGAAAGGGTCCGGTAAAGACGATCAGCCGGCCCACCCTGTCCTTGATTTTTCCCAGGGAGTCCGCCACCATGGCGCGTTTTCGGCCGCTGCTGTTGCAATCGACGTACCAGGGGTGGTTCTTGGTCCCGTCCTGGTCCTTTTTTGCCGTCGGCGAAGGAGCGGCATCCTCGGCGACTGTTTGCTCTATCGTCGGTTCCGGCGTTTGCTCTATCGGGCAAAAGCCGTCGGTCGCCTCGAAATCGCAGGCCGTTTCCGGGTGTTTTTTTGTCGCTTGTCCCAACAGGTCGCTGTAGTACGACTTGATGGTTCGGAATTTATCCGGGAGGAAGGTGGCCATCTGCTCGAAGATGTTCATGCGGGCCATCATGTTGGTGGCAAAGTGGCCCCGTCCCCGCGCCCCGTCGTTGATCTGTTCGGCCGAGATGCTGATGATGACCGTGGCTTGGCGAAATTTTTCCGGGTAAGCTTCGGCCAGATGTTCGACCATCAGTGGATCGCCGGAGGATACGGCGATGTTGACGATTTCACCTTGTTTTAATCCGAGGATCCGGGTGGCTGTGGCGGGGATGAGCTGGCGTTCGGCCCTGCTGTCGCCAGCGAAAATTACCCGAGGCGAATTACGGAGCAGAAGGTATTCCTTCCCCTTTAGACCGATGTCGATGTATTGCTCGTTGAGATAACCCAGGGGCACCAGGAATGCCGTAAGGAGCAGGAGGCAGATCGGGAGGAGTTTGGCAAAAACCCAGTGTTTGTAGTGCTTCATGCTAGGACTCATGCGCCTCAGAACTGAAAATAAAGAAACTCGCTGACCCGGGTTACCCCGGAGAGACCAACCAGTCCGAGAGCTGCGACATATAAAGCCCAGCTCCAGTTGGGTCGAAAGCGCTCCGCGAGTTCGTTGGAGTTGCGAGCGAATAATACGATGGCGCCAAAGACGATGATGGCGATGGTAAGGGTACTGTTGCCATCGATCCCGGGGTAGACCCGGCCGAAGGAAATCCCGAACTCCTGAAGTCCGGGAACCATGCTGGCCAGGCTTTTCGGCAGGACAATGCCGGACAGGCCGGCCATTCCCCGGAATACCTTGAGCGCGTCTTCAAAATTGGTGGCCCGGAAGAAAACCCATGAGCAGTGCACGAAAAGAAAGGTGACCGCCCAGGCAGCGGCCCGGGGAAGGCGCAGGCCGAGATGCTGCCAGAACTTGTGAATTGCCGTTCCGGCCCCGTGCATCGCCCCCCAGAGGACGAAGGTCCAGCCGGCGCCGTGCCAGAGACCGCCGAGGAGGAAGGTCAGAAACAGGTTGAGGTAGGTGCGCCCTTCCCCCTTGCGGTTTCCCCCCAGGGGGAGGTAGAGATAATCGCGCAGCCAGCGGCTCAGGGTCATGTGCCAACGGCGCCAGAAGTCCTGAATGTTGACGGCCTTGTAGGGGGAGTTGAAGTTGATGGGGAGGCGGATGTTGAACAGCAGCGCCGACCCGATCGCCATATCCGTATAGCCGCTGAAATCGAAATAAAGCTGAAACGTGTAGCTGAGCGAGGTGGCCCAGGCCTCGAAAAAAGGCAGGACGGGCGCTTGATCGAAGCCGGCTGATGCCCAAATGGCAAAAGTATCCGCAATGATGACTTTTTTGAAAAGGCCGATGGAAAAGACTGAAATGCCGGTGGCGATGTTGCGCCAGTTCACCAGGGCGTTTCGTGGGCGGGCGAACTGAGGCATCACCTCTTTGTGATGCACAATGGGTCCGGCAATGAGCTGGGGAAAAAAGGCGACGAAGAGACAATAATTTATAAAATCGTATTCCTCGGTCTCCCCCCGATAACTATCGACCAGATACGCGATTTGCTGGAAGGTGAAGAAACTGATGGCAAGGGGGAGGACGAGGTGCAGCAACGGCAGGTCGGCGCCCGCCAGGGAATTGACATTTTTCAGAAAAAAGTCGGCATATTTATAATAGCCCAAAAGCGCCAGATTGAGCAGAATCCCCAAGGCCAGAATCTTTCCGGCCAGGGACGGACTCAGGCGGCGTCCCTTCCCCATCCGACTCTGCGCCAGCATCGTCCCGATGGTGTAATTGCCCAGCATGGAGGCGACGATCAGCGGCAGGTAGAGAGGGTTCCACCAAGCGTAAAAGAAGAGGGAGGCGCCGACCAGCCAGGCTTTGCCGGCGAGGAGGAAACGAAAACGGGTGAGGGTGAAAAAGACCAGGGCAGTCAGGGGCAGGAATGCCAGGATATAGACGTAGGAATTGAATAACATGCCGGATTTATCCTGAATATCGGCCGGCGGGAGACGTGGCCAGCAGAAGGATTGACGAGAGTCGCCGCTTTATTCCCGAATCGGCGATTGGTCCAGATTAGTAACTCGTATCCCCCGCCTTGTCAATCCAAATATCCTCAGGATATTGATTCTGGCAACAAGGGTATTTCTCAAGGATTAAAGGGGGTTGTTTCATGCCTTTGTCCCGGGGGTGCCCGGAGGTCCCAGCCGGCCTTGCCGGGCGCGGCAAAATCGTTGGGACCGCTTGCGGCCCGCGAATATCGAGTTAGTATGGTAGCTCGCAGACGTTGTCAGGCAGGCAGACAGACTCTCCGGAGGACGAGGCAATGATCCAGGCTCAGGCGTTGGTTGACTACGAGAAGTTTCACTGCGCCAAGGTGGCGGTGTTTATCGATACCAGCAATACCCGGCGCACGGCGGATATGATCGACACGCACGGACCGGCGATCCAGCGGATTGCCGAACGGTTCGCGGCCAGGGTGCTGCTGGTGGATCAACAGAAGCTGCAGCCGGAGGTGATCATCGACGAAGGGATTGCCGATGCCTGGCTGTTGTTGGTGGCCGATGGACACAATCGGGCGATGACGACCAAGAAAAACCCGCAACGGATCAACGTCGACAGCGGCAGCGACTGGGAACGCCATGCTTTTATCGAGGTTCTCCGGCAGATCAAGGAATCAACCCGCATCATCGAGGATGTCAGCGGCTATTATCGGCGTTTTTCGCTGCCGATCGAGAAAGCCCCCCTGCTGTCGTCCCATCCCGGCCCCAACTGAGTATTCGATGCAGGGGCAATTCATGAATTGCCCCTACAATTCCAGCAGCATCTCCTCCGGTTCTTCCACCAGGGCCTTGACCCGCAGCAGGAACTCGACCGCCTGACGACCGTCGATCAGGCGATGGTCGTAACTGAGGGCCAGATTCATGATCGGTCGGATCACGATCTGTCCGTCGCGGACCACCGGCCGGTCCTGAATGGCGTGCATGCCGAGGATGGCGCTCTGCGGCGGGTTCAGCAGAGGGGTGCTGAGCAGCGAACCGTAGGTTCCGCCGTTGGTGATGGAAAAGGTTCCTCCTTCCAGTTCCGAGAGTTCGATGCGGCTGGTCTGTGCCCGCTCGGCGAGATCGCCGAGGATTTTTTCCAGTTCGGCGAAATCCCGCAGGTCGGCGTCGCGGATCACCGGCACCAGCAATCCTTTTGCGGCGGCCACGGCGATGCCGATGTCGTAGAAATGGTGGTAGACGATGTCGTTGCCGTCGATACGGGCGTTGACCTCGGGGAATTCCTTCAACGCTTCGGCGCAGGCTTTGATGAAAAAGGACATCAGGCCGAGCTTCACGCCGTGGCGCTGCTGGAAGCTGTCCCGATGGCGGCGGCGCAGTTCCATGATCCGGCTCAGGTCCGCTTCGTTGAAGGTGGTGACCATGGCGGTCTGTTGGCGGACGGCCAGCAGTCGCTCGGCGATTTTCCGTCGGATCGGACTCATCGGCTGGCGGCTGATGCGTTCTTCTGTCGCCGGAGTCGAAGTCTTCGCCGATGGTTTTTGGTCGGCGGCCGGGGGCTCTTTCCGGGGCGGTTTTGCTTCCGCAGCCGATGTATTTCCGGAAGCGGGTTCCTTTTCGGCGACCGGTTCCTCCTCGGCCGCTGATTCAGCCGCCGCCGGATTCTTTTCTTCTCCCGATGGCGTGCTCTTATTTGGCGGAGTGGCGGCGTTTTCGGCGCCGACGTTTTCGGCCAGGGTGGCGATCACCGTCCCCACCCGAACCGTTTCCCCTTCTTTGACCTTGATGGACAAAATGCCGTCGGTTTCGGCCTGAATCTCCAGGGTGATTTTGTCGGTTTCCACCTCGCAGAGCAGGTCATCCTTGCCGACCCGATCTCCATCCTGTTTATGCCACCTGGCGATGGTTGCCTCGACGATCGATTCACCGACCTCGGGAATTTTGATTTCCATGGTAGATTACTCCGCTCCGTTCCGGTTTGTTTGGCCCAGTGCCTGGTCGAGTATCGTCTGCTGTTCGTGCCGATGGGTCTTGTGGGAGCCGACGGCCGGCGAAGCGGCTTCGTCCCGGCCGATGTATTCCGGTTCCCGGCCGAGGGTTTCGGCAAGCGGCAGACGCAGATGGTTCCAGGCCCCGTTATTTTGCGGTTCCTCCTGGACCCAAGCGAATTTTTCAGCCTTGCTGAAAGATTTGAGGATGGCGGCCAGCTTGTCGGCGGCCAGGGGGTAGAGCTGTTCAACCCGCACCAGGGCGACATCCTCCCTGGGGCTTTGCTCCAGCCGTTCCAGCAGATCGTAATAGATCCGGCCGCTGCACAGCAGCACCGAGCGCACCTGTTCGGGCGCGTCGTGGCGGACCAGGATTTCCTCGAAACGGCCTTGGGTAAAATCGTTCAGCCGGGAGCGGCACAGGGGGTGGCGCAGCAGTCCCTTGGGGGTGAAGACGATCAGCGGGCGCCGGAAGGACTGGCGCACCTGGCGGCGCAGCAGGTGAAAGAGCTGGGCCGGGGTCGACGGATTGGCGACGATGAGGTTGTGGTGGGCGCAGAGTTGCAGGTAGCGTTCGATGCGGGCGCTCGAATGTTCCGGCCCCTGTCCCTCGAAACCGTGGGGAAGCAGCAACACCAGACCGCAGGCCCGATCCCATTTGGCCCCGCTGCTGGCGATGAACTGGTCGATGATGACCTGCGCTCCGTTGGCGAAATCACCGAACTGGGCTTCCCACAGGGTCAGACCAAAAGGGG
>Ga0154449_1049_pt1 | contig 27191 bp, 27 predicted proteins | sample RifGroC2_FD_105642 | JGI IMG/M metagenome (GOLD analysis project Ga0154449, IMG submission 105642) | Pelobacteraceae bacterium GWC2_58_13
AGGGGTGGCCAGGGTGCTGATTTCACCATAGCCGAGCTGGGCATTATCCAGCTCCCCGCGAATCAGGTTGCGCATGTCGGCCATTGCCTTGGGCAGAAATCCGGCCGGGATCTCTTCGGTGCCGATTTCTAGCAGAAGTTCCTTTGCCATCAGCGACCTCCTTTCAGCAGCGGGAAGCCGAGTTTCTCGCGCAACCGCAGATAACCTTCGGCGCAGAGTTTGGCCACGTTACGCACCCGGCCGATGTAGGAGGCGCGTTCGGTCACCGAAATCGCCCCGCGGGCGTCGAGCAGGTTGAAGGAATGGGAGCATTTCATGACGTAATCATAGGCGGGGAGCACCAACCCACGCTCCACCAGCCGGATGCATTCTTTTTCGTACATGGTGAACAACTTGAGCAGCATGTCGACGTCGGCCTCTTCGAAGTTGTAGGTCGAAAATTCCACCTCGCTCTGGTGGTGGACGTCGCCATATTTAACGCCTTTAACCCATTCGAGGTCGTAGACGTTGTCGACCCCCTGCAGATACATGGCGATACGTTCGCAACCGTAAGTGATCTCGCCGGAAACCGGCTTGAGATCGATTCCGCCGGCTTGTTGAAAATAAGTAAATTGAGTGATCTCCATACCATCCAGCCAAACTTCCCAACCGAGTCCCCAGGCGCCCAGGGTCGGCGACTCCCAGTCATCCTCGACGAAACGGATGTCATGCGCCTTGGGATCGATACCGAAACTTTTAAGCGAATCGAGGTACAGATCGAGGATGTCGGTCGGCGAAGGCTTGAGGATGACCTGGAACTGATAGTAGTGTTGCAACCGGTTGGGGTTTTCCCCGTAGCGCCCGTCGGTGGGACGGCGGGAAGGTTCAACGTAGGCGACTTTCCAGGGTTCCGGCCCGAGTACCCGCAAAAAAGTGGCGGGATTGAAGGTGCCGGCCCCTTTCTCCATGTCGTAGGGCTGCTGGATGAGACATCCCTGCTTTGCCCAGTAGTTCTGCAATGATAGAATCAGGTCTTGAAAAGTCACGATACCTCCAGGCAAAAGCTGAGCAGAAACCGTTGAAACTAAGTGGCCCAACCCGGATTAATTTATCCACAGGATACAGAGCTGCAAAGCGCAAAGTTTATCCCGCCTAAGGATTCATGTCAAGCCAAAATCGCCGTTAAAAGCGCCATTTAGACCACCTCGCCCGATGCGGAGAACGGCAGAACCTGGTCCAGAAAACCTGTCGAACGCAGCGGTCGGGACAGATGGCAACGCAGGGTGTCGGCAACCAGCCGTTCCCCTTCGGCCAGGGTCCGCGGACTGAGCCGAATCTCCGCAAAAATACTCAACGGTCCTCGCAGAATTCGCGAAATCGAACCAACGGTCAGCAGGCTGACGGCCACCGAACGCCCCTTTCCGACACAGGCCGGGCAAAGACTCCCTCCCTTCTCGGCGGCAAAACGCACCTCCGGTCCCGGCAAGCCACCGAAACAGGAGGCGCAGTGCAGCAGATGCGGAATATAGCCGGAAAGGTTGAGCAACCGCAGCTCGAACAGCAATCGGGCCAGTGGCGTACCACCACGGGAGGACAGGTGGTCAAGCAAGGTCCGCAGCAGTTCGTAGACCTGATCCTGCGCCTCCTCCTCGGCAAACAATGCCTCAATCAGTTCGCAAGCATAGCCAGCCAATGCGATGGCCGGCAGATCCGCCCGCAGACCGACCCGCAAGTCGATCAACTCGGCCTCCTTGAGGGTCACCAAGCCACCGGAGCGCGCCGGCGACCAGTGCAGGATCACACTGGCAAAGGGCTCGAGAGACGCCGCAAAGCGGCGCCGGCTTTTACGCGCGGCCCGGGCAAACCCCCGCAGGCGGCCATGGCCGGGAGCGAAGAAGGTGACGATGCGGTCGGCTTCACCGTAATCGAGATGCCGCAAAACAATCGCCTCGGAACGGAATTCCCGCATCTGCCGAACCCTGCCCCTACCTCAAAAAATCCAGAAAGAGTGTCGCGGTGCCGAAATAAATCAGGATGCCGGTAATATCATTTGCTGTTTGCACGAAAGGAGTAGAGGCAATCGCCGGGTCGACTCCGAGCTTGTGGAAAAACGCCGGCGCCATCACCCCCATGGCCGCCGCCACAGTCATGGCGGTAACCATGGCCAACCCCACCACCAGGCCCAGGTAGGGGTTGTGATGCCAGAAAAATGCCACCAGCCCGATGGTGCATCCGCACACCACGCCCATGATCATCCCTACCCGCAGCTCCTTGAGGAACACCCGGCCCAGAGTGTTGATATCGATCCGACCGGTGGCAAAACCCCGCACCATGATGGTTGCCGACTGGCCGCCGACATTCCCCCCCATGCCGGTTATGACCGGAATAAAGGGGATCAGAGCGATGACCTCCTTCAACGTGATTTTGAACAACCACATCAGGTAGCCGGTGATCACCCCGCCGAACAGGTTGGTAATCAGCCAAGGCAAGCGCAAACGGGCAATCTTTAACGATTTATAGCCGTACAGCAGCTCCTCGTCGCTGGAACCGGCCATCTTGTAGATATCCTCGGTGGCCTCTTCACGCATGACGTCGATGACGTCGTCGACGGTAATGATCCCCATCAGCTTGTTTCCCTCGTCGACAACGGGAATCGCCAGAATATTGTACTTGGCAACCAGCTGGGCCACCTCTTCCTGGTCAACATGGGTGCGAACACTGATTACATCCGTGGTCATGATGTCCTTGAGCAGTGCCGACGGTGGCACGGTCAACAACTGGCGCAGCGACAATACCCCGACCAAGTGATTATACTCGTCGGTTACATAGAGGTAGAAGACCATCTCCACGTCCTCAGCCCCCTGCAGCGCCTCAATCGCTTCCTTGACCGACATCTCTTCGCGCAAGGAAAAAATTTCGGTCGCCATGATGCCGCCGGCGGTATCCTCGCCGTATTTGAGCAACTCTTCGATCTCATCCGAATGCTCGTCCTTCATGATCTGGAGGACTTCTTCGGCCAGCTCTTCAGGCATGTTGCGGATGATGTCGACGGCGTCGTCGTAGGGCATCTCCTGCAGAACTTCGGTAATCGTTTCCTTGTCGATCTGCTCGAGCAATTGAGCGCCGGTGGCGTGATCAAGCTCGGAGAGGACATAGGCCGAAACCTCCGGGTCACCGAGCAGGTTGAACAGGATGCGCTGTTCCTTGAGGTCGAGATAGCGGAAAAGATGAGCGATGTCGGCTGGATGGGATTTTGCGAGGACCTTGGTCAGGTTGGGATATGCACCACGGCGAGTCAACTTGCGAACCGTGTCGAGGAGAATTTGCAGTTTTTGTTCCATGAATATCAACCTCCCCGGGCGACATTGCCTTGATTAATCGAACGGGGGATACTAGCACTCGTGCGGCGACACTGTCAACGCGGGCATGCCCTGCTCCGGTTTTTATAAAAAAAGAAAGGGACCCTGATTGACAGGGCCCCCTCGTACATCGGATATCGACGAATGGTCAGCGCAGCTCTTTGAAGATCGCCGAGAAATCCTCTTCTCCGCGGCCGGCCTTGACCGCTTTTTCGAAAACCTTGGCCACCGCATTAGCGGCGGGAAGTTCGAGGTTGTCCTGCGCGGCCACTTCTTTAGCCATCAGCAGCCCTTCATACACATACTTGAGAGCCAGATTGCGCGAAAAATCACCGCGAGCGACGGAGCGCCCCTTGGCGTTGAACAGCGGCGAGGAGACCCCCCCCGATTCGAGGACTTCGAGGATCTTGTCCGCCTTGAAACCAAGCCTATCGCCGAGCACCAAGCCTTCGGCCAGCGCTTCCATCAATTCGGCCTGCACCAGGTTGACCACGAATTTCATCCGGGTGGCATCACCGACCTCGCCGACATGAATGATGTTCAGGGCGAAGTGGGAAAAGACTTCGCGACAGCGGCTCAGCAGGGTCTGGTCGCCGCCGGTCAGCACCGTCAGCAGCCCGCTGATGGCGTGCTCCTTGGTTCCCCAGATCGGCGCTTCGAGAAACTGGACGCCTTTCGCAACGGCCATGGCCGACAGCTCCATGGTCGCTTCGAGGGAATGAGTGCCCATGTCGACCAGGATGGCGCCGGGACTGAGTCCTGCCATGAACCCGTTGGTCCCCGAAAGGGCGGCTTCCATTTCTTCTTTTTCGGGCATGACGACAATAACCATGTCTTTGCCCTGGGCCACTTCAAAAGGACTCGATGCCCACTTGGCCCCCTGGGTCAGCAGGTCTTTTGCCGGTTCCGGCTTGGAATCATAAACCGACAGCTTATAGTGTGCTTTCAGCAGATTAGCCGCAATATGCCGACCAACCGTCCCCAGCCCGATAAAGCCAATGTCCTTAACCATCTGCAACCTCCCCGCAAGACGCATATATAAAAAAATTCCTAATATTTATACCGCAATTCCACAAAAAAACAATAGCAAATAATGCAAAAAACATCTGAATTCTGCCGTCGGCGGCAATTTGGATTCCGCCCGGGAAGCAGCCCCCAACAGCAATAGCTTCCCTTCTTGATTTCTGCAAGCCGAGCTGACCCCTTGCCAATTTAATCCAGGATTCAAACCATGGCCCGTTCTGTTTTGCCACGATTAACCTCGCCCGCCCCACACCGATCCACCCGAAAACCAACCCCCGGAAAATGGTCTCGCCAGAACCAACATTAAAACAAATATCCTATTTGTCAACAGGACCATCCGACACTTTTTTCCTTAGAGTATCCCCCTTGCCGCAACGGAAATTCGAAAATGAACCTGCCACCATCTCTGGAAATTCCCGCAAATCAACCAGCGAAGTCCCCGCCTTTCGGCGGGGACTTCGCTGACATCCCCAAGAACCAAAAGCGGTTCCGTATTCGTTATCATTAATATTTCCGCGGGAAGGCGTATTCTCAGTCTTCGTAAACCAGCACCCGCACCAAGCCGACCGTCGCCCCAGTAATATCGGCAATCGCCGTATCGCTCAGGTTGATTACCTTGCACAGGTTGGTTTCTTCGATAAAACGGTTGATCCGCTCATCGAGCTCAAGTAATTCACCATGTGCCTTGAATGGCTGCAGCGGCTCCCCGAAGCTCCTGACCTTGATCATACCGACCTCCCCTGGTGGGGCAGGTCACACCTGAACCACCTCTTTGACGCCGGGCACTTTTTCCTTGAGCGTCCGCTCAATCCCCATTTTAAGGGTCATGGTAGACATCGGACAGGAACCGCAGGCCCCTTTAAGTTTCACCTTGACCACGCCGTCTTCGGTCACATCGACCAGTTCCACATCGCCACCGTCAGCCTGCAGCGCGGGACGTACCAGATTAAGGGCTTCCTGTACTTGTTGTTTCATCTGATTACTCCTCTCTTAATGCGTCTAGTATAATCCCCTTGCGGAGTCATTACAAGCAAGCGGCCCTGCTCGGTGACCAGGTCACAGCAGAGGCGCTGCCGTTTTTTAAAACATTCCAGCCATCGGCAATGGAATCTCGCGAATACTTCGTTGGCAGAGAAGGCTCACCGAACCGACCCCTTTTCCCTGAACCAGCACCTTAAAGGTTTCTCCCATGCCCCCATCGGGCATGATCAGGTTTTTCAATGTCATCCGCAGCGCCCTGGCCTGGTTTTCGTCGGTGGTGCGGGCCTGCATTTCCAGCAGCACCTCAACGAAACCAAGCCCCATGAGAAATCGGTACTGCGCACCGAAAAAGAGCGGTTCCAGCCCCTGCTTCCCGCCGGCTTGCTCCAGGGCCGTGAAATCGATATGGGCGGTGATGTCCTGGCAGCCTGCCATCCGATAAGGATCCTCGCTTGAGGTATGGCGACAGTAGCACATCAGGGTTCCTCTGTTGCGCCAGGGCGCATAGAGTTCCGCAGCCGGATAACCGTAATCGACCGTGATGACGAAACCGCGCCGGAGGAGGGAGCCTACTTCGGCCATCCAGCGTGGCGCTTCAAGATTGATTTCGGCTCGCGACCCTTCGGCCAGGGTGATCCCCAGACCATTGAAATACTCCTGAATACTGAGGGTCGACAGCGGCCGCAGTTCTTCGCCAAAACCTCCGTCCCGGTCGATGACGAAGACTTCCTGCAGCCTGCCATCCTTCATTTCGACCAGGTGAACGGGAAAAGCATCGACCAGCTCGTTGGTCAGGAAACACCCTTCCATCCCGTCCAGTTCAGGCAGGGTGCTCCACCTTACCCGGTCGTGATGCGCTCCGAGCAGATTGGCCTGCCGCTGACGATTGTCAGGGCTGATCTCGACCAGGCAATACGACAGGGACTGGTAGAACTCGGGGTGGTCTTCCGCGGCCGCGGCGAGGATATCGAGACACAGATGGCCCTCGCCGGCACCCTGCTCGGCGATGGTAAAATCACCCTTGCCGAGCAATTGCCACATCTGCTCCAACTGCCGGCAAATCAATCGACCGAATGCCGAGTGAACACTGGTCGAAGTGAAAAAGTCGCCCCCTTTGCCGATCCGCTCACGCGGCGCGATATAATACCCATAATCCGGGTGGTACAGGCAATGCCCCATGTATTCGGCGAAGGAGATACCTTCCGCCTCGTCGATACGCCGGTGAATGAACGCTTCCAGTTCCGGCCGGCTTTCAGCAGTCATGCTCTCGGTCATGATTAAACTTCTTTCTTCGCGGAAATAAAGTTGGGATTTTACCTGAGGGGGGAGGATAAAACAAGGCAAGAATCCGGTACGCACAACATCAGGGAATGATCCCGAGAATTTTGTGAATCTGCAACAGGTCGGCGGTTTCGGAAACCAGCAGGGTCGGAATCCCCAAGGCCTGGGGCACCTTCAAGTCGACCTGTTCCCGGTCACCAACGAACAAAAAACTGTGGGGGGGGCCGCCGATGTCTTCGAGTATCCGCTGAAGGGTTTCGGGGTCGGGTTTGGGCGTCCAGTTGAATTCGATGGTGTAAATGCGTCGGAACAAGGTCTCGACCCCGAGCAGGGCGAGAATCTTCTCGGTGAGAGGCAAACTGTTGTTGGTATAAAGATACAGATCCCACTCTCCGGCTAACGAATCGAGTAGCGCCTGCAAAACCAAATCGGGTCCAAGATATTGCTCGGGACGAACCCCGGCTTGCATGGCCCGGTGAAATTCGGGGACCTCGATCCCCAGAGTCAGGCAGGTGCGGGTCAGGGTCGGTTCTTCTTCCAGCAGCTCGGCAAGTCGCTTACGGGAGTTGCGCAGCAGAGTCCGTCCTTCCCTGAGGGGAATTCCCCGGGTTTCGGCCACCAGGGACGCGGCTACGTTCTGAATCTCCTTGGCGAGGCCATCGCTTTTATACAGCGTGCCATCCAAGTCAAATACAATGGAGCGAACCTGTTTCAGATTTCCCAGCATTGAGACGGAACCTCCCCGAATTCAGCACCACCCAAAAAAAATAATTCCTTCTCCGCCCCACCTACAAATCATCCAGCACGTCCGCATTCTCCGACGAGGAACCACTCATGCCTGGCGCAGGGCGACCACCTGCAAGGGGTCGTTGGTAAAGATTCCGTCCACCCCCAGGCGCGCCAATCCGGCAATCTGCCGTGGAGCGTCGACCGTCCATGGATAAACCGCCAAGCCATGACGCCGGCAGGCCGTCAGCAAGGGACGACTGATCAGATCGTAGCGAGGGTTCAAGCTTTCAGCCCCGGCCGATACCGCTCGCCGTACTGCTCCGCGCCAGAATATCGACTCGACCAGAAACCCCAGGGGCAACGCCGGATCGACCTGACGCAGGGCCGCCAGCAGTTTGTGATCGAAGGACGATATCAAAACACGGGCGCGTGGGTAACGGGGCAGCAGTTCAAGAATGGCCCGACCGGCGGCGTGTTCCTTGACTTCAAGATTCAGCCGCAATCGCCCTTCCGCCCAATGCAACACCTCTTCAAGAGTCGGCACCAACTCGCCTGCAAAACGCGGGGAAAACCAGCTGCCGGCATCCAGACGCCGCAAATCGGTCAAATTCAATCGCGCCACCGCGCCACACCCGCTGGTGGTACGATCGACGGTAACATCGTGAATGACCACCGGAACGCCATCGCGGCTGAGGTGCACATCGAGTTCGATGCCATCGGCGCCGGCATCTTCCGCGGCGGCAAACGCCGCCAGGGTATTTTCCGGAGCCGTCGCTGAAGCCCCCCGATGCGCCCAGACGAAAAAAGTCTTATTCACAAGCATTCTTCAAGGTCGTCCCTGAATAACCGGGAAGCCACGCAACTGCCATGCGTATATCCCGCCGTACAGATTGTAAACCGCAGGGTATCCCAGCCGGGCCAGATAGTTGGCCACCTGCGAACTACGCGACCCAACGGCGCAATACACCAGGATCGAACGGTCCTTCGGCAACTCGTCGATCCGTTTCTGCAATTGGTCAATGGGCACCAGTCGAGCCCCGTCGAGACGGATCTGTTGATATTCCTCAGGGGTGCGCACATCAAGAAGAAAAATCCCCGGTTCGGCGCTCAGCAGATCCCGCGCCTGGGCTGCGGAAATATTCTGAGACAAGGCAGCCTGCCCCTGGGCGCCCACCAGCAACAACCAAACAATAGCCCCGAGAATGCCTTTCAAAAACTTCTTCATAACGTAACTCCAAACAAGGAAACCCACGCATTAAATATAACATATATGTACCAGCATGACCTTGTTTTTCATTTTAAATCGTGTCATTATACCGCCCGATTAAACATTTCGCAACGTTGGCAAGGAGAGCATGGATGGATCGCAATCTGGCGCTTGAACTGGTACGGGTTACCGAAGCGGCAGCACTTGCCAGCAGCCGCTGGGTCGGCAAGGGCGACAAAATGTCGGCGGATGAGGCAGCCACCAGCGCCATGCGCCGCGCCCTCGGTTCGATGGACATCAACGGCACGGTGGTCATCGGCGAAGGCGAGATGGACGAGGCGCCGATGCTCTATATCGGCGAAAAAGTCGGCAACGGCAACGCTCATGAGGTCGACATCGCGGTCGATCCGCTCGAAGGAACCAACATCTGCGCCAAGGGCATGAGCGGTTCGATCGCCACCATCGCCATCGCCCCCCGTGGCGGTTTCCTTCATGCCCCCGACATGTACATGGAAAAAATGGCCGTTGGCCCCATGGCCAAGGGCGCCATCGACCTCAACGAATCCCCCACCGTCAATCTCAAACGCATTGCCGAAGCCAAAAGGTGCCAAGTCGAAGACCTTACTGTCGTTATTCTCGACCGCCCCCGCCACGACAAAATTGTCAGCGAAATTCGCAGGGCCGGCGCCCGCATCCACCTGATCAGCGACGGCGACGTGGCTCCAGCCATCGCCGCGGCCGTAACCGGCAGCGGGATCGACATGCTGCTGGGCATCGGCGGCGCACCCGAGGGGGTGTTGGCGGCGGCGGCCCTCAAGTGCATGGGCGGCGACATGCAGGGACGCCTGGTGTTCATGAGCAAGGAAGAACGAAACCGGGCAAAGGATATGGGTATCGACGATTTCGATCGGATTTATACCGCCGAGGATATGGCCAAAGGCGATGTTTTCTTTGCCGCCACGGGAGTCACCAGTGGCGACTTGCTCAAAGGGGTCCGCTACTTCGCCGGCGGAGCGGAAACCCACTCAATTGTCATGCGCTCAAAAAGCCGCACGGTCCGCTTTATCGAAACGCAACATTTCTTCGACCACAAGCCTTCGTTCTAAAGCAACGGATGTACGAACAAACCTCCTGGCAGAAGAAAAAATAAGGACCGCACATAAACACTTTTCATCACCGCCAGGAATTGATAGTATCGACTGCTGACTTTGCAGAATGATGTAATGCAGAGAGGAAAAAAATGGCGATCATAACTATCTCACGGGAAATGGGCAGCTCCGGCATTCCCATTTCTCACAAGGCTGCTGAAAAACTCGGGTATACCCTGGTTAACGGCGATGAAATCAGAAAAGTCGCCGCGGCTTACGGGCTTTCACCGGATGCGGTGGAAAAGGCCGACGAGAAACCCCCGGCTTTTGTGCAAACCGACGATTCGCAGACTGAAGCCAATTTTCACCGGATCGAACTCATCATCCTCGATTACGCGTTGAAGGGGAATGTGATCATTTATGGTCGCGGGGGCCAGGATCTGCTCAGGGGAGTTGACAGCGTTTTGCGTGTACGCATCATCGCCCCTCTCGAAGAGCGGGTCGAACGCTGGGCCGAGCGGGAATGGCTCGACCCGGATCTGGCGCGAGTCCTGGTCCGTAAATCCGACCAGCAGCGCGCCGGTTTCATCAAATATTACTTTGACCGCGACTGGAACGATCCAATCAACTATGACTTGGTGGTTAACACCATGAATCTTTCCGAGGAAACCGCTGTCAAAATGATCTGCGACGCCGTCAAGGACCGCAACCTGGCCCAGCGCAAAGACAATTCGAAAAAGATTTTGCAAGACCTGATCATCCGCAAAAAGATCGAAACCAGCCTTTTCTCCAAGGGCGTGATCACCGGTCTGCATCTGTATCACTTTCACATCGCGGTTCAGGGTGGCAAGGTGACTCTGGATGGTTATGTTCACAGCCAGAGGGAACTTCAGGACGTCCTCGAAATATTAGGAAAAGTGGAGGGGATCAAATCTCTGACCAACAACCTCGACATCCGCCAGTTTCAGTCCAATCCCCGAGAACACTGAGATTACTGAAACGGTCCGTAACGATTATTAAGCAGGGGAAAGCCGGCTGGCAAAGCCGGCTTTTCTTTGTCCTTTCCCGACAAGGGAAAGGCCTTGTCCCGCGATGGCCTTCATGATAGGATAACTAGCCGTTTTTGCGACAGCATTGCAGAAGTCGGCCGATTGATGACGCAAGGAGAAACATAACCATGTCAGGACACAGCAAGTGGGCGAATATCAAACACCGCAAGGGAGCCCAAGACGCCAAACGCGGTCAAGTCTTTACCAAACTGATCAAGGAAATCAACGTAGCGGCTAAAATCGGCGGCGGCGACCTGGAGAGCAATGCCCGCCTGCGCACGGCCGTCGACAAGGCCAAGAACGAGAATATGCCCAAGGACACCATCGACCGAGCCATTAAAAAAGGGACCGGCGATATGGACGGGGTGAATTACGAAGAAGGAACCTTTGAGGGGTACGGCCCCGGCGGCGTAGCGGTCATCGTCGAATTCATGACCGATAACCGCATCCGCACCGTAGCCGACGTGCGGCACATATTCACCAAACACAACGGCAACCTGGGGGTCAGCGGCTCGGTCGCTTTCCTGTTCGACCGCAAGGGCCTGATCTCGTTCGGCACCGACAATGATTTCGATGCCATCTTCGAAGCCGCCCTCGAAGCCGGGGCCGAAGACGTCAAGGACGAGGGGGATGCCTACGAAGTCATCACCGACCCCGGCAATTTCATTGAAGTCCGTGAGGCCCTTGAGGCCGCCGGGCTCAAATGGGAATCGGCGGAGACCACCATGATCCCCCAGACCATGGTGCAACTTGAAGGCAAGCAGGCCGAACAGATGCTCAAAATGATGGACAAGCTCGAAGACAACGACGATGTCCAGAACGTTTACGCCAACTTCGATATCTCCGACGACGATATTGAAAAAGCGATGGGTTAACTCGGGAGAACGGGCGAAAGCTGTCGTCCGAGACGCAAAAAATTCCTTTCAACCTGCATTCACGCCTTCAGGCTAAAATACATGCGCATTCTCGGGATCGATCCGGGTAGCCGGATTACCGGCTACGGAATCATCGACAAGCAGGGGAACCACCTGCGGCATGTCGACAATGGCGCGATCTTTACCCGTAGCGACGACGATCTCGCGACCCGGCTTAAAGTTATTTACGACGGCCTCGGAAAAATAATCGCTAACTACGCCCCCCAGGCGGTGGCGGTCGAACAGATTTTCGTCGCCAAGAATGCCCTGTCGGCCCTCAAACTCGGTCATGCCCGGGGGGCTGCCCTGCTGGCGGGAGTCAACGCGGGGCTGCCGGTCTTCGAATATTCGGCGCTGCAGGTAAAAAACGCCGTGGTCGGCTATGGACGGGCCAGCAAATCGCAGGTTCAGCAGATGGTGCGCAAACTGGTCGGCCTGCCCGAAATCGCCCAAGAGGACGCCTCCGATGCCCTGGCCGCCGCCATCTGCCATGCCCACAGTGCCGGGCTCAACAACCTCCTGGAACAGGCACTGGCCAAATCGGGGCGCTGATTCCACGGCTGCTCGCCAAGTACCCTTCACCACTCACAGACCATGGGTTTCCATGATTGCGCTACTGACCGGAAAGCTTGCCTACAAATCGATCGACCACCTGATTGTCGATGTCGGCGGCGTTGGCTATCGCTTGCAGATCCCCCTGTCAAGCTTTTACTCGCTGCCGGAAAGCGGCGAGGTCAGGCTGCATGTCTACACCTACGTCAAGGAAGACGCCATCCACTTGTTCGGTTTCCTGACGCTCGAAGAAAAAGAGCTGTTCATCCTGCTTCGTTCCGTGTCGGGCATAGGCCCCAAACTGGCCATCAACATCCTCTCCAACATCCCGGCGTCGGAATTGCGGGCAGCGTTGTACCATGGCGACAGCAAGCGGCTGTCCGCGATCCCGGGGATTGGGAAAAAAACCGCCGAACGACTGATCCTCGAATTGCAGGAAAAGATCAAAAAACTCGGAAATGCCGAAGCCCCGGCATCCCCGACCCGGCCGGCACGTTCCGCCAGCAACGTGGTCGACGACTCCATTTCGGCCCTGGTCAACCTCGGCTACAAGGAAGTTCAAGCCAGAAAAGCCCTGGAGACGCTTGAAATCGCGACCGACGCCTCGGTGGAAGCGGTTCTCAAGGGGGCGCTGAAGATCCTCATGAAGTAAGCTTTGGGGCAGGGAACCTGAACAGGGGCATATGACTGAACGCATCATTACCGCCGGCCTGACCGGCGACGACAATTCTTTTGAACATGGCCTGCGCCCGCGCAGCCTGGAGGAATACGTCGGCCAGTCCAAGGCCAAAGAGAACCTGCGGGTTTTCATCGACGCAGCACGCAACCGCGAGGAAGCGCTGGATCACGTTTTGTTCTTCGGACCGCCGGGACTCGGCAAAACCACCCTGGCCAACATCATCGCCAACGAGATGGGGGTGAACATCAAAAGCACCTCGGGGCCGGTCATTGAAAAGCCGGGCGACCTGGCGGCCATCCTCACCAACCTCGAGGCGGGCGACGTACTGTTCATCGACGAAATTCACCGCCTGTCGCCGGTGGTCGAAGAAATCCTCTATCCGGCCATGGAAGACTACCAGCTCGACATCATCATCGGACAGGGACCTTCGGCCCGCACCATCAAGCTTGACTTGCCACGCTTTACCCTGGTTGGGGCCACCACCCGTGCCGGATTGCTGTCCTCGCCCCTGCGCGACCGGTTCGGGGTCACTTCGCGCCTGGAATTTTACACCAATGACGAACTTACCACCATCGTCAAGCGTAGCGCCGGCTTGCTGAGGATCCCCACCGAAGCGGACGGCGCCCGTGAAATCGCCCGTCGCAGCCGGGGGACGCCCCGCATTGCCAATCGGCTGCTGCGCCGGGTGCGCGATTTCGCCGAGGTGATGGGCAACGGCACCATCACCCTGCCGCTGGCTGACCAGGCTCTGGAGCGGCTGGAAGTCGACCGACGCGGCCTCGATCACATGGACCGGCTGATCCTGCTGACCATCATCGACAAGTTCGGTGGCGGCCCGGTCGGCCTGGAAACCCTGGCGGCTGCCGTCGGTGAAGAAAAAGACACCATCGAAGACGTGATCGAACCATTCCTGCTTCAGCAAGGGTATCTCAACCGCACCCCAAGGGGGCGCACTGCCACTCCGCTGGCCTATGAACACTTTCACCGGCCACTCAAGGAGATCTCCAGCGGTCCGCTCTTTTCCTGACGGGATTCGACGGTCCAGGTGGAAACACCGCAGGCAAACAATTTCAGTATGGTAAAGTTTGTTATGAAAAAACCTTCCTTTACCCTGGTCAAAAAAGTGGTCGCCGGCTATCTGCTGATCGTGTTGTTCAGCCTGGTGGCGATCGGCTATGCCCTGACCAGTCTGCACCGGCAAACCGCCTTATCGGAACAGTTGGTGGAGGTTGACTTCAAGGCGCTGACCCTGCTGCGCACCCTGCGCCAGACCCTACTGGCCCAGGAAAGCCTGACTAAACAGTTCTTGATTCTCAAGGATCAAACTTTCAGTGATTTACTGAATCGACGGCATCTTGAGTTTTCCGAGCAATGGCAGCAACTTGGCTCCTTGACTCTGGAAACCGCCGCTCCCGACCTGTCGCTGCAGGTTGACCGCTATCAGGAAGCGGCAGCACGATGTCTGGCTTTGCTCTCCGAAACCCGCTGGCAGGAAGCAGAGTCCTGCTCCCAGCTTTGGGACCCGCTGAGGGGCGGACTGCTGGATGAATTTTCCCGGCTCATCGACCTTCAGGACCAAGGGATCGATGGCCAACTGTCGCAATTAACCGCCGACAGCCGACAGGCCTATCAGATCACGTGGTTTCTGGCTTTTCTCGGCGTGCTGCTATCCGCTCCGGCGGCCGTCACCCTGCTCTTCAGCATCCATCGCTCGATCCGGTCTCTCCTGCTGGCGACCCGGGAAATCGCCGAAGGGAGCTTCAACTACGAAGTTCCTATCCGTCAGCAAGATGAATTCGGCCATCTCGCCCGCGAGTTCGCCCGCATGGGCCAGAAGGTGAAAGAAATGGAAGAACGTTCCCTCGACGCCAACCCATTGACCCGTCTACCGGGCAACTTGGCTCTTGAACGCGAACTTATGGCCCGCATAGACCTGGGCAGTTCGTTTTCCCAGCTTTATTTTGACCTCGACCATTTCAAAGCTTACAATGACCGTTACGGCTACCAAGCCGGCAGCGATGTGATCGCCCGGGTCGGCGAGTTGATTCGGCAGAGCGTCGATGAGGTGGGGAATCCGGACGACGTGCTGGGACATATCGGCGGTGACGACTATGTGGTGCTGACCTCCCCGGATAAGGCTGAGAAGCTGGCCCACAACGTGGTGATCGCTTTTGATCGAATGGCGCCATCATTCTATTCCGAAGAGGATGTCAAAGCCGGCAACTTCAAAGGAAAAGATCGCTTCGACGTTGAACGAATCTTTCCTTTGCTGACCATATCGGTGGCCATCGTCGACTCGGAAAATCTGGATTCCCCCGTGGCATCCACTATTGGTCGTGAATGCGCCCGGATGAAAGAGCACCTCAAAAACCTTCCGGGAAGCAACGTGCTGCGAAACCGGCGGCACAGACTGGTATAACTCATGAAAATTTTTCCGTTGATTCTGTTCATCGCCCTGATTTCCACCGGTTGCATTCCCCGGCAACCTCGTCTTGCCGTTCCCGACGAAAACCAACAGCTGGGCGCTTTTTTCCGATTCATCGATGCAGAAACCGCCACCGAGCGCAAACAGGCGTTGCAAGCACTTCAGCACGATTTTCCTCAAAACCCATTGACCGCCCGTGCCATCAAACTGGACCAACTTGAATCCGCCCGGTCTGAGCAACAAACAAAAATCAAGAAATTGACCGCCGAATTGAAACAATGCCGGGAAGAAAATTCGCAAAAGGAAAACGACAACGGCGCGTTGCGAAAAGACATGGAACAGCTCAAACAACTGGTCATCGAGATGGAAATGCGGGCCCGCTAGGCCGGCATCCCCCGCTGGAAATATTTCGGGATGGAGCCTTGGGTAGTTTTCCCTCCACACGAAATCACGCCTGCTCCCGGCAACCGCTAACCTTAACGCCAAAACAATAATGGATCAGGAAACCCGCCACCTTTTCAGCCAACAACTGGCCCACTGGGCCCGGCAGACGATCGCCGAAGGCCGTTCTCCGTTCCGCCGGGTCGACCTCGACCAGCCGATTCTGTCAGCCACCGGAGAGCATCGTCCTCCCCTGATTTTCTGGGTCAACCGGGAAAGCTTCATGGCCGGCGGAGTGGTGCTGCTCCCCGACAAGGATTCTCCGAGGGCGGCGACAGTGGGCCGGGACTGCGCCGAGGCACTCGGTCTGCGTCATTTCGTGACTTGGACGGCCCGCGAGATCACCGTCTGGGAAATCCGCGGCGAAGCGATTCTGACAAACAAAACCATCCCTCTCGATTCATCGGACCCGGTCAGCTTTCAAAAGGCTTTGCGGCAGTTGATGGAAGAGCTCAAACCCCTTTCGGTGATGGGAACCATCCCTCCGGCGCAACTCTCGGCATACTATCTCGCCAATCTCTGGCATTCGGCATTGCAGATATCGACAGAACCACTGGCCGAGGAATACCGGGCGGCGTGGGGTGAAAATCTGCTGGAGCAGGAGGAGTCTCCCGATGTCCTGGCCTATCACAAAGGGGCAATGACCCTGCTGCGCCTGCTGACCCTGACCTGCCTTGACCAACTCCCCTCTTCAGTGCAACCGGAAAATCTCGAAGTCGCCATGCAGTTTGCCCTCGACACTCTTCCCGACGCCCTGAGAAAACCCCTTCAGCAAGGATCATGGGAACTGCCGCTCCCCGCTACGACGGCGGTGCGCTTTCATCACTTGTTTCGCCGGCTGGTCCAACTTGACATCGGCAGCAACCATCCCCGCCTGGCCCTGGCCCTGGAACTTTTCATCGACAGCGAAGCCCGCCGAATCGGAGCCGCATTTTCCGACATCCCCGCGGTTCGCCCCCGGAAATTCACCCTGCTTCTGAACCCGGCCCGGCCAGTGGCGGCGGAACATTCGGGCGGCATGATGGAAATCGGCAGTCCTCCGCTGCTGGCTCTGCTGGCCCTGTTGCGGAAAACTCTAGATTTGCCCCCGGCCCAACAACAGGCCAACGACGTATTTTCCCTGGTGCCAGCCACGCCTCCGTCGTTGATTCAGGGATCACTCGGCGACGGAACCACTCCCTCCAAAAACCAGCGACAGGCATTTGCCACCTATCTGCGAACATCCTGGCCGTCGAGACGTTTTGTTTTCGATCCCAAAATGCCCCGCTGGAGTTGGGACCTGCTCCATCTGCTTGGATTGGCGGCAGAACACGCCCGCATCGAACTGGAGACCCCTTCGGATTGGCTGACCGCCCGGTATGCCGAGCCGCTGGTTAGCCTGCTTCAGGAGGAGTTTACCCTGATTCGGCTCTCGCTGATGGACAATGGCCGACTTACCCTGTTGCTGAGCAAGGACCGGCGGCCGGAACAAACAACCGTGCTCGAAAGTCCAATGGGGGAGCGTCAACTCGGCTGGCTGGAACTCTGTGAGGGGCACCGCAGCTTGCTGCCACTGGCCCTGAAGCTGGATCAGGCGACCTATTCTCTGGTTGAGACTGAGCGACTGACCATCCCAGAGGCCGAGGACTGGCCCATGGGTAGGGAACGAGAGATTTTTCTGTTCAGCCGCTCGTCGCTCGGCCGTCTGTTGTGGGACATTGTGAGCGGCGGACTTCCGCTTCCCCCCCTTAAAAATATCGAGGAACAGTTCAGACGCCAAGGGCTCCCCCTGCCAGGGATGGTGGTGTTTGACAACTTGGGGTTATTGGGCTGGAGCGAGGACAAGCCGCTGCCTTCGACCAGCGTTCTCGACGAAGAAATCGGCCGCTGGCTCGGCAAAGACGTCGTCATTGCCGAAACGACGCCGAAACCCCGTAGCCAGACCAACCGCCACCCTGCGGGCGCGCCCGCCGCCGAACTGATGGAGCAGATCTGCGCCGAGGTCTTTGCCGACGGCCTCCCCCGCTTTCCCGAGCAATATCTCTACCACCATTATCGGCCGCAATTGACCTCCTACCGCTTTGCTCCACCGTTATTAGTCAACGGCGAGTTTTTCGGTCGGTTCACCCTGCAGGATGCCGATGGCCAGACTATCGACGTCGAGGGGGAGGAAACGGCCCGCGCCCTGGTTCTGATTGCCGCCGCCGGCCGCGCTGAAGTGGACCTGCCGACAGACCGCCGCCTGACCATGGCCATCCTCGAACAATACCTGCGCGATCTGCGTATTCTGCGTCAAGCTCTGGTGCGCCAAACCCATGTACGAATCGCCAATACCGGCGCAGCCGCCCACATGACGGAAAAAATCTGGGACAAACAGCCACTCCCGCCCTGGGAGCTGATCAACGCCTGACCGCCCCTCCGGCTATTGACAGCAGACGCACGACAAGGGACAATACCCTATCGTTCATTCTTTGATTAAAGTTCTGACAAGGAAACGATTTCAATGAAAATCCTTCTGCATGTCTGCTGCGCCAACTGTGCCATCTATCCGGTCAAAATCCTCCGCGAGCAGGGCCAGGATGTCACGGGTTTCTTCTTCAACCCGAACATCCATCCCTACCTCGAATTCAAGCGCCGGTTGGACACGGTAAAAGACTATGCCGATCGCAGCGACCTGGCCGTGATTTACCGTGAAGAATACCTGTTGGCGAATTTTCTTTCTCAAGTCGCCGCCAATCCGTCCGGCCGCTGCCCCTACTGCTACCAATCCCGGCTTGAGGAAACCGCTCGCTTCGCCGCGGAAAACAGCTATGAAGCATTCACCTCTTCCCTGCTCTATTCACGCTTTCAGAACCACGCCGCGATCAGGGAACAAGGCCTCGCACTCGGGCAGCAATTCGGCATCCGGTTCCTCTACGAGGACTTTCGCAAAGGCTGGAACGAGGGGATTACCATATCCAAATCCATGGGATTATACCGGCAGCAATACTGCGGCTGCATCTATTCGGAACAAGACCGCTACGCCCCCCGAGACGGAAATTGATCCATGCCCCTGGGTAAAGTTCTCATTCTCATGGGTGTCATACTCACCATTGCCGGCCTCTTTCTCGCCTACGGCGGACGCATTCCCCTGCTCGGAAAGCTTCCCGGGGATATCCGCATTCAGCGCGAAAATTTTTCTTTTTATTTCCCCCTGGCCTCCTGCCTGTTGATTTCAGCCCTGCTGTCGCTGATTTTGTGGCTGTTCCGCCGTTAAGACGGTGCTTGCCAATCGGGCAGGCGGCTCCTATAATACCCCGCACCGTAAAAGCCACAGGGTTGTTCGCCGCCGTCGAAACGAGGATAGATGAATCCGCACCGCGCGCAACACCACCGAATCGGCTTGGCCCTCGGCAGCGGAGCCGCGCGCGGCCTTGCCCACATCGGCGTGCTCAAAGTGCTGGAGCAACATAAAATTCCGATATCCTGCATTGCGGGAACCTCGATCGGAGCCCTGATCGGCGCCCTCTATGCGGCCGGGGTTTCGGTCGAACAGATGGAAGATGTCGCCCGCAACGTCGACTGGCAAAGACTTGCAGGGCTGATCGATCCGATCATTCCCACCTCGGGCCTCATCGACGGCAAAAAGGTATCGCAGTTCATTTCCGAATTGCTACCGGTCGAAACTTTTGAAGAACTGCGTATTCCTCTCGCGGTTGTCACCACCGACGTCGAATCCGGTGAAATGCTGATCATCAAACGGGGGTTGTTGCGCGAAGCCTTGCGGGCCGCGATTTCCTTTCCGGGTATTTTCACCCCGGTTCGCTTTGCGGGTCGATTCCTCGTCGACGGGGGACTGTGCAACCCAGTTCCCGTCGATGTTGCCCGTGAGTTGGGGGCGGATCGGATCATTGGCGTTTGTGCCATTCCCGAAGTGGAGAAACGCCTCCAGGAAGCGTTTCTCCCCCAAGAGCACGCGAAGGATCAACCCAAAACCTTTCTTCTCGATTTTTTCAACTCGGAAAGGGTCGAAAAAATTCTGCGCGACATCTGGCGGCCTAACGAGCGTAACGAAAAAACCCGAATCGAGCCGGCGCCAACCGATAAAGGACGCAAACCTCCGGGGCTTCTCAAGATTTTCGCCCAAAGCATTGCCATCATGGAAAACGAAATCAACACTCTTCGTCTTGAGCGGGACGAGGCGGACCTGGTGATTCGCCCGGAATTGAACGGCATCACCCTGCTTGAATTTCACAAAGCCGAACAGGCTATTCGTGCCGGCGAACGGGCAACTCGGGAAAAAATCGCCCAGATTCGTTCGCTCAGTTCGAATTGAAACCTGGGCACCTTGTGTTACTATTTAATTTTACAGAGGATTACCCATTCACAAGGAGGACTCCATGATCGAACTGATTGAGAAAACCCTGCTGGCCAGCATGGGAATGGTATCCCTCAGCCAGAAAAAAGCTGAAGAACTGATTCAGGACATCAAACAGCGCTTCAACGTCAGCGAGGAAGAAGGCAAGGCCCTGCTGGACAAAATCCAGGGGGCGGCCAAGGAAAACCAGAAAAAACTCGAAGAACTGGCTTTGCAGGAAGTTAAAAAAGCCTGTGACCGCCTCGGCGTGGTCACAGCCGAAGAATTCGACCAGCTCAAAAAGAAAGTCCATCACCTCGAGAAAAAACTTCAGGAAAAGGGAGAATAGCCTTTTTCCATGCTGTCTTTTCTCAGGCTCAACCGAAATATCCGCACTATCCGGCGTTATCGCAACGTTCTTGGCATTCTGATCAAGTACGGCTTCGGTCACGTGGTCGAACAGCTCAACATCAACTACTATCTCGAGCTGGGTCGACGGATCGTGACCTTGGGCACGGCGACCAAAGAAATCGAGCGCCTGACCCAACCGGAGCGTCTGCGCCTCGCCATGGTGGAGCTTGGGCCAACCTTTATCAAGCTCGGGCAAATCCTTTCAACGCGCCCCGACATCATTCCCAAAGAGTATGCCGACGAATTCAGCAAACTGCAGGACAAAGTTCCTTCGATCGCCCTGGAAGAGATTGAATTGCAGATCCAGCGTGAACTCGGCTACCCCATCGACGAGCTGTTCAGCGAATTTTCCCCTCTGCCGATTGCCGCAGCCTCAATAGCCCAGGTCCACCGGGGTCGACTGAAAAGCGGCGAAGAGGTGGTCGTCAAGATTCGGCGCCCCGGGATTAAAAAGATCATCGAGACCGACGTCGACATTCTGATCGGGCTGGCCTACCTCATTGAAAATCATATCCCCACGGCGGAAATCTACGACCCGATCGGCGTGGTCAAGGAATTCCGCCGAACCATCAATCGCGAAATGGACTTTACCCGCGAAGGGCATACGATTGACCGTTTTGCCGTCAATTTCGCTAATTCGTCCACGGTCCACGTCCCCCAAGTCTACTGGTCTCTGACCGGCGAGGGGGTCTTGACCATGGAGTATGTGGATGGGGTCAAGGTCTCCAACATAGAATTGCTCCGGGATGCCGGCTACGACCTCAAGGAGATCGCCCGCAATGGTGCCGATTCCTTCCTCAAGCAAGTTCTGGTCGATGGCCTGTTTCATGGCGATCCGCATCCGGGCAATTTTTTCATTTTACCGGGCAACCGAATTTGCATGCTCGACTACGGCATGGTCGGTCGGCTGGATTCCGATCTCAAATTCCAGCTGGCCGACCTTCTTTTGGCGATTCTGCACCGGGACGTCGACAACGTCATCAGCCTGCTGCTTTATTCGGGCGACATCACCGAGGATATCAACACCAAGCACCTCAAGCGTGACCTGTCGGAACTGATTGACGACTATTACGAAATTCCGCTGCAGGAGATCAACGCGGGTAAACTGTTGACCGAATTCATCGAAATTCTCAACCTTTACCGCATCAAGTTCCCCGCCGACCTGATGCTGCTCGGCAAAGCCCTGATCACCATCGAAGGAATCGGGCGTCAGCTCGACCCGGACTTCAACATGATCGAACACCTGCGGCCGTTCATGGAAAAGCTGGTCCGCGACAAAGTAACCCCGACCCACCTCTCCAAGGAATTGTTACGGGTGGCTCAATCCTACGGGGCCCTCGCAAAAAATCTGCCGCGCGACTTAAAGGAATTCATCAACCGGGTTAACCGAAACAAGTTCAAGATCAATCTGGAACACCGAGGCCTGGAAAAACTCATCACCGATCTCGACAAGTCGAGCAATCGTCTCTCCTTCAGTTTGCTGATCGCTGCCCTGATCGTCGGTTCGTCCCTGATCATGCAGACGGACAAAGGACCGATGCTGTTCGGTTTCCCCATGCTTGGATTTCTCGGCTATTCAATTGCCGCCTTCCTGGGGCTCTGGCTGGCCATCGCCATTCTCCGCTCTGGTCGCCTGTAGCCACCCAGCACGACGACAGTGTGTTCACTGCACCACAAAGTTCTGTGCACATCTGCAACAGTCGCCAAACGCACCACCCCAAACCAAACTAATTATTAACAATTTCGCAATGTTACGCTGACATCTAAACTGGCAAGCCCTTTGCATATGCAGGATATAGCAAAGCTGAATTATCAGCGCAAGGGGAGATGCTCTCAATGATTTACCAATGCACCATTGCCAGTTCGACCACCATCTCCGGGATCGGCCTCCATTCGGGGAAGATGATTAATATGACGTTGCGCCCTGCCGAAGCAGGAACCGGGATCGTCTTTCATCGTACCGAAGGAGAGCGGACCGTTTCCATTGAGGCTATTTCCGCCAACGTAGTCGATACTCGCCTCGCCACCGTCCTCGGTAAAAGCGGACTGACCGTTTCGACCGTCGAACACCTGATGGCGGCCCTCTGTGCCCAAGGCATAGACAATCTGCACATCGACATCGATGGTCCTGAAGTCCCGGTCATGGACGGCAGCGCCCGTTACTTTGTCGAAAAACTCCAGCAAGTCGGCATCCGCTCCCTGCCCCGCGGACGCAAGTTTCTTGCCGTGCGCAAACCCATGACGGTCATCGATGGCGAAAAAAGAGTCAGCGTCATTCCCTCCCGCTTTTTCCGGGTAACCGCGGACATCGCCTTTGATCATCCGTCCATAGGGCTGCAACACCGCTCGGTCAAAATGAGCAAAGAGTTTTTTCATCGCGAATTGGCCCCGGCCCGCACCTTCGGTTTTCTGAAAGAAGTTGAATACCTCAAGGCTAACGGTTTGGCTCGCGGCGGTTCTTTGGAAAATGCCGTGGTAATCAGCGACGAAGGCGTACTTAACCCCGAAGGGTTGCGCTTCCAGGATGAGTTTGTCCGGCACAAGATCCTTGATTCGATTGGCGACTTCAGCCTGGCCGGCTACCCCATTCTGGGCCATTTCAAGTCCTTCAAGTCGGGTCACGATATCAACCACCAGATGGTCGAAAAAATCCTCGCGTCCCCCGACTGCTGGAAACTGGTCGAATTCACCGAAAAAGATCTGCAGGAGGCCCTCCTAGCCGCCCCTCCGGCCCTTGCTTCCGGGCTGGCCCTTTCAGAAGCCTGATTTCATTTATTTTGACGTAGCATAAAAGGCAGCCCCTGGCTGCCTTTTTTATTCTGAAATCCTTGAAATCAGTATGACCTTTGTCCTAAAATTAACACCTTAGATTTGTTAGCCGCGAGGATTTGGATGTTCCCCACCCAGCCCCCCCTTCGAGAACATACGGAAAACCGGAAACGCCGGCGCGAGTGGCTACTTATTCTCCTGATTATCTCGCTGGTTGTCATTTTTTCGAATTTCGAGACCCAGCTGCTGGAACTTTCATCCAAGCTGCCATTGTCCAACACCATCATGGTCCTGGCGCTGATCAATGTAAACATCCTGCTGATTCTGCTATTTCTTTTTCTGGTCTTCAGAAATCTCTTCAAGCTCATCCTCGAACGACGCCGGAATGTGCCCGGGGCACGCCTGCGCACCAAATTGGTCGTGGCTTTTGTTTCGCTGTCTCTGATTCCCACCATGTTGCTATTTTTCGTTTCAGCAGGCTTCATCACCAACTCGATTGAAAACTGGTTCAACGCCCAGATAGAAACATCCTTACAAGAATCGCTGGAAGTCGCCCAGACCTATTATAAGAATTCGGAGGCCAACGCCCTTTACTATGCCGAACAGTTGGCACGCATCATCAAAAAAGACAAACTTCTCAACGAGGACAACCTGCCTAAACTGGTTGAACTGATCAAGGAGAAACAGCAGGAATACAACCTCGGCGTAGTTGAGGTTTTTTCTTCGACCTACGAGGAGCTGGTGCGCGCTTCCAATCCCCAAGTACCGGCGGCCGAATTTACCGATCCTGGATCCGACAACATTCGTGAGGGGCTACAGGGCAATCGATTCACCCGTATTACCCCTATCGGAAAAGCCGATCTGATCCGGGGCATCGTTCCCGTCCAATCAAACTGGAACCCTAAGGACGTGGTTGCGGTAGTCGTGGTCAACTATTACGTACCCTATTCGCTGGTTGCCAAAATGAAGGAGATATCCTCTTCCTTCGAACAGTACAAAAACACCAAGTTGCTCAAAAACAAGATCAAAAAAGGCTACGTCGCCGTCCTGCTGCTAATTGCCCTGGTCATCATCTTTCTGGCCACCTGGTTCGGTTTTCACCTCGCGCGCGGTATCACGGTCCCGATTCAGGAACTTGCCCTGGCCACCAATCGCGTCGCGGATGGAGACCTCAATGTGCATATCGAACAAGTCAGCGATGACGAAGTCGGCACATTGGTCAAAGCATTCAACCAGATGACCACCGACCTGCGCCGGGGGCAACAAGAGATCAAGGAGGCTAACCGCGAGTTACAAGCATCGAACCTGGAGATTGACCAGCGTCGCCGTTACATGGAAATCGTCCTGAAGAACGTGACCGCCGGCGTCATCTCGGTCGACAAGGAAGGCAGAATCACAACCATCAACAAGTCTGCGGAAAACTTGCTCAAAATCCAGACCGGAAAAGTCGTCGGGAGAAATTTCCGCGACGTAGTCAGCACCGAACATCTTCCAATGGTCAAGGAATTCCTCAAGGATCTGATGATTTCCGGCAAAGACTCCATCCGCAAGCAGGTAACCCTCCCCGTACTGGAAAACAAGGTGACGTTTCTGTTCAACGTCACCACTTTACGGGATGAGAATAACGAATTCATGGGTACGGTTGTCGTCTTCGACGATTTGACTCACTTGATCAAGGCCCAGCGCATGGCGGCGTGGCGCGAGGTGGCTCGCCGCATCGCCCACGAAATTAAAAATCCCCTGACCCCCATCCAACTCTCGGCCCAGCGACTCAGACGCCGCTACTTGGATCGTTTCAGCGATGACGATACGGTTTTCGACGAGTGCACACGGATGATTGTGACCCAGGTTGACGAGTTAAAAAACCTGGTCAACGAGTTTTCCAACTTCGCCAGGATGCCGGCCAGCAATCTGACGTTGAATAACCTCAACCAGGTCATCAACGAAGCGCTGATTCTTTTCCAGGAAGGGCACAAGGAAATCGCCTTTACGTTCGACCCGGATCCCGGCATTCCCCTGTTCAATCTGGATCGGGAACAGATCAAGCGGGTGGTTATCAACCTTCTCGACAATGCCGTTAGCGCCGTCAATGAATACGAGGATGCGGCCATTGCCATTGAAACCAGCTACAATGCTCCCCTGCAGATGGTCACATTTGCCATTGCCGATAACGGCTGCGGCATCAATCCCGATGACAAACCACGACTCTTTGAACCCTATTTTTCAACCAAAAAAACCGGCACCGGCCTGGGCCTAGCCATTGTTTCTACCATTATCTCAGATCACAATGGATACATCCGGGTCAAGGACAATTTACCTAAAGGGACAAGGTTTATTGTCGAACTGCCGGTCAGTGATAGTGCCCTGACCGCCTGAAGACTCTTTCCTCAACCAAGGAACACTATGAAAAGCATTCTCATCATCGATGACGAGGAAAGCATCCGGGAAAGCCTGCAGGGAATTCTCGAGGACGAGGGATTTCGCACGATATCGGCAGAGAACGGGGAAGTTGGAATTTCCCTGCTGCGTGAAGAATTTCCAGACCTGGTTCTTCTCGACATCTGGATGCCTGGAATAGACGGCATTGAAACACTGCGCAAAATCCGTGAAGTGACTCCGGAACAGTTGGTTATAATGATGAGCGGACATGGCACCATTGAAACCGCCGTCAAGGCCACCAAACTTGGAGCCTACGACTTCATCGAAAAACCCTTATCGCTCGAAAAACTACTTTTATCGGTGCAGAACGCCCTGAAAGTCGGGCAACTGGTCGAGGAAAACCGCTCATTGAAAGCCAAGATCGCCAAAGAATATGAAATGATCGGCGATAGCCCGGCTATCCGGCAACTCAAGGAGCAGATAGCCATTGCGGCTCCTACCTCAGGATGGGTCCTGATTACCGGTGAAAACGGCACCGGCAAAGAACTGGTCGCACGAGCTATCCACACCCTGTCCGGTCGAGTAAGTAAACCATTTATTGAAGTGAACTGCGCGGCTATCCCCGAGGAACTGATCGAGTCAGAACTGTTCGGTCATGAAAAAGGAGCTTTCACCGGAGCAACCGCACTACGTAAGGGGAAATTCGACCTCGCCAACGAAGGAACCCTCTTTCTTGATGAAATTGGCGATATGAGCCTGAAAACCCAGGCCAAGGTATTGCGAATACTACAGGAACGAAAATTCGAAAGAGTTGGGGGCAGCCGCACCATAGAGGTCGATGTCCGAGTTATCGCCGCAACCAACAAAGATCTTGCCGAGGAAATTAATCGAGGGAACTTTCGCGAGGATCTCTTTTACCGGCTCAACGTTCTCCCCTTCGACGTGCCTCCATTACGGGAACGCAAGGGAGACATCCCCAAGTTAATTACGCACTTTCTCGAACTCTATTGCAGCAAGGAATGCCGAGAGATCAAGGCGGTATCTCCCCAGGCCATGGAATTACTAGTTAACTATTCATGGCCCGGCAACGTTCGCGAGTTAAAAAACATCATCGAACGACTGGTGATCATGGTCCCGGATAAACAGATCACAGAACGTCATCTGCCTGCCGCAACATTTTCCAGAAAGCCAACAGAAATCCGCCCAAACACTACCGCTATTGCCGAAGTGGCAACATTTCGTGAAGCTAAAGAAGAATTCGAAAAAGATTTTTTAATCCAAAAACTTGAGGAAAACGACTGGAACATTTCCCGAACCGCCGAAGCTATCGAGATTGAACGTTCCAATCTCCATCGAAAAATAAAGAGTTTCGGGATTGAATTGAAAAAATAGAAGGGATTTTTCTGGCAGAGGTTTTCAAAACTTCTGCCAGAAAACTTTCATACACAAAGAATCCAACAGAATGCCGCTCCGAATGATGCACTTACACTCACGTTGACATAACGCAAAAACGAAAAATGGCCCGCCTCAAACGAGGCGGGCCATTGCGAATAAATTTCGGCGGCGACCTACTTTCCCACATAGTTACCCATGCAGTATCATCGGCGCTG